>OIWV01003227.1_pt1 | contig 10806 bp, 6 predicted proteins | sample 1587751 | NCBI WGS metagenome assembly OIWV01 (sample SAMEA3888913, study PRJEB22519) | human gut metagenome | biome: human gut; feature: human-associated habitat; material: faeces | place: Denmark | collected 2010 | reverse complement strand
CCCCTCGCTCTGAACTGCAGCTTTAAGAAGATTGTTAATCTGATCATTTATTTCATTCAAAGATAAGCTCTTACCTCCCGCTCCTCCATATGTGATCTTGGTTACCGTTGAACGTACCGCTTCCATATATGCCGCTTCATGACGTTCCTGTTCTGTTGTCATACTAGAGCACAAAGAATGCGACTGTTTTAATAGCATTGCTTCTTTTAGAAACAAATCTTTTCTATCAGGCACTTTTGCATCTAAAACAAAGTTTACTCCTCCAGTAACAAGTTTCGCCATAGTAAGTGGTGAGCCACCAATAAAACCACTAAAATCAAATCCATGTAATAAATCCTTACATACTTGAAGTTTCTCTTGAAATTTAGGATAGGCCATTTTGGCAATATTCATATCACCATATTTTGATTGATCGCGCTTAGTGTATTCCTTCATTGCAGCTTTTAAAGCAGATGCTATTCCAACATAGTCCACAATCAATCCACCTTCTTTATCTTTGAATACACGATTTACGCGTGCAATCGCCTGCATTAAGTTGTACCCGTGCATAGGCTTGTAAACATACATCGTAGCCAAAGATGGAACATCAAATCCTGTAAGCCACATATCCACAACAATCGCTATTTTCATTGGATCATTGTTATCTTTAAACTTTCTGGCCAGCTCCTCTTTATGTGCCTTTGTCCCAATAATCTCCTTCCAATCCTCCGGATCATTATTTCCTCCTGTCATTACAACCCCAATTTTTTCAGTCCAATCAGGGCGTATCTCCAGAATCCGTCGATAAATCTTCATTGCAATTGTTCTGGAATAAGCAACAATCATCGCCTTACCGGTAAGTAGATTTGCTCTATATTTTTCATAATGATTAACAATATCATTGCAAAGTGAATTAATCGTAGAATCTGCCCCCAAAACACTTTCCATCTGACCTAGCATTTTTTTACTCTTTTCGATAGTTGCAGCATCAGATTGTTGCTCTAAAACATCGTATGTATGATCAATAAGAGAAAGTGTCTTTCCGTCGAGTTTTAATTGAACAACACGGCTTTCATAATAAACCGGACGAGTAGCTCCATCTTCTACAGCCTGTGTCATATCATATACATCAATATAATCACCAAAAACCTCACGAGTATTTCTGTCTTTGACCGAAATCGGTGTACCGGTAAATCCGATAAATGTAGCATTCGGCAATGCGTCATGAATAATACGAGCATTACCAATTACGGTGTGGGCTTCCTTTTCACCTTTTTCATTCTCTGACATAACGATTTTCTCGTCAAAACCATACTGACCACGATGTGCCTCATCGGCCATTACTACAATATTTCTTCGTTCAGATAAAGGCTTTTCGCCGCGCTCAAACTTAAACATGGTTGTAAATATGATGCCGTTTGCATTTCTTCCGTCAAGAAGTATTTTTAAATGTTCTTTACTTTCCGCTTGTACCGGTGTCTGACGCAAAAAATCAGCACATTGTGAAAACTGTGCATAAAGCTGATCATCCAAATCAATGCGATCCGTCATAACAACAATCGTTGGACTTTCAAGTGCATCCTGTAATAAATGAGCATAAAAAACCATTGACAATGACTTTCCGGAACCCTGCGTATGCCAAAAAACACCTCCCTTACCATCGGTTTTTGTTGCTACCTTTGCTTTTTCGATCGCTTTGCGTACTGCAAAATATTGATGATACCCAGCCAGCACTTTGAAGCGACTATTGCTAACACCAGAAAAGAGAATAAAATTCTTTAAGATGTCCAGCAGGCGCTCCTTTTGAAACATACCCTCGTAGAAAGTCTCAAAGGATGCATAAGCAGTATCTTCGTAATTACCGTCCTTGGTTTTCCACTCCATAAAACGATCTAATCCTGATGTGATAGTTCCGGCTTTATTTGTGGACAAGTCGCTAATTACACAAATTGCATTGTAGTAAAAAATAGACGGAATATCCTTCATGTAATTACGAATCTGATGAAATGCATTCTCTGCCCCCACTTCATCCTTAGCAGGACTCTTTAATTCCATCAAAACAAGAGGTAATCCGTTAATGAACAGAATGACATCCGGACGACGATTATTGCCATTTTCAAGAAATGTAAACTGATTAACCACATAGAAAGAATTGTTCTTTACATTTTGATAATCAATTAAACGAATAATGGATGATTGTTCCTCGCCTTTCACAAAGAACTTAACCGTAATGCCATTTTGCAAATAGTCCATAAAAATGATGTTCTTCTGTAGCAAACTGCCGGTGTCAAAATTCTTTAGCTTGGCCAGTGCTTCACCGATGGCTTCTACAGGCAGACCACGATTAATACGAACCAGACTGCTACGCAACTCATTATCCAGTAAAGGACTGCTATAATCACGATCTAAGTCCGGAGCATAAAGGTGATCATACCCTAGGCTTTCAAACAATTCTATGATTGCTTGTTCATATGTATCCTCTGTAAATAGATTTGGCATGTTCAACCTCCTGTAGTTTTTCATTATATTTCTATGCTAAACAATAATTTAGTGGCTTAAAGGTCAAGGTCGGAGACATCGAGTTCACCAGACATCAGCTTTGGCAATAACATATTACGCAAAGAAGAAAGTTTTCTATTTTCAATTTGATTTGACCATATTTTTTGAAAAAGAGGGGCTACCATAGTTGTAAACAATGTTACAATTTCTTGCGATGGAACAAGTATTTTCGTTTTTTGAAAACCAGGAACTGTAAGTTGTTGCTGCGTCGTTCCCGTTCCAACAATATGAAGTTGCTTCAACCATAAATAAAGATATTTGGCAGAAATAGCTTCTGTTTTTGGTACAAGAGTTATCAAACGCACGATCGGTACATAGGGAATATGACGCAAACACACATAGCCTATTGTTCCACGAGCAGATACAGTTACACTTTCTTCTGATATTTTAGGTTTATCAGTAAATCCATAAAGCCCCTCTTTGCTCAAACTGTTTGAATAAATCGGATACTGGCACAAATTGGTTTTGGTTTGAGATACATTTTGAGGTTTATCTCCACCGGTACTCATTATGGAAATGTTACCAAGTGTTGATATAGTCCAGTTGTTTGGTTTTTGATTGTTGAATGGTTCAAAGTCTATGAACCACGATTTAAAAAGAGCCATTGCTTGCTGCTCTAAATTATTGTTTATTCTTTCATTATGCTCAATTTTGTCATCAATACAACCAAGTATAGAGGCAATTCTCTCTTGCATCTTTTTTTCTGCTGGTACAGAAATAACTATATTCTTCATAGTACTGCCTGACACTTCTTTGAATGTTGTACCACTTCCCATTCCCTCAATGTTGTCCTTGTTATATTTCAATAAATAGTATAAAAACAACGGGTCTATGTGTTCGTTTGGAATAACACTTTTAAATCCTTGATTAGTGCATACTTCATTTGCAGCAATACAACAATATCCTATCGGTGCTCTTGATGAAAACAACACCGTATTTTTAGGCAAAAGCTGAGTTGAACAACTTTTTAAACCTACTTCTGTAATATTCCTTTCTCCACGCTCAATATATCGACCTTTGAACGAAGATAAATCTTTTGGCGTAATCCAAGCAATCTTTCCATCGTCATAGTTATCTGCATTTTTCGTCGAAGGTGTTGCTCCCCCCACAACCGTACCAATATCAGATATTTTACATTCAATCCATTCAGTCATAACTGCACTCCTTCCTATCCAATATATTTACGATGAGCAATCTTAACATTGCTCTGTTTTACCATTGCGTATTGTAAGGTTGTATCTATCTTTCTATGGCCCAAAAGCTGTTGTAACTGCTCAATAGGCATTCCTTTGTCTATCGCCATAGTAGCAAGTGTTCTCCTGAATTTGTGCGGGTGTACCTTATTAATCCCTAACTGCTTACCAAACTCTCTAAGACGTACCTCAACGCCACCTATTTTCAACCTATTGTGCGGTGATTTCAACGTCACAAACAACGCTGGATTATTATCCGTTCTGCTCTCCAAGTAGTTCTGCAAATGTATCTTTGTACGAGCGTCAAAATAGACCACTCGTTCCTTACTGCCTTTACCGAACACGATACATTCTCTTTCATTGAAATCAATATCATCTCTGTTGAGCAGTACCATTTCGCCAACACGCATACCCGTTGAAGCAAGCATATCAATAATCGCCAAGTCTCGAAGCTCTGTGCAGTTATCCCTCATAAGCTCCAACACTTCATCGGAGTATGTCTCCTTAATGTTAGTACCAGTTTTTACTCTGTGTATTCGTCTGACTGGGCTTTTCAGTATGTAATCTTCATCCTCTAACCAAGAGAAAAAGCTGGATAAGATACGGCGGATATTATCTATAGTAACCTTACTTAACTTCTTCTTTTCTTGATATTCTGTCAGGTATCCGCGTATATCGTCTGTTACTATGTGTTTAACATCTTTTTGAAGTTCATCAAGCATGGCTTCAATAGTTGCCTTATAGTATTTAAGAGATTTCTCAGAGCAGCCCTCTATTCGCTTTGCTGATATAAATAATTCTATATAGTTCTGCTCCGAGTATTTCTCTTTGTTTTGATTTCCTGTTACCTCATACTTTGCAAGAGTGTATCGCAACACCTCTTGAAGTTTTTCATTTTGTGCATTATTCAGGTAAGGTAACATTCCCAGAATAACATCTTTGATTAAATCCTGTTTCACAGTCAATTCTCCTTTGAAATATTTTTAGAGAACGACTATGGGGCGGAAGTCCCCTGATATTAACTCCCGCCACCCACGGAAGTTATGGGATATGTTATAAACAATAATTTAGAGGAACAAATAAGTGCCTTATTCGCAAATATGTTTGGTCATTTTATTGATTCTCTTGATAATAGCGACATTAAATTAGGCGACTTAATTGAAAGTGTCGATAACAGAGGAAAAACGCCACCATTATCTGACGAACCAACAGACTACCCAATAATTGATGTTAGAGCATTATCTGGTAATTCAAGAATAATTGATTACACCAACTGTACTAAATACGTTTCCAAAGAGGCATACAATAATTGGTTTAGAAGTGGACACCCTAAAGAATATGATATTCTCATTTCAACTGTAGGTAGTTTGGCTGAAATGAAAATATTTCTAGGAACTACAGGCTGCATTGCTCAAAATGTTGTAGGATTTAGAACAAAAGGTATATCACCACTCTACTTGTATCAATATCTGAATTACATAAAAAACGACTTGGTAGCATACAATATTGGTTCTGTTCAACCAAGTATTAAGATAACTCATATAATCAAACATTCTATCTATGTTGCTTCAAAAGAAGATATAGAAATATTTGATAGTATTGCTCGAGACATTACGAAAAAAATATTTGCAAATTGCCAAGAAAACGAAGCATTAAAGCAAATGCGAGACACTCTTTTACCTAAACTGATGTCTGGTGAGCTTGATGTTTCAAACATCGAGATTTAAGCCACTAAATTATTGTTTACCATACTTGAAGTGTTTTGGCTTGCAGTGCAAGGGTTAGTTGCACCAATTGCTATTTCATCGCTTGTAGTATTATTTACTGTATCTGTTGTCAAGATAGTGATAAAAGCGAAGGGAGATGACGCCATGGGAAGTAAAGTGAAAGAATTCGTAAGTGTAGTTTTTGATATTTTATATACTATGAGCGCTAATTTGGCAGGTGGTGCACTGCTAGCCAAAACACTTCGAAGGATGATAATCGTTTAGTTTGCAAAGGAGTAGATAAAGTGGCATATAAAGAAATTGATGAATCTAATATAATATTGATTGATTCAGTTAGTTCTTTTATTGAAATGATAAAACAGGTAAAAGAGACGAAGGAAGCTCAAGACGGAACTTCTACTGAATTATATTTCAGGGGTCAGGAGACTGAATTTTGGGATATTGAGCCGAGTATATTTAGAGATGATATGTTAAGCATTGAACATAAATTGATGCAGATACCATTGCAGAAGTCACCAACAGAATTTAGGGACTTGAAATCGATGTTTGATATTATGACGAAGTACCAGCATTATGGGATGTGTACTCGTCTTTTGGATTTGACTACGAATCCGTTGGTTGCACTCTACTTCGCATGTAAAAAGCATGGCGCAGTAAAATATGTTACGGAAGATGGAGAAGTGGAAAAAGAACCGTATGGAGTGATTTATTACACGGACAAATACTATTCATCTCAATCCACAGATATTGAAATTCAAATCGTGTCTGCTTTAGCAAGTTATGATTTGGAAAAAGAAAATACTTTGTCTGATGTTCTTGAAAGACTATATCATGACCGGATTATAGGCGAAAGAACAAAGGATAATTGGTTAGTAAATTACGGAGAGTTTGTAAAAATAATACAAAATAATTACATGGTAATCCCAACTTATACAAATGAAAGATTGAGAAAGCAAAGTGGAGTATTTTTACTGACAAGCCTATTTTCTTTTAATAAAGAGAATGAGATCAAGAATTCCGTTATATCAAAAGCAAAGGGAAAACTAAAAGAAGAATTTAGCGGTACATGCTTTTATATTTCAGGAGAAGATAAAGAAACTATTTTAAAGGAACTTGATCTTTATAATATAAATGAGGCTACATTGTTTCCAGAATTAGAGCATCAATTAAGCTACATAAAATATGCGAATCGTAATCTGGTTAATCCTGTTACAGATTTTACAAAATATGAAGAAGAGTCTGCAAGTAATAAACAGGATATAGGTGTAAAACAACCGGAACTTGAACAATACATTCTTGATAATTTCTATGATCAATTTAAAGGGATTATTGGTGAGGAAGATGTTAAGGAAGTACTAAACATAATAAAAGAGCATTTTACTGTTGATTGGTATAAGCGTAATCCAATACTTAGTAAAATAAATATGTCTATTACAGGATATTATTTTAAAAAATGTCAATCTAGGGATGCCGCGAAGCAAAAGGCAGAACAGATTGTGACATTATTAAACCAAATGGTTAAAGATTTTATTACAGCAACGGATGAGAGAGGTGAATAAAGTGTCAGCTAATTATACGGAAGCTAATTATGAAAATTCGGTTATAGAGCTATTTAGAAATGATTTAGGCTATGAATATGTTTATGGTCCGGATATAGAAAGAGATTTTTACAATCCACTATATGAGGAAGTTCTGCTTGATTCTCTGTATCGTTTGAACGGAGATCTTCCGGATGACGCTATTCAGGATGCTTTATTTAAGCTTAAAAATTTTGAAAACGGAGAGCTTGTGCAGAAAAATGCTGTATTTATGGACTATCTGCAAAATGGCATTCCGGTAAGATATTTTGTAGATGGTGAGGAGCGTTCCTCTATTGTTTATCTTGCTGACTATAAAAATTCTGACAATAATTCCTTTATTATAGCTAATCAGTGGACTTTCATTGAAAACAGTAATAAGCGTCCGGACGTAATTCTCTTTTTAAATGGCTTACCAGTTGTATTAGTTGAGTTGAAATCTCCTTCTCGAGAAGAAACGGACGCTTCTGAAGCATACAGACAGCTTCGTAATTATATGCAGGAAATCCCATCTATGTTTATATATAATGCTATCTGCGTTATGAGCGACCAGTTGACATCTAAAGCAGGTACAATCACTTCAGGCGAAGATCGCTTTATGAAATGGAAAACAAAGGATGGGAAATACGAAGATACAGAATTTGCAAAATTTGATACCTTTTTTGAAGGGATGTTTCAAAAAGAAAGATTGCTTGATATTGTAAAGAACTTCATTTGTTTTTCAAATGAGGGTATTAACTCATTCAAAATTCTTGCAGGATATCACCAGTATTTTGCAGTTAGAAAAGCAATTGAATCAACAAAACATGCTACTGTTACGGATGGTAAGGGCGGCGTGTTCTGGCATACACAAGGAAGTGGTAAGTCGCTTTCTATGGTATTCTATGCACATTTATTACAAGAGGCATTGGATAGTCCAACGATAGTTGTTATTACTGATAGAAACGATCTTGATGATCAGCTTTATGGGCAATTTGCAAAGTGTAAGGAGTTTTTAAGACAAGAGCCGATACACGCCGTAAGCAGAGAAAACTTAAAGTCTTTGCTTGCTGGCAGACAGGCAAATGGTATTATTTTTACTACAATGCAGAAATTTGAAGAATCTCACGAAGCTTTGTCGGAGCGAAATAATATCATTGTTATGGCGGATGAAGCACACAGAGAACAGTATGGACTGGCAGAAACTGTTGATGCTAAAACTGGTAAGATAAAAATTGGAACGGCACGAATTATCAGAAATACTCTGCCTAATGCTACATATATCGGATTTACCGGTACTCCTATTTCATCAAAGGACCGCAGTACTCGTGAAGTATTTGGTGATTATATTGACATTTATGATATGACACAGGCTGTTGAGGATGGAGCAACAAGACCTGTTTATTACGAGAGCCGGGTTATCAAGCTCAATCTCGATGAAGATACCCTTAAGCTAATTGATAGTGAATATGACATTATGGCTGAAAATGCTGATGGGGAAGTAGTTGAGAAAAGCAAGCGTGAACTTGGTAAGATGGAAGCTGTTCTTGGCAATGATAATACTATTAATTCACTTGTCTGTGATATTCTTGACCATTATGAGAATAACAGAGAGAATCTTTTAACAGGAAAAGCAATGATTGTTGCTTACTCTCGTCCTATTGCAATGAAGATATACAAGCGTATCTTAGAACTTCGTCCTGCATGGACTGAGAAAGTTGGAGTTGTTATGACTTCTGGTAATAATGATCCGGAAGAATGGAGAAAGATTATTGGCAATAAACATCATAAGGATGAACTTGCTAAGAAATTCAAAGATAATAACAGCCCTATGAAGATAGCAATTGTTGTTGATATGTGGCTGACAGGCTTTGATGTTCCTTCACTTGCCACTATGTATGTTTATAAACCAATGTCCGGACATAACCTTATGCAGGCTATAGCTCGTGTAAATCGCGTATTTAGTGATAAAGAAGGCGGACTTGTTGTGGATTATGTTGGAATTGCATCTGCATTGAAACAGGCAATGAATGATTATACTTCTCGTGATAAAAAGAATTATGGCGATACTGATGTTGCAAAGGTAGCATATCCGAAGTTCTTGGAAAAGCTATCAGTTTGTCGAGATATGTTCCACGGATATGATTACTCGAAGTTTACAGGTGGAACAGACCTTGAAAGAGCAAAAACTATCAGTGGTGCAGTCAACTTTATTATGGACAGAGAGAAAGCCGATGACAAAGATTCATTTGTAAAAGAAGCACTTATGCTACATCAGGCATTGTCGCTCTGTTCTTCTCTGGTTGATGGAGAAAGTCGATTTGAAGCAGCATTTTTTGAATCGGTACGTGTTCTCGTTCTTAGACTAACAAACACAGGAGTTGGAAAGAAGATTTCTCTTCCAGAAATGAATGCAAGGATAAATGAGCTTTTAAAGCAGAGTATCAAAAGTGATGGAGTTATCAATCTTTTCTCAGATATCAAAGAGGAATTTTCACTGTTTGACCCGAAGTTTCTTGAAGAAGTTTCCAATATGAAAGAAAAGAATCTCGCGGTTGAACTTCTGAAAAAATTGATTGCAGAACAGGTTTCAGTATATCGCAGAACTAATGTAGTTAAATCTGAGAAGTTTAGTGAAATTATGCAGCGTTCGCTTAATGCGTATCTTAATGGTATGTTGACAAATGAAGAAGTTATTGAGGAAATGTTGAATCTTGCAAAACAGATTGCAGCAGCCCAAAAGGAAGGTGACCAGCTTGGGCTTACTGCCGATGAGCTTGCCTTCTATGACGCATTAACGAAGCCACAGGCAATAAAGGATTTTTATGAAAATGAAGAACTGATAGCAATTACAAAAGAACTTGCAGATACTCTACGAAGAAATAAAACAATTGACTGGCAGAAACGAGAATCAGCAAGAGCAAAAATGCGTATGCTTATAAAGAAACTGCTGAAAAAGCACAAGTATCCGCCTGAGGGTATGGAAGATGCAGTTCAGACTGTTATGACACAGTGCGAACTTTGGACAGATAATAATGATATGGGAGAAGAAAAGGTTGTAAACTTTCGAGACAAATCAATATCATATGCAGAAGCAAATTATGCGCCCATGATGGTTGCTGAAGGTACAGCAACATATGGAGAGAAGAAATAAAAGGAAGGATATGCATAAAAATTAACTTTTTGTGCATCATACAGGAAAAAATTATGGAATATTATATTTTAAAATGTTATCAAGAAGCTAAAAATAGGTGTTTAGATGTAGATCAAGGATTTGATAGATTTGAACCTAAAATAAAAAAGATAGTTATTGCATGTCTTGTTGCAATGTTTATATCGTGTGCTGAGATTATTTTTACAATGTTATTACTTCCTAAACAATTATGGTACTGTATTGGTATAATAATTTTATTAATTGCAATGGTAATACTTATAAGTGTAGATAATAAAGATCAAAGGAATCATATGGACAAATATGTGGATTCACATAAGAAAAAAATTGAGGTTTTAGATGAAGTATTACAAAGTAAATTTCAAATAAACAATAAAGAAAAAATAGAAGAACTGATGAATATTTATCAAGAATATATAGATAAAGAAACTAGCAAAGAAAAAAAGAGAAATAGTATTATCTTGACCATTTTTTCTGCATTTGCAGGGGTTTTAACCATTTCATTTGAAAATATGGGAGTTATTGGCATAGATTTTACTAATTGGTTATACGTAGCTACATTTTTGCTTGTTTTTGTTGCAGCAGCTGGAATTTGGATTTATTCATATACTTTTTTTGAT
>OIWV01003225.1_pt1 | contig 10813 bp, 9 predicted proteins | sample 1587751 | NCBI WGS metagenome assembly OIWV01 (sample SAMEA3888913, study PRJEB22519) | human gut metagenome | biome: human gut; feature: human-associated habitat; material: faeces | place: Denmark | collected 2010 | reverse complement strand
ATATATTTTAAAATACAAGGCACTTATTTTAAAATAAGTGCCTTGTATTTTTCGCCTTTTCAAACATCTATTTTACAACAACTTACAAAACCCGAAAAATCAGCCTTGAAACGAGAGCCGGAAACGGGCAAATCTGCACGTTTCATCATGACGGAAAACGCAGATACTGCGGCTTTGTTTTTTTGTAATTTTGCACGGAAACAAAATGTAAGAACATGAAAAAAGGTTTGGTTTCGCTTATCTTTATTATTGTCGCAAGCACAATCTATTCACAAACGCTCAAAAACTATTGCGACACGGCATGCAATTATATTATTGACGGAAAAACAACTCCTGTTTTGTCGGTTCTGCCCAAGGTTTACGGCAGCTTCATGACGGAAAACGTCAGGTTTACGGCACACAAAAAATTGAGATAGACGGAGTTCCCTACCCCGTTCCCCTTAAAAATCCGCGTCGTGTGGATTCGCTGCGCAAGAAAATGGGAATGGAGTCGCTTTGGAAGGAACTGCAAGAGGACTACGGGGGAAAATGGAATCTGAAAAAGTATCTTGAAAGCGAAAGCAAATCGGAAGAAGTATATAGCAACTGGTTGAAAAAGAACCGCAATGTCCGATAGCCCGGCGGAAAGCCGGAAAGGCTAAAACTTAACGGTTTCGCACACCGCGCCGAGGTATTTTTCATACGCCGCAACCATGAATCTCAGGCATTCGTCCATTTTGTTTTCATTGCCGTCGTACCCGTTCACCACCGCAAGCATGCGCGTAGTGGCGAGAGACATCTTGGTGCGCTCGTTGTCGCTTGTGGGAGTGCCTATACCGCCTGCGGAATCGCGATAAACCGGCATGCCTTCTATATTAAGTACACCGCGCCCTATTCCCTCGTATGGCTCGCCCGCACGTCCCACTCCGAGAACAATGTCGTTGCCCTGTATTTTGTCGTAATCGAAGCATCCTACACTGTAACCGTAGTCTATGCTCACGAGATTGCCTATGTCAACCGCAGTATTCACGGTCCATAATTCCTTACCCTGCAAAATGCGGCGCACAAGTTGTTCGTTCGACGGACGATAGCGCGACGGATCCTTGCCACACGCCTTATATACCCTGCGCGTAGCCTCTATGCCGCTTATATGTTTTATGGTGTCAACGGTTTGGCGCATCTTCAATTCGCCGGCTTTGACACGAATCTCATTCCAAAGCTCCTCACTGTATTCGGAGTTGGTAAATTCCGCATACAAAGCACCTCCCACAAAATCGGGACAGGCACTGCGTATCTGTTCCGAGACAATCAAATTTTTCTTTTCCATGCCACACGACGTTATATACTGCAAAATTGCGCATTTTATAAATGTTGCGCGCACCCGAAGCATCATTTTTCTGCGCAGTAAGAATGTCAAAACCATGATTTCCCCGAGAAAAAGCACGTTTTCAATCAATTTCTCTCCAAAAATTGCATTTGGTCAAAGTTATTTGCCAAGTGTTATTTGCAATATTGCGCAGAAATGAGTAATTTTGCGCTGAAATAAAGCGCGAATAAAATAACTATGCGTGACCTTACATTTATGGAAAAATTTTTTCAGTCACACGCTTACATGTTAAGCCATCTGAACGCACCCGTTCAGCGTTCGCTAATGGACAGAATTGACTGGAGTCACAGGATGATTGGGATACGAGGTCCGAGAGGCGTTGGCAAAACCACGTTTCTTCTTCAATATGCCCGCGATCACTTTGATCCGCAGCTTCAGCAGTGCCTGTACATAAGCATGAACAACTTTTATTTCCAGGGGCGCGGAATCGTGGAATTCACAGAAGATTTCGTGCGCTACGGAGGCAGAGTACTTCTGATAGATCAGGTTTTCAAGCAGCCCAACTACGCTGCCGATCTCGTGGAATGCTACCGACGTTTTGACAAGTTGCATATAATCTATGCCACTTCCTCTGTAATTCCTCCCGACAGCGAGGCACAACGCGAGCTAAACAGAATCAGCGATGTTTATGTGCTTCACGGATTCTCATTCCGCGAATTTGTAAACTCGCAAACCGGTCTGAATTTCCGTTCTTACAGTCTTAACGAAATTCTCGAAGGACACGAACAGATATTGAAGACCATTCTTCCGAAAGTACGTCCGTGGAACTATTTCCAAGATTACCTCCACCACGGCTACTATCCGTTCTTCCTCGAAACACATAACTTCACGGAACAACTGCTGAAGTCTATAAACATGATGATCGAGGTTGACATTCTGTTCATAAAGCAAATAGACCTGAAATATCTGGCAAGAATACGCAAACTGCTCTATCTGCTGGGCATGGAAGGCATTACCGCGCCAAATGTAACCAAACTCGCCTACGAGATAGGCACCTCGCGCGCCACGGTAATGAACTACATAAAAGATTTGGAGGAGGCAAGGCTCGTGAACCTTGTTTACCGCGAAGGCGAAGAGTTTCCCAAGAAACCCGTACAAATCATGATTCACAACACAAACCTGCTCTACGCCATAAGCTCGCGCAATGCCGAAGAGCAAGAGGTCATGGAAACTTTCTTCGCAAACAGCGTGTGGAGACATCACAGTGTGAGCAAAGGCAAACGCACCGGTTCGTACATTATAGACGGACACAACATTGTGGTTTGCGATAAATCGCGCCGCTTCAAGGCACAGGACGGAGTGTATTTCGCACGCTACAACGCCGAAGTGGGACACGGAACCGACATTCCGCTATGGCTCTTCGGATTCCTCCACTAATAAATTCAGGAACAAACGAAAATTTACATAACATTTCATTCAATTACAAAATGAGTAAGGAAAAGAAATTCATAACATGTGATGGTAACCAAGCCGCAGCCCACGTAGCATATATGTTCTCGGAGGTTGCAGCCATATATCCCATCACTCCTTCGTCTCCAATGGCAGAGCACATTGACGAGTGGGCTGCCGACGGAAGAAAGAACCTCTTCGGCGACACCGTATCCGTACAGGAAATGCAATCCGAGGGAGGTGCAGCAGGTGCTGTGCACGGTTCGCTTCAAGCAGGTGCGTTAACATCGACATTTACGGCATCACAGGGCTTGCTCCTAATGATTCCGAATATGTATAAAATAGCAGGCGAATTATTACCCTGCGTTTTCCACGTATCAGCCCGCACTTTGGCATCACACTCTCTCTGTATTTTCGGAGACCATAGCGATGTCATGGCTTGCCGTCAGACAGGTTTCGCAATGTTGTGCGAAGGCAGCGTACAGGAAGTAATGGATTTGTCGGCAGTTGCCCATCTCGCAACAATAGAAAGCCGAGTACCTTTCATTAACTTCTTTGACGGTTTCCGCACATCGCACGAGTATCAGAAGATAGAGGAAATAAGCGAAGACGAATTGCGTCCGTTGGTTGACCAAAAGGCTCTCGCAGAATTCCGTTCCCGTGCGCTATCACCCGAACACCCTGTGGCACGCGGCATGGCAGAGAACCCCGAAACTTTCTTCGCACACCGTGAGATTTGCAACTCTTACTATGACGCAATTCCGGGCATCGTAGAGAAATACATGAAGGAAGTTTCCAAAATTACCGGTCGCGAATACAAACTCTTCAGCTATTATGGTGCCGAAGACGCAGACCGCGTAATAATTCTCATGGGTTCTGCTACCGAAGCAGCACGCGAGGCAATTGATTACCTGAATGCCAACGGTCAGAAAGTAGGTATGGTGAGCGTTCACCTTTATCGTCCGTTCTCCGTTAAGCATCTCCTCGCTGCAATTCCCGAAACAGTTAAGCGCATTGCCGTTCTCGACAGAACAAAAGAGCCGGGAGCTGAGGGTGAACCCCTTTACCTTGATGTTCGCGACGCTTTCTACGGAAAGAAGAACCAACCGCTCATCGTTGGAGGGCGTTACGGTTTGGGAAGTTGCGACACAACTCCCACAATGATTATTTCTGTTTACGACAATCTCAATCTTCCCGAGCCCAAGAACCACTTCACACTCGGCATTGTTGATGATGTTACATTCACTTCCCTTCCCATTGAAGAGGAAAAAGCTCTCGGCGGCAAGGGAATCTTTGAAGCTAAGTTCTACGGACTTGGTGCAGACGGAACAGTGGGTGCAAACAAAAACTCAATCAAGATTATCGGCGACAACACGCAGAAATATTGCCAGGCATACTTCTCTTACGACTCTAAGAAGAGCGGCGGTTTCACTTGCTCGCACCTTCGTTTCGGCGATACCCTGATACGTTCCACTTATCAGATAAAGACTCCTAATTTCGTGGCTTGCCATGTTCAGGCTTACCTGCACATGTACGATGTAATTCGTGGTCTTCGCAAGAACGGAACATTCCTTCTCAACACAATCTGGGAAGGCGAAGAACTTGCAAACAATCTGCCCAACCATATCAAACGTTATTTTGCGAAGAACAACATAACCGTTTATTATATCAATGCCACAAAGATTGCTCAGGAAATTGGTCTCGGCAACAGGACGAATACCATTCTCCAGTCGGCATTCTTCCGCATTACAGAGGTAATTCCTGTTGATCTTGCCGTAGAGCAGATGAAGAAATTCATTGTTAAGAGCTACGGAAAGAAAGGTCAGGATGTTGTTGACAAGAACTTCCAGGCTGTTGAGCGTGGTAGCGAGTACAAACAACTTACCATTGACCCGCAATGGGCTAATCTTCCCGACGATGCAGAAATCAAGCGCGACGAACCGGAATACATTTCCAAGCTCGTGCGTCCCATCAATGCACAAAACGGAGATCTTCTCCCTGTTTCGGCTTACAAACCCTCTATCGACGGTACTTGGGAACAGGGCACAGCAGCTTACGAAAAACGTGGCGTAGCAGCTTTCGTTCCCGTTTGGAATGCCGACAACTGTATCCAGTGTAACAAGTGCGCATTCTGTTGTCCTCACGCTGCCATCCGTCCGTTCGTAATGACAGACGAAGAAGTTAAGGATTTCAAGGGCAAAACTCTTGACATGCTTGCTCCGAAAGCAATGAAAGGCATGCACTATGTTCAGCAGGTTGATGTTCTCGACTGCCTCGGCTGCGGCAACTGTGCCGATGTCTGCCCCGGCAAGAAAGGCGAAAAGGCTCTTACAATGGTTCCACTTGAAGGACAACTCGGCGAAGCCGACAACTGGGAATATTGCGTTAAGAAAGTTACCTCCAAGCAGGATCTCGTTGACATCAAGTCCAACCCCAAGAATTCGCAGTTTGCTCAACCGCTCTTCGAGTTCTCCGGTGCATGCTCCGGATGCGGCGAAACTCCTTACGTAAAGCTTATCTCCCAACTCTTCGGCGATCGTGAAATCGTTGCCAATGCTACCGGTTGCTCATCAATCTATTCCGGTTCCATTCCTTCCACACCTTATTGCAAAAATGCCAAAGGTCAGGGTCCGGCTTGGGCTAATTCTTTGTTCGAAGACTTCTGTGAATTCGGTATGGGTATGACTCTTGCAAACAAGAAAATGCGCAACCGCATTCAGGCAATCCTCGAAGAACAACTCACATGCGACAAAGCATCCGACGAATACAAGGAAGCAGCAAAAGAATGGATTGCAAACCGCGAGGATGCAGAGGGATCACGCGCTGCAGGCGAGAAACTCATTCCTATGATTGAAGCCAAGAAAGACGAATGCAAGAAAATGGCAGAGCTAGTGGGTCTTGAGCACTACTTCACCAAGCGCAGCCAGTGGATAATCGGTGGCGACGGTGCAAGCTACGACATAGGTTACGGCGGACTTGATCACGTACTCGCATCGGGCGAAGACGTAAACATTCTCGTGCTCGATACCGAGGTTTATTCAAACACCGGCGGTCAGGCATCAAAGTCCACACCTATCGGAGCTATTGCGCAGTTTGCAGCACAAGGCAAGCGCATCACCAAGAAGGACCTCGGACTTATGCAGACCACATACGGCTATGTTTACGTGGCACAAGTTGCAATGGGTGCAGACCAAGCACAGTGCTTGAAAGCTTTCCGCGAGGCAGAGGCTTATCACGGTCCTTCACTTGTCATAGCTTACGCTCCGTGTATCAACCACGGTTTGAAGATAAAAGGCGGCATGGGTCGCTCACAAGCAGAAGAGGCACGTGCTGTGGAATGCGGTTACTGGCATCTCTGGCGTTTTAATCCCGAACTCGAAAACGAGGGCAAGAATCCGTTCTCTCTTGACAGCAAGGAGCCGGATTGGAGCAAATTCCAGGACTTCCTCAACGGCGAAGTGCGTTATCTTTCTTTGAAGAAAGCACGTCCCGCAGAGGCACAAGAACTCTTCGACGCAGCAGAAGCAGCAGCAAAACGCCGCTATGCTACATACATTCGTAAAACCAAGGAAGATTGGTCGCTCGGCGAGTAATCATCCGAAGTAAATACCAATAAAAGTCCTCTCGCAAGTATTTGCGAGGGGACTTTTTATATATAAATGTTGCCTACACTATGTTTTCCCCGAATAAGGATCCGTTCTTGTGCCTTTGACTGCGTATACGTGCTATCGTTTCCTATGTTTTTGCTGCAAAACACGATTAGAATTTTCTGTACTACAGCGAACAGATTCTGCCACTTGCGACATTAATTCGTGCAGAGTCTCATCCGAGGGTTCTTCTTTCGATGTCAGTCGATACTCTTTAATTCCCATTTCTTTTATCATTGCTCACAAAATAAAGCTTTCCCTCATCAACATTCAAATCTTTTCAGAAAACCTTCTTCCTTATCTTCCGGCACTATTTTTTCCGGACATAAAAACACTCTTTTCATGACTTGAAAAAACACACATGGCTTGTTGTGAAAAATACAAGCCATATATTTTGAAATAAGTGCCTTGTATTTTAAAATATATGCCTTATATTTTTTGCAAAAATCGGTATCTGATTTTCAACAACTTACAAAGGCGGTAAAATGCGGCTTTCCGCACTTGTTTTTCCGACTGTTTCGACGGAGTTTATCCTTGTCCGAAACAGATTGCGGTGTGCGGTGTTGCACATTATTAATACTTTTCTGCACAGAAACGGCTGAAAAACGTACCTTTGCATTCGGTTTACCAAACAAGGCAATGGACGAACATTCTCACGCAGGAAAGAAACCGCAAATAGCTGTTGTCAATCGCAACACGCTCGCTGCCAACGGTCTTACATCGCTCATCGAGGGCGTGATGCCCATGGCAGAAGTTGCCGTGTTCAACAATATGTCCGACATTCCCGAATCATTACTTTCGGGATTCTTTCATTTTTTCATTTCGGCGGATGTGCTTTTCGAAAACCGTGAATATTTCGTAGGGCAATGCCACAAGACGATTGTTGTAACCGAGGGCGACCGCCATCCGACCATTCCCGCATGTTTCCGAACGCTCGACGCCACGCTCAACAGCCATGCGTTGCTACGCGAGTTCCTGAGAATGGAACAAATGGCGCATGGCGGCGGAAGAAAGTTGCCCGAAGAAATGAAGCAGAGCGGCAACATGACTGCCAAGTCGCCCGAACTGACCCCGAGAGAGATTGAAGTGCTTCACGAAATTGTTACGGGGCACATTAACAAGGAAATTGCCGACAAACTGAACATCAGCCTCACCACCGTGATAACCCACCGCAAAAACATAATGGAAAAGCTTCACGCCAAGTCGGTTGCCACGCTCGCCATATACGCCGTGATGCACGGAATAGTGCCAGTTGACCAAATCTGACGGCGAAAAGCCAATCACATTGCAGAACAGGTAAACAAAATCCGAAAATATGTATTAACTTTGTCGGATTAAAAAATTACGAAATGGAGCGACTTCTGCACTATACATGGCAAAACAAACTATTTCCCGCCGGTCCGCATAAAACCACACACGGCATTCCCCTCGAAATAATAACTCCGGGAGTGCACAACTCCGATGCCGGACCCGATTTCATTGGAAGTATAGTCAGAATAAACGGAATGGAATTTGCCGGAAACGTTGAAATCCACACCAAAAGCAGCGATTGGTACAGGGGCATCAAGACGACCGAAAATATGCCAACGTGGTGCTGCATGTGGTTTCGGAAGCCGACACCGAGGTGTTCGATTGCAACGGCAGGCAGCTTCCGCAATTCGTAATGCAGGTGCCGCAATACATCGAGGCAAATTATGACGAACTGAGCCGCGAAGAGAAATTTCCTCCCTGTTGGCGCAACGTGGGCAACCTTTCCGACATAAAAATAAACAGTTGGCTCTCAAAACTTCACATAGAACGCCTCGAAGCCAAAGTATCACGCATATACGATTGCCTGCATCGCTGCAACAACGATTGGGAACGTGTGTGTTTCATAACCATTGCACGAAATTTCGGCTTTGGCGTGAACGGTGAAGCCTTTGAAGAATGGGCATACAACATACCTCTGAACGCCGTTGCCAAACATCGCGACAATCCTTTTCAGGTTGAGGCAATGTTTCTCGGTCAGGCGGGGCTGCTTGACGAAGATTCTCTGCCTGAAAAATACAAAGAAGCGGCAATAAAAGAGGGATGGTTTTCAAAACTCGCGGCAGAGTATAAATTTCTGTCCCACAAATTCACACTCACACCCATGCCTGTGGAGCATTGGAAGCTTTTGCGCACGCGCCCGCAGAACTTTCCTCACATTCGTCTCTCACAACTTGCGGGACTTTACGCAAAAGATACGTTTTCTCTCGCGTCTCTCACGGCTCCCGGCGAACTTAAGGAAGTGAGGAAGCGACTTGAAACGGGAGTTTCGGACTATTGGCGGAAACATTACCTTTTTGGCTGCGAAAGCAAGGAAAGCGACAAGAAACCGGGGCTTCGCTCGCAGAATCTTCTCGTACTCAATTCGATTATTCCCCTGCTTTTTGCCTACGGACGCTATCGCGGCGAAGAATCCATGGAACAACGTTCACTCGAATTGCTCGCTTCGCTTCCCGCCGAAGATAACTTCATTACCCGAACATGGCAAATGCTCGGAATTGTGTCCCGTTCTGCAGCCGATTCGCAGGCTCTGGTGCATCTGAAAACACGTTATTGCGACAGAAGAGACTGTTTGCGATGCAGTTGGGGGCACGAATATCTCAAAACAACAAAACATCTTTGAAAATGAAAAAGCCAAAATATATTTTTGAACTGGAAATGGAAGTACGCGACTACGAATGCGACCTCCAAGGTATTGTAAACAACGCAAACTACCAGCACTACACGGAGCACACACGCCATGCGTTTCTCCACTCCATAGGAATGAGCTTTGCCGAAATGCACAACGCGGGAACAGATGCCGTTGTGGCGCAAAACAACATGCGTTTCAAAGCTCCGCTCCACAGTGATGACAGATTCGTGAGCCGTCTTGCCATGGAACGTGAGGGACTGCGCTACGTTTTTTACCAAGACATTTTCCTTTTGCCCGAGGACAAAATGATTTTCAGCAGCAAAGTGGATGTGGTTTGTCTGGTTAACGGCAAACTCGGACTGTGCAAGGAACTCGACGACAAGGTTTCGGCTCTCGAAAAATCCTTATGATTTCGCAGGAAACCCTTTACGAAACCGCCATAGCCTTTGTTTTCAAATACACTCCGGCAAATGCTCTGGAACTGTGGCGGAGAGCGGGGAGCGCAACTGCCGTGTGGGAAAACCGTAAAGACATCCGCGCCGTTGTTCCCGAGGCTTCGCCCAAACTTGCCGAGACGGTGGAAAAATTGGACGAATTCCTGCCTCTTGCTGAAAGGGAAATGGAGTTTGCGCAAGCCAAAGGAATACAATGTCTCGGCTTTGGCGACTCCGACTATCCCGCGCGGTTGAAAGGATGTAACGACGCGCCGCTCGTTTTGTTCTACAAAGGCAACGCCAATCTCAATTCGCGAAGAATAATATCGGTTGTAGGCACACGCCATTGCACCGAATACGGCAGGGAAATATGCACTTCTCTCACCCGCGACCTTTCCGCTTTGGCTCCCGATACGGTTGTTGTGAGCGGACTGGCTTACGGCATAGACATCAACGCCCATCGCGGCGCACTTGCCGCAGGTCTTCCCACTGTGGCTGTACTTGCGCACGGGCTCGACAGCATTTATCCCGCCATGCATCGCACCACGGCAATAAAAATGCTCGAAAACGGAGGGCTCATAACCGAATTTTCCACCCGTACAGTGCCCGAAAAACAAAACTTCGTGAGAAGAAACCGCATCATTGCCGGTCTTTCCGATGCCACGATTGTTGTGGAAAGCGCGTCAAAGGGCGGAAGCCTCATCACAGCCTCTGTGGCTGAAAGCTATGACCGTGAAGTTTGTGCCTTTCCCGGTCGCACGGGCGATGTGTGGTCAGAAGGATGCAACATGCTGATTATGGAAAACAAGGCACGCATGATAACCTCCGCCGAAAGCCTCGTGAAAGCCCTCTGCTGGGACTGCGACGCCAACCCGTCAGCAATAAAGCCCGCCGAACCCGAGCTGTTTCCGCAGCTGAGCAATGAAGAGCAGAAAATAGTCGATGCGCTTGAAGGAAGCGACGGAAAGCAGATAAACCTGATAACCGTTGAAACAAACATTCCAATGGCGAGGCTCATGTCGGTGCTTTTCGAAATGGAAATGCGCGGAATTGTTAAGAGCCTGAACGGAGCGAGATATAAACTCAACCGCTGAAAACCCGCCGCCCGGCTATGCTTTTGCCCGTTAGTCATTGTTCTTCCGCCAAAAACAGTTCTTTTTTCACCGGCATGCGTTTTCTTCCGATTTTTCTCCCTTGAATTTAGATTTTTGACAGGGATAAAACCAACATTTTTCCCACATCCGAAAAAACACATGGCTTGTCGTGAAAAATACAAGCCATATATTTTGAAATAAGTGCCTTGTATTTTAAAATATAT
>OIWV01003213.1_pt1 | contig 10840 bp, 6 predicted proteins | sample 1587751 | NCBI WGS metagenome assembly OIWV01 (sample SAMEA3888913, study PRJEB22519) | human gut metagenome | biome: human gut; feature: human-associated habitat; material: faeces | place: Denmark | collected 2010 | reverse complement strand
GCATCGTGGGGGCCAGCGTCTCGCTGACGCAGTTGATCTCGTCGATGAACAGGATGCCGTTTTTCTTGCCGGTGCGCTCCATGGCGGCGTAAACGCTGGCGATGATCTCGCTCATCGTGTACTCGGTCACGCTGCGGGTGCGCCCGCCGTAGTTCCGCTCCCGGATGAACGGCAGGCCGACGGCGCTCTGGCGGGTGTGGTGGGTGATGGTGTAGGCCACCAGCGCAATGTCGCACTCCTGCGCGATCTGCTCCATGATCTGGGTCTTGCCGACGCCCGGCGGGCCCATCAGCAGAATGGGGCGCTGCCGCACGGCGGGGATCAGCGGGCGGCCAATGTCGTCCGTGGCAAGGTACGCCTGCACGGCGCGCTTGATTTCCTCTTTGGCACGTTGAATATCCATGGTTCATCGTCCTTTCGGGTCAAATTCTTCGGGCTGCAAGACCAGGCGCATGGCCCAGGGCGGCACGTCTGGCGGCGGGGTGCCGTCCTCCAAAAACAGGAACGCCGTCTCAAACGGCGGGCGTTTGGCGGGGTAGATGCCCTTGCCGTCGGTAAAATACAGCACGCCTTGCAGGTCCCGCAACGCACCGTCCTGCCGCAGCTGCGCAATGCGGGCAAACGCGGGGCGGAAGTCCGTTCCGCCGCCGCCCACCAGCGTGAACTGCGCCGTATAGCGGTCCAGTGCGTCCAGATCGTTCAGCCAGACCTCATCCCGCACAGCGTTGTCCGCCTGCATGACCAAAATGCGGCACTGCCGGAAAAAGCTGTCCTGACTTTTTAATAAGGTGAACGTCTCTTTTAAGAACGCCTTGACCAGCTCGCCCGCCGTGGATTCGCTGGTGTCCACCACAATGACGAAGTCGCGTATTTTCTTCACCTCGCGGCTTTCCAGCGGCTCTATCAGCGGCAGGTTGCCGTAGGTGCGCAGGCCGTAGCTGTAAAAGCCGAGGTCGAATTCCTCGGGGTCGAGGTGTGGTTCCTCATGCCAGACGGCGAACCGGCGCAGGAAATCCCGGTAGGTGCGGCGGCTGCGCCCGGCCTGCACCTGCGCCTGCAGGGCTTGCGCGGCAGTGTCCTGCCCGGCGCGCCGGCCACTTTCCTCCATGCTCAGCTCCGTCTGGCGGCCCAGGTTCTCCCACTGTTTGCCGCGCATCTGGGCGGCGGGGCTGTCCGGGTCAGCGGGCCAGAGGCGGTGGCTGTCAGTGTAAAATTCCCGCTGCCACTTGTTTAAGGTCTCCGCGTCGGTCTGTGCTAAGACGCGGTAGATGGGGCCTGCCGCTAAAAATTTGCACTTTTCGCGCAGCTGTGTGTAGCATTGCTGCCGCACCCAGCCGACGGGGCGCTTCGTGGCGGGAGTGTTCAGGGTGTCCAGCGTGGCCTCCACGGCGATGTCACAGGCCAGCCCCCACAGGTCGGGGTCGCGCCTGTCCCGCAGCCAGAGATGCCGGAAGATGCAGTGGAACAGGCTGTGCAGGTAGGCCCGGGGCAGGTACCGCCGGTTCCTGCGGTAGGTGTCCAGCAGCCATGCGGTGGGGTAGTAGAGTGCCCCGCCGTCGGTGGCAAAGCTGCCGCCGCTTTCCCGCGGGGCCGCGGGCAGCGCACCGAGCGCCGCCGTTAAGTAGCGCTGGTCAAGGTACAGCTCCCCCCGCAGCTGCTCCATGACCCGGCGGGCCATCGTCTGCTCCCATTCCGATTGGGTTTGGATGTGTTTGGCTATAGTGGACACCTTCTTTCATGACGGCTGTATGGTAGGGGCCGGGCACGCCCGGCCCGCGGGCTTACGTGGCTGCCCGGCAACGGGCTGAACCCCTCCGGCCTGCTTCGCGGCCACCTCCCCTGTGAGGGGAGGCTTTTCTCGCGTCCTTCGCCCGCGCAAAAAACATCCTTTTTTACAAAATCTCCCGCACCGTCAGCACATCCCCGTCCACGCTGAACCTTATCTTATTCTCCCCGAAATCCAGCGTGTACACCCGCTCCGGGTCGTGCTGGTAGGCGGGGCGGGGGTCGTTTTTCAGCACACCGGACAAAGCGGCGCGCTTGTTTTCCGGCACTTTGCACAAAAGCGCGTCGGGGCAAACCACCTGCAAAGCGTATTCCTTTGTCGTGTCCGTAAATCCGCCCCGGGCGTCGGGGTAGGCGTCCACATAGGGCAGATACGGCTTGATGTCGAAGATCGGCGTGCCGTCCAAAAGGTCCGCGCCGCGGACGATCAGCTCGCCGTTTTCGACGCCCGCCAGCTCCACGCAGGAAAGCCCCAGCGCGTTCGGGCGGTAGGGGCTGCGGGTCGCAAAGACGCCGCGGCGCTCGTTGCCGCCCAGGCGCGGCGGGCGCACGGTGGGCCGCCAGCTTTTGCCCGCGGCATACTCCGCCGCCACGGTGGAAAACTGCCAGATCAGCCACAGCCGGTCATACCCCTCGATGCCGGCCAGCGCGTTCGGGTCGCGGTATTCCGGCTCAAACACGATGCGCGCCGTCAGCTCCGGCACCAGCCCGCTCTGCCGCGGGATGCCGAATTTATCCGTAAAATCCGTGCGGATATGCGCAATCGGATGAATTGTGTACTCCATGGTAACGTCTGCCCCCTTTTTGCCGTCTATTATATAGGAAAAGAACAGATTTTACAACTTCCCCATCTTCCCACCATCGTCGAAATATGGTACAATATGTGGTATATTGCACGTAAGGAGGTGTGCGTTTGGCACCAATCATCCGTACAGAGAAGCTGCGCAAGGTCTATGCCGTCGGCAAGGAGCGCGTCGTTGCGCTGAATAATGTCGATCTGTCGATAGAAAAAGGCGAGTTCTGCTGTATCGTCGGCCAGTCGGGCAGCGGCAAGTCCACACTGCTGAACCAGCTGGCCGGGCTGGAAAAGCCGACGTCCGGCAAGGTATACATAGGAAAGCACGAGATCAGCAAAATGACCGAGAACGAGTTGGCCGAGTTCCGCCAGCAGCACCTGGGGTTCATTTTTCAGAGCTACAACCTGCTGCCCACCATGACGGCGGCGGAGAACGTCGCCCTGCCGCTGATGTTCAAGGGTGTGGACAAAAAGACCCGTCTGGCCCGCGCCCGCAAAGAGCTGAAATCCATGGGTCTGCTGGGCCGCGCCAACCACCTGCCCACCGAGATGAGCGGCGGCCAGCAGCAGCGCGTCGGCATTGCCCGCGCGTTCGTCAGCAGTCCCAAGGTCATTTTTGCCGATGAGCCGACAGGAAACCTCGACTCCCGCACAAGCAAGCAGGTACTGTACCGTATGCTGGAAATGTACAAAAACAGCGGTGTCACGTTCGTTATGGTCACCCACGAGCCGGACCTGGCCGAGTGCGCGGACCGCATTGTGACGATCCTGGACGGCAAGGTCTGCTCCAACGTCGTGCAGGACGAGGAGACGAAGAAGAAAAACCGCGACGCCCTCTTTGCCGATCTGGAAGGGAATCTGGATATTGGCGGGGAGGCAGCGAAGGAACAAAACGAAAAGATAAAAGATAATAGATAAAAGATAATAAAAAATGTGGAGTTTTGGCCCGGGGCCAAAACAAAACGTAGGGGCGGATTCCATATCCGCCCGCGGCACCTGCCGCAAGCTGCACGGGCGCATATAGAATGCGCCCCTACGACAGCACAATTTTTTGAGCGGTGCGCAGCGCCGCGTTCCACCATTTTTATTATCTATTATCTTTTATCTATTATCTTAAAAATTTGGAGGTATTACATTGAAACGCCTATTTTCCCTGCTGACCGCCTTTGCTCTGGCGGCGGCGCTGTGTGCGCCGGTTATGGCAGACGACGTCATCACACCGGATGTCACCGACCCCACCCCCACGCCGACGGCGGCCATTGACACGACCAGCTCCGACGGCGTCTACGTCTCCGCCTATTCCGTCACCGACACTGCGGGCGGCGAGGTCACCACCGTGCAGGTCGGTGATAAGATCAACATCGTGCTCAAGGTCGTGGACCACGCCTCGGCGCGGTACTGCGTCAAGCCGGAGGAGATCTCCGCGCGCATCAACTCCGCCGTGTTCACCTACACCGGCACCGGCGAGATCGGCCAGCTGTTCGACAGCAACGACGACCCCAACGCCACCCGCCTGCAGAACGTCCGCAACGGCTCGGCCTCGCCGGAGGAGGTTGCGGCGAACGCGCAGTATAATTATTACAGCTACGTCATTTTGTTCCGCGACGTCATCTACAACGGCGGCGGCAACACGCTGCCCATCAACCTGTCCTATCTGGACACCGCCAAGCCGCTGCAGCAGTTCAGCGTCACGCTGGGCCAGTGCGTGGACAAGGACCAGACGACCTCGCCCAACCTGCTCGTGCGCACCTCCAGCTACGGCGACAGCGTCACCGCAGGGCAGGCGTTCGACCTCTCCCTCGGCCTCTACGCCACCGACGGCAATGAGAACCTCGACGACGTTATCGTCTCGCTGACGCTGCCCGAGAACATCTCCCTGAACGGCGGCAGCCTGTCCAGCTACCTCGGCACCATCTGCCCCAAGCAGACCCGGGACGTCACGTTCCAGGTCATGCCCGCCTCCGGCTTTACCGGCACGGTGGCCAGCATCACCGTCAATATGACCGGCACCGGCTCTGTCACCGGCAAGGAGGTCAGCGGCACCACGACGATTTCCGTGCCCGTCAGCCAGCCCGACCGCTTTGAGGTCGGCCAGCTCGAGCTGTCCAGCGACACGATCTATGTCGGCGACACCGGCAGCGTCTCCCTCTCCTACGTCAACAAGGGCAAGAACCCCGTCAGCAATCTGGAAGCCCGCCTGACCGGCACGAATCTGGGTGCGGGCGGCTACCAGTACCTCGGCAACCTGGCCGCCGGCACCGAGGGCAGCGTGGACTTTGACATCGTCCCCGATGCCGCGGGCACGGTCAGCGGCATCATCACGCTGAACTACGAGGATGCCTCCGGCAACCCGCAGACCATCTCGAAGGACTTCTCTGTCAGTGCCGAGGAGATGAACATGGACGACTTCAACTATGACCCATCGATGGACGACGTCCAGCCCGAGCAGACCGGTATGCCGGTCTGGGCATGGGTGCTCATCGGTGTCTGCGGCGCAGTGGTCGTGATCGTGGTCATCGTGGTCGTGGTACGCAAGCGCAAAAAGGCCAAGGCACTGGCCGCGCTGGAAGCAGAGGACAGCGATGAAGATCTCTGATGAAATCAGCCTGTCGGCGCGCAACCTGCTGCGCCGCAAGGGCCGCACGGCGCTGACGCTCGTCGGCGTCGTCATCGGCACCTGCATGGTCGTGCTGATGATCTCGCTGGGCATCGCCCAGACCAAAACCAACGAGGAGATGCTGCAAAGCTGGGGCGACCTGACCCAGGTGCAGATCTACGGCTACGGCACGATGGTCGGCAGCGACGGCAAGCCGCTGTATCTGGACGACGCGGCCATCGCCAACATCAAGCAGATCCCCCACGTGGCGGCGGCCACGCCCTACGCGCAGGCGTATAATCTGGAGGGCACCATCACGGCGGGCCGCAATGACCGCTACACGATGGAAATTTACAATTTGATCGGCATCGACCCCACCGCACTGGAGCCGATGGGCTTCGCCCTGCAGAGCGGCAGCTGGCTCACGAACACCCCCGCCAGCGAGAAGGCGGCGAAATTGCAGATTTTGGTCGGCGGGTCCACCGGGTATGAGTTTCAGGACTCGCGCAAGAGCCCCAACAGCCCCAAGCGCTACCGCTGGCAGGGCCAGACCGATGCCAACGGCAAGGAGCTGCCGCCCTTTGTGGACATCGACAAGGATAAGATGACCCTGACCATCCGGACCGGCGAGGGCTCCACCGAAAAGACCCGCAGCTGGGAGCTGGAGGTCGTGGGCGTGCTGGAGCCGGACGGTGCCAAGGGCTACTGGACTCAGAGCGGCATTGTGCTGCGCATTCAGGACATGAAGATGCTGCAAAAGGTCTACAACGACATGACCAAAACCAAGACCGAGGAAAAGAGCTACGAGCAGGTCTACGTCAAGGTCGATGACCTGAAGAACGTCACCGACGTTGAGACGGCCATCCACGAGCTGGGCTTCACCAACACCTACTCGATGAACCAGCAGCGCGAGGAGATGCAGCAGCAGGTCATAAAAAGCCAGATGATCTTCGGCGGCATCGCGGCGGTCTCACTGTTTGTGGCGGCCATCAACATCATCAACACCATGACGATGGCCATCTATGAGCGCACCCGGGAGATTGGCGTCATGAAGGTGCTGGGCTGTGAGCTGGGCAGCATCCGCACGATGTTCCTGCTGGAAAGCTCGACCATCGGGTTTATCGGCGGGCTGATCGGCGTAGCGTTCAGCCTGCTGGCCAGCTTTGTGCTGAACAACCTTTCCACAATTTTAGCGGCGTTCGGTCAGGGCGGCGGGTTGGACCTGTCCGGCATGATGGGCGGCGGGTACTACTACATGGACGGGGGCGGCAGCGCGGCCATTTCGATCATCCCGCCCTGGCTCATGCTGGCGGCGCTGGTATTCGCCACGCTGGTGGGGCTGGTAGCCGGTATCCTGCCCGCGAACAAGGCGGTCAGGATCAGTGCGCTGGAAGCCATCCGGCACGATTAAGCGCTTATATCTTATATAAAGAACCGAGGCAGTCCCGGGAAAAGGGATCGCCTCGGTTTTTTTGTCGCCGTTCCCGCCCCACCGCGCGGTAGGGGGCGGGGCACTCGTGGGTGGGTCAGTCCGTAGGGAGGGGTCTTGACCCCTCCGCGGGCGTTTGCGGACGGCATGGGGCTTGCCCGCCGCCGCGCGGTAGGGGCGGGCATGCCCGGCCCGGGGGTTTTCCCGGAGATGGGCGGCGGCGGGAGGTTTCCGGGGCGTCGGGGACGCCGCCCCCTACGTGGGTGGCTGCCCGTTGACGGGTAGCTGCGCGAACTTGCGGCGGGGTGCGGGCACCCCGCCCTACGGATGTAATTCACGTAAGCGCGGCGGGGGTGTGGGCACTCGTTGATGGGTCGGTTCGTAGGGAGGGGTCTTGACCCCTCCGTGCCCGCTCACGTCGCCGAGAGCTGTTCCTGCTTTTCCTCTGTCGGTGTCGCCGCGTCCTTCAGCAAATACCGCAGTCCGCTGTACCGCATATTCTGCCGCACATTCTCGACCATGGTCTGCTCGGTGCGGGCGGTGCCGGTCAGAACGCAGAGCTTCCGCGCGCGGGTCACGCCGGTGTACAAAAGGTTGCGGTAGCACAGCCGGGCGGGCACGTCGGCCACAGGCAGGATCACCGCGGGGAACTCCGAGCCCTGGCTCTTGTGGACGGTCACGGCGTAGGCGGGCTCCAGCTCGTTCAGCTGGTCGGCGGTGTAGGTGTACTTTTTGTCATCCATCTGGACCGTCACGCTGCGCGCGTCCACGTCCACCGCCGTGATGATGCCCAAATCGCCGTTGTACGCACCGACACCGGCCTCGGCCCCGGCACGCTCAAACGTGATGTCGTAGTCATTCTTGACCTGCATGACTTTATCACCCAGACGTAATATTTTGGCACTCTCCGCCGTGCCGATCTGCCCCTTGCCCTTGGCGGGCGGGTTCAGAATATCCTGCAGCCGCCTATTCAGTTCAACGCTGCCGGTGGGGCCGACCTTCGTCGGGCAAAGCACCTGAATGTCCCGCACGGGGTCAAAGCCGTAGGCTTTCGGCAGCCGCGTGCTGACAAGGTCGCAGACCAGCTTCTGGCAGGCAAGGCCGTTGGACTCGATCAGGAAGAAATCGTCCTTCGGCCCGCCCTTCTGCGGCATCTGCCCCTCCACAATGCGGTGGGCGTTCTGGACAATCAGGCTGCGCTGCGCCTGGCGGAAAATATCGGTAAGACGTACCGTCGGCACGACGCCCGCCTTTAAAATCTCGCCCAGAATGTTGCCCGGCCCGACGCTGGGCAGCTGGTCGGCGTCGCCCACCATAATGATGCGGCAGTGGTACCGCGCCGCAGCCAGCAGCGCCTGAAACAGCTTGACATCCACCATACTCATCTCGTCGAGGATGATGACGTCATATTTTAAAAGGTTCTTTTCGTTGTGGATGAACCGCACGCTGCCGCTGCTGTAGTCCACCTCAAGTAAGCGGTGAATCGTCGATGCAGCGTGGTTTGTCAGCTCACTCAGCCGCTTAGCGGCGCGGCCCGTGGGGGCACACAGAGCCACGCGGTCATACAGTGCCTCGTACAGGCTCAGAATCGCGTTGACGGTGGTCGTCTTGCCGGTGCCGGGGCCGCCGGTCAGCACCATGACCCGGCTGGACAGCGCCAGGCGTATGGCCTGCCGCTGCAGCGGCGCGTACGCAAAGCCCTGCGCCATTTCCAGCACGCGGATGTCCGCATCCAGCGTCGGCGGGGCCTCGGTGGGGAACGTCGAAAGCTGGCCGAGCCGCGCGGCAATGTCCTCCTCGGCGGAGAGCAGGTCGGGCAGGTAGATGTACTCGACGCCGTCAAACGTGCGGGTGCGCAGCTCCTCGGAGGAGAGCAGCTCGTCGAGCGCGGCTTCCAGGTCGCCCAGCGGCAGGCGGAGAAATTTCGACGTGGATTCAAGCAATTTATCCCGCGGCAGGCAGGTGTGACCGTTGCCCGCGTTGTGCCGCAGCGCGTAGAGCAGCCCCGCCGCCACCCGCAGGCGGCAGCCTGTCTCAAATTGCAGCGCCGCCGCGATGGTGTCCACCTGACCGAACTTTAATTGCAGCGGTTCGCCGCAGAGCAGATACGGGTTCTGGGTCAGCGCCTCGACGGTGTGCGGCCCAAGCGCGCGGTAGCAGGTCACGGCCTGCTGGGCGGTCATGCCGTACCGGGCAAACCAGGCCACGACCTCCCGCACGCCGTACATGCGGCGGAACTCGTTGGAGATGATAGCCGCCTTCTGCTCGGTGATGCCCTTGAGTTCGCAGAGCCGTTGCGGGGTCTCGGCGATGACCGTCAGCGTATCATCGCCGAATTTTGCCACGATTTTTTTAGCGGTGGACGGCCCGATGTAGGGCAGCACGCCGCTGGACAGGTAGCTTAAAATGGCGCTGGTATCCTCTGGCAGGCTGGCCTCGATAGTCTCGGCCTTGAACTGTTCGCCATAGCTGGGGTGGTTGACCATGTGGCCGTAGACGGTCACGCTCATGCCGTTGTCCACCCCGCCGACGTTGCCGGCGACGACCACATCGGTGCCGCCCGCGTCCACCTCGAACACCGCGTAGCCAGAGTCGGCGTTCTCGTAGATGACGTGCTCGACGGTGCCTTCCAACTTCATAAGCTGTTGTTCCTGCTGTTCCATAGCCGCCCCCTTCCCGCAAAATCGCCGCACTTTCACAGATAAGGATATTATACCGCATTGCGCGGCATTTGGCAAATTTATTTGCAGTAAATGAATGTATCTGCCGCCCCGTGCCGCCGCACACGCCCCGGGCGGATGTGGAATCCGCCCCTACCGTAGGGATCGGTGTCCCCGACGACCCGCGGACGTTCATCGTGCCGCCAACATCCCGGAGCGGTCAAGACCGCGCCCTACAAACCGCCCGTTTACCACAGCCCGTAGGGCGGGGTGCCCTCACCCCGCCGTGGCCGTTCCCGGCGCCGCACACGTAAAATAATCACCACGCACGTAAGGGCCGGACACGTCCGGCCCCTACCGGTGCGCAACCCGGTGCGCTACGCACAAACAAAAATCCCCCGCGCATACGCTGCACGGGGAACCGAAAAATTCCTGCTGATTTACTCCGCCACGGCGGCCTTCAGGGCGTCCACGCGGTCTGTGTTCTCCCACTTCACGCCCAGGTCCTCGCGGCCCATGTGGCCGTAGGCGGCCAGCTGGCGGTAGATGGGCTTGCGCAGGTCAAGGTCGCGGATGATAGCGGCGGGCGTCAAGTCAAAGACCTTCTCGACAGCCTGCACGATCTTCTCGTCGGCAACGGTGCCGGTGCCGAAGGTGTCCACCATGATGGAGACGGGCTTTGCCACGCCGATGGCATAGGCCAGCTCGACCTCGCACTTGGTAGCCAGGCCCGCGGCAACCACGTTTTTGGCGACCCAGCGCGCGGCATACGCGGCGGAACGGTCCACCTTGCTGGGGTCCTTGCCGCTGAACGCACCGCCGCCATGGCGGGCATAGCCGCCGTAGGTGTCCACGATGATCTTACGGCCCGTCAGGCCGGAGTCGCCCTGCGGGCCGCCCACAACAAAGCGGCCCGTGGGGTTGATGTAGTATTTCGTGTTCTCGTCCAGCAGCTCGGCGGGAATGACCTTTTCAATGACCTCGCGGCGGATGTCCTCATGCAGCTGCTCCTGGCTGATGTCGGGGCTGTGCTGGCTGGAAATGACCACCGCGTCGATGCGCACGGGCTTGCCGTCGTCGTACTCCACGGTGACCTGGCTCTTGCCGTCCGGGCGCAGGTAATCCAGCGTGCCGTTCTTGCGCACCTCGGTCAGGCGCTTGGCCAGCTTGTGGGCCAGGCTGATGGGCAGCGGCATCAGCTCGGGCGTCTCGTTGCAGGCGTAGCCGAACATCATGCCCTGGTCGCCCGCACCGGCCACGTCATCGTTGGTGCCCAGCGCAATGTCGGGGCTCTGGCCGTCGATGTTGGTGATGACGCCGCAGGTGTCGCAGTCAAAGCCATACTTGGCGCGGTCATAGCCGATGGAGCGGATGACCTCGCGCGCCGTGCCGGGGATGTCAACATAGCAGTTGGTCGTGATCTCGCCCATGATGTGGACAAGGCCGGTGGAGCAGGTCGTCTCGCACGCTACACGCGCACCGGGATCCTGGGCCAGGATGGCATCGAGGATGGCATCGGAAATCTGGTCGCAGATTTTGTCGGGATGCCCCTCGGTGACGGATTCGGACGTGAA
>OIWV01003211.1_pt1 | contig 10841 bp, 9 predicted proteins | sample 1587751 | NCBI WGS metagenome assembly OIWV01 (sample SAMEA3888913, study PRJEB22519) | human gut metagenome | biome: human gut; feature: human-associated habitat; material: faeces | place: Denmark | collected 2010 | reverse complement strand
CCGGCAGGGGGATTTGGCTTCCTTCCTCTATTACGGGTTTGATGTTCTGCTGACGAAAGGCTCCCCTCGCTCTGCATTCGACGACCGGACCGCCGGACTGCGGTGCCACATAGTAAAATCCACCCAGCGATTTGACGATCCTGCCCATTATCTTCTGCTGTATCAAGATATTGTGTTTCCTCCATTCTGACGTTTTTTCCCATTATAGCAAATTTCCCGGGAAAATGCGAGAGCTTCCCGCAAAATCCCCTTGCACTGATACGACAAAACAGCCCTGCCGCCTCAAAGGACAGCGCGGGCTGTTTTTCTATCGGTTATTCGTCGTCGTCCTCCTGCGGCTGCTGGTATCCGTCGTCCCGCTCTTCATCGGCGTGTTCTTCCTTGGAAAGGGACTCTCCCAGACCCTGCAGGTCGGTGGTTTCCACCTTGGTGCCGTTGTCAAAGTTGACATCATAGCTCTTGTACAACTGACCGTCGATATAAATTTCCACCTTTGCATCCCCCTTACCGCTCGGCTTGGTGGTCCAGGTCGACTGTCTGGAGAGGTCCGGGTCGCCGTAGCCGGTTTCCTTGCCATCCACAAAGGTCTGGACGTGTACCGTATCGTCGCCCTGCGGCAGGTCGAATTTAATCTCAATCTGTCTTGGCTTGTTCGGGTCCTCCCAACCGTCGCCGCCCATGACGGTAACGCCGATCACCGTACCTGCCGGTACCAGCGCATCCTCCGATGGGCTCTGCTCCAAAATGGTTCCTGCCGCCTGCTGACCCGGCAGAGGATTGCCGTCCTCATCGGTATCCGGCTGCACCTCCCGCACGCACTCGATGCGCAGACGTTTGGTGGAAAGCAAGGTCTTTGCCTCGTGGAAGTTCATTCCGACCACCAGCGGCACCGTCTGATTCTGCTCCTGCGAGCCTAAGCTGACATAGACGCTGACTTCATCGCCCTCTGCCACCTCTTCACCGGCTTTGGGCGCTGTCTTGACCACCGTTCCCGATGGATACTCATTAGAGTAGGTTTCTGTCTCGGTCCACTTGATGCCCTTCTTGTTCAGGTCGCGGAAGACCTCGGTGGAATCCTTTCCGGTGTAATCTTCCAACACAATAACCTGTTTGCCTGTGCTGATTTTGATGGTGATGGTGGAGTTTTCCTTGACCGTTTTGCCCGGGTCCGGGTTCTGCTCATAGATTTCTCCCTCGTCGTACAGACTGCTGGGTGCTTTTTCCTCCACCTCTATCTTGAACTTTCCAGAGTACTTGGTCTTGATGCTTTCATAATTCATGCCCACCAGGTCCGGGACCTTGACGTTCTCCACCTGCTCAAAAGGCTTGTTGACCATGAACAGCATCCCGATGAAAGCACAGGCTGCCAGCAAAAATGCAAAGGCAATGCCCGCCATCACCGGCACTACCGGCAGTGGTTTGCGTTCATAGCTGTCATCGCTTTGCTGGTTCTGCTGCGACGGACGTCTGGAAGGTTTTTTCTCTTTTTTCATCGGCTGTTGTTCTCCACCTGTCTGTTGTTCTGCCCGCTGATGCCGCAGCTCGTTTTGGATGTGTACCTGCGGCGGCTGCTCGTACTTGTAGGAAAAAACAATCGCGGGGTTCCTTTTAAATTCGTCGATGTCGTGCAGCATCTCTGCTGCCGACTGGTATCTCTTGTCCGCGTCCTTCTGCATGGCACGCATCACGATTTCCTCCAGCCCTTCCGGGATGTCGGGGTTGATTGAGCGCGGCAGGGTCGGCTGACTTTGTATCTGCTTGATTGCCACCGAAACCAGCGTGTCTGCCTCAAACGGCAGCTTGCCGGTAAGCATTTCGAACATCATCACGCCCAGCGAATAGATGTCGCTGCGGGCATCGGTGAAGGCGCCGCTGGCTTGCTCGGGACTGATGTAGTGCACCGAGCCGATGGCTTTGTCGGTGATGGTCTTGGTGGTGCTGCGGGAAAAGCGGGCAATGCCAAAATCAGTGATTTTGATGGTCCCGTCCGACAGCAGCATGATATTGTGCGGTTTGATGTCGCGGTGGACAATGCCCTTGTCGTGCGCGTGCTGCAGCGCCCGCAGAATCTGCACGGTAAAGTGGACTGCTTCCTTCCAGCGCAGCACCTTTTCCTGGTCGATGTAGTCCTTCAGGGTGATGCCGTCGATGTATTCCATCACAATCGACTGGATGCGGTTGGAGAAGATGACGTCATACACCTTGACGATATTCGGGTGATCCAGCAAAGAGATGGCGCGGGACTCGTTGCGGAAACGGCGCATGAATTCGTCGTTGTTCATATATTCTTCCCGCAGAATCTTGACCGCCACCGTCCGCGCTTCCACCACGTCATACGCCTTGTAGACGTTTGCCATTCCGCCCACGCCGATCAGCTCGCGTATCTCATAGCGTCCATCCAGTTTCTTTCCAATGTATTTATCCATTCAGAATAGCCTCCTGCACAGCGGGCATCAGGAACGATACAGCACAACTGCCGTGATATTGTCCGCTCCGCCCTGATTGTTGGCATAGTCGATCAGCTCCTGCAAGCTCTCCTTGCGGATGCAGCTTTTCAGCTGTTCCGGCAGCTTTTCCGGTCTGAGGTAGTTGGAAAGCCCATCGGTACACAGCAGCACCTGGCTTTCCTTTTTCAGCTGATACATCTGGTAGTCGATGTCCAGCGTATCCCCAACGCCGATGGCGCGGGTGATATAATGCTTTTTCGGATGATTTTGGGCTTCTTCGCTGCTGATTTCTCCGCGGTCCACCATCGTCTGCACTAGGGTGTGGTCGCGGGTCAGCTGCTGCACTGCCTTTTTTTCCACCATATAGATGCGGCTGTCCCCGATGTTGACAATGTGCATCCACTCGTCCAGCACTACCGCCAGCACCAGTGTGGTACCCATTCCGTGGTAGTTGGGGTTTTCCTTTGCCATCGAATAGACTTTGGCATTGGCTGCACTGATGGCAGAAAAGATGACCGCCTTGGCTGCCGACTCGCTCATCCCTTCGCGGATGTCCCGATGAAGGAATTTTTCAATCAGCTGGCAGGCTGTCGCGCTGGCGACCTCTCCTGCCTTTTCACCGCCCATGCCGTCACAGACGATGGCATATCCTGTCTGCTCCCCGACCCTGCGGCAGATGTAGGCATCCTGGTTCTGATGCCGCTGCCGTCCGGTGTCGGTCGCACCCATAAATCTGATCACTTTTCTTCCTCCTCCCGGACCTGTCCGCTCTGCTGGTCATACTCTCTGCGCAGCTGTCCGCAGGCTGCGTTGATGTCCGCTCCCAGCTCCCGACGGATGGTCGCATTGACCCCTCGTTTTTCCAGCGCCTTCTGGAACGCCTCGATGCGCTGGCGGCTGCCGCGCTTGAAGCCTCTTTCCTTGACCGGGTTGACCGGAATGAGGTTGACGTGCGCTGCCATTCCCTTTAAACGGTCCGCCAGCTCATTGGCGTGGCAGATTTCATCGTTGACCCCTTCGATCAGCGCATACTCGAAGGAAATCCTTCTGCCGGTCTGCTGGAAATAATAGCGGCAGGCTTTGAGCAGCTCGTCGATGGGATAGCGGTTGTTGATTGGCATTGTCCGGCTGCGAATCTCATCGTTTGGCGCGTGCAGCGAGATGGACAGGGTCAATCCGCTTTTGTGCGCAGCCAGTTCATAAATTCGGTCCACCAGTCCGCAGGTGGACAGCGACAGATGCCGCAGGCTCAGGTTGTAGCCCTGCTCGGAGGAGAGGATATTTAAAAATTTCATGACGTTGTCGTAGTTATCCAGCGGCTCTCCAATGCCCATCAGTACCACATTGCTCACCCGCTGTCCGCTGTCACGGGTCAGGGTGTAGATTTCATCGAGCATCTCGGAAGGACGCAGCGAGCGCACCAGTCCTGCCAAGGTGGATGCGCAGAATTTGCATCCCATGCGGCAGCCGACCTGCGTGGAGATGCAGACCGAATTTCCATACTTATATTTCATCAAAACCGCTTCCACGCAGTTGTTGTCCGCCAGGCGCAGCAGATACTTTTGGGTGCCGTCGATTTTGGACACCAGCTTTTTGATAATGGTCAGCGAATTTATGTAGTACCGCTGTGCCAGCTGCTGGCGCAGTGCCGCTGACAGATTGCTCATCTGCTCAAAGCTGTCCACCCGTTTTTCATGAAGCCAGGAATAGACCTGCCCGCCGCGAAATTTTGGCAGACCCATCTGGACCAGCTGTTCGGTCAGCTCCTCCAGCTCCAGCGATTTGATGTCTATCTTCTGTTCCCAGTCGTTTTTCTGCTCCAAACTCATTTATCTTACCCTCTTCATCCCTGCAATAAAAAATCCATCGGTCTGCGCCATCTGCGGCAGCAGTGTCAGCGCCCAGGTCGGTGTGCTGTTTGCCGCCTGCAATACCCGCTGCGGCAGAATCAACGGTTCAAACTCGCTGTGACGCTGCAAAAACTGCTCGACCACCTTGGTGTTCTCATTCGGCAGCAGTGTACAGGTGGAGTAGACCAGCCGTCCGCCCACCTTAATATAACGACAGACGTTTTCCAATATCTTCAGCTGCAGCTGCGGCAGGTCGCTCAGCTGTGCTTCCTCTTTATATTTGATTTCCGGCTTGCGCCCGATGATTCCGATGCCCGAGCAGGGCGCATCGCACAGCACCCGGTCAAACTCGCCCAGCTGCGGGTCGTAGACCGAAGCGTCCTGCAAGCGCGCATCGACACAGGAAAGTCCCAGACGCGCCGCACCCGCCTGTATCTTTTTTACCTTCTCTTCAAAGATGTCACAACTGATGATTTGACCCTCGCCCTGCATCTGCTGTGCAATGGTGAAGGTCTTCGATCCGGGCGCCGCACAGCAGTCCAAAATGCGTTCCCCCGGCTGTGCTTCCAGCGAAGCTGCACACATCTGGGAGGATTTGTCCTGTATATAAAACAGCCCTTGTTCAAACGCCTGCAGCCGCTCGATGGAGGCAGTTGCATTTAAACGCAGGCAGTCGGTCAGTGCTTCCTCCTGCTGTACCTGCACACCCTGCTGCTGCAAAAGCTCGATGCAATGCTGTGCGCTTGTTCTGGTGGTGTTGACCCGCGCATACAGCGGCGGGCGCTCCAGGCTGTGCTCCAGCAGCGCTACTGTCTGCTGCTCACCGTAGCTGTCGAGCAGAATTTTGATAAGCCACTGCGGGCAGGAGTATTGGACCTCCAGCTTTTTGAGACGATTGCCGCGAACGGTGGGAATCTTCTTTTCATCCCGAATAAAGCTGCGCAGCACCGCATTGACAAAGCCGGAGGCGCTTGACGCCTTCATCTGGCGGGTCAGTTTGACCGCCTCGTTCACCGCTGCCGAATCGGGCACACTGTCCAGATACAGCAGCTGGTACAGACTCATCCGCAGAATATCCGCTACCGCAGGGGTCAGCTTTGCCACCGGCTTTTTCGAGTAGCTGCTGATGATGTGGTCGAGCGTCAGCCGCCGTTCCAGCGCACCGTAGAACAGCTTGCTGGCAAATGCCGCATCGGTCTGGGAAAGCTGTGCTTTTTTCAGCGTTTCATTTAGTACCAGGTTGGAGTATCCTCCCTCGTGGTTTACCCGCATCAGCGCCTGCACCGCTGCTTGTCTGGCTGTCATCTCCGGCATAGTGGAATATCCTTTCTGTCTGCAATTTCTGTATTTGTGTATATCCTGTCCGGTGCATCCTGCACCCTGATGGTGAGTTAGTCGTCGTTTCTTCTGCCATACAGCATGATCAGACGGAACAGCTGTGCCAAGCTGGACAGCAGCGCTGCCACATAGGTCAAAGCCGCTGCTTTGAGCACTTTGCCTGCCATCTGGGTTTCCTGCGAATCCAGCAGCTGATAGCCTTCCAGCGTCTTGAGGGCACGGGAGCTTGCATCAAACTCCACCGGCAGGGTAACCAGCTGAAACAGCGCAACGGTGGAAAACAGCACAATGCCCAGCTGCACCAGAATGCCCTGGTTAAACAGCAGACCAATCAGCAGCACCGGCATGGAAAGCGAGGAACCAAACTGGCTGAGCGGGATGACCGCATTTCTCACCTTGATGGGGACATATCCCACCGCATACTGGACCGCGTGCCCGGCTTCGTGCGCTGCCACACCGATGGCTGCCACCGAGCTGCTGGCATAAACGCTGTCCGACAGGCGGATGACACCTGCCTTCGGGTCATAATGGTCGGTCAGTTTGCCCGAAACGTGTTCCACACGGATATGGAACAATCCGTTTTCGTCCAAAATCTGCCGGCAGACCTGTGCTGCGCTCATGCCTCTTGCGCTGTACACCCGGTTGTATCGGTTGTAGGTGCTGTTGACCTTGGTCTGCGCCCACATGGCAAACAGCATCGCCGGTACAATCAAAATCCAATAGTAACGGTCAAAATAGTAATAAAACATGGTCGATTCCTCTCTTCAATTATTCTCATGTTCTCTCCCTTAAAAAAGCAAAGGGAGCTCCATTCTTCCATTATATGGGACAAATTTGAATCAGTTATGAAGAGTATATACCGCTTTAGTAAATTACTCGCCCAGCTGCTGCGCCTTTCTGCCGCGCATAAAATCTTCTCCGCTGATGCGTTTTCCGCCCTCCAGCTGCACCTGCTGCAATTCGAGCGCACCGCTGCCGCAGGCAACAATCAGCTTTTTGCTGTCAAGCACCTTTCCTGCCGGTCCGCAGTCGCCCTGTGCCTGCGCAACTACTGCGCGATGGACCTTGAGCAGCTTGCCCTCAAAGGTAGTATGGGCAACCGGCCATGGCGATAATCCTCGAATCAGGTCATGCAGCTTGGTTGCCGGCTGTGCAAAGTCCAGCTTTGCAATCTTTTTGTCCAGCATCGGCGCATAACAGGAAAGAGCGTCGTCCTGTTTTTCGCGCGGCGCCTTGCCCTGCTCGAGCAGGTCGACCGTTTCCACCAGCGCCTGCGCACCGATGACTGCCAGACGGTCGTGCAGCTCCCCATAGGTCTCGTTCTCCCCGATGGGGGTCTCCTTCTTTAAAATCATATCGCCGGTGTCCAGTCCCTCGCCCATGTACATGGTGGTGACACCGGTCGTTTTTTCTCCGTCGATGATGCTCCACTGGATTGGACCTGCACCGCGGTATTTTGGCAGCAGCGAACCATGTACGTTGATACAGCCGTACTTTGGCAGCTCCAAAATTTCCTTTGGCAGCAGTTTTCCATAGGCAACCACCGCAATCAGCTCCGGCTGCAGCTGCTGCAAAATTTCCAGTGCCTGCCCGTCGCGCATCTTCTGCGGCTGGAACACCGGGATCTGATGCGCCAGTGCCAGTTCCTTGACCGGCGGCGGTACCAGCTTGTAGCCTCTGCCCTTTGGCTTATCCGGCTGGGTGAACACACCCACGACCTCGTGCCGGGTGGTCAGCAGCTGCTCAAGCGAGGCAGCGGCAAACTCCGGTGTACCCATAAATACAATCCTCATGCTGTTTTGCCTCCCCTATCCTTAGTCCGCCAGTTCCTCTTCGGTCAGCAGGCGGGACATCCGGTCTTTAAAGACCACGCCGTCCAGATGGTCGTTCTCGTGGCAGATGGCGCGTGCAAGCAGCTCTTCGCCCTCCAGCTCAAACCATTCGCCCATGCGGTTCTGTGCGCGCACCTTGACATGGTTTGGTCTTTCCACCATGCCGTATTCGCCGGGGAAAGAAAGGCAGCCTTCTGCTCCCTCCTGCGTGCCGGAGGTTTCCAGAATCTCCGGGTTGACAAACTCCAGGATTCCCTCTCCTACGTCGATGACAAACACCCGTCTGAGCATTCCGACCTGCGGACCTGCCAGTCCTACACCCTGTGCTTTGTACATCGTCTGTGCCATATCGTCCAGCAAATCCCACAGCTTCTGATTAAAGTCTGTGACCGGACGGCATTTTTTATGCAGGGTATCATATCCATCGGTATCTTTTACAATATTGCGAATTGCCATCTTCTAAAACATCCTTTCACTCTGTCATCTTTTGTATATTAAAGGTCGTTTCCGTTCATATCCACCCAGATATGGACCGAACGGTTATTTTTTTCACTGTCGAACGCCCGCAGCATCTCCCACATCAGGCGGGAAAAACGCTCGCTCATCCGGCACTTGATCATCACTCCGTAGCGATACTTTCCTGCGATTCTTGCCAAAGCCATCTCGCAGGGATTCATCAGCCGCAGCGGCAGATCCGGGTAATCCTTTTTTGCCCTCTGCCCAAAGTGTTTGGCAAACCACATCGCCGCCGCGCACACCTTTTCTTCCTGTTCCCCGGAAAATCCCACCTGGCAAAGGGTGCAAAACGGTGGGTAGAGTCCCAGCTTCCTGCTTTTGATTTCATCGGCGTAAAAGCTGTCGTAATCCTGCCTTGCCGCCTGCAAAATGACCGGATGCTGCGGCACGGCGGTCTGAATCAGCGCCCTGCCCGGCAGCCTGCCGCGTCCGCACCGACCGACCACCTGGGTCAGCAGTGAGAACGCCCGTTCACACCCACGAAAATCCTGGGAAAAAATCGACTGGTCCGCTCCCAGCACACCCACCAGCGTCACATCCGGGAAGTTGAGTCCCTTGGCAACCATCTGGGTCCCCACCATGATTTGATACTTGCCCTGTGCAAACTCTCCAAACTTGGTTTCATGCGACATACGGGACATGGTGGTGTCCAAATCCATCCGCAAAATCTTTGCCTGCGGAAACAGGCGGTGCAGTTCGTCCTCGATGCGCTGGGTCCCGCTGCCGGTGTAGCTGATGAGCTTGCTGCCGCAGTTGGGACAATCCTGGTCCAAATCGCGGGAATAGCCGCAGTAATGGCACATCAGCCGGTGGTTGGCACTGTGGTAGGTCAAAGCCACCGAGCAGTTGGGGCACTTGACCACCTCCTGACAGTTGTTGCAGCGTACTGCCGTGTGGTAACCGCGCCGGTTGAGCAGCAGGATGCTCTGCTGTCCCGCCTTGAGATTGTCCAGCAGCTCGGCGGTCAGCTCCTGGCTGATGTCAAAGCCATAGCTTTGGGTGGAATCGACAATCTGCACCTTCGGCAGCTGGTTCCCCAGATACCGGTGGGTCAGGGTATACAGCCGGATGCGCCCGCGCTGTGCTTGATAGAAGGTTTCCACCGACGGGGTCGCCGATGCCAGCAGCAGCAGCGCCTGATGGCGATGACAGCGCGCACGGGCGATGTCCCGCGCATGATACCGCGGAGACTGCTGGGAAGCATAGGCTCCCTCCTGCTCCTCGTCAATCACAATCAGCCCAATCTTTTCCAGCGGCGCAAACACCGCCGAGCGGGTACCCACCACCACATCTGCCAAGCCCTGCTGGATGCGCCGATACTCGTCGGCGCGCTCTGCCATGGTCAATCCGCTGTGCAGCACCGCCACCCGCTGACCAAATCGGCTGCGGAACAGCCGGACCGTCTGCGGCGTGAGGGAAATTTCCGGCACCAGAATGATGACCCCTTTGCCCTGTGCGCGCACCTGCTCTGCCAGCTTTAGATAGACCTGGCTTTTTCCGCTGCCGGTCACACCGTACAGCAAGGCGGAGCCTTCTCCCCGCTGCCACTGTTCCCACAGACCGTCCAGCGCCTGCTGCTGCGAGGGATTGAGGGTGACCGGTGTCGGATTCTCCTCCTCCCTGTCGGCATACGGGCTGCGAAAGACCTGCCTGCCGTAGTAGCACAGCAGTCCGGCTTTTTCCATCTTATCCAGCGTCTGTCGGGTGGTTCCTGCGTAGTAGCACAGCTCCTTGAGGGAGGCGCAGGGTGTCTGCTCCAACAGTGCCAGCACCTTTTTTCTTGCCGGCGTCAGGCGCACACCCTCCAGTTTCTGCTCACAGTCCTCGCTTTTGCGCACCATGACCTCTTTGCTGTCGGCAATTTTTTCGGTCGCCTGCTCGGTCAGCAGGATTGCACCCTCCTCCAACAGCTGCTCAAAGTCCGCCTCTCCCCGCTCCAGCTCCAGCTGCTCGAGCAGCTGCTCCAGCTCCACCGGCTTTTTCTTTGCAGACAGGTAGTCCAACAGCTGCCTTTGTTTGTCGGTCGGTTGCTGCGGTCTTGCTTCTCCCAGCGAACACATCAGCTTCAGCCGAAAGGTCAGCCCGCTGGGCACCAGCGCCCGCAGCCCTTCATAGTAGGTGCAAAAGGTGCGCTGATGCAGCAGCTCCAGCAGCCACAGCTGTTCTTCACCCAGCAGCGGCTTTTGGTCCAGCAGCATCTTGATGGGCTTGAGTTGCTGGGACTGCGGGTCCTGCGGCTGCAAGCGAAGCACCAAGCCCTGCTTGGAGCGGTTGGAGCGTCCAAATGGGACCAGCACCCTGCACCCAGGTCGAATCTGTCCTTCCATCCTTCCGGGCACCCGGTAGGAAAAGGGAATGTCAAAGGAATAGGAGGCATTTTCCACCACCACATCTGCCACCACTGCGCTTTCCCTCCTACCTGTGCAAAGATTTTCTCACAAAAAACGACGGACGGCATGCGCTGTCTGCGTCTGATTGTTCCGCAGCGTTTCTGCTGTGCCGCCCGTAGCCAAATTATTTATTTTACGCTCTGGTCTGGGCTTCCTCGTCCACACCTTTGATTTTTACCATATCCCGAACGCGCACCTTACCGGAAGCAAAATCCTCCAGCGAAGCGGTGACCGGTTTTTTCTCCATCGGCAGACCGTTGTCTGCCCAATAGTCAGCGATTTCTCTTGCGTGTCTTGCAACTGCAACGACAAACGCATAATAGCTTTCTCCCTCGCGGATAATCTGTGACATTGCTGGTCTAAGCATTATGATTCACCTCATCAAGAAATTCTTTCATATTATTGGTTTGAAAGCGGTTTGCCCTGACGATGCAGTCAAGGTCCTCCACCGCCTGTTCAACGGTATCA
>OIWV01003202.1_pt1 | contig 10868 bp, 10 predicted proteins | sample 1587751 | NCBI WGS metagenome assembly OIWV01 (sample SAMEA3888913, study PRJEB22519) | human gut metagenome | biome: human gut; feature: human-associated habitat; material: faeces | place: Denmark | collected 2010 | reverse complement strand
TAAATGCTTTTGGGGTAGAGGGAAAGACCTTCTCTTCAAAAAAATCTCCATTGAGTCTGGCTTAAAATTGTGTTACAATAAGCCTTGAAAACGAATGAAAGTATATGGAAACAAGTATGAAAAAAAGACCAGTGATTGGAATTACAGGAAATGAAAGACCCTTCCCAGATGATCCAGACGCGAACATGAGTTATGCGGCGACTGGTTTTGTCGAAGCGGTCAAAGAGGCGGGAGGAATTCCCTTGATCTTGCCAATTGGAGATGCGGCCTTGGCCAAAGACTACATATCGATGATTGATAAGCTCATCATCACCGGTGGACAAAATGTCTTGCCCAAGTTTTATGGAGAAGAAATCACCATTGATAGCGATGACTACCTCTTAAAACGTGATCTTTTTGAGTTGGCCTTGATTGAGGAAGCGCGTGCGGCTAAAAAAGCTATCTTTACCGTCTGTCGTGGGACCCAACTCTACAATGTTGCATTGGGTGGAACTTTGCATCAAGATATTGAGGATCATTGGCAGGACAATCCAGGTCAGTACACCAGCCAAGAGCTGGTGACCAAGGATCAGACGGTTTTACAAGAGATCTATGGTAAGACCAGTCGCATCAATTCCTTTCACCACCAAAGTATCAAAGACTTGGCAGATGGCTTAGAAGTAATCGCGCGGGATCCCAAAGACGACGTCATAGAGGCGGTTCAATCCATAGATGAAAGTCGTTTTCTCGGCGTTCAATGGCATCCGGAATTGCGTTTTGACAAGAGTCCAGCAGACCACAAACTCTTTGAATATGTCGTGAATGACTTATAATGAGGACCAGCTCTCTTAGGAATTTTTCTAAGGGAGCTTTTTCTTTAATCTGCGTAAGAAAGACTGTAAATTGTGCCTAGGTTTTGGAAGAGGATTCGCTACAATAGAGCTAGTAGAATGAGGAGGATTAGGACATGTATCAATTTCCAAAGGATTTTTTATGGGGGAGTTCGACCTCGGGCCCTCAAACGGAGGGACGTCTAGCCCAGGATGGAAAAGGAGACAATCTCTGGGATTACTGGTATAGGATCGAGCCCAACCGCTTTTATCAAGGGCAAGGACCAGAGAAAACATCGACTTTTTATGAACACTGGGAAGAAGATCTGGACCTCTTGTTAGAAACTGGGCACACCGCCTTTCGAACCTCTATCCAGTGGTCACGTATTTTCCCAGAAGGACGAGGGGAAATCAATCAAGCAGGTGTTGAGTTCTACCGCCGTGTCTTTGAAAAGATTAAAGAAAAAGGGATTCACCTCTTGGTCAACCTCTATCATTTTGATTTGCCGATGGCTCTCCAAGAGCAGGGCGATGGTTGGGAAAACAAGGAAACCGCCTATGCTTATCAAGAATATGCGCGTTTTTGTTTCAAGACCTATGGGGATCTGGTCGACCAGTGGATCACCTTTAATGAACCTATTGTCCCTGTAGAATTTGGTTATTTTTATGATGCCCATTTTCCTCATAAGGTAGACGCAGCAGCAGCTGTAAAAGTAGCCTACCACACCCAGTTAGCAAGCTCTCTAGCGGTCAAGGCCTGTCACGAGGTGGATCCCAATTCCCGGATCGGGATTGTGCTCAATCTGACACCAGCCTACCCTCGGAGCCAGCATCCAGAAGATGTTAAAGCCGCTCGTATCGCCGAGCTCTTCCAAGCCAAATCTTTTTTAGATCCTTCTGTTCTTGGCCATTATCCTCAAGAATTAGTGGAGATCTTGCGGGAGCGTGATCTCTTGCCAGATTATGATCCCTTTGAGTTGCGCTTGATGGAGGAAAATACCGTCGACTATCTAGGTGTTAACTATTACCAACCACTCCGTGTAGCAGCTCCTCGTTATGCTCCGAATCCAGCTTCTCCCCTACTCTTTGAGCAATTTTATGAACCCTATGTCATGCCAGGTCGCAAGATTAATCCCCACCGTGGTTGGGAAATCTATGAGCAAGGCCTGTATGACATTGCCAAAAATATCAAGGAAAACTATGGCAATATCGAGTGGATTTTGACAGAAAATGGGATGGGGGTCGAAGGCGAGGAAAAATTCCGCGAGAATGGGGTGATCCAAGATGACTACCGGATTGACTTTGTCAAAGACCATCTTCGTGAGCTCCATCGGGCTATTCAAGATGGTGCCAATTGTAAAGGCTATTTGATCTGGACCTTTATTGACTGCTGGTCTTGGCTCAATGGCTACAAGAACCGCTATGGTTTAGTTGAGTTGGAGCTCGAAAGTCAAAAACGAACCCTCAAAAAATCTGGTCATTGGTTCCGTAAGTTGAGTCAGCGGAATGGATTTGAAGAGTAGAAAAAGCAACCTATCAACCAAGATGTTGATAGGTTTTTCTTAACCCTCCCTTAACTAGACCAATTTTCTTGAATTTCCTAGTTGACAAACTGGAAGAAGCATTGTATACTGACTCCGCTGGTTACTTTTTTGGTAAATTAGACTAGACCAATTTTCAAAGTAACTGAGAAATCGACCATGGGTCGTTTGACTAAGTAAAGGGGAAAGTATAGCAAGACTATATCGTAAAGACTATGTGCGGAATCGTTGGTGTTGTAGGAAATACAAATGCTACTGATATTTTGATTCAAGGACTTGAAAAGCTCGAATACCGAGGTTATGACTCTGCAGGTGTTTTTCTGGCTAGTGAAGGCAAGAGCCAATTGGTAAAGGCAGTTGGTCGCATTGCAGAATTGTCAGCTAAGGCAGAAGGTGTCGAAGGGGAAGCGGGAATTGGACATACCCGTTGGGCCACTCATGGAAAACCAACTGAGGACAATGCTCACCCACACCGTTCGGAGACAGGTCGTTTTGTTTTGGTACACAATGGCGTCATTGAAAACTACCTTGAAATCAAGGAAGAATACCTGGCTGGTCACCATTTCAAGGGGCAAACAGATACAGAAATCGCAGCCCACTTGATCGGAAAATTTGCTGAAGAAGAGGGCTTGTCTACGCTTGAAGCCTTCAAAAAAGCCCTCCACATCATCCGTGGGGCCTATGCTTTTGCTTTGATGGATGCGGAAGATCCAAGCACCATCTATGTAGCGAAAAATAAATCACCACTCTTGATCGGTCTTGGAGATGGTTACAATATGGTTTGCTCTGATGCTATGGCCATGATTCGTGAAACCAACCAATACATGGAAATCCATGACCAAGAGTTGGTCATTGTCAAGGCTGACAGCGTTGAAGTACAAGACTATGATGGAAACGTCAAAGAACGGGCAAGCTACACGGCTGAACTTGACCTTTCTGATATTGGAAAAGGGACTTACCCATACTACATGCTCAAAGAAATCGATGAGCAACCAACTGTCATGCGTAAGTTGATCCAAGCCTATACAGATGAATCTGGTCAAGTAGTGGTAGAGCCAGCTATCATCAAAGCGGTTCAAGAAGCAGACCGCATCTACATTCTTGCAGCTGGAACTTCTTACCATGCTGGATTTGCTTCTAAGAAAATGCTAGAAGAGTTGACGGATACTCCAGTAGAACTCGGTATCTCCTCTGAGTGGGGCTACGGCATGCCACTTCTCAGCAAGAAACCACTCTTCATCTTTATCAGCCAATCTGGTGAAACAGCCGATAGCCGCCAAGTATTGGTCAAAGCCAATGAAATGGGCATTCCAAGCTTGACAGTGACCAATGTTCCAGGATCTACTCTTTCACGTGAAGCAGACATGACTATGTTGCTCCATGCTGGTCCTGAAATTGCGGTCGCTTCCACCAAGGCTTATACGTCTCAAATCGCAGCCCTTGCCTTTCTGGCTAAAGCTGTTGGGGAAGCCAATGGCAATGAGAAGGCCAAAGCCTTTGATTTGGTGCACGAATTGTCTATCGTTGCCCAATCGATCGAATCAACCCTTTCAGAAAAAGAAGTGATCGACGAAAAAGTTCGTGGCTTGTTGGAAACAACCCGCAATGCTTTCTATATTGGACGTGGCCAAGATTACTATGTTGCTATGGAAGCCAGTCTGAAACTAAAAGAAATTTCTTACATCCAATGTGAAGGCTTCGCTGCGGGTGAGTTGAAACACGGTACTATCGCTCTGATCGAAGAGGGTACACCGGTTATCGCCCTCTTGTCTGATCCAGTCCTAGCCAGCCACACACGTGGAAACATCCAAGAAGTGGCAGCACGTGGGGCTCATGTTTTAACTATTGCAGAGGAAAATGTCGCTAAAGAGACAGATGATTTGGTCTTGACAGCGGTTCACCCTTACCTCTCTCCAATCTCAATGGTGGTACCAACCCAATTGATTGCCTACTTTGCAACCCTTCATCGTGGGCTCGATGTTGATAAACCACGGAACCTTGCTAAGTCTGTAACAGTTGAATAAAATTATCTATATAGAAAAAAACATCCTCGTTAGGTTTTTCCTAGCGAGGATGTTTGCTTTATTTGTCAAAACCTTGCAAGGCTTTGAGGCGTTCTTCTGTTTGTCCCTTGGCATCTAGTTTTTTACCTTGGTAAACAGCAGATTCCCATGATCCATACATTGGATTTGGGAAGATGATGAATTTTTCACCAAATTCTTTTTGCAATTCGTCCAATTTCTTGTCGCGATCAGCTTCAGAGGTCTTAGAGAAGTCTGCAAAGTCAACCAGGTTGTCCCCGAAGAGCAAGACAAGATTGGTCTTTTCTTGTACAGCTTGGCGACGGCCTTCTTTTGATTTGACGCCATCTTCTAAGAACATGAGGTGGTCACGTCCTTGAACAGGAATGCCTTCTTTTTCAAGGTTCTTGATGGTATCATCTACTTGAGAGGTTGTACGGTCAGAAATGTAGTAGATTTGAACCCCGTTTTGATCCGCATATTGAAGAAAATCTTTGGCACCTGGCACCGCTTTTGCGGCTGCTTTTTTCACCCAAACATCCCAGTCTTTAGGATTGAAGGCCGTACCATCTTTGACGTTTTGAACTTGGTAAGGGCTGTTGTCTAAAACAGTTTCGTCCAAATCCAAGACGATGGAATAAGGCTTATCAGAAGGAGTTTGGAGGATCTCTTTCAAACGGCCAGTAGCGACATTGTAGCCTTGTAAATACAAAGCCTTGGTTTCTGCTGCCTTTTGGTACCAGAGAACAGACATGGTATTTTCTTGTGAGCGCTGTTGATCATAGGTCATCGTCACCTGATTTTTAGTGCTGCTTGCTTTTGTCTCTTGCGTTTTAGTGGTGTTGCTTCCACAACTCGTCAGTAAAATGACAGAAGCAAGAGCAGAAACGATGGTAAAGGTGGTTTTTGTTGTTTTCATAAACCGTACACTCCTTAAAATTATTCTATAAAAATTATACTCCTTTCAATCTTGCCTGACAAGAAAGAGAAGAAGGTGTCTAGAAATCGGTGAAAAGAAAAAAGAAGGAAAAACGCTGCTATGAAAGGTTTCTTCGCCTCAACATATGCTATTTTTTCCTTTAAAAGAATGGGTATAGTTTTATGCTATAACCGGATCAAGAAAACATCAAAGCATCCCTTTTCTTCTAAAATGAAACAATCGAGAAAGATACTCGCAAGTCCCTATTTTCAAGGACTTGCGTTTTTTTGATACCTTTTTTAATAAAGAAATTTTAAGGCCTTGATAGGGAAAATATATTAGTCAGCTACTTTTCGAGGTGATATCATGGTTACAAATTCCAGAAGGAAAGCAGTCAATCTTTCTGTTGGAGAAATATTGAGGAGGATTCACAGTATGAGTAAAAAAGAATTGGTTCTTCGTGCCATTCGAGGCGAAACAGTAGAACGAATCCCTGTAGGATTTTGGCTCCATTATGTGACCCAAGAAGAAAAAGAATTGGGGCTAGACAATCCGTCTGTAGTTGAAAAAAGTATTAAGGGGCACCAACACTATGTTGAAGAAATTTCCCCAGATTTTGTCAAGATTATGAGCGATGGCTTCTTCCGCTATCCGAGTGCTCTTTATTCGAGAGAGATCACATCAATCCAAGAATTGAAAGATATTCAACCGATTGGAGAGCATCATCCTTGGATTGAAAAACAAATTGAAGTGGTCAAGGAGATTCGTTCCCATTTCCATGAAGAGATTGCTTCTTTCTACAATATCTTCTCGCCCATTTCTTATTTGAAACGCTGGTTCCGTACGGATCAATCTCGTGGAGACCAAGTGATTGCAGACTTTATCAAGGAAGATCCAGAAACCTTGGCCCATGTCCTTGATGTCATCGCAGGAGATATCGCCATTCTTAGTCGCCGCTTGATCCAAGAAGCAGGTGTTGAAGGGATTTACTTCTCAACCCAGCAGGTCCAAGATGAGCGCGTAACCCAGGAAGAATACCGTAAGATCATTGAACCTAGTAACATCGCTGTCCTAGAAGCTGCCAATGAAGCTGGAGGTATCAATATCCTTCATATCTGTGGTTTTGAAGGGGCCAGCAATGAAGTGGAGCTCTTCAAGGGTTATCCAGCTCAAGTCATTAACTGGGCGACCCATCATGAAGGCCTGAGCCTAGCCGCAGGTCGTAAACTTTTCGGTGATCGTGCCGTCTTGGGTGGCTTTGTCAATGGCAAGAAAGGCTTGCTCTACCAAGGGGAACGAGAAGCTATTGAGCAAGAAACGCGTCGCTTGGTGGCAGAAGCCGGAAGTCGTGGTTTGATCCTTGGGGCAGACTGTACCGTGCCAGATGATTTCCAATTGGAACGCTTAGATTGGGTGCGTCAAGCAGCTGTATTGTAAGAAGAAAGGAGAGGGAGATGAAAAAGATCAATGTATGGTGTATCCTGGTAACCGTTTTGTTTTTGCTTCTAGGGCTTAGTAAAGTTGCTCTAGCAAGTAGTCAGGGGAAAGCAAAGAAAGATCCAGATATGGCAAGACTGGAGAAGATTCCAGCTCATAGTTTCTCCCTCATCCGCCCATCTGACCTAGCAGGAATTCTACTCCTTGAAGATCAGTGATAAAAAAAGATGAAGAGCTTGATAAAAAATATATATTAGTCAAACAATTATCGAAGTGATAAGATAACAAACAAGAAAAGATAGAACGAGGTAAGAACATGTCATCAAAAAGAGAATTAGTGTTAAAAGCTTTCAAAGGAGAAGCAGTTGACCGTGTGCCAGTTGGATTTTGGCATCATTTTACAACAGAAGAAGAATGGTTGAAAGGATTTTCTAATCCGGAAATTATTGAAAAAAACCTCAATGGCCATAAAAACTTCCTTCACAAGGTCAAACCAGACTTTGTCAAACTCATGAGTGATGGTTACTTTGCTTATCCAAATCCAAGCATTCACAAAGGCCTTGAAAATATCTCTGACTTAGCAGGGATTGAACCACTCGGAGCAGATCATCCATGGATCACAGAGCAAGTAGAGCTGGTTAAAAAAATCCGTGCCGGTTTTGAGGAGGACATTGTGGCTATCTACAATATCTTTGCTCCAGTGACCTACTTCAAATGGTTGGTCGGAGAAGTTTCAGGAGGAGATGACTTGATCGCAAACTTCATCGATCAAGATGCAGCAACTCTTAAAAAAGTATTGGATACAATTGGCCAAGACATTGCAAGTTTGAGCCAACGCATCATTAAAGAAGCAGGAGCAGACGGGATCTACCTCAGTGTTCAAAGCATTCAGGATGCACGTGTCAGTCAGGAAATTTACAAACAAGTCATCGCGCCGAGTGAACTCCATGTCTTAGAGGCAGCTAATGAAGCCGGTGGCGTAAATATCCTTCATATCTGTGGTTACGAAGGAGCTCGCAATGATATCCATCTCTTCACAGACTACCCAGCCCAAGTCATTAACTGGGCAGTCGGACCAGAAGGAATCAGCCTAGCAGAAGGACGCGAAATCTTCGGTGGACGCACGGTTCTTGGTGGTTTTGAAAATGGCAAAAATGGTCTTCTCTACACAGGAGACAAGGCTGCCATCCAAGCAGAAACCAAACGCATCATCGCAGAAACCGGAACCACAGGTTTGGTCATCGGTGCCGATTGTACGATTCCAAGTGACATTGATGAAGAACGAATCGAATGGGTTCGTGAAGCTGCAGCAGAATAAGGAAAATAGAAAAGGGAGAACAGAGTATGAGTAAAAAAACATGGATTATCGGTGGGGTAGCAGTACTTGCCATTGCAGGTGCAACCATTCTTGGACGGAGCTTGAACCATGCAAACGACAGCAAAGGCTCAACAGGAACGAACAAGGTAACAACCTTGAAAGTAGCCCACACTCAAAACTATGTACCGTATGATTTCGTTGATGAAAAAGGAGAATCAGATGGCTATGAAGTAGCCGTTCTCAAAGCCATTGACGAAAAACTACCAGACTACAAGTTTGAGTACACTGGAACAAGTGATGACGATCTCTTGATCGGTCTAGAATCTGGTAAATACGATATCGGAACCAAAGGAGCTTGGTATACCGAAGAACGTGCCAAGAAATTTATCATTCCAAAAGAACCAATCGGTGCAAGTATCATCGGATTTACCGTTCGGAAAGAAGATGCGAATAAATACAAGAACATCGATGACTTCGCTAAAGAAAAAGGAAAATTGGTTCCAATTTCACCACAAAATGCGCAGTGGAATGTTATTAAAGAATACAATGAAAAGCATAAGGACCAACAAATCGAATTAACAGCTGCGGAATCTTTCAAAGTCGCAGATGCTTATGCTTGGGTTCTTGAAGGACGTTACGATGCCTTCTTTGACATCAAACTTTCCTTTGAAAAAGCTGTCACAGATAAAGATGGTTCTTACCACCAATATGCGGACAAACTTAGCTGGTTTGCCTACAAAGGAATTCCAACTTACCCATTGATCCATAAGGATAAGAAAAACGAAAAATTTGCGGAAGCATACAGCAAGGCTATCAAAGAATTGGAAAAAGATGGGACACTTGCTAAATTGTCGAAAAAATATTTCGGTGAAGATGTCTTCAGTTATGTAGATAAAGAGAAATAAGATGGAACTGGGTGCGCATAGCCCCAGCTTCCTTATTTCTATACGGATACAGAAAGGAAAAGAAACATGGTCTCATACGACATTTCCAAGGTCTGGTCATTTCTTCCAACCTTGGTCCAAGCTCTACCAGCGACCCTAGCTTTGATGGTGTTAACGACGGTTCTCGGTTCTGCATTTGGCTTGGTTTTGACCTGGGCACAAGTATCAGAAGATAAGGTAGGAGCAGGTCTGGCAAAAGGTTATGTCTTTACCTTGCGTTGTACCCCTCCGATTGTCTTGCTCTTTTTGGTCTTTTATGGACTGCCCCAATTTTTGAACTGGTGGTTGGGCATTGACATTGACCACTGGTCCAAGTTTGTCTTTGTCCTTGTTGCCATGTTTCTTCTCTTTGCTGCGATGATCTCTGAGGTCTTCAAGGCAGCCTATTTGGCCATTCCAAAAGGTCAGATGGAAGCGGGCTTGAGTATTGGCTTGACGCCGGCTCAAACCATTTGGCGGATTGTCCTTCCTCAAGCCTTTCGCGTGGCTCTTCCAAATATGACAACTGCCATCTTGAACCTCATGCGCGATGCCGCTTTGGCTTATACCATTGGCTTTATCGATATCATGGGAGCAGGCAACAACTTGATCAGCCGCAATCTTGGGAATTATTCCCTCGAAACATATACAGCTGTCGCAGTGATCTACTGGGGAATTGCCCTTGTGATCTCCTTCTCCGCTCAACTCCTTGAGAAACGACTCAGTGTAACAGAAAGGTAGCTTATGGATTTCAATTTTATTAGTAAAACATTTCTAGCCACCTTGGGTGGTGTTCCAGTGACCCTTCTGATCATGGTCGTATCGATTCTTTTGAGTTTCTTTCCAGCCCTCTTTTTGGCACTCGGTCAGATCTATAAGGTCAAAGGTGTTCGCAGTTTCTCAGTGATTTACTTAGCCTTTATCCGCGCGACGCCTCCGATTCTCTTGATTCTCTTCTTTTATAGTCTCTTTCCCAGCCTCTTAAATAGCTTTTTTAAGAGTATTGGCAGTCACTTTAATGTCTTTGAGATCAATCCCATTTACTATGCCTTTATCATCTTTAGCTTGATGACAACGGGGAGTCTTGCTGAAATTCTCCGGTCAGCTATTCTGACGGTGGATAAGGGCCAGCTTGAAGCAGCGCAAGCCATTGGTTTGACCAATCGCCAAGCCTATATCCGCATTGTTTTTCCACAAGCCTTGCGTTCAGCCCTTCCTAATTTGTGTAACCTGGTCATCAACTTGGTCAAAGGAACCTCCCTTGTCTTTGTCATGACCATCAAGGATATCACCGCCATTGCCAAGGTCGAAGCCTCTTATGGTTATCAATATTTTGAATCCTATCTCGTGATTTTTATTCTTTATATTGTCATTTGTGGGGTGATTCAGTGGGGATTCAATCTCTTAGAAAAACGCCTGACACTCGCATAGAAGAAGGAGAAATAAGAAGATGTTAGAAGTAGAACACGTATCGAAAAAATTTAAGGACCACCAAGTCCTGGTAGATGTTAATCTCAAGGTCAACCAAGGGGATGTCGTCGTTATTTTGGGTCCATCTGGATCAGGGAAAACAACTTTCCTTCGCTGTCTCAACCACCTGGAAAAGGCGGATACAGGTCACTTAACCCTAGGTGGAAAAGCATATGACCTCTCAAAACTCAGCAAAAAGGAAATTTTAGAAATTCGTCAAAAGACAGCCTTTGTTTTTCAGCATTACAATCTATTTGCCAACAAAACAGCACTTGAAAATATCTTAGAAGGCCTGATTGTAGCACGGAAGATTCCGAAAGAAGAAGCCATCCAACGGGCGGAATCCGCCCTTGAAAAAGTTGGTCTCCTCGCTTACAAGGATTACTATCCTTCTCAATTGTCAGGTGGTCAGCAGCAGCGGATCGGAATC
>OIWV01003201.1_pt1 | contig 10868 bp, 11 predicted proteins | sample 1587751 | NCBI WGS metagenome assembly OIWV01 (sample SAMEA3888913, study PRJEB22519) | human gut metagenome | biome: human gut; feature: human-associated habitat; material: faeces | place: Denmark | collected 2010 | reverse complement strand
ATAATTCCGATTGCGGAAGAGACTGGAAAATGTTATTCTTATCATAGGCAGTGGAGCTTTCTTAGTTCAGTTGTTTCGTGTGGTAACTTAACAATAACGGATTATGAAAAGTAATTCCACTGCTTTTTAATAAAAATAAAACTGCGCCACAGCCTTGGCAGGCCATCGCGCAGCGATTTTGTTCAATCGGAATTTAACGCACATCTAAAAAACGAGAATTCACAAAAACGTAGCCATAAAATGGTGATGAAAGGACGTATAACTTATGAGTAAAAAAGTATTTGTTTTGGTACACGATTACTGGCATCACGATGATTCCATCAAGCCTATGATGGACTATCTGTTTAACGCAGATTATGAAGTAACATTCACAAAGAACCCAAATGATTATTTCAACGGGCAGTTTGATTTGTTTTTGTCTTTCAAAGATCCTATTGAAAATGATCAGATTCCTACTCCAATCTGGTGTGATGAAAAATGGACGGAGAAATTTCTGAATGATGTTCAGAATGGTATGGGAACGATTATGCTTCACGCATCACTTACTGATTACACAGAAAATCACGCAATCCTCACAAATGTTGTAAGAAGTAACTTTATCACTCATCCCGAACAATGTCTGCTTACTGTAAAACCGATAGCAGAACATCCGATTATTGAAGGCATTGGCAAATTCACATTCCCTGAGTTTGACGAACATTATGTAATGAAAATGATTCCGAATGCTGATACAACGATTCTTGCAGAAACCGTTTCAAAGAACGGCGTTCAGCCTGCTGTATGGATTCACACCTATGGCAAAGGAAAAATCTGCTGTATCGTTCCTGCACACACTACCCAAAATCTGACCTATGAACCATTTGTCAAACTTGTAAAGAATGCTATTGATTGGGTTTAATAGCATTAATAGAGCGTCAAATATCAGTTTGTTGAATTAAGAAAATCGGAATTGACTGAATAAGTTAATCGTGCCATATGGCTTGATTATAAATACAAAGATAAAAACGCAATGTACATTAAAAATGTACTAGAGCTGGTAGGTAGCCCAGCCGTCCTATGTAAATAGGGTAAGTAACCTGCCCCTCCGGGTTGTCCATTCTTTGTTCAATTCATTTTAGGAGGGATTCTTATGGACAAAGCAAGTGGAAAACTGACGGTATATTTTGAAGAACCATTTTGGGTAGGTGTATTTGAACGTATTGAAGATGGTAAACTATCTGTGGCGAAGGTAACATTTGGTGCAGAACCAAAGGATTACGAAGTGCAGGAATATATTCAAAAATACTATTTTAGTTTGAAATTCAGTCCGGCTGTTGAAACTGTTGTAAAGGATATAAAAAGAAATCCAAAGCGTATGCAACGAGAAGCAAAAAAGCAGACGATGGAAACAGGCATTGGCACAAAATCGCAGCAGGCATTAAAATTACAACAGGAACAGAACAATCAGGAGCGTAAAGAGAGAAGCCGCAAGAAAAAAGAGGCGGACAAAAAAGCCGCCGCACAGAAGGCCAAGGAGAAGGAAAAGCAGCTCAAGCGGCAGAAGCGCGTGGACAAGCTGAACCACTACCGCGCCATCAACGGCAAGGGGCCTGTGGGCATGGACGGCAAGCCCATTGATAAGAAGAAAAAGTAAGGGATATACCACGCCCCCGGCACAAGCGAGTGCCGGGGGCGCTTTTTCATTTTCGCTTCCGAAAAACAAACGGCAGGCCGCCGATGAGTACCGCCGCGATCAGGGAGACTGCTGCCTTAAAGGGCCAGAGGATTTTCAGCGTTTCCACAAAGACCACGGCCGGCTCCGCCTCCAATTTGATGCGGAATCCGGGAATAGCAAAGCTCATGATCATGTATGCCGCGATAAAGGTAACGATGGCTAAAATTAGGGAACACATTTTACGCTTCATAGCAAGCCCTCCTCGTACATGACATCATGACATACCGATGCTTCTGCCTCTCATTATAGAAAAAGTATACCAAACAGCAAAAATAATGTCAATTACAAAAGGGTTACGCGGCAGTAACAGTTGTTTTCATAGAATGGACCGTCAACGGCCAAACTACGGCAAAGGAGTGATGGTATGATACCCTGCATCGACAGCTGTCGCTGGCAGCAGGACGGCGTGTGCACGCTGGACACCTGCGACAACGCGATTGGCCAACCAAGCGCTTCCCACCCTTGCCTCCATTATGTGCCTATTGTCCCCGAGCCAGCAGCTGCAACGCCCGGGAGATATTCGCCACAGGAAGAAGCTCCAAACCAACGGGTGCCTTCAGATCTTTGACCTTGTGAGCTGGCACCATGCATTGCGTAAAGCCTAAACGTTTTACTTCCGACAGGCGTTGTTCCATGTGGGTGATGCTGCGTATCTCGCCGGAAAGACCCACCTCCCCTATCGCCGCCATCGTGCTGGGGACAGGTTTATCCAAATAACTGGAGGCGATGGCTACCACCGCCGCCAGGTCGGCGGCAGGCTCATCCAAAGTCAAGCCGCCGATGATATTCAGATAGGCATCACACTGGCTGACTTTCAGGCTGCCACGCTTTTCCAGTACCGCCAGCAGCATGGAGGCACGGTTGTAGTCAAAGCCGTTGCTGCTGCGCATGGGACGTGCCCCGGCACAGGGCGCCAGCAGGGCCTGCACCTCCGCCAGCACGGGCCGCGCGCCCTCCATCACGCAGGTAACACAGGTGCCGGAGGCGTCGGCGGGGCGGCCGGAAAGCAGCATTTCTGAGGGGTTCTCCACCTCACGGAGCCCGGCGTCCAGCATCTCGAACACGCCGATCTCGTTGGTGGCGCCGAAGCGGTTTTTTGCCGCCCGAAGAATGCGGTACGTCATGTGCTGATCCCCCTCGAAATACAGCACGCAGTCCACCATGTGCTCCAGGACCTTGGGCCCGGCGATGGAGCCCTCCTTGTTCACATGGCCGATGACAAACACGGTAACCCCCTGGCCCTTGGCCAGCTGCATCAGGGCCATGGTGCAGTCCTTCACCTGTCCCACCCCTCCGGCGGGGGAATCCAGGTCCTCGTTATACAGGGTCTGGATGGAGTCCACGATCAGCACATCCGGCTGCTCGCTGCGGACGCACTCTAAGATATTCCCCAGGCAGGTCTCCGACAGAACGTACAGATTATCGCTCTCCGCGTCCAGGCGCTGGGCCCGCAGCTTCAGCTGGTGGGCCGACTCCTCGCCGGACACATACAGCACCCGGGCGAACTCCCCCAGCTTCTTGCAGATCTGGAGCATCAGGGTGGATTTGCCGATACCCGGCGCGCCGCCCACCAGCACCAGGGAGCCTTTCACCGCGCCGCCGCCCAGGACCCGGTCCAGCTCCCCCATGCCGGTGGAAAAGCGGATCTCGTCCGCCGTGCCGATCTCTGTAATAGGAACAGGCTTTACAGCCCTTGCGGATGCGGGCTTTCTGCCGGATTTCACCGGCTTATCCGCCTGCTCCACGATGCTGTTCCATGCGCCGCAGGCCGGGCAGCGTCCCGCCCACTTGGGGGTCTCGTTGCCGCACTCGGTGCAGTAAAATACGGTTTTGGTTTTCATGCGCTTGCTCCCTCCGTGTCGTGCTGGAGAAATCCGGCGGCGATGCACACCGCCAGCTTCAGCTGATACCCGCCGGTCAGCAGCTGCCCGGTTTCTGTCCGGTTGGACAGAAAGCCGCACTCCACTAAAATGGCGGGACATTGTACATTTTTCATCAGATAGATGGTACTGTCGATGGCCTTGGCGTTTTTCCCGTTCCCGGCGTTGACGGCGCCGTTCAGGGCCGCCTGGACCGTCTCTCCCAACCGGGGGCCGGAGGCCGCGCCGTTATAAAACACCTGAGCCCCATGGACCGACGGGTGGTCGGGCATACTGTTCTGGTGGATGCTGATGAGCACCGCCTCCGGCTGGCTGTTGATCAGGGCCACCCGGTTCTTCAGGTCCGACACCTTCTTCTCCCGCAGGGTGACGGCCTCCGGCGAATAGATTGCGTCCTCCCCCGTCCGGGTCAGCACGGTGTCCCGGCCCAGAAACAGCAGCACGTCCCGCAGCCGCCGGGTGATGGCCAGGTTCAGGTCGCTTTCCACCACCCCGTCTGGGGACACCGCGCCGCCGTCCTCGCCGCCATGTCCGGCGTCCAGAACGATGGTCCGGCAGCCCGCTCCGGCGGCGTTTACAGCGGCAGACCGCCCCGGCCGCAGGACGGCGGCGGCTCCCGCCAGCAGCAGCACCGCCGCAGCCGCCGCAAGATACCGGCGGCGAAGTATAACGATCATCTCCGCACCCCCTTCGGCTCACCGTATGCAGGGGATGCGTCCTCTATACCATATCACATTTTCCGATAAAAGGGTGATCTCCGTTTCCCGCCGGAAGAATAACTGCCGCAGGACTACACATCCTCCTCCGGAGACAATTCCGGTTCGAAAGCGCAGCCTTCCCCGTCCATCTCCGCCTCGGCCCAGTCGGACAGACTCTCCAGCACCGGCAGAAGGCGCATGCAGCGCTCTGTGGCGCTGTACTCCACCCGCACCGGCACCTCCGGATAGGCCCGCCGCCGCACCAGGCCGTCCCCCTCCAGCTCCCGCAGGGCCGCCGAGAGCACCGTGTTGCTGATGCCGTCCAGCTTGGCCCGCAGGGCGTTATAGCGGATGGTCCCGGCGTTGGCCACGGAGCAGAGGATCTGCACCTTCCACTTGCCGCCGATGCGGCTCATGGCCCAGTGCAGGGGACATTTTTCCATACAGGGGCAGTCGTAATGGGACATGGTAAGCTCCTCCTGACCTGCTCATAATTTTCTGCGCTCTTGCTTTTTCCCGGGATTATGATACGATTATAGCAGATAAGAAAAAAGGAGTAAATAGCGAATGCGTATATATCTTCAGGGCCTCACCATGGGCCTGGCGTATGTGGCCCCCATCGGGCTGCAGAACCTGTTCGTCATCAACAGCGCCCTGACCCAGCGGCGCAGCCGGGTGTATCTCACCGCCCTGATCGTCATCCTGTGGGACGTGTCCCTGGGGGTGTCCTGCTTCCTGGGGGCCGGGGCGCTGATGCAGGCCCTGCCCTGGCTGCAGAAGGTCATCCTGGGCATCGGCAGTCTCATCGTCATCTGGATCGGCATCGGCCTTCTGCGGTCCAGGGCCTCCCTGGAGGGGGGCCGGGACGTCAACGTCCCCATCTGGAAGCTGATCTCCTCCGCCTTTGTGGTCACCTGGATCAATCCCCAGGCCCTGATCGACGGCACCATGATGCTGGGAGCCTTCCGGGCCAGCCTGCCGGAGGGCGGTGATCTGCCCTTTATCTGCGGCTTCGGCAGCGCCTCCGCCCTGTGGTTTCTGACCCTGTCCACGGTGGTGTCCCTGCTGGGCAGCCGGTTCAACGAAAAGATCCTCAACGTCATCAACAAGGTCTGCGGCGGGGTCATCATCTTCTATGGCTGCAAGCTGCTGTGGAGCTTTGTGAAGCTCATGGGTTGGCTTTGATCCGCCGGGAGGAGGCGATGTACAGGGGAATGGCCGCCAGCTGCGCCGCCACGGACACGGCGATCATGGCCGGGATGCTGACGTCGTACAGCACCCCCAGCAGCCAGCTGCCCAAAAACCAGAACACGCCGAAGGCGCACTCGAACACGCCGTAGCCCGTGGCCCGGCTGGCCTTGGGCACCATGGAACTGACCGCCGCCTTCAGGATGGACTCCTGGGCGCCCATGCCCACGCCCCACAGGGCGATGCCCACCAGCAGGGAGGCCACCGAGTGCCCGGCGAACACGAAGATGGCGAAGGGCGCCGACAGCACCGTGCTCCACACCAGGGCCCGGACACCCTTCTTGTCATACAGCAGCCCGAAGAACAGGGCTGCCACCGCGTCCACCAGCATGGCCCCGGCATACAGCAGCGGCAGCGTTCCGCTGGAGATCAGACTTCCCGTTTCCCGCAGGCCCGCCGCCACACCGGTGAAGGTCCGGGAGACATGCATGATGATGATGGAATAGTCGATGAAGCCGAAGGCGAACAGGCTGATGCCGGCGATATACAGGATGAACTCCTTTTTCATGTGGAAGGGGACGTACTCCTTGGGCTCCGGCTCAAAGTGCTCCGGGTTGGGGAATTTCCGCCGGGTCATCAGCAGCAGGATCAGCGTGATGGCCCCGGGGATGGCCAGCACCGCAAAGCACGTGGCATACACCTGGAAGGTGGTGCCGCCGGTTTTCAGCAGCATCACCACATACAGCAGCACCGGCCCCAGGAACGCGCCGATCTGGTCCAGCACCTCCTGGATGCCGAAGCTCTTGCCCACCCCCTCCTGGGAGGCGGCAAAGGACATGATGGTGTCCTTGGCGGGCTTTTTGATGGCCTTGCCCATGCGCTGGATCACCAGCAGGGCGCAGGCCCAGATCCAGCCGTGTTCTCCCACCAGGGCCAGGGCCGGAACCGCCAGCACGTCCAGCACATACCCGGCGATGGTCATGGGCCAGTAGTGCTTGCTCTTATCCGTCAGCTTGCCGAACACATACCGCATGGAGTAGCCCACCAGCTCCCCCAGGCCCGAAATGAACCCGATGGTCCCGGCGGAGGCCCCCAGCAGGGCCAGATACGCGCCCCGGATGCTGGACGCGCCCTCGTGGGTCATGTCCGAAAACAGGCTGACGATGCCGAACAGCACGATGAAGGCCATGGCCTGGGACATTTTCTTACCGCGCATAATGGTTTCCTCCCTGCCGGCTGCTTTTCTCACAGCCCATGATACCCCAGCCTCCCGGTTTGTCAAGGGCCTGCGGAAAAAAAGGAGCCGCCCTGCAAGCAGGGCGGCCCAAGCGGGTGGGATATTGGAAAGCTTCCGATGCTTATGATACGCCATTCTGGCCGCCGTGTAAATAGGAACCTTTGTCATATGCCGTCGAATGACCAGAAAATCTTAAATTTTTGTGAATAACTGCCAAAAATGCACGGGGCTACTTTTCAAGCGCCCGGCAATATGTTATAATAACCCCAAGGATAAAGGGAACCATCTCCCCGACCCTTGCCCCGAAAGGGATACCTGCGAAAGGAGCAACCAACTATGAAGTTCACATTTACCTGCAAGAAGATCGCTCTGAATGACTCCATCAAGGAATATGCCGAAAAGAAGATCAGCAAGCTGGATCGGTACTTCCCGGAGGAAGCGGACGCATTTGTGACCTTCGCCGTGGAGAAAAAGAACCGCTGCGTGGTGGAGCTGACCATCCGCACTGCCAACGGCACCCTGTTCCGCGCCCAGGAGGAGGACCCCGACGGCGACATGCGGGGCGCCATCAACGAGGCCGTGGCCTTTATCGAGCGCCGCATCCGCAAGAACAAGACCCGTCTGGCCCGGAACCTGCGGCCCGACGCCCTGACCTCCAACATCCCCGCCGAGTTCGACGTGGTGGAGGAGCCGGAGTTCGACGTGGTGCGCACCAAGCGCTTCGCCGTGAAGCCCATGACCACCGAGGAGGCCATTCTCCAGATGAACCTGCTGGACCACACCTTCTATGTGTTCCGCAACATGGATACCTCCGCCGTGTGCGTGGTGTACCGCCGCAACAACGGCGGTTACGGCCTCATCGAGACCCAGGACTGATTCTCAGATAACCCACCGGGGGCGGACTTTCGTCCGCCCCCGATTTTGCTTGTCCCCAAAAGCCTTACAGAGTTTGCCGCCTGTGTGCGGCAAACTCTGCAAGGCCTTTTGCAAAGCTAAGACGCCGGAGGAGACCTCCGGCGTCTTTTTTGCGCAAACGGTACAATATATTATTCAATTGAGATAATATAGTAATACACAGGCTGGCCGCCGGGGAGCATGGACACCTCCGCCTCCGGGCAGGCATCCGCAAAGCGCTGCTCGGCCCGCTGGGCGTCCTCCTGGGTGACGCCGTCGCCATAGAACACGGTGATGAACTCCGCGCCCTTGTCCGCCGCCAGAGCCGCCAGCTGATCCAGCAGGGTCTCCAGCTTCTGATCCGTGCCGAACAGCTTCCCGTCCGTCAGGGCCAGATAGTCCCCGGCGCTGATGGCGAAGCCGTCGAAATCGGAGTTCCGGGCGGCATAGGTCACCTGGGCAGTGACCACGTTCTCCGCCGCCGCCGTCATGGCCGCCAGGATCACCTGGGGATCGGCCTCCTCCGGGTCCACCGCCATCATGGCGGAGATCCCCTGGGGCACGGTGTTGGTGGGCACCACGATGACCTCTTTTTCCGTCAGGCCCACGCACTGCTGGGCGGCCATGATGATGTTCTTGTTGTTGGGCAGGATGAACACGATCTCGCTGGGGGTGCGGTTGACCTCCTGCAGGATGGCCTCGGTGGAGGGGTTCATGGTCTGCCCGCCGGAGACGATGCGGTCCACGGTCAGGTCGCGGAACACGGCCTCGAGGCCCTCGCCGGCGCAGACGGCCAGGAAGCCGTAGCGCTTTTCCGGCGCGGCCACAGCAGCCTCGCCGCGCTCCAGCTCGGCCTCGACGGCGTCCAGATCGTCGGTGGACTGGGCCTTCTTGCCGGCGGCCAGGTCGGCGGCCTGGGTACGCATATTCTCGATCTTGGCCAGCTCCAGCGTGCCGTATTTCTGGGCCTCGTTCAGGGCGTCGCCGGGGGTGTCGGTGTGGACGTGGACCTTGAAGGCCTCGTCGTCCTCGCCGATGACCAGGCTGTCGCCGATGCTGTTGAGGAACGTGCGGAAGTCGTCGAGAGGCTTATCCGAGGTCTTGCGGACGATGAAGACCGTGTCGAAGGTGAAGGTGATGTCATCCTCGCCGAGGGCGGCGAAGTCGGCCTTGTCCTGCGTCTCCGTCTCCTCGACCTCGGGAACGGGCTCGCCCTGCAGCGCGCGGAGCATACCCTCGAGAATGATGAGGTAGCCCTTGCCGCCGGCGTCGACGACGCCCGCCTTCTTGAGCACGGGGTTCATGTCGATGGTTTTTTCGAGCGTCTCATAGCCGACGCGGATCGCCTCGGTCAGAACGTACTCAGGGTCGTTGTTCTCATCGGCGGCCTTGAGCGCGCGCTCGGCCGCGAGACGGGAGACGGTCAGCACCGTACCCTCCGCGGGCTTCATGACCGCGCCGTAGGCCGTGGTGACGCCCTCCTGCAGCGCGGCGGCGAGCTGCAGGCCGTCCGCATCGCGCAGCCCCTTGAAGGACTTGGAGACGCCGCGGAACAGCAGGCTCAGGATGACGCCGGAGTTGCCGCGCGCGCCGCGCAGCAGGGCCGACGCCGTCGTCTTGGCCGCCTCGGCGATGCTCTCGGGCTGGGTGCGGCTGAGCTCGGTGACGGCCGTCTGGATCGTCAGGCTCATGTTCGTGCCGGTGTCGCCGTCCGGGACGGGGAATACGTTCAGGTCGTTGATGGCCTGCTTCTGCTGGGTGATACAAGCGGCGCCGAAGACAATCATCTGCTTGAAGACGCCGCCGCTGATTCGTTGTGTCATGGTTCGGTTTCTCCTTCTGTGCGGCGCGCTCAGACAGTGATCGAGTCCACGCAGACGTTGACGTCGCGGACCTCCACGCCGGTGTTTTTGGTGACCACATATTTGACCTCGCTCATGATGGAGCGGCAAACCGTGGCAATATTGACGCCGTTTTCCACGACAATATGCAGTTCGATGGAGACGGTGTTGTCGTCGTTATAGGTGACCTTGACCCCCTTGCTCATGGCCTCGCGGCGCAGCAGGCGGACCAGTCCGTCGGTCATGCTGCGGTAGGCCATGCCCTTGACGCCGAAGCAGTTGGTAGCGGCTGCGCCGGTAATGGCGGTAAACACGGCGTTGCTGATGGTGACTTCACCACGGCCGGTCTGGACCTTGATCATATCTAACTTCCTTTCTGATCAGGATTACGCTTAATCTGTTTAAGCAATTTATTATATACCTTTTTCCCATGAATCACAAGCGTAATTTATGATTTTCTCGGATGGGTGCGCTTTTCGGGGCGTTTTCCCGCGAAAAGGGGCGCTTAATAGCCGCGCTTGCGGTCCACCAGACGCTCGAGCGGCCGCCCGGCGGCGTAGTTCTCCAGATCCTCGCAGAAGAGCTCGACGTCGAGGTCGCAGGTGAGCCCGAGGGACATGTTGCCGGAAATGTGCGTCGTGAGCAGGAGGTTCTTCGTCTCCCACAGCGGGTGATCGGCGGGTAGGGGCTCCGGCACCATCACGTCGAGTGCCGCGCCCGCGATGCGCCCGGCGTTGAGCGCTTCCATCAGCGCGTCCTGATCGACGGCCGTGCCCCGGCCGACGTTCACGACGATCGCGTCCGGCGGCAGGAGGGCGATCCGCTCGCGCGAGAGGATCCCCGCCGTCTCGGGCGTGGACGGCAGCGCCATCACGAGAATCTCCGTCTGCGGCAGCACGCGGTCGAGCTGGGAGAACGTATACATCTCGTCATAGCAGAGGTCGCCGGGCCTGTCGCTGCGGCGCACGCCGACGATGCGCTTCGCGCCCATCGCCTTGGCGCGGCGGGCAAAGCTCGTACCGATGTCGCCCGTGCCGAGCACGGTGATCTCACTGCCGTAGATCGATCGCATCGGAAGCGTGCGCACCCACTTGTGCTCGCGCACGAAGCCCTGAAACTCCGGCATGCGGCGCAGGAGCATGAGCGTGACCATCATGATGTGCTCGGCGATCGTTGTGCCATAGGCCCCGGAGGAGTTCGAGAGCAGCACGTCCGGGTTCGGGTACACGTCGTCGGACAGAAACGGATCCACGCCCGCGAAGCTGCAGCAGATCCACTTCAGCCCCGTCGCCTTCTTCAGCAGCCACGGGTCGCAGTTGCCGTAGATCACCTCATACTCGCCCGCCTTCTCATCCGGCAGGACGTTCTTCGGGTAGAAGTCCACCGCGAAGCCCAGCCGCTCCGCCGCGGCGCGCA
>OIWV01003197.1_pt1 | contig 10880 bp, 8 predicted proteins | sample 1587751 | NCBI WGS metagenome assembly OIWV01 (sample SAMEA3888913, study PRJEB22519) | human gut metagenome | biome: human gut; feature: human-associated habitat; material: faeces | place: Denmark | collected 2010 | reverse complement strand
TGCATAATACTCATTTACGTCTTGGGTAAAATCTTTATATTCTATTTCATATCCTTTAACCTTTAAAAGTTTTTGTAATTGATTCCAGAAATAGCATTGAAGTTCATGACGAGCAATTTTTTTTGTTTCCACGAAGAGTCCACAGTCCTGCAAAATTGCGTTCATCTTGTCTTCTGCGATAGGACGGCAATCTTCGCCATATAGATCTTTTTTTATTGCTGCTATTGCATTGAACAATTCATGTGAAAAGCGGGCATAAAATCCAGCCATTTCTTTTTGCTTCTCTGTTTCTGGAAGAGAATAAAAATCATTCATTTGCTGAATAAGAGCCGAAAGATGTCCCAACACTTTATCCATTGTTTCAGGAGAAGCGTGCATCTGCATATAGCCAAGTTGAAATATCAGTTCTTTCAACTCATCGATATTGCCATTGATGGTTATTTCTCCATCCTTTACTATATCATGTATTTTCTCAATAAAGGCGTGGTAAACTTTTTGCTTGTATTCGAATATTTTGACGCTTTTTTCTAATTTTTCTTCGTTTTCAGTCTGTCCTTTCAATAATAACACCGTGATTATAGCGGTAATAATAACTCCTAATATTGCAGCAAACATCTCATACCAAAGTTCTTTCCCCGTAAATAGTCTTAGGTAAACGGCAAAGAAACATGCAATGACAACCAATATAGCCACAACCAAAATGGCTTTTCTCTGTGTTAGTCTCATAAGAACTGTATTTAATAAAGAGAGTGTGTGTTATTTTCCGTAAACGCACACTCTCATTGTTAGGTTACCTCAATTACGCTTAAGCCATGTTCTACCTTCGTTTGTAGAATAATAAAGTCCTTTTGACGTTTGAGCCAAAATTTCTCTTCCGTTATCTGTTAAATCATGGAAATCACCACATGATGAGCCAGAAAAACGTTGAAGCCATGTTCTACCATCATTGGTAGAATACTCTAATTTAGTTGCTGTTTTTGGAGAAATGCGAATCAATTCCTTTCCCCTGTTAATCATTTGAGACATACTCACAAGTTTTTAATTTTGCCCTCACTAACGGGTTGGGGCTTTCCGGCTATATTTATTAATCAAAAAGCCTTTTATCTCCCAGTTCCGATAGAGATGGTTAAAAGTGCGAAGCGTGGAACTGTACGTCCACTTCCTTGTGAGTAGGCCCTGAGAAAACCTTTAGAGATAGATGTGGAGATAGCAGCCCCACGCATATGCGCGGAGAACCATCATGCCAAATCTTGTCTCTGTGTGTATAAGTTTCTCAGGCTTTACTCACGCAAGATAAAGACATAACGCCTCTTTTTTTCAATATGTCTTGGAAAGAGTCGCCTCAATCCAATTACAAAGATAGAGGATTTTTTCGGTAATCCCCTATCTTCTAATGTTTTTATTTGATTTTGGAGTGTTTTTTGAGTTCATCCTATATTTTCAGCTCCTTATCCTGTCTTGTAGGTGCAATCCCCAAACTGTTTCTCCATTCATTCGCTTTCTGTCTGAACCATTGCACAAGCGGAATATCATTCACGCATATGTGGTAATGCCCTTTCCTGTTCTTGTTCTCTTCAAACGAGAAAGCCGCATTCTCGTCACGAAACTTTCGGTTGAATTCAGGAGAATAGAAATCACCTTTCAGCCTTACTTTCTTCAACTTGCACAGCTCTTGGATTACTCTTTCAGAGAATTTCAAGGTGTTTCGACAGAAGTCAATCAACGGCAACAGTTTCTCTACATGAGTGAAGTACCGCTGTATCTTGTACATATACTCGTTGAACTTGATGCGTTCTTCTCTATGTTCAAGTTCCATTGTCTTGATATGCTGTATCAATTCTTCGTTCTGATTTTCAAGCACAGATATACGTTGCTGTAATCCCTCTCTTTCCTCTTTCAACTTATTGCTGCCCAAAAGAGAACCGACCTTTGCCACGAGTGCCGTTTTCGCCTCGGTCTTGGCGGCTTCAAGCTTCTCCGACCTGATTTCTTTCCGTACTTCGTCAAGCTGTTGTTCCGCTTGTTGCTGCTCGGTCTGCAACAGCCGCACGTTGGCTTCAAGCTCTCCCGTCTGCCGTTTCAGGTCACGGTAGTATTGGGAGGTGGTGGTGTGCCGCGCCTCCGAACCCCGGGTTATGAGCCCAGAATGATACCGCTTCACCACCCCGTGATATAAACAGGAGCAACGTTCAAGTTCAGATTCGGGGGACGCATTTCCCGATTATAACACATTAGGTGTGTTCTAGAGCGCGAAGTATCTGTACTTTACGGCATCCTGTTTTATTAAATAGGTAAGGCAACATTCATAAGGGTTCTATACATATGCTCTACCCAACTGAGCTACATCCAAAATGATGGCTGGGTTTGAACCAGCGACCCCATGCTCCTATTGCGAAGTAATCCCTCATTACGGCACTTACCTTTTATTATTTCAAAGACCTCTTTTGATTTCGAGCGACAACGTACGAAGCATCCTCGCAGGAAGGAAATAGGGCTTGTCGAGCTTGCTCGGTGCCCGTCTCTGATTTCCGAGTGCAAAGTTAGATATGCGCTACGCAGCCTTTCTGCGCAATGAAAATTATTTTCAAAATATTCTTGGTAATGCTACCTTCGTTTCTGACGCTCGGCATAATCCAAACAAGTTTGTTCTCTGCGCTCGCTTAGCGAAACGTTCATTTTTCTCTCCTTTTATCCCTTTATCACAGCAATAGGGAGCAATTTCGTCTTTACTTTTACAAGATCAGACTCATTGGCAATGACGGTGTCAATATCCTTGTAAGCACCAGATGCCTCCTGCATGTCATCCTGACAACGGATTGCGTGGATGATGCCTTTTGCTTCAAGGTTGCGTACCTCTGCATCCATATCCAAGGTTTTGATTGCTGCTTTACGTGATAATACGCGACCAGCTCCATGTGAGCAAGAGCAGAATGAATCTGGATTGCCAAGGCCTTCAACTATGTATGAAGCAGTACCCTGTGAACCAGGGATGATGCCGATTACACCTTCACGAGCAAGTGTCGCTCCCTTGCGATGAACAATTACGTCCTTGTCGAAGTGGTGCTCAAAGGCTGCATAGTTGTGGGCAATGTTGATCATTGGCTCAAACTCAATGCCTTTCAGAGAATCAGCAATGACTTCCTGTATGCGCTCCATCATGAGCCTACGGTTGCAAAGTGCAAAGTCTATGCAGTATTTCATATCGATCCAGTATGCCCCGAACTCTCTTGTCCCATGAGGAAGGAAAGGCAGGCGAATTTCTGGTGATACAATCGAGTGCCATTTCTCGTTGAGCGAGGCTGCAATCTTGTTATAGTAATCTCCAACCTGCTTTCCAAGGTTACGTGAACCAGAGTGGATCATAATCCAAAGATTTCCTTCCTCGTCCTTCTGAAGTTCGATGAAGTGGTTGCCGCCTCCAAGCGTGCCAACCTCATGAAGGATAGATGTCTGACGACGCTTTACAATCTCCATCTTATCAATATCGTGACCTTGTGGCAGATACTTTGCATCCTGAGCCTCTTTGTGATGATCCATTCCGAGTGGGATTCTTGCACGGATGCCCTTCATGATTTCCTTACGGATAACATGTGGCGGCAGGTCTTCCACCTTCCAATTGGTCTTTACAGCGCACATGCCGCAACCAATATCCACGCCAACGGCATTCGGTATTACTGCGCCGTCACATGCCAGCACACCACCGATTGGCATTCCCATACCAGCGTGAACGTCAGGCATGATTGCTAAATGATGATGGAGGAAGGGTAGGGTGGTCAGGTTCTCAATCTGGCGCATTGCAGATTCCTCCACATCGTTCGTCCAAATCTTAACAGGACGGTTGTTGATGATTTTCACTTTCATCGTTTTCTTTCTTAACAATATTAATAATGTGTGGTGCGTTAGCTCATTTCTATACACATCTGGTGTTCTAGATTACGAGTGCAAAGTTAGATACGCACTACGCAATCTTTCTGCGTAACTGCAAAAATCTGCTAAAAAATCAATGAAAAAAGTGCATTCTCTGCGAACTGCGCAAATAGACTGCGTAGATATTTTGTAATTTTGCACCAACGAACTTATCGAACGACTTGAAGCTGAACAGGAACATATGAACCAGCTTATGCCTACTTCTACTATCCGTGAGAAAGTGGATGTGGATTTCGTAAACGATCTCATTGTTGAGATACGTAAAAAGCAGCTTGGTATATGAAGTTACCATTTCAAATAAGCACAACGAAGCAAATAATAGTCTTTATTGGCATACAAGCCAGTGGAAAGTCAACATTCTACCATACAATGTTGGCTCCACTTGGCTATTGTCATATAAATCTTGACACCTTGCATACCAGAAACAAGGAAAAAGAGTTGTTTGAAGCATGTTTGAAAGAAGGGAAATCGTTAGTCATTGACAATACGAACCCGGAAATTGCAGATAGAGCGAGATACATTTCACAGGCTAAACAGATGGGGTATGACCTAATTGGTGTCTTTTTTCAAAGTATTGTCAGGGATTGTATTGCAAGGAACGAAAATCGTGAGAATGCCGTACCAAGACAAGCAATCCCTTGCACTCAGAACAAACTACAGCTGCCTTCATATTCCGAAGGCTTTGACAAACTGTATTTTGCACGTATAACGGATAATGGATTTGAAATAACCGATTGGAAGAAATAGAATATGGATTTCGATACACTTGGCAAACAGATGCGAAGCTTTGAGCAGTCTCTCGACAGAACAATCCTTCCGGGAACATACATTGTTGCCAGGCTTGATGGTCATGGCTTTACCCGACTCACAAAGAAGGAATGGGATTTAGAAAAGCCATTTGATACAAGATTCCGTGACATCATGATAGAAACCCTTCGTCATTTGATGGATTGCGCTTTCCCTATCATTTATGGCTATACCCAAAGTGATGAGATCTCATTGCTGTTCCATCTTGATGATGAGACTTTCGGACGTAAAGAACGTAAACTGCTTTCTATTCTTGCTTCTGAAGCATCAGTTGCATTTTCGATGAAAGCTGGACGACCTGCTATATTCGATTGTCGCTTGATACCACTTCCTAATGCTGATTATGTGGTTGACTATTTCAGGTGGAGGCAAGAGGATTCACATCGTAACTCTCTCAATGGTCATTGCTATTGGCTTCTTCGTCAGCAAGGGATTTCTGCCTCCGAGGTTCAGAAGCGTATTGCTGGAATATCAAACGGAGAGAAAAATGAACTTCTTTTCTCAAATGGTATCAACTACAACGACCTTCCTTCCTGGCAGAAACGAGGAGTCGGTATGTACTTCAAGGATGTTGAAAAGGCTGGTTTCAATCCTGTTACACACCAGACAACCAAATGTATTCGACGTGAACTCTATCTTGAAACAGAACTTCCAATAGGAAATGAATACTCTAAGTTTATCAGTAACATTCTAAAAACTAACGGTCATGCCAGCAAATAAGAACGCTCTCATTCGTTACAAGACCATAGATAATTGTCTTCGCAACCGCTATCGCCGTTGGGCACTCGAAGACTTGGTTGATGCTTGTAGTGATGCTCTATATGATATGGAAGGCATCCGAAAAGGTGTGTCCGTACGTACTGTCCAGGGGGATATTCAGATGATGCGCTCAGATAAACTCGGCTATAATGCTCCAATCGAGGTGTATGAGCATAAGTATTATCGTTATGCCGACAAGGATTATAGCATTACTGATATGCCATTGTCACAGAATGACTATGAGGTGATGCAGGAGGCTGTGGATATGCTTCGCCAGCTTCAGGACTTCGATCAGTTCTCGGAAATGAGTGATGTGGTAAGTCGTCTTCAGGACAAACTATCTATTAGTCAGAACAACCGAAAGCCGATTATTCACTTTGATAATGTGCCTGATCTGAAGGGTTTGAAACTCCTCAATCCACTGTACAACTACATCGCCCACAAGCAGACATTGCGTATTATGTATCAGTCATTTTCAGCTCGCCAACCACAGGAGTACATCCTTTGTCCCTACCTTCTGAAGGAGTTTCGCAACCGCTGGTTCCTCTTTGGTAGTAAGACAACAGACCTCTTGCTCTTCAATCTTCCTCTCGACCGTATCGTTAGCGTAGAACCCGTAGATGTGCCGTTTCGTGAGAATCCAGATTTCGACTCAGAACACTTCTTTGACGATGTGATTGGAGTGAGTAAGAATATCAAGAGCACCCCAAGACGCATTAAGTTCTGGGCATCGCGCGAACAGAGTCAGTATATCATGACAAAACCAGTTCACCCTTCGCAGAAATTGAAACGTAGAAACGAAGAAGACGGTAGCTGCATCTTTGAAATTGAGGTTGTTATCAACTTCGAGATGTACTCCGTCTTCATGTCGTATGGTCCTGGCATCAAGATCATCTACCCACGCCAAGCATGTGCTTATATGCGAGATAAACTCCGTGAAGCAGCTGATTTGTATGATGAAAATGTAGAACCTCAAATCTGCAAGTAATCTCTAATGGGATGTTCTATAAATTAGCTTGACAAGTCTTCCTCCTTCGCACCTCGGCCATTCAAGTAAACTTGATGGCACTCGGTTTGGCGTCGGATGAGACAGTTTTCGAGCTATCGCGCAGTAGATTTCTGTCCTGCGAACACGCGCATAGCGGGCTATGTAAGTATTTAAAGGAGAGAAAGATACAAGTGAGAGCTTGAAAAGTGGCCAAGCATAAGAACACTTCCTAATTGAATAATAGACTAAATTATAGAACACCCCATAAAATAAACTCTCTATGGAAAAATATAAAATATACGAAGACGGTAAACACCATCTTGGACTTATCAGTAATGATGGCAAGCATAAAACGCCAGCCGTCTATGATGAGATTCAGATAAGAGAGGATGGTATATGGTATTGTCGTGCATATGTCAACTGGGATTACTTTTATCCGGCATCTGGAACATTTTCCGTTAAGACCAGAAAAGGTACTATAGAAGGGTCAAATGGTCGGAAAGTGGGAAAAGGCGGTGGTCCAACTACTATAGAAGATAGAGAGGTCTATGATTCTATCTCTGAGCGCAAGACTTCTCAATATATCTTCATCTATGAGTATGGCAAGTTCGGACTCAAGTCACTTGATGGCTCTGTTATTTTGGATGCTATCTACGATGATATTGATGTCTGGGAGAATGCAAATGTTATTCAAGTTCGATTAGGAGATAAGCATTATTATTACAATGATAAAAAGGAGCAAATCCTAACAGATGAACCCGCTTGTATGGAACAAGACGTACCATATTGGGATGGTATGGGCAGGAACCACTTTATGGTTAGAGAAATTGTTGACAAAATCTCTGATAACCACACATACATTTCTAATGTAGGTCTTGTGCGGATTAATCATCTTGAGGTGAAAGAAGTAGCTAGCATGTTGCAAGCCAATTGTGAACGGATTCAGATGAAAACTGAGTCCATCAAGAAATTGACTGACCAATACAGTTATGAATTCGGAATGACCATTCTTAAGTTGAAAGCTTCCATTGATGGAACAATCGCGGAAGAAGAATGGAAATCTGGAATCGGTAAACTTGAGTCTTTAGGTGCATTTGGAAATAGCTGGCACTACATAGACAAGTTTGTCACAAACAGTAAAACCAAGCTTTCTGTAAAGAGTCTATATTGGCTTAAACACAGATACGATATGGAGTGCGATGTCCTTGGAGATCTATGTTTTGCATATGGCCTGGATGAGACGTTGAATGATGGCGAAGTAAAATGGATTCATGTGGAGCATTATAACGAACATTGCTTCCCCGAAGACTATGGAGTTTGTGACGCTATGCAATATGATACTCTCAATGAGTTGAAAGAGATAATTGAATCTCATGATTGGAATGCTCAAGGCGATCCGTATGGAGGTTGTTTCTTTGCGTATTGCAATATTCGCTATCCCGCAGGGAGACCATGGGACGAAACAGAGAAAATTCTGAATTACATGTTGGAACTGGGGCATAAACCAGAGGAATTGACCAAATGTGTTGTTGATAGATTGCAATACGACTGTGACACTCCTGAGGAAATGGAATTTTGGGAAAATTGTGCTAATTGGGCCTTTCTTTGAGTGAATTCCCTAACAACCTAAGTTGTGGACAGACCTGTTATGATGAGTTTTTGAATGTTCGCCTGGAATCAAAGCCAGAAGAAATACAAACAAGAATAAAGAAGCTTGGTAATCTGTTTCTTTCACACGGTGCGAGAACAAGCAAGCAGCAAGCCGAATACAACCTTCAAAATATGAAAGGTATTGTAAATGCTTACGACTATTCTATTATAGACACTTGGTAAAGACAATATTTTATCTATGATTGAAATTTCAGACTCAAAATCAGTATTAGCATACAAATGTGTCGATGGTGTTACTGCAATCTGGTTTTTGTATAACAGCAAAGAATGGATTGTTGACCCATGTGCGTTATTTAATGGTTTGCTTGGTTCCGTAGAAGATCCAAGCTCACCTCTTTTATATCTTAATGTTGATAATCTGTCGCACAGGAGAGCAACTTATTATGTGAAGCAGGAGCATGACAGCGATTATATATATTGGTCAATCAATCAACTTCTTTGCGATCCAGAATGCAAACTGAGATTCGGGTTAAAGGACTTCTTGAAAATCGCAGAGGAAGTGATTACAAGTTTATGCCATGACGTTGCTAACAAAACAGTAACGGCTTATGACAACATTATCAATGCACAGGAGATAACCAAAATCTTTACTCAATTGAAGGCTTTGAAATTGTTTCTTATGCCACAACGTCTGCGTTCTTCTGAGATTAATGAAGAGTTGTTGACTTTTAATTGTCCAGCCTTAGATAGTGATGAAAGAGAATGGGCCTGTGATATTCCATATATTCTAAAAATAGGTAATAGAGAAATTAAGAGTGGCATATCTGATTGGACAAATGACATGGACTATATCAGGTATCAACTGGAATCATACTGCTATTGCCGACAAGCTCAGATTAAACTATATTTTGAGGATGAGCCAACTATTATCAATCTTAAGAAAGTTAGCGCCTTAGCCTCTACAAAGTCAATCGGAAGTGGTATTGCATACAGCTATGACGATTTCCTTAAAGTTGAGATTCAACCGAATTCTTTCATCAAAGGAAGTGCAATATATGGATTCTGTAATGAAAGACAGGCTATAAAGGAACTCTATGAGGGGCTGTTAAATGTTGGCCGAGTTGGTTATGAATTTAAGGATTATGATTTTAATAATCCTTGGGATTACGATGCAATAGTTTTCTACAACCACATTAAATCACCTATAATTGAACGATACTTATCAGGAATCAAAGAGGACTACAATTCAATTGTTGAAAGGCAAAGAATCATTCATCATGTCTTTACTATCAGTCCCGACTATACTGATGTTCTAGGACAGATGACTGGACAGTCAATTCCTACATCTGTATCCTCTGATGACATTGTTACTCTTTATAAAGGGCATGATTCGGAGGAGGCGTTATGTTCTGTTACACTTCCTGGTGTTCATGACTGGCTTAATGAGTTTAACAGTCTTTCAGATGGTGCCAATTCTACTATGGGAAATATGGATGTAGAAAAATGGCATCACAGAGGATTGATCCTTGCGAAAGAACTGAAGAAAAGACTTCCAGAAGACATAGATGTATGGTATGGTTATCCTTTTGAAGATGTCGAACACCGCAATTGTCGCCCTATACTGATCACTGATGGCATTTTGAAGGAGTTTTTTGAAGAAGAACTTTCAATAGCTTGTCTAAAAAAGTCCAAAGAAAGGATTGATTATTGCTTGTTCATGAATGCAGACATCAATGCAAATGATGGAGCGGCATTCAAACATCTGATTGCTTCTGAAGAAAGCATTGAGTCTATTGACGCCGAAAGGCTAATCATTATCAATAATGAAAAGTTGGAGTTGTTTGAGTATCTTTTGACAAAAGGTCTGATTGTCAACCATGACAAAGGTGGCATTGGTCCAGTATTGGAACTTTGCAAGAAATGGAAATGCGACTTAATTGAAAATCGCATTCACGAGATTATGAATAGTATTTAAATTGATAACATATCAGTTATGGCATTTCATGAAGGATTCATTTTGAAACCAATGGATATTCTGTATTCTCCCAATTGGTTTGCTAAGCGAGCAGAAGTATACAAGGAAGTCTCAGCTTGGGTCAATAAACCTTTTGATGAAGTCTTTTTTGATTTTTCAGCACCTGATTGTGGATGGATTGACGTTTCTGTGTATGTAAATGGTACTAAAAAACATCAGTTCCCACTCACCGCTGCATATGATAGCTTGCCACAAATAAGGGAATGGCTTGAAGATATAGTAATAGATACAAAACTATCTTCAGACCTATACCTTGAACTTGAAGGAAGAACTGCTATTTTTCATTATGAGCACATCAGACTTGCAGAGGTCGGTGTCCGAAGGAAGTTTGTAAATGAGGATAGGGATAAAGATGAGTGGGAATCATTTGATGCAAATAGTAGTGAATCTGATACAGGATTGTTCTATCTATATGATTCTGGATGTGAAGATATACCAGTAGTCTGCTATTGCAAGACTAAGCAATTCATTTTTGCTTTATACAATACTTTAATGTACTATTCTTCAAAGGGAAAGCATGCTCATCTGATTGGAAAAGAATGGTTCTATATGGACCATGATGACGATGGTAATCCTACAGAAGACAGATGGACATTCTACAATCGTATAAAATCTTCCCTCATTGAATGGAATTATGATTCAAAGGAGGCGTATCGTCACGTTAAACCAAAATTCAAAGAAACTCCTGCAGTTAAGGAGACCGTTCATATGTGGGCAGAATGGGGAGATGCCCTGTTCTGGCACCAACGTGGA
>OIWV01003188.1_pt1 | contig 10896 bp, 7 predicted proteins | sample 1587751 | NCBI WGS metagenome assembly OIWV01 (sample SAMEA3888913, study PRJEB22519) | human gut metagenome | biome: human gut; feature: human-associated habitat; material: faeces | place: Denmark | collected 2010 | reverse complement strand
CCCCGGTAAAATGCGTAACTATGGAGCGCTTTCACCCTATATAACGATTCGCGTGGACAAAGTGCAACAGATAATAGACAATTGGCGAGAAAAACTTGTTTTTAGCTGTCAGTTTTCTGCCCCATAGGCCGCTTTCAGCCGCAGGATGCGCAGTACGCTTTCATCAATGCGCTCCTCCGGGATGGTTCCATCCTCCACAGCGGTCAGTACCCCCTGGTAGGCGGCAATGTAATCATACGGCATCAGCAGAATATCGGCTCCGGCCTGCAGGGCCAGCACGGCGCTTTCTGCCGAAGAATAGTTCTGTATGATGGCGCCCATGGCCAGGGCATCGGTGATAATAACCCCATCATAGCCCAACTCACCCCGCAGCTTTTCGGTCAGCATGGAGTAGGAAAGGGAAGTGGGCAGGCCGTCATTAGTCACATTTGGGGTGGCGATATGCGCGGCCATTACCAGGTCAGTTTTCTCCAGCGCGCCAATAAAGGGTATGAGCTCGCATTGCAGCAGTTCTTCCCAGCTTTTATCCAGCTCCACATAGCCATCGTGGCTGTCACCGCTGGCGGCGCCGTGCCCGGGAAAGTGCTTAATACAGGCCATTACGCCGCCATCGTGCAGGCCGTCTATCATGGCGTTTACCATGGAGGAAACGGTTTGCGCATCGCTGCCAAAGGCCCGGGAACCGATGATGATATGCTCCGGATCGGAATTAATATCCGCCACCGGGGCAAAGTCCAGATTAAAGCCATACCGGTTCAGATATGCTCCGATGACTTGCCCCATGTGATAGGCCTCATGGGGGTCGCCGGTAGCGCCGATGGCCTCTGCTCCATCAAATTTCTGCACCTGGAAGCCCGCCGCATTGGCAATACGGGAAACACTGCCGCCTTCTTCATCAGTGCAGATCATCAGCGGCAGGTCACTCGCCTGCTTCAGGCCGGAGAGGAAGGCTTCCAGTTGTTCCGGCCCGGCGATGTTCTTTCCAAAGAAAACAATCCCCCCGGCGGGGTATTTAGACAGCTGGGCCGCCATCTCCTCGGTCAGGGCCTGCACGCCGTAGTCCTGGGTGCTGTGTACCTGCTCCGGAGTCAGTGTGGAGTCTAGCGATTCTGGCCTGATAATAAACAGCTGCCCAATTTTTTCCTCCAGCGTCATGGCCGCCAGCAGTTGTTCCGGTTTTTGCACTGTAGATTCATCGTCTGGGCTCGGGTCATCGGGTATCGGTGTTGGCGTTGGGGTTGGTTCTGGGGTGGGGTCATTTCCACCGGTAGGCTGGCACCCGGCACAGCCCAGTACCAATAGAAAAACAGCAAGAAATGTGCAGATGATGCGTTTCATATTGTTTTGCCTCCTGATGATTCAACATAAAGGCCTGCCTGCAAAGCGGACGGAGCACTTTTATATATAGTGTCATTTTAGAACCGTTTTTCTGCTTTGTATCGGTTTATTATAAATGTTTTTTTAGATACGATACCATCATGCAAAAAGAACAGCCGGGTGCTACAATGTGACTGTAAAAATATTCCTGCCACATTGTAAAGATGGTCGGCTTGATGTCGGCTGTTGGTGGGACGGGGCGGATAAAATGCTGCCGGAGGGTGGCTTTTCCAAGGAATTGAAGTTAGCAAAAGCTAACCGCTATAACAGAGAACGGAGGGGAACGATCATGCGGTTTGCAGCACTTGGCGATAGAAAAAATCCGGCGGTGCTGTTTTTCCACGCCATGGGCGTAACAGGAGAAAGCAGTGAGCTGGTAGCAAAATATCTGCAGGAAAGATATTTTTGCATTCTGCAAACTCAAGCCAACGCTTATCAAAGCCGGCATGTGCCATATTCAGGACGAAAGCAAGGAAGAGATCGCCTACGCGCAGGATATGTTCGAGACGATCTTTAAGGACTACGCACTAAAGACATACAACAAGGATGTCGGAGAAAAGGCAGCCGAGTATGTCGCACAGGGCGTTACCTACGACCAATACTACGCCGCATACTTTGCAGCTCGTGGTATCGTAGGCGACAAGGGCGATAACGGGAAAACAATTTCAGGGTTTGCAAGCCGAAAGAAGAAGGCCGCTATCGATAAGGCCGTTCCAGGCGCAAGCACAAAGCAAAAGCACCTTTTGTACGAGGCACTCGGAGTGTCAGAGAAGGTGTGGTAAAGAGATACCCCCTCCGTAACTGGAGGGGGCATTTTACTGTGTAGTTTCTATGTAGCCTATATGCAAAAAGACCGCAAGAAACAGCAAGATTTGCAAAGGTTAAAAATGCTGAAAACCCGCATGAACAAAGGAAAAACCAGCATTTCTGCTGGTTTTTGATATGGTGGACCCGAAGGGATTCGAACCCTCGGCCTCCGCGATGCGAACGCGGCGCTCTCCCAACTGAGCCACGGGCCCATATTCTTTTATGGCGCTCAAAACTGCTCACCTATAATATCACGATTGCCCGCCGGTGTCAAGCTGCAAAAGGGCAGGGAACACGCATTTTTGCGCACCAGCATAAACTGATACCGGAGAGTCGGCGCTCGCCCGCTTTCCCAATGAGATCTTAGGAGGGAATAATTTTATGGCTGCTTTTTATAATACCGCAACCCTTTCCTACCGTGATACCTCCACCAATTCCAATACCGTGGAGGGGCAGCTGGTGCAGGTGCTGGCCGCCGAAAAGACCGCCGTGCTGCCAACCTACGGCAGCAGCAATACCGTCACCTATATCGTCAGCATCCGCAATAGCGGCGCGGCCGCCTATACCGGGCTCACCGTCACCGATGACGGCGACGTCACGGTCGCGACGTCGCCCGGGGACCGGGCGCCGAAGGTGCTGGCGGCCGGGGAGACCCGGGTGCCCCTCACCTATGTGGAGGGCTCGCTCAAGTATTACAGCAACGGTACGCTGCAGCCAGCCCCGGAGGTCACCGCAGGCGCCCCGCTGGTAATCGGCGGGATCACCGTTCCGGCGGGCGGCAATGCCCTGCTGATCTATGAGGCCGAGCCCAACGGCTACGCCCCGCCTGCCGCAGGCGGCACCATCACCAATACCGCCTCCATCACCGGCAACGGCCTGACCACCCCGTTGACGGCACAGGCGACGGTGGCAGCAGGGGAAACGCTGCGGCTTTCCATCAGTAAATGCATGAGCCCCACCAGCGTGGTGGAAAACGGAACGGTCACCTATACCTTCTACCTGCAAAACAGCGGCAATACCGCCACCGCTGCCGCGGATTATGTTATCGTTACCGATACCTTCGACCCCATCCTCAGCGGCCTCGCTGTTACCCTAGATGGTGCCCCGCTCACCCTTGGCACCGATTACACCTATGATACCGCCACGGGGGCATTTGCCACCACAGCCGGCACCATTACCGTCCCGGCGGCCACTGCGGTGCAGGATGCCGAAACAGGTCTGTGGCGCATCACCCCCGGCGTGACCAAGCTGGTCATCACCGGCACGGTGTAAATTCAAATCTCTGCGGAGCCCCAGCTGTGGCTCCGCCACCGATCCCCTTATCCCCATCCCCAGTATCAAAGAGGAGGCCGCCCGCCTTGGGCAGCCTCCCCGTTTTTACATATTCTCCAGGATCTCCCGAATGGCTTCCTCCACCTGCCGCACTTCCTCCTGGAACTGCCGGGCGGGTACCCGCACTGCCCCGTGCCCCAGTATGATGATCTGCTCCAGTCCATCAGAGGTCGCCACCCGCACCCGGTGCTCCTTGGCCAGCGTGTGGGTCACTTTTTCGATATACATATCCGCTGTCTCGGCTTCTTTGGTGTATACCACGCTGATGCCATGGTGCCGTTCAATGCTGCCGGGATTGCCCTTTACCTTGTAGGCGTCAAAAACCAATATCAGCTCGCACCGCCGGTAGCCTTGGTAGTTGCACAGGATCTGAATGAGCCGGTGCCGGGCGGCGTCCAGGTCGGTTTTCGCCAGCTCGGCCAGCTCCTCCCACGCAAAGATGATATTGTATCCATCCACCAGCAGATATTCCGGCCCTTCGGGCAGGGGCGCCGCTTTCCCCGGCTTGGGGCTATTCCCGGTCGGCTTTGGGGTATGCAGCGCTTCGCCGCTCCGCCGCTTGATGGGCCCGTAGGTCATCTCAAAAATCCGCATCAGCTCTTTATCCTGCAAAAGGGAGCCCCGGTAGGCCTCGCTGCGCTGCCGGGTCACGGCCGGTTCCTCCGGCTCCTCGTCTGCCTTCAGCACATTCGTCTGGATATGCGCCATACCCGGTACCTCATCCCACCGCACGGTGTGTCCGGCCCCTCGGCTGCAAAAGACCGAATCCGCCGTATTCGCGGTATCGGCATTGCAGTCGTAGCCGCAGGCGGCTATTACTTCCTCCGGGCGGCGGCAGGGGGCATAGCCATCCGGCTCCCAACTCAGCCGTCCTCGTCCACGGGTGTACCGCAGCACCTCAGCCGGGTAGTCCCGCAGGGCATCCAGCGCCGCCGTTCCCCGCAGGGTAGCAGTCTCCAGCCGCATTTCGGGCGGCTCACACGCGGCCTCCCGCTGCTGTATATCATGGATGGCCCGGCCCAGCTGTTCGGCCGGCACCGTCAGGGTAAAGCGGCACCACGGCTCCAGAAGGATACTCTCCGCCATGCGCAGTCCCTGCCGCACCGCCCGGTAGGTCGCCTCCCGGAAGTCCCCGCCCTCGGTGTGCTTTTGGTGGGCTCGTCCGGCGATCAGCGTGATCTTCATATCGGTGATAGGGGAGCCGGTCAGTACTCCCTTGTGGGTCTTTTCGGTCAGATGGGTCAGGATCAGCCGCTGCCAGTTCAGGTCCAGCTTATCGGTGGGGCAGTGGCTTTCAAATCGCAGCCCGCTGCCGCGGGGCAGCGGTTCCATCAGCAGATGCACCTCGGCGTAGTGACGCAGCGGCTCATAGTGACCGATGCCCTCAACCGGGGCGGCAATGGTCTCCTTGTAAAGAATGCTCCCCTCCTCAAAGCCGATGGCCAGTCCAAAGCGCTCCATGGCCACGCTCTGCAAAATCTCCTGCTGGATCTCTCCCATCAGCCGCACCCGGATCTCCCGCTTTTGCTCCTCCCACTCCAGGTGGAGCTGCGGGTCCTCCTGCTCCAGCTGGCGCAGCTGTGCAAGTGCGGTATGGGGGTCGGTGCCCTCCGGCAGCGTCACCCGGCAGCTTATCACCGGCTCCAGCAGGGGAGAGCTCCTCTCCTGCTCGGCGCCCAGACCTTCCCCGGCATAGCTTTGGTTCAGGCCGGTTACAGCAGCGATCGTTCCAGCAGGGGCTTCCTCCACCGCCTGGTATTTGGCCCCATTATACAGCCGTATCTGGGTGATTTTCTCCCCGCCCGGCAGGGCCATGCGGACCTTCAGCGTACCGCCGGTCACCTTCAGGTGGGTCAGGCGGTTGCCCTGCGGGTCGGTGGATATTTTATACACCCGTGCCGCAAAGTCCGGCAGATAGGCAGGGGGAAGGGTCAGCCGGTCCAGCCCCTCCAGCAGCTCGGCAATGCCCTCCTGCTGCAGCGCCGCCCCCCAAAAGCAGGGGAACCATGCCCGCCGGGCAAGGGCGGCAGCCAAATTTGTTTCGGTCAGTGTTCCGCTTTCCAGGTATTCCGCCATCAGCCGCTCATCGCACAGCGCCAGTGCTTCCTCATCGGTGTCATGGGGCAGGCAGGCGGGGGAGAGCTTCCTTTGCAGCTCCTCCAGAATAAGCGCGCGGTCAGCGCCCGGCTGATCCATCTTGTTCACAAAAATAAAAGTGGGGATGCGGTACCGTTCCAGCAGGCGCCACAGCGTTTCGGTGTGCGCCTGCACCCCGTCCGTCCCGCTGATAATGAGCACCGCGTAGTCCAGCACCGCCAGCGTCCGCTCCATCTCCGCGCCAAAGTCAGCGTGCCCGGGGGTATCCAGCAGGGTCAGGGCAGTATGGGGCAGGGTCAGCCTTGCCTCCTTGGCAAAGATGGTGATCCCCCGGCTGCGCTCCAGGGCATGGGTGTCCAAGAAAGCATCTCCATGGTCTACCCGCCCGGCCTGCCGCAGCGCCCCGGCCCCCACCAGCATGGCTTCGGTCAGGGTGGTCTTGCCGCTGTCCACATGGGCCACCAGTCCCAGCGTGATATTCTTCTGTGCCATGGCGGTGCCCCCCTTTCCGTTATCGTTCCATTCGTTTTCGTAAAATCAGTCGTTCTCCTGCTGCGCGGCGCTCAGCTTCCGCAGATACCGGATCCCCTCGGTAAGAAAGGCCTCCCGGTCAAAGGCCGCGTTGCCGATGGATTCCTGCACGATGATGCCATCGCAGACCAAAAGCAGCAGCCAGGTCAAAAAATCGGCCGGCAGCGCGGTGCGTTCGGCTATTTTCCCACGGATCAATCCCTGAAAGTTCTGATACAGCGCAGTCAGGTTCTGGCGCAGAGTCTCATTGCCCAGCTGGGCTTCCGCCAGCAGCTGCAGGCGCAGTCCGGCAGAGGCAATATCCCGCTCCGCTACATACCGCACCAGCCGGTTCAGGCTGGTGTCCTTCTCTTTGTTCTCGGTCCAGTGGATCAGATCCTCCCACTGTTCATCCAAAAAACGCTGGGTGATATCCAGAAAAACCTCATTTTTGGTTTTGTAGTGGTAGTACAGCGTCCCCTTGGAGATCCCGGCCGCCGCCGCGATCTCCGCCAGCGAGATCTCTGCCAGCGCGGTTGTCTTGAGCAGCTCGGTGGTGGCCTGCAATATCTTTTCCTTGATGTTATCCTTTCTCGGTGCGGCCATATGCCAGCTCCTTTCCTGTTTCTACCCCGAATTGTACCATGAAAGCGGACGGCTGTCCATCCTGCCCGGCGGTGTAAAATTTGCGGAAATTTTCTCTCATCCGTCCCTTTGCCGTCTTGACATCTCTCCCGGCAGGCGCTATCATTTGGGTATAGAGTCGGTCGTTTGACCGACACGAACAGGAGGTGCCGGAAAATGGACATCCGCAGGATAAACCGGCGGCTGAAAAAACGCTTTGGCCCGGCGGTAACAGCCGCACTTTCGGAGGGAAATATTGTCCTCAGCGGTCGACTGCCCACTTGGGAGAAAGTGATAGAGGCCTGTTCTCTGGCAGCCGAAAAATACAGTACCACCCATGTGGTCAATGATATCCGCTGCGATGAGGCAGGGGAGCAGCCCATCCGCATCCCCACTCTGCGGGATACCGCCCTGGAAGGCAGAAAGTCGGATGTCCTTATTATCGGCGGGGGCATTTCCGGGGCCTCCATCGCCCGGGAGCTTTCCAAGTGGAATCTGGATATCCTGCTGGTGGAAAAGGAAGCCGATCTGGCATTGCAGGCTTCCGGCCGCAATGACGGCGAGGTCCACCCCGGCATCGATCTTTCCCGCGGCTCTCTCAAGCACCACTATGTCCGCCGAGGAAATGCCATGTACGATCAGCTCTGCCGGGAACTTGATGTTCCCTTTAAGCGGGTGGGGCAGTATGTCTGTTTCGAAAAGGCCTGGCTTAAGCCCCTCATTGCCCTCTATTGCCGCGTCCGTAAAAATCGGGATGGCATCGCCGATACCGAGCTCATCTCCGGGGAGGAGCTGCGCCGCCGGGAGCCCGATCTCCGTTTTGCCTTCGCCATCTCCAATCCGTCCTCCGGCTGTGTCTGTCCCTATGGGCTTACCATTGCCTATGCCGAAAACGCCGTGCAGAACGGTGCCGAGGTCTCGCTGAATACCGCCGTACTGGGCATGGAGGTACAGGATGGCAAAATACATAGCGTCACCACCAACCGCGGCACCGTTTATCCCGCGTTGGTCATCAATGCCGCCGGTGTTTTCGCGGAGGAGATCGCCGCTATGGCGAGGGACCGCTTCTTCTCCATCCATCCCCGCCGCGGCACCAATTCCATCCTGGATAAAAAGGCCGGGGCCTATATGCACACCATCGCTTCGGTCATGGATATTGCCCGGAACACTCACCACTCCAAAGGCGGCGGCATTCTGCATACCGTCCACGATAACCTGCTGGTTGGCCCCGATGCCATAGAAACTTGGGAAAAAGAGAACACCGAAACCCACCGGGAAAGCATCGACCATGTGTTCCAAAAGCAGCAGCGCACCATGCACACCCTTTCCCAGGGGGATATCATTACCTACTTTACCGGGGTGCGCGCCCCCACCTTCGAAGAGGACTTCATCATCGAAATGGGCCGCAAAACCGGCAACATTCTGCACTGTGCCGGTATCCAGTCCCCAGGGCTTACCACTGCCCCGGCCGTCGCGCTGGATATCGAAAAAATGGCGGTCGATTATCTTTCCACGCTTAAACCGGTGGAAAAGAACGAAAACTACGATCCCATCCGTCACGGCCCGCCCGTCCTGCGGGAAATGAGCGATGAGCGGCGGGCCGCCCTCATCCGGCAGAACCCCGATTACGGCATCATCATCTGCCGCTGCGAGGAGGTAAGCAAGGGAGAAATCCTGGATGCCCTGCGTTCGCCCATCCCGGTTCCCACGGTGGATGGCATCAAAAAGCGGGTGCGGCCCGGCATGGGCCGCTGCCAGGGCGGGTTCTGCTCGCCGCTGGTCACTCAGATCATCGCCGAATACCTGGACTGCCCATTGGAGGAGGTCAGAAAATCCTCTGAGCAAGCGGTCATCACCTATGGCAAAACCAAATGACGAAGGAGGGAGAAAGCATGCTTACCGTTGATGTTCTGGTCATCGGCGGGGGACCGGCCGGGCTGGCCGCGGCCATTGCTGCCCACCAAAACGACGCCAAGGTTCTTCTCATCGAGCGGGAAGCCCGCCTGGGCGGTATCCTCAAACAGTGCATCCACGATGGCTTTGGCCTGGTACGGTATGGAGAAAAGCTCTCCGGCCCGGAATACGCCGGCCGTTTCATCGATGAATTTCATGCCCTGGGGCTGCAAGCGAGGACCCTCACCTTCGTCACCCGCATCCAAAAGACCGTTGAGGGTTTTGCCGTCACCCTGGTAAACCGGGATGGCGTGGAAACGGTGGCCGCCAAAGCGCTGGTGCTGGCCACCGGCTGCCGGGAGAGGACTGCCAAGCAGGTCTCCATCCATGGCACCCGGCCGGCCGGGGTCTTTACTGCCGGGTGTGCCCAGCATTTTACCAACCTGCTGGGTCAGCTGCCCACCCGGAAGTGTGTCATCCTCGGCAGCGGGGATATCGGTCTTATCATGGCCCGCCGCCTTACGCTGGAGGGCGCCCAGGTGCTTGGCGTCTACGAGGCCAAATCCACCCCCTCCGGGCTCACCCGCAATATCCACCAGTGCCTGCATGATTACAATATCCCGCTTTATCTCTCCCATACCGTCACCCGCGTTTTTGGGCAGGATCGACTGACTGCGGTGGAAATTTCCCAGGTGGATAAGTGCATGGTTCCCATCCCCGGCACCGAACAGGTCGTGGAATGCGATGCCCTCATCCTTTCGGTCGGGCTCATCCCGGAGAACGAGCTGGCCGAGGGCCTTGGCGCGGCCATCGATCCCAAAACCAAAGGTCCCGTCTGCGATGCCGGGCTGATGACCTCGGTCCCCGGTGTATTCTCCTGCGGCAATGCCCTGCATGTCAATGACCTGGTGGACTATGTCTCCGAAAGCGGAGAAGCCGCCGGAAAAAGCGCGGCCCGGTACCGTCCGGGGCAGCAAAGAACCCTCATTCCCATCATGGCGGGGGAGGGGCTGCTGTATGCTGTGCCCCAGCGGCTGGATGTTGCAGCCGACCGTTCCGCCGTGACTGTCTACTTCCGCAGCCGGGAAAACCTGGGCCCCTGCCGCCTTGTCATTACAGCCGATGGCCGGGAAATATACACCCGCCGGTACCCCTTCCTCCGCCCGCCGGAGATGGAACGGCTGGAGCTGGATCTTTCCGCCCAGGCGCTGACCGCGGCTTCGCAGATCAAACTGGAAATTGAGGTGATGGAGCATGACTGAGCTGACCTGCATCGTCTGTCCCCGGGGCTGCACCCTGCGCATCGAAGAGCGGGACGGCCGTTTTACCGTCACCGGCAATGCCTGTAAACGGGGGGAACAGTTCGCCACGGCCGAGATGACCTGCCCCACCCGCACCCTCTGCACCACGGTGCGCACCGTTTTTCCGGAGGTCCCGGTCATCAGTGTACGCACTTCGGCCGAAATACCCAAGGATAAAATTTTCGATGTCATGCGGGAAATTAACCGCGCCCGTGTGACCCGTCCGATGAAGCGGGGAGAAGCGGTGCTGCCCAATGTGCTGGGCTTGGGGGTGGATATCATCATCACCTCCGGCCTGCTGGAAGAGAAAACCGAAAAGGAGAATGACCATGAGCAATAAACCGTACAAAGGCTTCGAGCCCAAGTGGCTGCTGACTCCCGCCCCGGCGGGCAGCTATCGTTCCATCTTTCGCTGGGGCGATCCCGAGTTTTTCAAGTACCCCAAGGAATCCCTCTACAAGATGATGAAGGAAGCCTTCCATATGACCGATGAGGACTTCCGGGACTACACCGATGATATCGGTTTTGATCAGGTCTCTCTCCCGGATCACCCCTCTCGCATCGCCCCGGAGCACCTGGAGGCGCTGAAAAAGATCGTCGGGGAAGAATTTGTCACCACGGGGGATTACGAAAGACTTTCGGTGGCCTATGGCTGCACCGGCTACGATCTTCTCCGTTTGAGGCACAAACAGATCGATAGCCTGCCGGATGTGGTGGTCTACCCCGATACCACCGAGCAGGTGGAAGAACTTGTCCGTTACGCGGCGGAGCATAAGCTCCCGCTGTATGTCTACGGCGGCGGCAGCTCCGTTACCCGCGGCGTGGAGCCCATCAAGGGCGGCATCTCGCTGGATATGCGAAAGCGCTTCAATAAGATCCTCAGCTTCAATGAGGTGGACCAGACCATCACGGTGCAGGCGGGGCTTTCCGGCCCCGCGCTGGAGGAAGCCCTGCA
>OIWV01003185.1_pt1 | contig 10906 bp, 7 predicted proteins | sample 1587751 | NCBI WGS metagenome assembly OIWV01 (sample SAMEA3888913, study PRJEB22519) | human gut metagenome | biome: human gut; feature: human-associated habitat; material: faeces | place: Denmark | collected 2010 | reverse complement strand
AGTCGCTGTTGGGGCCGCGGCCAGCAAGACGCAAGCAAAGCGCTGCGGCTGCTGGGTGCCGCAACCCGGGCAGTGGCAGCGCGTTAGCGCTGACGGAGAGGTTATTCCTATAAAATGCATAACCCTCCTTCCCGTCGGGCATACTGCCCAAAGGAAGGAGGGTCTTTTTGTGCAGACCTTTTATAAAATCTGTCTCATCCTCATGATCGTCGGCGGCATCAACTGGGGCCTTGTGGGCCTGTTCCAGTTCGACTTCGTCGGCTGGCTGCTGGGCGGCAGCGCGTCCATCTGGTCACGCATCGTGTTCACGCTGGTGGGCGTGGCCGCTATCTGCGGTGTCCCGGGCTTGTTTACAGACGAGACCGGGGAGTAGAGACAAAAGAAAAAGGCTCTCATGCCGGCAGGAAATACGGCACGAGAGCCTTTTTGAAAACCTATAAAGAATCCCGCCCGGTCGTCTGCGGCAATCAAACCTACCCTTGCGGACAGGTGGGTGCTCTGTCTCCGGTTTCGCGCTTCCTCATCGAGCCTTCATGGTCGACCCATGACGGGGAGGTCTGCAATCCACCGACGAACTCCAAGCTCCCGTTGGATGATTAGTAGGATCATATAAACCGCAACAAATCGCGCCGGGCAGGAAGTCTTTGCTGAAAGATCACTCGATCTCGAACTGGTCGCTCAGACGCTTCTCGAACAGCTTGCTGACTTCCAGCAGGGTCTCATCGTCCTCGACCACGTCGAGATACTCGCCCTCGTCGTCCTCGCCGACGCTCAGGATGACCAGCTGGGCGTCCTCGTCCAGGTCTTCCTCATTCTCGGCGTATTCGACAACGGCCAGGTAATGCACGCCCTTATGGTCCAGAGCGTCGATCACTTCAAACGTGACCTCATTGCCGTCCTCGTCCTCGAGGGTCATCAGGTCAGGCTGATATTCCTCTTCGGTCTCAGCGGCGGACTTGTTCATATCTTCTGCCATAAGTCACGTTCTCCTGTCAAATATCTAAAAAATGGAATAACTGTCACACCCTGCCCGCTCTGCTCCTTCTGAGCTGTGGGTTCCGGGTACGCCTATAGTGTAGCGTTTTTTTGCCCGCTCGTCAAGATGTTTTTCGCATAGAAATCCAATAACAAATTTTCACGCTTTTCCCTCTCGCTTCCCGGGCCGGAATGTGATATACTATAGCGATAGCTTTTGAAAAGCCATCTTTGCTATAATATATGGACAGGGAGGCCCGCTCATGAGAGCCTTGAAAAAAATAATGGCGGCACTGGCCCTGACGGCAGTTCTGGCCGGATGCAGTGCACATAATATTCTCTCCAGCATCCAGGGCGGGAAGGCCGGCACGGTGCAGACGGTCAGCCGCCCGGCTGTGGAGTCGGCAGAGCTGCAGTTCACCCACCCGGCGGCGGGGGACACCATCGCGGTGTTCGATACCTCGGCAGGCGTGTTCAAAGCAGTGCTTTTTTCCACCGAGGCCCCGCAGGCCGTGCAGAACTTCACGACATTGGCCCAGCAGGGCTTTTACAACGGACTGACCGTCACCCGGGCGGAGAAGGACTTCGTGGTGGAGGCCGGGCAGGGCGCGGACGGCAGAGGCACCACCATCTGGAACGGGAACCGTTTCTCCGCCGAGACCACCGATAAGCTCCACCACTATTCCGGCGCACTCTGTGCCGCAGCGGACGCCTCCGGCGACTGCGCCAGCGTCTTCTATGTCATGGAGACCCTGCCGGGCGGCAGCTCGGTGACGCAGGAGCTCATCGACCAGATGAACGCCGCCGGCTGGCGGGCCGACGTGGTGAGCGCCTACCAGACGGCGGGCGGCGCACCCTACCTCGACTACACCGACACTGTTTTCGGGCAGGTGTACGAAGGGATGGAAGTGGTAGACACCATCGCCCAGACCGGCGTGGACGAAAATCAGCGCCCCACCGAACCCATCACCATCAACAGTGTGACCATCACGAAATTTGAATAAGAAGCTGCTTTTCCGCCCTCCGGGCGGTGGGACGGCTGCAAAAAAAAATCACCCGCCAACTGGCGGGTGATCTGCGTTTATAAGGGAAAAGGGACAGGTTAGGTCTTCTTTACCTGTAGAGTGATGGCGATGTAGGTTTGCCCTTTATGGGTCTTGGCTGCTACGCCTATCTTAGTCCATTTACTGGAAAGATTAAAGTTCAGGTTAGAAGCCTCGTTGTTCTTGGTGATGTAACCGATGAGTTTTTCCAAGGTGGTGTCTTTGTAGTCGTACTGCGCGATGAGGGTCAGAGTGGATTTTTCCCGATCAATCTTTACGTTGTGGTAGCCCTTGTACCCTCTGAAGCTGCCTTTCAGTTCGGCGTCCAGATTGGCTTTGGCAATGTCCTGCATCCCATCGTCATATGCCAGACTTGCGGTGGCGGGGTTGCTTCGGATGGCCTGCATCACCTTGGCTTCGGCCTGGGCCTCCGGGCCGGAAGAACCGCCGCCACCGCTGCAGGCGGTCAGGAGCAGAAGGGTCAGTGCACCGGCCAGAAGCAGGGCAGTCAGCTTTCTCAGTTTTGTCATGTGGGTTGCCTCCAATCGTTTTTGTTTTGGGGAGTCCAGTTGTTTTTTCTCATGAAGAAGCGTCCTCTCCGGCCATCTGGTCAGGGGGTTCTTCTGCCCTCATTTTATCGAAGAAGAGCCGGTGCTGTCAAGCCGGAAAACTATACAAATTCGGCTCGGAAAAATTGTGAAAACAAACCGAAAAGCGACAATTTTCTGTGGACTTTGCAACAAACTGTCCGGACTTCGCAAAGAAACTTTGCCACAGGGGCGGCGGGGGCGTTCAGACCTCCCCCGGATGCTCCTTCCGCCATGCGAGGTAGTCGTCCAGAATGACCGTCGCGCTCACCGAGTCGAGGATGCTTTTCCGCTTCGCGCCGAAGGTGCCGCTCTCGTCGAGGAGGTCAGCAGCGGCGCAGGTGGTCTGGCGTTCGTCCCACATCCGGACGGGCAGGCCGCTCCAGATCTCAACGGTTTTGGCCAGCTTGCGGCTCTTGCGGGCGCGCTCGCCCTCGGTGCCGTCCATGTTCAGCGGCAGGCCGATGACGATGAGCTCGGCTTCGATCTCCTTTGCCACCTCGCAGACCCTGGCGGCGACTTTGTCCCGGGCCTTGACGGTGATCTGAGGCGTGATGGGGGAAGTCAGGAACTCGGTGCGGTCGCAGGTGGCGAGGCCGGTGCGGCTGTCGCCGTAATCTACTGCTAAAATTTTCATGCAGGTGTCCTCTTTCTGAGATGATTTCTTCTTCATTGTACCACAGAATAGATGTCGCTGCAATTTTGTGGTACAATGATAGAAAAATGAGGGCAAGCCGCCCACGATAGAAAACTGACCCAACGGAGAGATTCACCATGTTAAAACTACTTTTAGGCGGCTCCGGCAGCGGAAAGACCACCCTGCTGTACCAGCGCATCCGGGCGCGGGCTGAGGCGGGGGAGAAGAGCATCCTGCTGGTGCCGGAGCAGTTCACCTCGTCCACCGAGGGCCGCATCCACCGGGAGATGGGCGACGCGCTGAGCGGACTGGTGGAGAGCTTTTCCTTCACCAGCCTCGCCGAGCATATCCTGTCGGCGGAGGGCGGCTCTGCCGTCCAGACCCTCAGCGACGCGGGCCGGGCCGTGCTGGTGCGCCGCGCCCTCGAGGAGCTGCAGGACAACGTCCATTACTATTACCGCCACCGCCGCTCGGCCGCCTTCTGCCAGATGGCCGCCGAGACCATCGACGAGCTCAAGAGCGCGGGTCTCTCGGGCCAGCAGCTCTATGAGCTGGCGCAGGACTGCGGCACCGACAGCGCCAAGCTCAGCGAACTGGCCCTCATCTTTCAGGGCTACGAGACCCTGCTGGCCGGGACAGGCATGGACCCCTCCGACCGGCTGGAGCTGGCCGCATCCCGCCTCGAGGCCGCGCTGGCCCGGGGCGAACTGCCGGAGTTCCTGCGGGACAGGGCTGTCTTCATCGACGAGTTCGACACCTTCAACGCCCCGAAAAAGCGGCTGATGGGTGCTCTGCTGGCCTCGCTGCCCACCGTGACGGTGGCCCTCTGCGACGACGGCACCCCTCTCGTGCCGGGGGATATGAGCCTTTTCTCCGGCGCGAAGCAGGTGGCGGCGCAGCTGCGCCAGCTGGCCCGCCGGAACGGCACTGCGGTGGCTGTGCCGGAACTGCTGCGCCGGGACGTGCGCCACGCCGACGCCCCCGGCCTTGCCGCTGCGGCCCAGCTGCTGGCCGCGGGCCGGTGTGACCCGCCTCCGGCCTGTCCGGAAATAAAATTATTCGCCGCTCCCAGCCGGGAGGAAGAAGCCCGCGCCGCCGCTGCCGCTATCCGCCGCCTCATGCGGCAGGGCGTCCGCTGCGGGAAGGTGGCGGTGGTCTGCCGCGACATCTCGAAATACCGCGCCGCCGTGAAGTACGAGTTTCGGATGGCGGACATCCCCCTCTACTGCGATGAGCCGACGACGCCCGAGTTCAGCGCCCCGGCCACGGCGGTGCGGTGTCTGCTGGCCATTGCCCGGGGTGTGGAGCTGACGGAACAGCTCACCACCCTGGCCAAGACCGGCCTCTGCGCCCTCACCGAGGAAGAGGTCTGCGCCCTTGAGAACTACGCCTACACCTGGTCGCCCAACGCGGCGGCGTGGCGCGCGCCTTTCGAGAAGAACCCCCGGGGCTTCGGTGATGTGGAGCCTACCGACGAGGACAGAGAAAACCTCGCCCGGGCCGAAAAGGCCCGCGCCCTTCTCATCACCGCCGCCGACGGCCTGCGCGCGAAGCTCCGCTCTGCCAACGCCGAGCAGATGAGCCGCGCCCTCTACTTCTGCCTGAAGGAGCTGGGCGCGGAGGCCGCTCAGGCCGCGCAGGTGGAGGCCATCCGGGCCGAGCGGGGCATCCCCGCCGCCGAGGAAGCCGCCCGGGAGTGGAATGTGGTCATGGGCCTGCTGGACGAGATGGTGAGCCTGCTGGGCGGCCAGAGCGTCACCATCCCCGAGTACGAAGAGCTGTTCGGGCTGCTGCTGCGCTCGTCCGACCTCGGCCACATCCCCCAGACGCTGGACGCCGTGGTGCTGGCCAGCGCAGGCAAGATGCGCCTTGACGCACCGGACTATGTCTTTGTGCTGGGCCTCTCCGAGGGCGAATTCCCCGCCGCGCCCGGCGAGACGGGCCTGCTGACTCACGCCGACCGCGACGCCCTGATGGCGCAGGAGATCGAGCTTCCGGACTGCTTCGAGAACCGGGTGGTGCGGGAACAGGTCTGCTTTTATAAAGCCCTCACCGCCCCGGCCAGGGGCCTCTGGCTCAGCTGGCCGAAGGGGCAGGGCCAGACCCTCTGCGCTGCCCTCGAGCCCATCGTGGAGGTGCTGAGACCGGGTGCGCCGGAACTCGACCTGACCGACCTCGCGGCCACTGCCGCCGACGGCCTCGACGTGCTGGGCGGCGGCTGGCCCCTGACGGAGACCGAACGCGCCAGCCTCACCGAGGCCCTTCATGCCCCCGGCGGGGCAGAACCCGAGGGCCTCGCCCTCCTGCGCCGGATGGCGGGCCGCAGCCCCCGTCAGGTCAGCGACCTCGAGGCGCTGGAAACGCTGCTGGGCCGGCGGCTCCGCATCTCGCCCAGTCAGCTCGAAAAATACTACACCTGCCGGTACGGCTATTTCCTGCAGTACGTGCTGGGTCTGCGACCCCGGAAGCGGGCCGAGCTCTCCGCCGACCAGAGCGGCACCCTCATGCACTGGGTGCTCCAGATGGCCCTCGACCCCCACCCCGGCCCTGACAACCCCTGTGCTGGCTTACAGCCCTTCCTCGACCTCAACGACGAGGCCATGGCGGCGCTGGCCGGGCTTCTCGTAGATGAGTACGCAAAGCGCTACCTCCCCGAGGACACAGCCCGCTTCGCCTATCTGCTCTCCCGCCTCAAAAAGAGCATGACGGGCCTGCTTTGCTACCTGCGGGACGAGCAGCGCCAGTCCAGCTTCAAACCGGTGGCCTGTGAGCTGAAGATCGGCCCCGGCGAGGACGCCGTGCGGGGCCAGACCTACCGCCTCTCGGATGGCCGGACGGTGCAGCTCATCGGCACCGTGGACCGCGCCGACGAGTGGATCGAGGACGACGGCACCCGCTGGGTGCGGGTGGTGGACTATAAGACCGGCACGAAAAAGCTCGACCTGCGGGAAGTCTACTGCGGCCTCGACTGTCAGATGCTGCTCTACCTGTTCAGCCTGACCCGGGACGCCGACGGACGATTCACCGGGGCAGAACCTGCGGGTGTGCTGTACCTGCTGGCCGACCCGGCCCCCGAGACGACCACCCGGGGCAAGGCCGCCCGGAGCATGGAATACAAGCTGGACGGCCTCGTCCGAGACGAGCAGAAGGTCTTTGACGCCATGGACGCCGAGGAGACGGGGCGGTATCTGCCCTTCAGCTTCCGCAACGGTGTACCCAGCCCTTACCAGAAAGAGAAACGTGCCGACAAGGCCAAGCTCTCCCGCATCCAGCTCCATCTGGACGACCTTGTGACCCAGATGGGCGAACAGCTCTACGGCGGCTGCATCGCCGCCGAGCCGCTGGTCACGGGCCGCAGCCCCTGCCGGTGGTGCGACTACGGTTTCATCTGCTGCCATGAGGAGGGCATCGGAGAGCGGGCGCTGGACGCCCCTGCAAAGCCTTTTGAACCGGAAGAGAAAAAGGAGGAAGACCAGTGAGCGAGACAAAATGGACCCCGGCCCAGCGTGCCGCCATCGACGACCGGGGCGGTGCGCTGCTGGTGAGCGCCGCCGCCGGCAGCGGCAAGACCGCTGTCCTGACGGAGCGGGCCGTCCGGCTCATCACCGACCCGGAACATCCCGTGGATGCCGACCGGCTCCTCATCGTCACCTTCACCAACGCCGCCGCCGCAGAGCTCCGCGCCCGCATCGGGCAGGCGCTGCTCCGCCGCAGTCAGGCAGAGCCGGGCAACACGGCCCTCCGCCGCCAGCGGATGCTGTTGCAGAGAGCCCCCATCTGCACCATCGACGCCTTCTGCCTCGACCTGCTCCACAAGCACTTTCAGGCGCTGGACATCCCGCCGGACTTCACCCCTGCCGACCCTGGCAGCGTGGAGATGCTGCGGAACGCGGCCCTCTCCGAGACGCTGGAAGCGGCCTATCAGGATGCGGACTTCTGCGCCTTCGCCGACCTCTACGGCAAGGGCCGCACCGACAAGGCGGCGGGGGAGGCTGTTTTGCAGGTCTATGACTTCCTCCGTGCCCTGCCGGACTACGATAAAAAGCTGGACGAGATGCTGGCCCCGTGGCAGGACGAGAACGGCTTTGCCCGCACCTGCTGGCATGATATTCTGATGCAGGAGGCCGCCCGCTCTGCCCGGGCCGCGAAGGAGCTGCTCTGCGCCGCGCTGAACGACTGCAGGGAGGACTTCGTGACTGCGCAGGCCGACGCCGAGGCCAGCAAAAAGACCCCTGCCGCCAAGGAAAAGGCCGTGACGGCAGCGAACGAGAAGTTTGCCGAACCCCTCGAGCGGCTGGAAAACTCCGCCGCCCTGCTGGGCGAGATGGAGCGTCTGGCCGGGGCGGGGGAATGGGCGCCCCTCTACGACAGGCTGACGCCCTACGTCCTCGGCATGGAACAGGCCCCCGGCCTCAAAAATATGAAAAAGCGGCTCACCGGTGAGCACAAGGACGCCGTCAAGACCCGGGCCGACGAGGCCGCAAAGCTCTTTGAGAAAATCGAAGACCTCATCAGTTGCAGCCTCGACGAAGTCGAGCTTGACCGGAAAGCCGCCGAACCCTGCCTCCGCGCCCTCTTTGCCGCCGTGCGGGACTTCGACGCCCGCTTTGCGGCCCGGAAGCGGGAGAGAAGATTGCTGGAATTCAGCGACTTCGAGCATCTGGCCCTGCGGCTCCTGCGGGACGCCGACGGCCAGCCCACCGAGCTGTGTCAGGGCATCCGGCAGGGCTACGCCGCCGTCATGGTGGATGAGTATCAGGACACGAATGCCCTGCAGGACGCCCTTTACCGCTGTCTGGCCAGCCCGGCAGGGGATGACCTCTTCCTCGTGGGCGACTTAAAGCAGAGCATCTACCGCTTCCGTCAGGCGGACCCCAGCATCTTCCGGGAAAAGCTGGAGAGCTGGCCCCTCCTGCCCGGCGGCGAGGCCCGCCCCCGGCCCGAAGACGGCAGGCCCGGCGAGAACGCCATGCTGGCGCTGGACGCCAACTTCCGCTCTGCCCCGCAGGTGGTGGCAGGCATCAACTTTATCTTCGAACAGCTCATGACGCCTGCTCTGGGCGACACGGCCTACGGCGACGGACAGCGCCTCGTCTGCGGCGCACCCGGCGAGTACGAGGGCAGTGTGGAGACCCACTTCCTGCCCGACGATGCCGCCGAGACGGATGCACAGTATATCGCCGGCCGCATCGAGGCGATGGTGGCCTCCGGCGAGCCGGTGCGGGACGGCGGCACCACCCGCCCGGTGCAGTACGAGGACTGCTGTGTCCTGCTGGCGGCGAGAGGCGACTTCCCGGCCTACGCCGAGGCCCTGACGGCCCGGGGCATCCCGGTCTACGCCGACGCTCGGGAGAACCTGCTGGACGCGCCCCACATCCGCCCCCTCATCGCCCTGCTGCGGGTCATCGACAACCCCGCGCAGGACATCTATCTCGCTGCCGCCATGCTGGGGCCGATGTTCGGCTTTACGGACGACGACCTCGTCCGTCTCCGGGCCGGGGCGCAGACACCCGATAAGCACACCCGCATCAGCCTCTACGGCGCAGTTTTACAGGCCGTCCAGAGCGGGGCGGAGGATGACTTCACCCGCCGGGTGCAGGCGTTCTACCAGCGTCTGACGGCCCTGCGCCGGATGGCCCGGAGCGTGCCGGTGGAGGAGCTGCTGGAAGAAATTTTTGTTTCCACCGGCTACCTCGCCGCCCTCGGTGCCATGGAGAACGGCCAGCGACGCCGGGAGGACGCGCGGCGTTTCGCCTCCTTCTGCGCAGGGGCGGGCGCGGGCGGCATCTCGGCCCTCGTCCGTGCTATCGACGCGGCCACGCTGGCGGGCTCCACCGGGCAGGAGACTGCCCCCGGCGGGGCGCGGCCCGGCTGCGTCACCATCATGACCATCCACCGCTCCAAGGGCTTGCAGTTCCCGGTGGTGTTCGTGGCCGACACGGCCCGGCAGTTCAACGCCGCCGACACCCGCCAGCCTGTCCTGCTCCACCGCGTCTGCGGCGCGGGCCTCCGTCTCCGTCCCGAGGGCGGCGAGGGGGCCTATAAGACGGCGGCCTACACCGCCCTCTCTACGGTCCATGCCGCCGAGATGCGGAGCGAGCAGATGCGGCTTTTGTATGTGGCCCTCACCCGGGCACAGGATAAGCTGATCTTGACGGTCCCGCTGGGCATCGGCCGGACGTCCAACCCCTTCGCCAAAGCCGCCGCCTTCCTCGCCGCCGGGGCGGGGGAGACCCTGAACGCTCAGGCGGGCAGCTTCGCCGACTGGCTGCGGGCGGCGCTCCTCGTCCACCCCAACGGCGGACCTCTCCGCCGTCTGGCGGGGAACCTCGAGCTGCCCTTTGCGGACACCAGAAGCACCATCGCCCTCACAGTGCAGGCCGATGTCCTCCCGCCCGAAGAAGCCCCCGCCGAGGCGGAAGAGCCGACCCGGCCCGAGGCCGACCCGGCCCTTGTGGAGACGCTGCGGCAGGGCTTCGGCTGGCGGTATCCGGCGGCAGCGCTGGCGGACATCCCGGCCAAGGTCAGCGTGACCAGCCTCGTCCACGCTGCTGAGCAGACCACCCTCGAGCGCCCGGGCTTCCTCTCGAAGGACGGCCTCACCGCCGCCGAGATGGGTACGGCTCTCCATGCCTTCCTCGAGCACGCCGACTTCGAGGCGCTGGCCGCTGTGCGGGACGCAGAGGACACTGCCGTTCTGGCCGCTGTCCGCGCCGAGCGGGAGCGTCAGGCGGCGGTGCAGCTCACGCCTCCCGCCATTGCCGGAAAGCTGGATGTCTATAAGATACTCCGCTTTGTGCGCAGCGAGGCGTTCCGCCGCATCTGCGGGGCAGAGGATGTGCTGCGGGAGCTGGCTTTTATCACGTCGCTGCCTGCCGCCGAGGTCATGGCTGCCCAGGGCCGCGCCCTGCCCGACGGCCCTGCCGCCGACGCCGGGGTGCTGGTGCAGGGCATCGCGGACATCGTCCTCGTCTACCCCGACCACCTCGAGCTTCTGGACTACAAGACGGACCGCCGCAAGACTCCTGCCGATTTCGTCCGCGCCTACCGCGCTCAGCTGGAGCTCTATGCCAAGGCCATTGAGAAGCGCTTCGCCCCCCGGCGGGTGACATATAAAGGGATATATTCGCTGGAGCTAGGAGAATTGATACAGGTATAATAAGAAGACAAAACCTTGCGGAATGCCAAGGCCTCCCCTCGATAGGGGAGGTGGCATCGCGTAAGCGATGACGGAGAGGTTGGATCTGGCGGTGGCCTGCGGGCAGGCTGTCCTTCGTCCAACCTCTCAGTCTGCTTCGCAGACAGCTCCCCTAGTAGGGGAGCCTCTGGCAAAGAGGCAAGGTTTTAAGGTGCAACGGAAAAGCAAACATAAAATTTCAAATTCCCGCATAAAAATGCTTGACAGCCTCCCCGGGGTGTGGTAGAATATTCGAGTAAAGAAAGCAGCTACGGCCTGTGCCGCGCTCGCCTTGAGGGGTAAGGATCCCCGGGCTATACCCTGAACCGATTCGTCTTGAAGACCGAATCGCGCTTTTGAGTGAATTTCGCGCGGCTGTCCCGAAACTGGGGCGGCCGCGTTTTCTATGCCAAAAAACGCAACACTATGGACTATTGTTTGGAGGTGCATTCATTATCGCTACCGCTGGAAAGTCGAAGGAACTGGA
>OIWV01003183.1_pt1 | contig 10915 bp, 10 predicted proteins | sample 1587751 | NCBI WGS metagenome assembly OIWV01 (sample SAMEA3888913, study PRJEB22519) | human gut metagenome | biome: human gut; feature: human-associated habitat; material: faeces | place: Denmark | collected 2010 | reverse complement strand
TATTAATGGACAGTTGATTCCTGCCATTAATGAAGTAGGTGTCCTTTTTGACAAGCAGATTTATTTCCTGCCGCAGCTGATTTCCAGTGCGCAGACCATGCAGCATGCCATTGAATACTTGGAGCCAATGCTTTCCAAAGATAAGGACGCAGAGCCAAAGGCAACCATTATTATTGCAACCGTAGAAGGTGACATACACGATATCGGTAAGAATCTGGTAGCACTGATGCTCCGTAACTATGGTTATCGTGTCTTAGACCTTGGCAAGGATGTGGCAGCGGATATTATTGTGGATACAGCGTTAAAAGAGAATGCCCAGATTATCGGACTTTCTGCCCTGATGACCACTACTATGATGCGTATGAAGGATGTGGTAGAACTGGCAAAAGAGCGTGGCTGCAACAGCAAGATTATCGTAGGCGGCGCAGCAATTACACAGAGCTTTGCAGATGAAATCGGTGCAGATGGCTATTCCCCGGATGCAGCTGATTGTGTAAAACTGGTAGAACGTCTACTGGAAGAAATGTAAATTTTTATTTTGGGAGGTTTTTGATATGGTAAAGATAATTTCAGATAGTACCTGTGATTTATCTGAAGAACTGGTAAAACGTTATGATATTACCATTCTTCCGCTTCACATTTTATTAGGTGACGAAGAATATCTGGATGGAGTAAATATTACTCCGCAGGAGATTTTTGACTGGTCGGATGAACACAAGACCACTCCAAAGACTTCAGCACCATCCGCAGAGCAGGCAGTAGAATTGTTAAAGCCTTATGTAGAAAAAGGTCAGGAGGTTATCTGTTTTGCCATTGCATCCGGGATGTCTTCTTCCATGAATGTGATGCGTCTTGCAGCGGAAGAACTGAATGCGGAAAACGGGGAGGGTACGGTGACAGTCGAGGTGCGTGACCAATATTACAACATGCGCGAGAAGGTGGAGCCGGTGATGCATATCATCGACACAGCTTTTGCAGCCATGGAGGCGGTAGGAGTGAAGCCGAATGTGAAGCCGATTCGTGGCGGTACGGATGGAGCGCAGCTATCATTCAAAGGTTTACCCTGCCCGAATATTTTTGCCGGCGGTCTTAATTTCCACGGACGTTATGAGTTTGTTCCTATTCAGAATATGGAGAAGGCAATGAACGTCATTGTGAAGATTGCCGAACTAGTAGCTTCTAAGTGATTACATTCCACGAATATCAATTTATTACTTAAAACTTAATACACAAAAAATGAAAACCACTCCGTTTACAGAGAAACACATTGCATTAGGTGCTAAAATGCACGAATTTGCAGGCTATAATATGCCTATCGAGTACTCTGGAATTATTGATGAACATCTGACTGTTTGTAATGCAGTCGGGGTATTTGATGTATCCCATATGGGAGAATTCTGGGTGAAAGGACTCAATGCATTGGCTTTTCTTCAGAAAGTGACTTCCAATAATGTGGCGGCATTAACTCCCGGTAAGATACAATATACCTGCTTCCCTAATGAAGATGGTGGTATTGTAGACGATTTACTGGTTTATCATTATGAACCGGAAAAATACCTTTTGGTTGTCAATGCGGGTAACATCGCCAAAGATTGGGATTGGTGCGTGAGCCATAATACAGTAGGGGCGGAACTGGAAAACTCTTCCGACCGTACTGCACAGTTGGCTGTCCAGGGCCCGAAAGCCGTCGAAGTTTTGCAGCGCCTGACTCCGGTCGACCTGTCTTCCATTCCTTACTATTCGTTTGTGACGGGTGAATTTGCAGGTTGCAAGAACGTCATCATCTCCAATACGGGATATACCGGAGCCGGTGGCTTCGAACTTTATTTTTACCCGGATGATGCCATGACGATCTGGAATGCCATCTTCGAAGCCGGTAAGCCTGAAGGTATCAAACCGATCGGCCTGGGTGCACGCGACACGCTACGTCTGGAAATGGGCTTCTGTCTGTACGGCAACGATCTCGACGACACGACTTCGCCGATCGAAGCCGGTCTGGGTTGGATCACCAAGTTCGCCGAAGGCAAGAACTTCACCAATCGCGCCGAACTGGAACGCCAGAAGAAAGAAGGCGTTAACCGCAAGCTGTGTGCCTTCGAGCTGGTTGACAAAGGTATTCCTCGCCACGGCTACGAGATTGCCGATGCCGAAGACAATATTATCGGTGTGGTGACATCTGGAACCATGTCGCCTGTCTTGAAGAAAGGTATCGGTATGGGGTATGTGAAACCTGAATTTGCAAAAGCCGGGACGGAAATCTGTATCAAGGTCCGGGGGCGTAACTTGAAAGCCCAGGTCGTAAAAGCGCCATTTCGCAAGTAAGCTTGACGATTGATACAATCGACGGGTCGCGAAGCTTCAATCGCAAGCCTCTTTAAGCGGCTCCGTCAGGCAACGAAGCCTGTTTCGTCACACGGCGGAACAGGCTTTGATATATCTGATTATTTGTCGTACCTTTGCGCCCGAAAATAAAAGAAGGTGCTATGTTGAATTTTCTGAAAAACTGGACATTGCCCGTTGCGATGCTTGCCGGTGCGTTAGGGTATTTTATCTTTGCCAACTTCGCTTTTCTGGAGCCGACGAAACCGTTCATGAGTTCTTTTGTGGCCTATCTGACTCCCGCTTTGATCTTTGCTCAACTATTGCTGACTTTCTGCAAAGTGCAACCGCACGAGTTAATGCCTTCTCTCTGGCATGGATGGCTGTTGTTGTTCCAGCTTGTTTCGGCTTCGCTTGTAGCTGCCTTGTTGATATTCGTACACATGGATGGTGCTTACAAGGAGGTTTTCGAGGGTGCGATGGTCTGCCTGATCTGCCCGACGGCTACGGCAGCAGCTGTCATCACCGGCAAGTTAGGGGGGAGTGCATCCAGCCTGACGACTTACACGTTGCTGTCGAACGTTCTGGCGGCGATAGTTGTCCCGTTGATGTTTCCGTTGGTAGAACCTCATGCCGATATAACCTTTGTGACCGCTTTTCTGAAGATATTGAGCAAGGTGTTCCCTTTGTTGCTCTGCCCGTTTTTCCTGGCGATGTTGTTCCGCTATTTCCTTCCGGGACTGCATCATTTCCTATTGGGTTTCCGCGACCTTGCTTTCTATCTCTGGGGTGTCGCGCTTGCCATCGTGACGGCCCAGACCGTGAAGTCTCTTGTCGAAAGCAATGCTCCGGTAGGAGTGGAGGTGCTGATAGCCTTGGCGGGCTTAGTGACCTGCGCCGTCCAGTTCTATTTGGGTAAACGGATCGGAACCCGCTACTCCGACCGCATCAGTGCCGGGCAGGCCCTTGGGCAGAAAAACACTGTACTTGCCATCTGGATGGCTTATACCTATCTGGACCCGCTTTCATCGGTCGGCCCCGGATCATACGTCCTGTGGCAAAATCTTTTTAACAGTTATCAGTTGTGGAAGAAGAGAAAAAATGATCCCATTTAGAGCTTTTTTCAGCCGCAAGTCGGGAACAGTAGAAGTTCGTAGTCTGCGACATCCAGCCAACGGTCGAACTTCAAGCCGACCTTCGTGAAGTGGGAAACCTGTTTGAACCCCAGTCTTTCATGTAAGATATTACTGGCTTCGTTCCCTTCCGTGATGCAGGCGATCAAGGCTCGGTAGCCATTTTCGCGACATGCTTCAATCAATCTTTGCATCAGGAGCATCCCGATGCCCTTTCCGGTATGTCCGGGAGACAGGTAGACAGTTGTTTCCAGCGTATAGCGGTAAGCTGAACGCTCTTTCCACGTATGGGCATAACAATAGCCGGTGATTTCTTTGTCTTCTTCGTAGACGAAATAAGGAAAGCGGGAAGATATTTCTGCAATTCGGGCACGCATTTCTTCTTCCTGCACCGGCTCCGTATCGAATGTAGCCACGCTGTGCAACACATATTCGTTGTAAATATTTGTGATCGCCTTTGCGTCCTGGAGCTCCACTTGTCTGATCATATCCCTTTTATCTTGTATTCTTGCCGCAAAAATAATGTATTAGAAGGAAAATAATCTGTATTTTTGTAGAATAATTGATATTGATATGAGATTAAGCAACGAGTGGTTTACCGCTCTTTCAGAGAATGAATCCGGACAACTGGTCACCGTTTCCGGTCGTGATGAATTAACTGAATTTATTCAGTCGGGCAAGTTCAAGGAACGGGTGGAAATCACCTGGAAATATGAAGGTGACGATAAAGGAATGCCTTCCGAAGCGCTTGCCGAAAAGATGGAGGAGGTACAGGAAGTTTTGCGTAAGGCGATGGAAAAAGATAAGCTGTCGATCCTGACCGGCGTTTATACCGGCGGCGGAGAGAGGATATGGGTCTATTATACCCGCACCGTCCGCGTTTTTGGTGAACGGTTGAATGAAGCCCTGGCGCCGTTTGAAATGTTGCCGATCTCTATCTATACGGAGGTGGACCCCGAATGGGAGGAATACTTGGATATGTATGAGATGAAGGAGTGGGCCATTGAATGATATGTTTTGCCCGTAGGAAAAAAATCAAGGGAACATGGTTGTAGAACTCGGAAACATGTTTGGTGATATCGTCCGGAGTTTTTGCTTCTGAGTTCTAAATAGTTTCTCTTTCCTGAAAGTTTAGAAAAACGAATGCTAAATATATTTACATATATTTGTGAGATTAGATAAAATGTATATTTACCATGAAGAATCACAACAGGAGGGATTTTATCAAGCAAGTCTCTGCTACCGGGGCTGTTTTAGCAACCGGAGCATTTGTTTCGTGTGCAGAAAAGGCATCGGCAAGCTGTTCGGGCGCCGGCACGGAAGAGAATATCCAAAGTAAACTAATCATTCCGAAGGCGCAGGGGCTGAAAATATCCGGGACTTTTTTGGATGAGATATCCCATGATATCCCGCATCAGAATTGGGGGGAAAAGGAATGGGATCGGGATTTTGCTTATATGAAAGCGATCGGGATCGATACGGTAATCGTGATTCGGAGCGGTTATCGCAAGTTTATCACCTATCCTTCGGAGTATCTGATGAAAACATTCGGCTGCTATATGCCTTCGGTCGATCTGATTGACATGTACCTGCGTCTGTCGGATAAATACGGGATGAAGTTCTTTTTCGGACTATACGATTCCGGCAAATACTGGGATACGGGCGACCTGACCTGGGAAATCGAATCCAACAAATATGTGATCGAGGAGGTCTGGAAGAAATACGGGCATCATAAAAGTTTCCAAGGATGGTATCTCTGCCAGGAGATCAGCCGTGCGACCAAGGGGGCGATCGCGGCATTCAGCAGTTTAGGCAAGCAGTGCAAGGAGGTCTCAGGCGGTCTGCCGACTCTCATCTCTCCCTGGATTGACGGAAAGAAAGCTGTCGCTGCTGCCGGAGGCGACCTGACAAAAGCCGAAGCGGTCTCTGTGGAACAGCATGAAAAGGAATGGTCTGAAATATTCGACGGGATCAAGGGAAACGTGGATGCCTGCGCTTTCCAGGACGGTCATATCGATTACGATGAATTGGATGCCTTTTTCAGTGTCAATAAGAAGATGGCGGATAAGTACGGTATCGAGTGCTGGACGAATGCCGAATCGTTTGACCGGGATATGCCGATCAAGTTCCTCCCGATCAAGTTCGACAAGCTGCGTATGAAGCTCGAAGCGGCCGCCCGGCAAAAGTACGATAAGGCGATCACTTTCGAGTTCTCCCATTTCATGAGTCCTCAGTCCGCCTATTTGCAGGCAGGGCATCTGTATGACCGTTATAAGGAGTATTTTGAAATTGGATAAATAGGTGATTGCAAAAAGTAGTACGAAGACATGAACATCTCGCCATTCAGGGTTTCGAATTGGTTTTCACCTTGAATGGCGGGATGTTTATTTTTTTGTGCAAGATGTTTATTGTGCCAACAGATAGCTTTTGAAAGTCTCGAAGTCCTTTTCCATCCCTACGCTTTGCTTTTCTCCTTGCATGAAGGCTTTTAGTTTGGCGGGGATTTCGATGTCGGCATCCAGTATTTTGTCTACCGTCCCTTTGAACTTGGCGGGATGGGCGGTTTCGAGGAACAGGCCGGTTTCGTTCGGAGCCAGTTTGTTATCGATTAAAGCCTGGTAACCGCAAGCACCGTGAGGGTCTAACACGTAGCCCGTTTCGTTGTAAACTTGCTTCATGGTAGCCCCGATCTCTTCGTCTGTGAAACGGTAACCGCTGATCAGCTGGCTGATTTCCGCGTGCGGGTTGCCGTTCTTGCCGTACAAGTCCAGGATGCGGGCGAAGTTGCTCGGATCACCGACATCCATCGCATTGGCGATGGTCGGAACGGAGGGACGCGGCGTGTAAACCCCCGTGTGCAGGTATTCCAGGAACACGTCGTTGCGGTTGTTGGCAGCCACAAAACGTTTGATCGGCAACCCCATCCGATGTGCAAACAAACCAGCTGTGATATTGCCGAAGTTTCCACTGGGGACGGATACTACCAGTTGGTCCGCTTTGCCTATTTTATCCAGTTGCGCATACGCGTTGAAGTAGTAGAAAGATTGCGGAAGGAAACGTGCCACATTGATGGAGTTGGCTGATGTCAGCTTCATGTGGCGGTTCAACTCTTCATCCATAAAGGCGGACTTGACCAATGCCTGACAGTCGTCGAACGTCCCGTCTACTTCCAGTGCCGTGATGTTTTGTCCAAGCGTAGTGAATTGGCATTCCTGGATCGGGCTTACTTTTCCCTTCGGATAGAGCACGTACACATGAATACCCGGTACGCCGAGAAAACCGTTTGCAACAGCGCTTCCCGTATCACCGGAGGTGGCCACCAACACGTTCACCTGCTTCAATCCTTCTTTTTTAATGAAATAGCCTAACAGGCGGGCCATGAAACGTCCCCCTACGTCCTTGAAAGCCAAAGTCGGGCCGTGGAATAGTTCGAGGCTGTAGATATTGTCGCGTACAGGGACGACCGGCGTCTCGAACGACAGCGTGTCCCGGACGATTGCATCGAGCGTTTCTGGTTCTATATCTTCCCCGAAGAAAGCCTGTGCTGCCGTACAGGCGATTTCATGGAATGATTTGTTTTTGAGACCGGAGATCGTATCCTTGTCCAAAGGTCGGATATGTTCCGGCATATATAAACCTTTGTCACCGGCAAGGCCTTTTACGACGGCTTCTTCCAGTGAGGCAAGCGGAGCTTGTTTGTTCGTGCTGTAATATTTCATAATAATTCTTTTATAAATTCGTCTTTCTCTAATATGCCATGTTTCCCTTCCAGTACGGAGAACTCGTCGAAACGCGTCACACTGTCGGGCTCCTGTCCCGGTTTATAGATAAGGAAAGGGACGGGAGTATTCGTATGTGTACGGATGGCACAAGGAGTCGGATGGTCGGGCAGGACGGCAATCGCTACCGGTTCATCCCATTTCTGCAATTCCTCGAAGAGGATACCGATGGCTCGTTTGTCCAGGTTTTCGATGGTCCGGATTTTCAGATCTACATCTCCTTCGTGTCCGGCTTCGTCGCTGGCTTCGACATGAAGATAAACGAAATCGTTTGTTTTCAGTGCTTCGAGGGCGGCATGCGCTTTTCCTTCGTAGTTCGTGTCGTAGAGTCCGGTGGCACCTTCCACGTCGATTACTTCCAGGCCGGCATAAACGCCTATGCCCCGTATCAGATCGACGGCCGAGATGACGGAACCCTGCTTGAAGCCATACATTTCCTGCATGGTTTGCATAGCCGGACGATATCCCGGCGACCAGGGCCATATGCTGTTTGCCGGGTCTTTCCCGGCAGCGATGCGCTGGAGGTTGACGGGGTGGTCTTTCAGTATCTCCTGCGATTGCAGGATCAGGTTGTTCAGCAGATCGGCCGTCTCTTGTGCTTCGGGTGCTTCCGGTTTGATCATCAGGGGACGGAAGGGATGTAGGGGCACATCGTGTGGCGGAGTGCAGTCCAGGCGCTTATCGCCTCCTTTCACAACCAACAGGTGGCGGTAAGACACACCGGTATAGAAATGTATGCGGTCAGACCCTAATTTCTCATTTAGAAAGCGGATCAGCTCGTCCGCTTCCTCTGTGGTGATATGGCCGGATGAATGATTCTTCAGGATATCACCTTCCACGCAGATCAGGTTGCAGCGCATGGCCATTTCACTTGGTTTCAGGTCATATCCGATACTGGCCGCTTCCAGCACGCCCCGTCCTTCGTAGACGGTCGGGAGGTCGTAGCCCAGCACTGCCATGTTCGCCACTTCGCTTCCCGGATGGAAACCGTCGGCAACGGTCTTCATTCGTCCGGTAACGCCCATTTCGGCCAGTTTGTCCATATAGGGAGTGTCCGCATACTGCATTGGTGTCTTGCCGCCCAAGGCCTCTATCGGCTCATCGGCCATACCGTCTCCCAAGATGATGATGCTTTTCATAATTCTCTTCTAATAATTGTCAATTGTCAATTATCAATTGTTTAACGGATGTTAGCGATCGAAATAATATCGGCAAAGACTCCAGCCGCCGTGACATCGGCCCCGGCTCCATAGCCTTTGATGATCATAGGATACTCGTGGTATCGTTCGGTAGAGATCATGATGATGTTGTTGCTGCCCTCCAGTTCGTAGAACGGGTGGTGGGCATCCACTTCCTGCAAACCGACTTCGCATGCCCCGTTTTCCATCTTGGCGACGAAGCGGAAACGCTTGTCTTCCGCTTCCAACTGCTGGCGCTTCTCTTCGAACCGGGCATCTAGGCCCTGTATGTTACGCCAAAAATCGTCCAGCGAGCCTTCAAAATAGCTTTCGGGAATGAAAAGGTTGCGTTTCACATCTTCCTGTTCTACTTTGTATCCGGCTTCACGTGCCAGGATTACCAGCTTGCGGATCACGTCTTTCCCGCTCAGGTCGATGCGGGGGTCCGGTTCGGAATATCCTTCTTCTTTAGCCATCATGATCGCTTTGCTGAAAGGAATGTCCGCACTCAACGTATTGAAGATATAGTTGAGCGTTCCGGAAAGGACTGCCTCCAGTTTCAGGATATGGTCGCCGCTGTTGATCAGGTCGTTCATCGTGTTGATGATCGGTAGTCCGGCCCCTACGTTCGTTTCGAACAGGAACTTGACGGGCTGTTTCTTTCAGTTTGATATAGTTTTCGTATGAAGAGGATGCAGCGATCTTGTTTGCCGCAACGACCGATACGTTATTGTTCAGTAATTCTTCGTACAGATCGGAGACCGCCTGGTTGGCCGTGCAGTCCACGAACACCGAGTTAAAGATATTCATCTTCAGGATTTCTTCTTTCAGATGTTCGGGCGAACTTTCCTGTCCGTTCTTTTTCAGTTCGTCAATACAGGTTTCCAGGTTCAACCCTTCGCGGCAGAAAATGGCATGCTTGCTGTTAGCTATGCCGACCACATTCAGTTTCAGCCCGTTCTGCTGCATCAGTTTCGGTTGCTGGATGCGGATCTGTTCCAACAGGTTGCCTCCGACCGTACCGACACCCGCTATGAAAAGGTTTAACACTTTGTATTGGGAAAGAAAAAAAGAGTCGTGGATAGAGTTCAATGCCTTGCGCAGGTATTTCAGCTTGATGACGAAAGAAATGTTCGTTTCGGAAGCCCCCTGTGCGCAGGCGATTACGCTGATACCTGCGCTGCCCAGTGTTCCGAACAACTTGCCGGCGATACCCGGAGTACGTTTCATGTTTTCGCCTACGATAGCGACAGTGGCCAGATCCTTTTCTGCTACCGTGTCGCTCATATCACCCTGGGCGCGTTCGAGTGCGAATTCTTCGTCCAATACTCTAACTGCCAGGTCTGCATCTGCATTCCGGACGGCAAATGTCGTATTGTTTTCCGAGCTGGCCTGTGATACCATAAACACGCTGATGCCATTCTTTGCCAATGTCTTGAAAATACGATAGTTGACGCCGATAACACCCACCATACCCAGACCTTGCACCGTGATCAGGCACGTGTCGTTGATGGAGGAAATACCTTTGATCATCGCCTTGCTGTCATCCTGCACCCGTTCTTTGGAGATATAAGTGCCCCTTGCAGTCGGGTTGAAGGTATTCAGGATGCGGATCGGTATGTTTTTGTGATAAACCGGATAGATCGTCGGAGGATAAATCACTTTCGCTCCGAAGTTGCATAATTCCATCGCTTCCGTGAATGTCAGCCGGTCGATGACATAAGCCGAACTGATCACACGCGGATCGGCCGTCATGAAGCCGTCCACATCCGTCCAGATCTCCAGCCTGCGGGCATTAAGTGCTGTTGCCAGGATAGAGGCCGTATAGTCGGAGCCCCCGCGTCCGAGGTTAGTCACTTCTCCTTCCTTGCTGGAAGATATAAAGCCGGGAACCAGCGATACTTTAGGCAGTGGGTCGAATGTTTCTTCGATCAGGCGGTTTGTCAATTCGAATTCGACGATATGCTTGTTGAACTGTTTGACCGTTTTGATGAATTTGCGCGAGTCGAACAGTTTGGCCTCGTTTATCACGTTCGAAACGATCAGAGAGGAGATACGTTCGCCGTAGCTGACGATCGTGTCGGAAGTTTTGGCCGACAAGTCGTTGATGAGGTACACACCTTTGTAAATATTACCCAGTTCGTCGAGCAAAGCCATCACTTGCTTCTGCACTTCGATCCGTTTTGTTTTGTCGGGGATAACACCTTGTATGACGTCGAGATGGCGGGCTACGATTTCGGAAAACTCTCTTTCATAAGCTACGTCTCCGTTCGTCGCCATCGAGGCTGTCTTCAGCAGTTTGTCCGTGATCCCTCCTAAGGCGGATACTACGACGATTACAGGCTCTTCAATGGCCTCTACTATCTTCTTTACACTCAGGATGCTATCCACGGAACCTACGGATGTTCCGCCGAATTTCAATACTTTCATCGATATGTATTTATTTAGTTGACAATCGGTAATCGACAATTGGCAGTTTAAAAACAAAACTGCATGCCGGTTTGAG
>OIWV01003179.1_pt1 | contig 10917 bp, 9 predicted proteins | sample 1587751 | NCBI WGS metagenome assembly OIWV01 (sample SAMEA3888913, study PRJEB22519) | human gut metagenome | biome: human gut; feature: human-associated habitat; material: faeces | place: Denmark | collected 2010 | reverse complement strand
ACTGTGTTAAACTACTTTTATTGTAGCTTGACACAGTTTAGTTTACACTCTCGAAGTCAGTCCCAACCAAATGGTAACCAACCGGAATCGCCAAATCAATCCTACATGACCTCCAACTCCTTTAACTTCTCTAATTCCTTGCTCCACTTCTGCCATTCTTCTTGATTTTTTGTATTCTTATAGAATTTAACCAAATTACGCACTGCAGAAATTTGTCTTGGTTTTGCATTAGCTGCTTTTTTCCACAAGTACTCAGCCTTTTTGATATCCTTAGCAAGTCCTCCTTTTCCCATGGCATACATAGTACCAAGATAACCGGATGCCAAAGAGGATCCCAACTGGTCCGCTTTCTGATATAATTGAACTGCTGTATCGATATCAGCAGCTACTCCATATCCTTTTTCGTAACAAAAACCTAACCAGCAATATCCATCCTTATCATTCAACTCACTTGCCTTTTTGTAATACGAAAACGCCTTTGAATAATCAACATTTACATAACGTCCAAGACGAAATGCATTGCCCAATTTAACAAAGACATCAGGAGACTGCAAGTTCAACCTGTCACAAGCACTAAGCTGATAATAAAAGATAGACTTACTTTCGCCTTTTTTTTCATAATAATGCGCCATATTCAAAAATACGCCACGCGCCAAACCAGAAAGATGTACATTATTAAGCTGAATATCCTTAATTCGTAAGAAATAAGTGTCAGCCTTAGCCATGTCCTTTACCTCATCATAATAATACATTCCTATCTTATAAAGACCATCATCCGAAAGGTTTGCAAGCATTTTTTCATATCCTTCTACAGCTTTTTTCTTATTAACCTCTTGATTATCCAGCCCCAAGTATGTATAATCCAAAATTCGCTCCTGAGCTTTTGCATAGCCAAGCGACTCTGCCATGAGGAAATAACGGTATGCTCTCGAATAATTCTGCACAATACCTTCCTCTTTTCCCTCGTAATAAAGCTGCCCCAAATTAAAATATGCCTTTGCGTTGTTCATATCACAAGCCTTGTGCAACCATTGAAGTTTCATATTACCCTTCGAAAGGTCAGCTAATTTAAGCATGGCATCAGCATCACCATTGTCTGCCAGTTTCTTGAGCCATTCCTTCTTACTACTGTTGTCATATGTTACATCAACCATTTTTCGACAAGCCTCCATATTACCTTGTTCTGCTGCCATCCTCCAGTAAGTAATAGCAGTAGGAAGAGAAGAAATAACACCCTTGCCATCATAATAGCAACAGCCTACCTTATATTGTGCAAAGTCATCACCCTTATCTGCCAACTTTTTATATTCATTGAAAGCCTTACTGAAATCATTAGACGCAAGGCGGTCGTCTGCATCCAAAGAAACACCAGTAAATCCCTTCTTCATCTCCTTACCAACATCTACTGAGACCGTCATAGTCTGTGGCTTATATTTTTTTTCACAAAACTCACTTGATACTCGCCATTGAGAGCAATTTGTTCACCAGTTCTTATCTTTTGTTTTTTAGGTTTTGCTGCACCATTAACTGGAGTAATCAGAAATTCTGCATTAAGAGGATAAGTAATGGTAAGTAGTCCATTGTTTTTCAAGTTGTAATCTCGCTGCATTACAATATGCTTGATAACAGGAAGCTGGTCTATTTCAAAGGTTCCTTCATAACTATTGTACCCTTGCATACTTATACAGAAGGTATGCTTACCCTTATTCAAAGGCAAGTCCAAGCCACCTGTATCATCAGTCTTGTAGCTTTTTCCATCCACTATTATCGGTACATTTGGCATACCTAATTCAAAAGTCGCACCTGGGGCTTTTTCTGGCATTTGTATCTGCATTACATATGTATTTCCGCCTTTCACTTCATCAATATTAAATTGAGAGAATTCTATTTCTATAGGCATTGTGTTCTCTGTAGATAATTTCAAACGCTGAGTTCCATCAATCACATTGACATAATACTCATTCTGTTTATGCTTAGGGAGACCTACAATATCACCCTCAAACTTGACCGTTTCTGCCAATATCTGTACTTTTATCAAGGCACACATATCACCATTGGCATCTTTAACATTTTCATGTTGAGCTGTCAAATCCGTTGGGTCAAGTTCAAAACTCTTCACCTTAATATCCTGTGCCCAAATTGAGCATTTGCACAACAAGGCTAAAACTATTGCTACATATTTTTTCTTCATTCCAAAACACAAATTTAATAGAATTAATCTATTTACCTACACACAACATCACTATCTCTGAAGTCTCATCAAGTCATCAAGACTGATCGTCCCCTTCTTGATTGCAGGAGAAAAGGCAGGTCTTGCAGTTGGTATCGCCGTATCATCATAGAAACGCAAGTCCAATGTCTGTTCAACATCTGTCACCAGTACTTTCATTTCTTTTTGCTGTCCATTAAGCATAGCGGTAAAACGGTATTTCATCTTACTCGGTGGCAGCCAAATTCCACCTATTCGCCCTTTGTCTTGTCCCATGACCAAAATATGGGTTCCAGGATTAGATAAAATGATAACATGACCATCCTTAGGAACAAGTTTATTCTTGGGAAAGAACACAGGCTCACCATTCAAATTCACTTTTCCTTGATAAGAAATATAGTGAGGGGCTGAGATTAAAAAATCATATACCCCATATGGAAGATTTACCTTAACCAGACCACCAGTTTGGCTTTTATAATCTCGACCATCAATAGTCAAAATTCCATTTTTTGGCAATTCTGCTGTAAGCCATGCTTTTCCAGTATTTTCATCCATGGATGGCATATCAACAACCAATACATACACCCGTCCACCTTTTACTTCCTCGACCCCAAAATCACTAAAGTTTACAGCTAAAGGACACGTATGCATAGGCGAAATCTTCAAGAAAGTACTTCCATTAACAAGCCACACCTCATATTCATTTACCTTATGGAAAGGTTGTCCTATAATATCACCTTCAAAACTAACCTTGCTATCAACAATTTGAACTCTCACCAAGGCACACATGTCGCCATTTAAATCCTTAACATTCCGCTGCTGAGCTGTAAGGTCTGCTGCATCCAACGCAAAGCTTAGAACCTTCGCATTCTGTGCTGAAGAAGCCACCCCAGTCAGCAAACAAAAAAATAAAACAGATAAAAATCGAATCATATTTCTCATCACTCTATACATTTAAAGATTTAAACCATTAGATAACTCTGAAAAGCAAGCTTTAAGGCAACTTAAAATCACCCATTTTGAATGCTTTTTCAGTTGTAGGCTGCCATGTACGAACTAAGATTCGCGGAGCTTCTTCGTTAGTAAAATCCCATATTAAAAATACAGTTCCCTCATCACTATATCTTGCAGTATGCCATTTCTGACGAAGGGTAACTCCATAATAATTAGGCTTGGCACCATGACGAATTACAGTATAATCATCAAACTTAACATTGACATAACTATTACTTGCAAACACCTTGCTCAAGTTTGAAAGATACTGCGCCTTTGTCTGCTGCACATACTTCACCTTGGCCTGATCTTTCATACCCATATCCGTACGTACTCTCTGCATAGTCATCTTACCTGTTATAATGATAGCATCATCACTGAAGATGGCCTGCATGAATTTCATATTCTTGTCACAATAAGCCTTGGCAAAATGCTCACACCAATCAATGATTTGCATACGACGATCCAAATCACCTAACTCTTCACCTTTTTTTAAAATTTCGGTGTACATATTCATTCCCAATGTAAAATTGAAATCAACGATTTTACCAGTTTTATCAAAGTCGATATAAATTTCTCGGCGTTTTTCTCCGTCATATCCACTTTCTTCCTTAGGATTCATAAGTACCCCGATATTCTGTATGCGAAAACCTCCAGACTTTCCTGGAAGACTTATACAATGATCCACAATATCATCATCCTCGATAGAGAAATGAACCTGTTCCCATGTCATCGTCAAACTGGCAGAAGCATCATCCGTGATATCTATACCGGAAAAATTAACATCAGCATTGACAGCATTTGCCTCATTTATGGCACTCAACAAGGACGACATCTGGTGTTCCATCTTAGTCTTCAAAGTTCCTTCTTCTATTCCATCTGAAAATTCAAAGTTCACCTTTTGCGCATACCCAGAAAGCATGACAAAAAGTCCAAACAAAAAGCATAATAACTTCTTCATATCTTTTTCTTAATTATTTAGATAATTGAAACCAAATAGCATTCTGGTCTTGTGACAAATAGGTGTCCAATTTTTCACTGATACCTTTATAATAATTATAACGCATATCAGAGCCTGGGCTCAATATAGCTGTCACATTCTTACCAGAATCATAAATAACCCAAAAACACTCACTATCATTTCGGCATTCATTTCTCAATCCAAATCTTTTAACCTTATATTGGTTTTGTAATTCAGAAAGTTTCATCATCAATTTCTCTGCAGAAGTTATATGACATAGCTCTTCCACAACTGCCTGCTGCCATTTTTCCAAAGAAATTGCAGAACTATTCTGACTTAGGCTCGCCGCTTCTGGGGACGGAATAACTACGGTTTCTACTTGGGGTGAAATTAGGTCTGCGTTAGAAACTGTTTGGTGCTTTTGCTCAACTTTACGAACAGCAACTACTGTACTTTTAGGCTTAACTGAAGCATCTTCATTTTTTCCTATATAAACAGACTTTTCAACATAAGCAAGAATCCTAACCATCCCATTCCTATCCATTTTCAGATACTGCACGTCTTTCAAGTCTGTATCTTTTACCTTTACGTTTGTAATAGATTTTTCCACACAATAGTCATTGATAAGTTTGGCAAGATTGATGTTAGCGGCATTTTTGGCCTCATCTTCGCTTTCCATTGTTATGTCATAATAGAAATATTGCTTGGAACGCTTAATCTCATTGAAACTCTTTGACGTAACAGTTTGAGCCTGCATAGAAATTGCCGGCATTAATAAAACGACAAACAAACAAAATATTTTTCTCACGCTCATTTTTTCTTTTCTTCAAACAAAAACTTCACTTTAGATATAGGAACATAGCAATTCATACGCCCAGTAATAGTACCACTTTTAGAACTTACATTGGCAGTATTGAACGTTAGCTTAATAACATGTCCATATCCTTCGTCTCGCTTCAACATCAATAATTCAGACGTATAAGTATCATTTTTTTTATCTATCATTCCAAAATAAGCCTTACATCCCTTGGATATAAAATAATTCAAAAGATTAACAAGTGGTACATTCACCATTTCGCTTTTAAAATCATACATTACCAGTTTTACTTGTGCTTGTATGTTATTGTCAATACTATTGGTTGTAAGCAGATTGGCAAAGCTCTCCACTGGATGTCTGTCAGAAAACAACAACTTATACTGCTCATTGCCTTCCTGGACATAATAATTATTACTATTCAATGTTGCTACATAAAAGCTATCACCCTTAAGAACAAAATAATTAGGCTCAAAAAGTTTGACTAACCTATCCTTGGATATCCCTCTATCAACTTTTGGTTGTATAATACTTACTCTTCGCAAGTCATCCAACAAACGTCGTTGGTTTTCGACAAGATCTGTTCCATGATAAAGATTATAGTTAACAGGAAAACAGACGGAGCAAAAAATCTTACCATTCTGATCCCATGTTGCTCGGCACATTTTATCTTCCCAATTATCAATAGAGAAATGAACATTGGGCATTGCCCAAATAGAAGATAACTTATAAATGTTTCCGACAGTAAATATCACATCATCCTCATAGAGTTGACGCTCCACACTTTTCATTCTCTTAAGAGATAGATTTGCTTGCAACGCATATCTTTCCAAAAAATTATAGACTGGTGAAGGAGCTACAGCACGCATTTCTTTTGAGAATATGGAATATCCAATATGCTCAACTTCTCCATCAGACACAATAATACTAAGAGGATGGCTCTTATAAGATTGTTGAGCTATATAAGAACCATCACTCAAAGTATCTAATACGGCCTTCATTTGCAAAGATTCTGCCATTTGAGACAACAAGTCCGATTGATAACGATTCTTTGCAGAAGATGCAAAAGGCAAGACCAACAAGACTGTCAGTCCCAAACCTATTTTACAGAAAATTTGCTTCATATATATATAAATGTATTAAAGACGTTCAGAAAGACCTGTTAAGAACTTACGTTCACCATTACTACGAATCAACTGCCCCTGCTGTAGTACACCATTCTTGAACTTGGTATTTGAAATACGATCACCGGCCTCTATCGTCACACAATTTCCACTACCATCCTTCAAGTCGATACTATAAGAACGAGTTACTGTAATGATGCCACCTACACCATTAGGTTTACCACCAGCCATTGGACCCTCGTACTTACCACATTTCAAATTGGCTCCATTAGCTACAGGAGTTGGAGCCTTTTTGGCAGGAGTTGTTTTTTGAGAAGCTGCCTGAGCAGGAGAAGTCGTCGGAGCAGGTGCTTCCACTACTTTATCACTCGCAGATTTGTTTGTCTCTTCTTGTGTCTTTTCCACAGGTTGAATTTCTGTAGTGTCGGGAGAAGTGATAACAGAAGAGTCGGGAGCTGCTACATTTTCTTGGACAGGTTTCTCAGAATCAGAACCTGATGTTGCTAACCAAGTCACTCCACCACCTATCACTACAACTGCTGCAACTGCTGCAGATGTAACCTTACCATACTTCTCCCACCAAGAACGAGGACGCTGTACTTCTCGAAGTTCTTTACCACATTCTTGACATACAAAATCTTTGCGTGCAGGAATTTCCTGTATTTCCTTAGATTTACACTTAGAGCACCCATCATTCAAACATTGACCATATCTAAACAAAAGATGCGTATTTCTACTACTTGTTGACATTATTGTTATTTTTATGATTATACATTAAATTAATCTTTCCCTTTTGACTATTCTTATCATTAAGCCATTGGAGGTGGTGTTTCTCCACTTGTTGGAGGCAACGGTGGCATACCTGGCATCGCTGGAGGAGCAAACAAAGGCTGCAATTCTACAACCTGACTTGCTGGAGACCAGGCTGCCATACCTTCCTTCCAAACCATAGTCTGCTGTGTCAGTTGACCTCCTTGAACCATCTGTTTACACTGTTCCAAATTATAAGGTCCATACTGCTGACCACCAACCGCAAGGAAAAGCTTAATATCTGCAGATATTGGAGGTGGAGGAGGCAATGGAGAACCTCCAATTTGCGGAGGAAAACCAGTTGGCTGCAGTGGTTGAACAGGTTGCGACATAATTGGCTGTGACACAACCGGTTGTTGTAATTTTGCTTCCTTCTCTGCAATTACTTGTGCCCAATTCTCTACCATAAACAAAGATGGGAACTGTGTACCATCTCCTTCACTATGAAGCAAGATGGCATTGCCTGCATCAGTAGCAGGATTGCCAGTATGCAAGAAATTCTCATAACGATCCTTATAAGGCTTCATCCATTCGATGGCACGCATCGGGAAGCAATATCCCACAGTCAGAATTGAGAGTTCATCCTTGCGAGGGCTCTTCCTGTTAACTGTAATTGTTGTACGAGCAATGCTTTGATTGATAGAAGTCTTGAAAGCGTTCTCTAACTTATCGGCAAAGTTCTTCAAACCAGGATTATCATCGGGAGAAGGAATAGAAATCAAGATGGCCTTCTTGTTGATACTTGCAGGATTCTGAGGACTTAAATTACCTTCATTATTATGGATATTCTGGGTAATCTGATTATTATCTAATTTCAGATATACACCGCTCTGACTTACTATTTTGACAGCAAATGCCTTGATATCATCATCCGTCTTTAATTTCTGACGCAACTGGGTGAGTATATTTAGCCCCAATACCTTTTTCTCGCTGTCCGCTTTTTCGTTATGCTTAAATTCTACAAGCTTGGTAAGTTTTATGTCGAAAGCATCCTTAATGGCATCAATACTAATGTCATCAGTCAGGCGGCCAAAATTATAGAAATCACCTTCAGGCAAAATAGCCTCACGGATATTACGAGCAATATTAGGCATATCAACCTTATCTGTACGCAATTCTATTTCAAAGTCGGCCATGGCCTCTTCTTCACTCACTTCTATGATAGCGCCCTTCATGTCTTCCAAGCCCTTATTTACTTTGCGCTGGGCTGCTACAAGTTTTTCTGTCTCAGCAATGGCATCATTGATTTTCTGTCCAAATGCAGAAACATCCGTATCCATCTTACCCAATTCAATAGCTAGTTTGGCTGCTAATTTCTTGGCAAACTCCAAAGCCACAAGTCTGGTTTTTGAGACATATAAATCCTCAAGCGTAGTCTTATGACGATTAAAGAGATCGTTGTTCTTCACCATTTTTTGGAAAACTCCCAAATGATTTTTTTCGTCCACATTACCGGCACGCTCATCATCTATAGCTTGGAAATTTTCCTTTTCGTTCTTGACTGCAGTATCCAAGTTCTTACGAATCTCGTCCATTTTCTCTAAGATTAACTTGGAGACCTTAATGAGTTCTACGACAGAAACATCACCTACCTTCCACTTATCAAAGAGTTCCAACTCTATTTTATGACGGATTTCACAAGCCATTTCAGGAACAACACGTTCCTTACCTTGATAGAAAGCCTCTACACCATCCTCCCGGAAATGACTATTATAGAACTCATTTAGTATATCATCCAATTCATTCAGAGGATCTTTAGTTTTCTTAGCATCCTCAGCATAACCAATAGCCTTATCATGCCAATAATCTCTAAAGGTTGGATAATCAGAATCTGCTTCCAAGATTTTTTGATTCAGCGTCAGATGGTTTTCATCAAGCATCCAAGCAGACAACTTTTCCTTGTTAAGATACTCTCTGCGATAATCCTTGTTTTTCTCTTCATCTACATATCCCTGATTTTCTCTCCAATTATTATACTTAAATTGGTAAAGTACGCTCTCACCAATAGTATAGGTAATATGCTTCAATACACGAAGTTCTGGATAGATAACACGCTTGATACCAAACGAGTTAATTTTCTTTGTACGAGCAACCATCAACTTACCATCGATAGCTGGCACAGATGTTTCATCAAACTCCAAAGCAAAATCATCCATGTTTTCAAAATTATAAGCACGAATAACATCACTATTGATTTGGTCATCTTCCTTTATAAAGAAAATACGTGCAAAGAGATAGTCACTAACCACTTTTGGTAACTCTTGCAAAGAATTAATGGTCAAGCCATTTTCATTGACATTACTGTACACGGTCAATCCGTCGGCAACACCTTTGACGCGATCGTTATACAGACTCAGTTTCCCCCGACCTGTGACATCTTGCGGAGTCCATCTTCCCACTTGCAAGGCATTCAGTTCATTCATGGCCGCATATCCATTTTGGTAATAGCGTCCTTGATCCATATCAGCCTTAGGCAAATTCATCTCGGGAATCATAGCATAGACCGAAATTTTGGCATTAGGGAATGCCTTTCTTGATTGCAAAACTACATCTACAACAGAGCCTGAGCCCGTTCCACCTGCAAGACCGGCAAAAATATGGATATTAAGTTTGCTTGAATCACCAGAAATTTGCTCACACCGAGCATTGGCATCCTTCAAACAATTCACATATCCTACTGCGTTTGCAGCAAAAAGCAAACGACCCGCACGACGTTTCTGACCTGCCGCCTGTCCCAAAGATCCAATGGCACTCTTTACAGCAGCAACATTTTCAACGATACCCTTAACAGAAGGAAAATTATCTATATGATCTAAGATATGCTCAACATCTACAGCCTTGATATTCAGAAACTCATTGTTGGTAAATGAAGCATCCTGTCCCATCACGCGGAAATCTGCACGAGCCTTTCCATCCTTCGGCATCATTTCATCTGTAGAATCTACATACAGCAATGCCACAGGTAACTTACCTCTCTCCTCTTGAGTAGGAAATTCCTCAAACATGCGCATTTTAAACGCACGAAGAATCTTACCACCAGTGCCACCAAGTCCTACTAAGATATGGTTACTGTTACAAAAATTTTTTGTCATAATATTGATATTTTAGTTAATTTTCTATTTATCTTCTTCGACGATTTATACGAGTACGTTCCGTACGAGTTGCTCTCTGACGATTACGACCTATTCTATCATGAGTTACAAACTGGCGTGACATTGTTTTGATGACAAGAACCGCCGATAGTATTGTTAAGCCCAGACTCCACAATATCCTTCTAAAGATGAACCATCCCATATAACTTTTCAATTCACTAATAATGGCATGAGGAAGTTCCTTTGCGGTATATCCCTCAAACTCACCTCCATCTATATAATGAGCAACCAAAGGATTCTTCAATGCAAAATCCTTGATAATTCTGTCAGACTCTTCTGGAGACATGACTCTTTCTGTATTATCTGAATATTGGTGTACCATTTCCACCAAAGTTGGTTCGCTATAATTAGCAACTTTGATAATTGCAACAGAACCACAAACCAATATACTTTGATAGATAAGGATTATTCCCAAAACAAGACCAATAACATAGGAAGCAAAAACAAAGCGAGCATCCTTCCACCATCCTTTGATCAAAACAAAGAACAATGCAATACAAACTATACCTATTACAAGTCCCCAAGCAATACTTCCTATCGAATATCTAAATATTTCTATCATAATATGCGAATTTAAGTTGTTATTCCATCAATTTGATTTGTACGTTTACCTCACAAGACATAGCATTATTACATAATACTTGATGCAAGATTCAGCCGACAAAGGTAAGTAAATCCAACGAACCAATCAAGTTCATAATGGTTCACAACAGCCCATTTTCAGTTATTTAATGTTAATCTTAGCAACTTTCAAAGCACACACTTTATTCTTATATGAATATTTCTAAAAAATAGTACCTTTAACATAAAGCTCTAAAGCAGCCAAAGGAGAATAAGAGAGGTTGGAACGTAAA
>OIWV01003172.1_pt1 | contig 10931 bp, 9 predicted proteins | sample 1587751 | NCBI WGS metagenome assembly OIWV01 (sample SAMEA3888913, study PRJEB22519) | human gut metagenome | biome: human gut; feature: human-associated habitat; material: faeces | place: Denmark | collected 2010 | reverse complement strand
TGGGCAGCCCCGGCCTTGGCCGCAAGCTGACCCGCCCGGAGCACTACGAGGCACTCAAGGGCGAGAAGATCGGCGTCAAGCTCATCCGTCCCACCGCCGACGGCGTGCGCGAGTTTGCCGGCATCCTGAAAGGCCGCGAGGGCAGCACCGTCACGGTCGAGACGGAGAACGGCCCGGTGAGCTTTGAGGTGAACGCCGCATCCGGCGTCCATCTCTGTGATGACGAACATCTGTTTGATTAAGAACAGCCCTCTCAGGCGCGTTCCGCGCCAGCTCTCCCAGAGGGAGAGCCAAAGATGAATCGAGAAAAGATACCATTATAATCTAGGAGGAACCCGAAAAATGGCAGCAGCGAACAACGAATTTTTTGAAGCTCTCTCCATGCTGGAGCACGAGCGCGGCATTACCGCGGAGTACCTGATCGACAAGATCAAGGCTGCTATAGTCATCGCCGTGAAGAAGAACTACGAGGTCGAGGACGACCACGTCATGGTCGAGATCGACCCCAACACCGGCAAGTTCAACGTCGCCCTCATCCAGGACGTCGTGGCCGATGAGGACTGGTACGACGAGCACAGCGAGATCGGTATCACCGAGGCTCAGCACATCCGCAAGAGCTATCAGGTGGGCGACCGCGTCGTGACCCCCCTCAAGACCAAGGACTTTGGCCGCATCGCAGCCCAGACCGCAAAGCACGTCATCCGTCAGGGCATCCGTGAGGCTGAGCGCAGCCAGCAGCTGAGCGAGATCCAGTCCCGCGCCCACGACATCGTGCAGGCTACCGTCACCCGCGTTGACCCCGAGAAGGGCATCGTTGCCCTCGACCTGGGCAAGGGCGGCGAGGCTATCCTGCCCCGCAACGAGCAGGTCCCCGGCGAGGTCTACACCGAAGGCCAGATGCTGCAGGTCTACATCGTGGATGTCGTGGCAAGCGAGCGCGGCCCCCGCGTCATGATCAGCCGCACCCACCCCGGCCTCGTCAAGCGCCTGTTCGAGCTGGAAGTGCCTGAAATTTACGACGGCACCGTCGAGGTCAAGGCCATCAGCCGCGAGGCCGGCGCCCGCACCAAGATGGCTGTCTGGTCCAAGGACGCTAACGTCAACCCCGTCTCTGCCTGCATCGGCCCCCACGGCGACCGTGTGGCCGCTGTCGTCGAGAAGCTGGGCGGCGAGAAGATCGACATCGTGAAGTGGAGTGAGGACATCTCCGAGTTCATCTCCGCAGCTCTCAGCCCCGCAAAGGTGGTCAAGGTCGAGCTGCTGCCCGGCGAGACCCGCTCCTGCCGCGTGACCGTGCCGGACCAGCAGCTGAGCCTTGCCATCGGCAACAAGGGCCAGAACGCCCGTCTGTGCGCCCGCCTGACCGGCTACAATATCGACATCCGCCCCGAGAGCGGCTACTACGGCGAGGAAGAGCCGAAGGCTGCCGAGGCTGAGAAGACCGAAGACACCGCCGCAGAATAAGCGCGGAACACCTGCCGAAGGAGGGAAAACCGGATGGCACAAAAAAAGATCCCTGCCCGCCAGTGCATCGGCTGCCTGACCAGCCGCCCCAAGAAGGAACTGGTGCGTGTGGTGCGCGCACCCAGCGGAGAGATCAGCATCGACCCCGTGGGCAAGAAGCCCGGCCGCGGTGCTTACCTCTGCCCGGATGCCGCCTGCCTTGCAAAGGCAAAAAAGAAGAAGGCGCTGGAGCGCTGCTTTGAGCAGCCGGTCCCCGCCGAGGTGTACGATGCACTGGCCCAGCAGCTGGCCAGTGTGGAAGCAGAAAAGGAGGCCGACCGCGATGGCAAAGAAGCATAACGCCCCCGCAAAACCGGCCCTTGAGCCGAATGAGGCCCTGTTCCAGGCCGTGAGCCTCTGCCGCAAGGCGGGCGCTCTGACTATGGGCTTTGACGCGGTGGAGATACTGGCGCGCAGGCTGTCGGCGTCCCCGTGGAAAAAGCGCGCAAAGGGGCTGGAATGCAAGGCGCGCACGGACATGGGGACGGTGCTGCTTGTGCAGCCGCAGACCTTTATGAACCTCAGCGGGCAGTGCGTGCAGGAGGTTATGTCCTTTTATAAGCTGGAGCCCTCGGCGCTGCTCATTATATACGATGATATTGATATAGCTGCGGGCACGGTGCGGGTGCGCCCAAGCGGCGGCGCGGGGACGCACAACGGCATGCGTTCCGTGGTGGAGCTTATAGGAGAGGGCTTTAACCGAGTGCGCGTGGGCGTGGGAAAGCAGCAGCACGGCGCGCTTGCGGATTATGTGCTGGGTCGTCCTCAGGGCGAGGAAAGGGCACTGCTGGACAGGGCTCTTGAGGCGGCGGCGGAGGCGGCCTTATGCGTTATGGAAAAGGGTACGGAGCAGGCGATGCAGAGCTTTAACGGCTTTGACGCGAAAAAATTATAAAAAATCCGCAAAAAACCGTATAAAAAAGCGCAAAAAATGCAGTAAAAAACGCAAAAAAACATTATATTTTTTGCAGCGCAAGCGAAGCAGCAAAAAATACAGGCAAAAATACAGGCAAGAGAAAGGATAATATGCATAAAATATTTTCGGCAGCGTTTGAGGCTTCGGCCGACATACAAAGGCTGCTTAAAACCGTCCGGGAGGGGGTTACCCCCTGCTCGGTTTTCGGCGTTTCGGACGCTTCAAAGCCGCTGATGGCGGCGCTGTGCGCCGATAAACGGGTGCTGTATATCACCTCGTCGCCGAAAAAGGCGCAGAAAGCGGCGGCGGATATTGAAAGCTATACCGGGCAGCGGTGCGTTTATATAGGCGCGCAGGAGCAGCAGCTGGGGGCAAGCTCGCAATCCCATGAGCAGACGCATGCGGTGATATCGGCGCTCAGAGAGGTGCAAAACGGCGCGTGGGCGGCGGCGGATGCGGCGGCGCTTACGGGCTTTTTTATGCCGCCCGAGGAGTTTGCATCGGCGGTGCTGATTATAACCAAAGGAGAGGAGCTGCCGCCCGAAAGGCTGGCGGCAAGCCTTGTGCGCATGGGTTATGTCCGCGCGGAAACTGCGGAGGCGCAGGGGCAGTTTGCGCAGCACGGCGGGATAACGGATATATTCCCCGTAGGCTGCGATTCCCCCCTGAGGGTGGAATTTTTCGATACGGAAATTGAGTCCCTGAGAGTGATAGACCCCGCGACGCAGCGTTCAGTGTCAAGGCTGGAAAGCGCGCAGCTGCTGCCGGCGAGGCTTTTTTGCCCCACTCAGCGTCAGGCGGCGGAGGCGGGGGAGGCGATGAAGGCTTCCGTGCGCGCGGCGGTGCGCAGGCTGGAGGGCACACCGGAGGCTGCTGCGCGTGCCGAGGGCTTTTCGGAGGCGGCTCAGAGCATTGCCCGCGGGGATGTATCGGCCTTTGAGGACCGTTTTTCCTGCTTTTTGCAGCAGAAAGCCGGCCTGCTTGAGTATTTCGGCAAGGATACGCTGCTTGTGCTGGATGAGCCAAGAAGACTGAGGGAGCGCTGCGATAACATTCATTTGGAGTTTTCCGAGGGCTTTAAGGATCTGCTTACCGCCGGCAGGGCGCTGGCGGCGCAGGGCGAGCTGGTGCGTTCGGGGGAGGCGGTATTTGCCGATATACTGGCCCGGCAGGTGCTGTCCCTTCAGGGCATAACCACGGCGGGAAGAGATATTTCGCCCAAGGCGGTGTTTACCGTGTCGGGGCGCAATATGCAGTCCTTTCAGAACAAGGTGCAGCTGCTGGCTCAGGAGCTTGCGGGCATGAAGGCGCGCGGATACACGGTTTTGCTGTGCTGCTCCTCCAAGACCCGCGCAAAGACCCTGCAAAACGATCTTGCGGGGTATTCGGTGCATATAAGCTATACGGAGGATACGGACAGCGCGCTGCCCAAGGGGAGCGCCTGTGCGCTGCCGGTGCGCATAAGCAGCGGCTTTGAATATCCGGAGCTTAAAATTGCCTTTATAAGCGAGGCGGATATATATGCTTCGCTGCGGCACAGAACGATCAGGCGGGCAAAGCGCAGGGACGGCATAGCCATAGACAGCTTTACCGAGCTTAATGTGGGCGATTATGTTGTGCACGAAAACAACGGTATAGGCGTGTATCAGGGGCTGGAAAAGATAGTTACCGACGGCGTGGCGCGGGATTACATAAAAATTGCCTATGCCGGTCAGGACAGGCTGTATGTGCCCATCGAGCAGCTAAGATGCGTGCAGAAATATGTGGGGCCGGGAGAGGATACGGTGCCCAAGCTTTCAAAGCTGGGCACAAAGGAATGGCAGAATGCCAAGGCGCGGGCCAAAAAGAGCATAGAGGACATTGCGGACCAGCTTATAGAGATATACCGCAAGCGGGAAAACGCCAAGGGCTATGCCTTTTCGCCGGATACGCCGTGGCAGCGGCAGTTTGAGGACGATTTTCCCTATACGGAGACTGCGGACCAGATAACCTGCATAGACGAGATAAAGGCGGACATGGAGCGGCCTAGGGTAATGGACAGGCTGCTTTGCGGGGATGTGGGCTACGGCAAAACCGAGGTGGCGCTGCGGGCGGCCTTCAAGGCGGTAATGGACGGCAAGCAGGTGGCTATCCTTGCGCCCACCACTATCCTGGCACTTCAGCACTATAACACGGTGCTTAACAGAACGGAGCCGTATTCGGTGCGATGCGAGATGCTTTCGGGATTCCGTACGGCGGCGGAAAAAAGCAGGATAAAAAAGCAGCTGCTGGAGGGCAAAATAGATATAATAGTGGGTACGCATGCGTTGCTTGCAAAATCGGTGCAGTATAAGGATCTGGGACTGCTGATAATAGATGAGGAGCAGCGCTTCGGGGTGAAGCACAAGGAGTGCATAAAGCAGCTTAAAGCAAATGTGGATGTGCTTACCTTAAGCGCGACCCCGATACCGCGCACGCTGCACATGTCCCTTGTGGGGATAAGGGATATGTCGGTGCTGTCCACCCCGCCGCAGGAGCGCTATCCGGTGCAGACCTATGTGGCGGAATACAACAGCGTTATGATAAGGGAAGCGCTTACGCGCGAGCTTTCCCGCGGGGGGCAGGTGTATGTGGTTTCCAACCGAGTTCAGGGCATTGAACGGGTGGCACAGGAAATACAGGCGCTTGCGCCCTCGGCGCGCATAGCCGTGGGGCACGGGCAGATGGAGCAGGGCGAGCTTGAGCAGGTGATGCTGGATTTCTATAACGGGCAGTATGATATACTGCTGTGCACCACCATAATAGAGAGCGGACTGGATGTGCCCAATGTAAACACCATGATAGTGCTGGATGCGGATTGCTTCGGGCTGTCGCAGCTGTATCAGCTGCGGGGGCGCGTGGGCAGGAGCAACAGGGTAGCTTATGCCTATTTTACCTTCCGAAGGGGGCGCGTGCTGTCCGAAACGGCGGAGAAGCGGCTTAACGCCCTGCGCGAGTTTACCGAGTTCGGCTCCGGCTTCAAGATAGCCATGCGGGATCTGGAAATAAGGGGCGCGGGCAATCTGCTGGGGGGAGAGCAAAGCGGACATATGCAGAAGATAGGCTATGAGCTGTACTGCAAGCTTATACGCCAGGCGGTATCGGGACAGACGGAGGAACGCCCGGAGGTGAAGTGTGAGCTGAAGATAGGGGCATATATTGAGGATAAGTACATTTCCTCCGAGCTTCAGAAGCTGGCTGTTTACAAGAGAATATCGGAAATAGACAGCGCGGCGGACCGGGACGAGCTGCTGGAGGAGCTGGCCGACCGCTACGGCAAGCCGCCGGAATCGGTGCGCATGCTGGCGGAGGTGGCATACATGCGCGCGCTGGCCTCAAAGGCGGGCGTGGAGCGCATAAGGCAGAAGGAGGATGCGGTGATCATGAGCTTTGCCTCCGGTTACAGCCTTGATTTTGCCCGCGTTACGGCGGCAGTGAACGCCTTTGCACCCAAAGCGGCGCTTTCCGCCGGCGCAAATTTGGCGATAGTGCTGCGTGTTAAGGGCATGAAGGATGCCGATATTGCGGCGCTTGCGGTGAGCGTTTTGGAGAAAATAAATGAATAAAGCGTGAAAATCGTAAAAAAATATTACAGATTCGGAATAAAGGGTTGAAATTTTCCGCAAAGGAATATATAATACTGCTACTGCTGAAATTCTAAGTGCAATGAGAGCATGCCGCAAACATATGCGGACATGGGCGTTTTGCACACAGGAAAGGAAAGAACTGTTTATGAAAAAAATTATCTCTGCGGTGCTGGTTGCGCTGCTGACACTGGGTGTGCTGGCCTTTGCGGGCTGCGGCTACACCGAGATTGACGAGGAGGCCCTGGGCAACAAGGTGCTGGCTGTCGTTAACGGAGAAAACATATTGCGTAAGGAGTGGAGTCAGGTATATTCATACTATGAATATATGTATATAAATTATTACGGCTACACCAAGGAGAAGAACGCGGAATTCTTTGAAAAGCTTAGAACGCAGGTATTGGATTCCCTGATCAATCAAAAAATATGGGAGCAGAAGGCTAAAGCGGCGGGCTTTTTTGAGTACACACAGGAGCAGCGTGACGAGGCTCGCAAAGAGGTTGAGAAGGAGATGAACAAGAGCATCGAGGACACTGCCAAGACCCTTTACGAGGCGGTTAAGGGACAGGAAGGCGCGAAGGAAATGGATTATTATCGCGGCCTTGCAAAGGAGCAGTATGAGGCCAATCTTGCAAAGAACGGCAGCTCTGTTGACAAGATGATAGAGGATAAGCTCAAGGAGAAGGCGCTGAACCGCTACAAGGAGGACAACCTGAAGGATGTCTCCGTGCTGGAGGCGGATATTATTTCGGCATACAATGAGCTTGTAAAGAAGCAGACCGAGGACTTTATAGGCGACGGTGACGAAAAGGCATACGATAAGTTTGTAAAGGCATGGAATAACGGCGACAATATGGCGCTGATACTGGACGGCTATTCCCTTGTACAGCACATACTTATAAAGTATGACAAGGAGACGGGCGACAAGGTGACATCCACCGCAAAGACCCTCAGCGAGGCCGAGAGCGCAAAGAATACGGCTCAGGAAAAGATGGATAAGCTCAAGAAGGAGCTTGCGGAGCTGACGGACGAAACCAAAAAGGCGGATAAGCAGAAGGAAATAGATGAGCAGGACAAGGTGCTGGAGGAATGCACCGCGAAGTATAACGATGCAAAGCTTGAGCATCACAAGGCAAGAGAGGCCGCCGAGGCTGCCATACGCGAAAAGGCACAGGAGGTGCTGAACAGCGTGAAGGACGCCGACGAAGCCAAGTTCATCGAGGTTATGCTGGATAAGAGCGAGGACACCGGTATGGCGGATGAGGAGACCGCGAAGAAGGGCTATCTTGTGGGCAAAGAGGACGGCATGATGACCGAGTTCCACGACGGTGCCGTGGCGCTGGAGAAGGACGGGCAGATATCCGATTTGGTGGCTACGGACTACGGCTTCCACATCATTCGCAGAATCAAGGCGCTGGAGGAGCGCACCGGCGACAACAAGGTGAGCTATGAGGAGCTTAAGGAGACTCTTCAGAAGAAGCTGACCGACACTGCCAAAAATGAGAAGTGGACCAAAAACCAGGAGGATTGGCGCAAAGCTGCCAATGTCAAGATCAACAAGCAGTGGCTGAAGGATTACGATACCTGATTTAAGCCCGAAAGCAGGACCGCAGGCGAAGACCTGCGGTCTTTTGTATAGCCGGAGGAGCGGACGCGCTTAAAGGCGGGTTTTATACGGAAAATGCACAAAAACGGAGGGAAAACATATAAACTCTTATAACTTTAATGATTTATTCATAAAAATCCGTCATAAACCCCTTGCACAAACGGGGGCATATGCATATAATTGCTGTTAGAAATTCTGAAGTTATGAGGTGCTTAGCAATGCCGTATATAAAATGCCCGCGTTGTCATCTTAATTATATACTGGACACGGAAAAATTCTGCAAGGTTTGTCTTGTGGATATGCATAAGCTTTCGCAGGAATCGGTGATAAGTGAGGATTTCGGCGAGGAAAACGAAGAGCTGAGGCTGTGCCCGGAATGTCATGAGAATTATCTTGAAGAGGGTGAGGATCTGTGTTATGCCTGCCGCATGGAGCAGATGAAGGCCGCAGCCAAGGAAAAGATGAATCTGGACCAGGATATGGACTTTGACGAGGACTATCCCGTAAGCTCCGGCAAGGAGGAGGGCGGCGAGGTGCTTATGGACAACATGGAGGTTCTGGACTACGCCGACGGCCGTATCCCCGAGGATGAGGATGCGCAGGAGCAGGAAGAGGAATAAGGAAGCGTCGGTGTCGCCCGGCCTTTTCGCCGCCCGTGCCTGAGGGTACGGGCGGCTTTTGCATAGCCGCAGGGCGGCGGGGCGGCGAATAATTGCGCTTGAAAAGCGCCGGAAAACATGCTATAATGCTTTTGGCGGGAGGTCTGCAAGAGGGACCTTTCATAAAGGATATAATTAAATTGTATGGACAGAATACTTATAGTCGGGCTGGGGCTTATCGGCGGGTCGGTGGCTAAAAGCCTGCCTGCGGAGAAAACCTGCGCCCTGGACAGGGACGAACGGCAGCTTAAGGCGGCGGCGGGGTATACCGGCGCTGTCTATTCGCGCCTTGAGGATATAAAGGAAGAGCCGGACACGGTGCTGATATGTGTTCCGGTGAGCAGTGCGTGCAGCATGGCGGGGGCGCTTGCAAAAAGATTCCCCAATGCCGTATTTATTGACTGCTGCTCCACAAAGCGCAGCGTACAGCGGGCATATGAGAACGCGGGAGTGATGTATGCGGGCATGCATCCCATGGCGGGCTCGGAGGGATCGGGCTTTGCAAACGCGCGCGCGGGGCTGTTTCACGGGGCGATAATGTGCATAACCGGCAGCGGAAGGGCGCGGGAGGAAGCAAGAAAGCTTGCGCTGCTGCTTGGCGGCTGCCCGATGGAGATATCCGCGCAGGAGCATGACGCGGCGACGGCGGCGGTATCGCATCTGCCGCATATTGCCGCGGCGGCGCTGGTGCGTGCGGCAAGGCTGCGTTCGCAGGAGGCTCCGGCGCTTTTTGATTTGGCGGCGGGCGGATTTTCCGATCTTACAAGGATAGCGGATTCCGATCCTATTATGTGGGGGTCGGTGTTTGCGGATAATTCGGACGAGATATTGCAGTCGCTGGATGCCTTTGAAGGCGAGATAAAAAAGTGGAGGCAGCTGCTGCTGCGTAAAAACGAGGCGGAGCTTGCGCAGTATTTTGCCGACTGCAAAAGAGATAAAGCGCTTTTCCGACGCGGCGACCGCGGGATATATCCCAAGGACGGGGTAAGAGGATTTTTTGCATGCCGCCCCGGAGAGCAGGCGGAAAAGGCGAAAACGGCCTTTGAAAACGGCGCGTATGCGGTTACGGCAGAGGAAAACGGAATAAATGTGGTGTGCAGGCAGCGCGATGAATTTGAAAGAGCGGCGGCTGCGCTGACGGCGGAGGAAAAATGAAAAAATTTGCGCTTATAGGCAAAAGACTGGATTATTCGCTTTCGCCGCTTATGCATAACAGCCTTTTTGAGCTGGCGGGAGTGCAGGCTGAATACGGGGCACTGGAATGCGGCGAAGAAGAGCTGGCCTCGGTGTGTGCGGTATTACGCAAGGAGTATTCGGGAGCGAATGTTACGGTGCCCTATAAAAGCGCCGTTATACCGTTTCTGGATGAAATTACGGGGGCGGCGAAGCGCTGCGGGGCGGTGAATACCGTTATAAACAGCGGAGGACGCCTGATAGGCGACAGCACGGACGGCGAGGGCTTTATGCGCTCGCTGGAGGGCTTCATAACGCCACAGCGGCAGCTGACGGAAAGCGGAGAACGGGCTGCGGGTGCGGCGGAGGCGCTGAAGGGAAAGCGGGTGCTGCTGCTTGGTAGCGGAGGGGCCGCAAGGGCTGTTCTATCCTCCCTTTTACAGTGCGGAGCGGTGACCGATGTGCTTAACCGCACGCGAAAAAAAGCGGTGGATATGCTGGAGGAGCTGGCGCATGCCGGGGCGGACTGCTTTTGCGCCCGGGTGGCGGACAGGCCGATGCCGGAGTATTTTCTTACAATAAATGCAACGCCGCTGGGCGGCGCGGGGCACGAGGAGGAAACTCCGCTTTCGCAGGAATATATGAACTCAGGGGCGTTTTACGACTGCGTATACAGCCCGTCCGTGACGCGCTTTCTGCGCGAGGCGGCAGAAAAAGGACACATGTGCAGAAACGGCCTTGGTATGCTGTTTGAGCAGGGAGTGCTTTCCCAAGGGCTTTGGGGATATGAATATACGCAGCAGCAGAAAACCGCGGTGTATAACCGCCTTGTGCAGGAGCTTGCACGGCGGGAACAAAGGAAAGGATAAGAAATGAAACTGCTTATAGTCAACGGACCGAACATAAATCTTACCGGAACGAGGGAGCCGGGCGTTTACGGAACACGCACGCTTGCACAGATAAATGCCGAGGTGGAAAAGACGGCCCGGAAGGCGGGCGTGCAGTGCGAATTTTTTCAGAGCAATTCCGAGGGCGGACTGATAGATTTTCTTCAGAGCAGAATAGGGCAGGCGGACGGTATTATTATCAATGCCGGAGCGTATACTCATTACAGCTATGCTTTGAGGGACTGTATAGCGTCGCTGGGCATTCCGACCGTGGAGGTGCACATGAGCAACATAGCCGCAAGGGAGGAATTCCGCCATACAAGCGTTATTGCACCGGTGTGCGCAGGGCAGATAGCGGGCTTTGGATATCTTTCCTATATTCTGGCGGCGGAGTATTTCATAAATGCCGCAGGGCTTGCGAAGGACGGACAAAAAGGGCAGTGTTGACATAACGGAGCATATAAAGTACAATACTGTAAATATGAATATGCGGGCTTATACGAAAAAAGGGGCGATAAAGCGGCCGTGCACGGAGAGCTTGCGCATAATTGACGCAAAAAAGTGCCGCTGGGCATTGAGTAAGCC
>OIWV01003165.1_pt1 | contig 10952 bp, 22 predicted proteins | sample 1587751 | NCBI WGS metagenome assembly OIWV01 (sample SAMEA3888913, study PRJEB22519) | human gut metagenome | biome: human gut; feature: human-associated habitat; material: faeces | place: Denmark | collected 2010 | reverse complement strand
TGGATACGGACCGACAGGTTGTCAAAATCAAAATCGTCCCAGCGCAGGGCGCACAGCTCGCTGCGGCGAAGTCCCAGTTCCAGCAGGATAAGTACCTCCAAACCGAAACGGTGTCGGGTACAAAAGCTGCGAACGGCAGCCTCTTCTTCATCGGACAGCGCGCGGATTTCAGAATATTCCTTTTTGGTTTCCAGAACGGGAAGCTTTGCTTTTTGCGCGGGATTTTTGAAAATCAATCCGTCGTCCACGGCAGTTTCAAAGATTCCGTTCAGGCAGATTTTACACTTTTCCAACAAGGAATCGGAATATTTCTGATTGATGTCGTTATAAAAATCGACAATATCGGAGGGAAGAATATCGGAGAGGGCAGCTTTTCCGAATCGGGGAATGAGATACCGCAGAACGGTTGACTGATAAGTTTCCTCGAAGGTAATTCGTCTGACTGCTTTTTCTTTGTAATTTTTTAACCAGACAAGCGCCCAACGCTCAAACGAGCAGGAGGGGGATTCTATGAAAGAAGTTCCTGTGATTTCGCTTACTTTTTGATTGATTTTCCATGTATCCGCTTGTTTTTGCGCATCGGCTTTGCTGATTGTGGAATAAAAAGATTTGCGAATCAGCTTGCCCTGCAAGGTTTTTCCGACGGTGATTTTTACCTCGTATCGACCGTCTCGACGGTTTGGCACCGATTTTTTTCTTGGCATAAAAATACACTCCTTAAAAGATTGTTTCGGATTTTGGGCACAAAGGGTGCACAAAATCAAAGGCAATGAGCACAGAGTCCGATTTTTCCTAAAATGGAAACATTGCCTTGCCAACCGGTGAAAGGAGTGCTATAATAACAGTGGGCAAATTATAGCGCGCTCCTTTATCGGGGCAACCGTCCCGCTCTTTGTGTTGGCAGCACAGGGGCGGGAATTTTTGATTTAGTTATACTTTATTGGTTTTTGACACTCTTTAATGTAGTCAATCCAATGAGGGATAGCGTCAATATAATCTTGAAAATCAGAAGATTGTATTGTATGAATATCTACTCCGTTTTCTCCGGATAAATACTGCATATAGTAAAGTGCCGGATGTCCGGGGCGGTACTCAATATAGTCACCGCCATGCTGTTCCATATAAGTTTTTGCTTCTTCTTCAGAATCAAGTACACGCTTTGCACGTTTTCTTCATAACAGCGTATTTGTCAGGAGAAGAAATACCAGGCTTTAAGTTAATTTTTCCAACATAACAGCCACCATCTTTCTCAGAATAAATTACATTGAAAGTTCCGTCAGATAATCGACATATTTCAATGTTTTTAGGGTCGAAGAGTGCATCAGATAAAGCACGTTCAAATTCCTCCATAAAGGCAAATTCCAAATCAGACAGGACATCATAGTCTGGATAAGGTGGTAAGCGATTAGAAGTAATGGAAAAGTAAAGTTTTTGTGGGTTAGGGGAGGGTATGTAATAAACAGACTGTTTAGTAGAGTTAGAACGAGGTTTTGTTTCGTTTTGAATTTGCTCAATCATTTCCTCCTGTCCGTCCATGTAGTAATAATATTTGTTTTTTATCTTTTCTTTTGAAATTTCATAGAGTTCACCGCGTTGCTCCAATAAAGAGCGAATACTTTTTGAAATATCGTATTTTTCACTCCAATAATCAGGATTTTCTTCAAAGAAAGAAACAATATCTTTCAAAGGCATAGGACCGTTTTCGTCCAGCTGTTCTTTTATAAGGTCAAAAATAGCGTCAACCCATTCTTCGGTATCGCTGCATAACCGATATATATTGTCTGCTATTTCGGACAGACTGCAATCGTAGCCGAGAAGAAGCAAAGGGTCAATTTTTCCGGCAGCAATCCGAGATATTTCATTGACCTGCATTTTTTCAAATTGAATCCTTGAAAGAACAGTTTCTGCATTGTTTGACTGAGAAACAATATCAATACTTTCGTTGATTAGTCGGATTCTGTCGGGAATTTCCAACAGTTTTATTTCGCAATCTTTACAAAGACCGTGTTGTCCCAATCTTAAAAAGAATCCTTTTTTACCGCAAAGCTGACATACAGCCATCTTTTCCCTCTCCTTATTGATTGACAATTTGTGCCAATTTGTTATAATAAAAATAAGGAAAGAGTGTGAATTTGGCGCATAATTTCCTGTTATCCCTGCTCAGAGTACCGGTCTGAGCGGGGATTTTTTTATTTTATAGATTCTTCAAAGTATGTCTGTGCCAGTTCGATGGAGACTCCCATCTTATTGGATAGGCGTTCAAAAGTATCTCCTTCCTCTATAATATCTCCGGGGGAAGGAAAGAGAAGGCAGGCGGCAAATAAATGCGCCTGAGATTCATAAACGCTGGATTTGAGCAAGGTGCATCGGTCAAGAAAGAAACGATTCATTTCCCGATGCAAGATAAAATGCCCTAATTCATGCGCTGCGACAAAGCGAATATTCTGCTCAGACAAGTTGTTGTTTAGAAACACCATTGGTATTCCTTTGATTTCTTTGTAGATTCCGTTAATTCCCTGCATTGGGAGAAAAAACATTTTAACACCCATTAGGTCAAGTAATGCAAATGGGTCGTTGGAATCATTCTCGGCAATCAGATTGCCTGTTAATTGGAACATATTGACACGTCCTTTATTCACTTTTCCCCTTATCTTGTTCTCTGGCATAACGCAGCCCCATTTCAAGAGCTGTGCGGATACTGAGGATTGCTTCCGGTGAGGCTGGGTTTCCGTCGAACATTAAGCTACCGTCGCTTTCCAGCTTATTCATCATATCCTCTAATTCCCGTGCAATATCAATATCCTCGCTCTTTTCCAGAGCGGGGTTTTCTTTTTGCTCTGTTTTTCCTAATAAGTAGTCAGTTGATACATGAAAATAGTCTGCGATTTTTTCAAGCTGAGCCATGCGAGGAGAAGTTCCTTTATTTTTCCAAACAGAAACAGTTCCTTTGCTGATTCCCATTTCAATAGCAGCTTTGCTGGTTGAAATACCTTTTTCTTCGCAGAGGGTGGCATATATGTCGTAAAACATAGTTTTCCCCTTCCTGTTTTTTGTGTAAAACGCTAAAGTTTAAAAATATAGACATATACCCCTTGCAAAGTTCAACTTTATAGACTATAATAAGGTTGTAGGGTTTGATAAGTTAAACGAGAAGGGCTATATATAAATTGTTGACGTTTATATAATAGCACATAAGTTTAATTTTTTCAACTACCAAATGTTTAAAAATATAGACAAAAATGGAGGTGCAGATATGACAGATTTGTGGACTTCGGAAATTGTCGCTGAAATGCACGCGCATAAAATTAAACAAAAAGATTTAGCGTTTGCATTAGGATGGACGCCGCAGTATGTCAGTCTGGTTCTGAACGGAAAGAAAAGACCTGCTGGAGCTTACGAGAAAATGATAGAAGCTCTGGGAAAAATTGAATTGGAAAAAACAAAGGTGAGATAACAGAAAGGAAGTGAGAGGATGGAACAATATAAAAAAAATCCTGTTCCAATAAATAAACTGGAACAGGAAAATTTAAGAAGATTTCAGATAAAAACAAATGACACAGAATTGCTTAGTGAAGCAGAAAATATTTTGCAAAAGCATCAGCTGTCACCAAGAGAACTGGCGGTTATTCTGGAAGTTCTTGCCGTTCAATCTGGATTTTCTTATCAAGATTTTGATAAATAAAAGCGCAGTGACCAAGAAGGTCTTTTAATTCTTGTTTACCGTGTATTTTGTGATAAATTGCAACGATTTCGCGATGAGGTTCTAATTTCCATACATACAATGAATAGATATGATGTCCGGCTCTAACTCCTGAAATTTCAAAATCATATCCGTTTCCCAGATTACGATAGATAACCTCTTCCAAATCGATGGTTGTAATAGTATACGGTTCTCCCAAAAATTGACGGACCTTTTCAATTTCTTTCATAACACTCACCTCCCCTCATGCTCCATTATAGCACAAACGGGAGAGTATCAAAAGGAGCTTCATTATGACAGAGTTACAAATTTTTAAGAACCCCGATTTTGGGGAAATCAGAACAATCGAAAGAGAGGGCGAATCGTGGTTTGTCGGAAAAGATGTGGCGGCAGCGCTGGGATATGCAAAGCCACTCAATGCGTTGGCAACACACATTGATGAAGATGACTCCCTAAAACAGGGACTCACCGATAATATGGGAAGAATGCAGGAAACAATCTTCATCAACGAATCCGGATTATACAGCTTAGTGCTGTCCAGCAAACTGCCGACCGCAAAGAAATTTAAGCGTTGGGTGACAAGCGAGGTGATTCCCTCTGTCCGCAAAACGGGAGGTTATTCCCTGCCGCGCGACCTGAGCCGCCTGTCCCCGGAAATGCAGATGTTAAAGCTCTTGACCGACAAGGCGATTGAAAACGAGCTTGCGCAGCAGGAGCAGGCAAGGCAGCTGCAACAGGTGGAGCAGAAGGTGGAACATATCCGCGAGCTTGTGGGAATCAACCCGAACGGCTGGCGGGAGGACTGCCGAAAGTTGATTGTCAAAATCGCGCGCGGCATGGGCGGAAACGAGTACATCAGAGAGGTAAACAACGAGGTGTTCGGCTTGGTGGACAAGCGCGCGGGGGTCAGTCTGGAAACCCGGCTGACCAACAAGCGGCGGCGCATGGCGGAGGAAGGGGTCTGCAAATCCAAACGGGACCGGCTGAGCAAGGTGGACGTGATTGCCGAGGACAAAAAGCTGATTGAAATTTACATCAAGGTGGTTCGCGAGCTGGCACAACGCAGCGTAAGGAGGAAAATTTTATGTCAATCTCATTATTTCAAATTCCGAAACCGATTGAAGAGCAGATGAAGCAGCTGAACGAATTGGTGGAAGCGCACCCGCTCCACCTTCCGTTATCAAAGGTGGCAAGGCTGTTGGGGACAAAGGACGAAAGTTTGCGCGCGGCAATCGACTGCGGCAACTTCTCTCCGGGATATTCATGGAGAAAAGGCGGGGCGCTAAACAAAGGGTATTCCAACCGTTCCGTTTTATCTTTGGTACACCCAATACGGAATCCATGCCGAATTGATTGAGGGAGAAAAGGAGGAAGGAAAATGTTAGAACTACTCATGGCAGCGGGAATGCTGTTTGGGGCGATGGTGGGGTTGCCTGTACTCTACTTAATCATTGAGCGGGCGCAGGAAAAAGCCTACCTTGCGGCAAGGAAAAGAATCATGAAAGAGGTGCAGGACAATGCGCATAGAGATAGGCGCGCCTCATAAACGGGCAGAGCCGCCGCTTGCGGAGAGAAGCGTGTGCAGGGAGTGCAGGGACAGAGTGTGCGAGCGCGGCGAATTTTGCCCGGCAAAAGAAGCCTCTGACGATTATGACGAGCTTTCAAAGCAAACCTACCGGCGGGAGTTTGACGCAGTGAAGCAAAATTTCCGCAGGACTTCCAAAATCATCAAGGCAAAGAGGGCAAAGCGGCATGGGTAGAGGGAAACGGTACGATTTTGTGCTGACCGATGTGGGTCGGGAATTTGCGGAAAGGAACGCAAATCTGATTTACCGATTTTTGCATGACCACAAGCTGGAAGAGGATTTTTATTCTTTGATGGCAATCGGATTTTGCCGGGCGGTCGCGATGTACAATCCGAACAAAGGGATTTTCTCAACATTCGCCTACAAATGTATGCACAGCGAGTTAAGCCACTATTTTACAGACAAAAGCCGGCAGAAAAGAACCGCTGTTGTTGTAAATTATGAGGCAATTCCCAACCGGCAAAGCAATGACCGATTCTTTGACGGGGAGGAGTTTTTAGAGGACAGAAGCGACCCAATCGGAGAAGCAATCTTAATCGAAGATATTCGAGCCATGACAACAGAACGGCAAAAGGCTATTTTGTGGGACAAGGCGCAGGGAATCCCCCGCCCGCAGACAACAAAGCGGTTAGGGATTAGCATTGCGACATATTCCAGCGAGTTAAAAAAGGTTCGGGAATATCTTTCAGAATAAAAAAAATGCGCTCTCCGGGCGGCACCCTGAGAACGCAAAACAAAAAAACAACGCAAGATTAGTATACGACAACAAAGGGAGCTTGTCAAATGGAAAGAGAAAAAATCAAACGGATTTTGGAGCGGCTGGGGATTCCCGACCTAAAAGGGAAGGAATATCTGATTGAAATTTTTACATTAGGAGAAGAAATCGAAAAAGCGGAACGGCTGTCAAGTTTGTACAAACTGGCAGCGGACAGGATAAACATCAGCGCGTCAACGCTGACCTCCGCTTGTGAAACGGCAGTTGCACGGGCGTGGAGGTGTCCGACCCCGCTGCTGAGAAGTTTGTTTGCGGTGGACATCAGCCGCAGAAAGCCGAGGTTGGGCGACTTTATCCGCAGAATTTATAGAGAATGTATCAGAGAGGAGAAAAATCAATGCTTGAAAACGGAATGATAGTTGGGGCAGAATCCTATGACCCGCAGTGCAGGGAGGTTGCGCAGGGAAAATGCGCTCACTGCAAACAGACAGTCCCGGTGTATGAGTTGACCGAATTTGCAAACGGCGAGCGGGTGTGCGGCGACTGCGAAGCGGCGTATCTGCAGCTCAACGGCGCGGACTTTGTGGAACCGTACATCGAGGAACATCAAAAGGACTACTACAAACACTGGTGGTGGGACAACTTATGCTTTGAGGAACAGCTAAAACATATAAAACTGGCGTACTTATCGCAAATATTAGAACCATCAGACGCAGATGACCTTGCCGCAGACAAGGCAGAATTTTGCGAGGAATCAGATGACTTTTTACAGTTTGTAAAGGAGAGGTTACTGTGAGAGAAAGAAACGGGTGTAACAAATACACCACAAAAACATTGATTCGGCAGGTGTTTTTTCCTCAAGGGTATGAGGCTTGCAGATACTGCCCCTTTTGCGTGGCAGATCCGAGCAACAAAACGCGGGAAATCTGCCAGATAACAGGGGAAATCTTAGCTTTTGCCGATTTGGTTATAGACGGAAGATGTCCGCTGATCGATGAATAGGAGGGTGAAACAATGTCCGAAAACATGGATTTATACAATGCGGTGAGAAGCGCTCCGCCCGAAGCGCTAAAGACCATCGGCGGGGGCAGGCTGAAAGGGATGACCGACATTAACCCGATGTGGCGCATCAAGATTTTAACCGAGCAGTTCGGACCGTGCGGGCTGGGTTGGAAGTACGAAATTGACAAAATGTGGTTGGAACACGGCGCAAATAACGAGACAGCCGCCTTTGTGCTGATTCGGTTGTACGTCTGTTCCCCTGACGGATGGAGTGAGCCTATCCCCGGAATCGGAGGCAGCAGCTTTGTTTCAAAAGAGCGCGACGGGTTATATACGGACGATGAATGTTATAAGAAGGCGCTGACAGACGCAATTTCGGTTGCCTGCAAGGCTTTGGGTGTAGCGGCAGATGTTTACTGGAACTCCGACAAAACGAAATACACGGCAAAAGAGCCGAAAAAGGCAGACCCGGAACAGGTTCGGTTATTCTATCAGTTAGGAGCGGAAAAGAACCGTTCTCAGGAAATCATGAGCGAGTGGGCAAAAAAGAACATGGGAAATGTTCCCGAAAACCTCAGCGAATCGCAGTTGAACCGATTGATTCAGGCGGTGAAGGGGTGGTAAGGCGTGCTTGTGAAAGGATATGTCAGCGGGTATGACGGACAGGATTTAACCGTAACTGTTCCTTTTCGTGATGAAAAACTGCTGCAAAAACAGGGGATAACCGAGTGCGAAGTGCGGCTGCTTGACGGTCGCACCATCACCCCGGCGCAGCGGCGAAAGATTTTTGCGATGGTGCGCGACATAACCGACTGGGCGACATGGGCAAAGGACAAGCGGCAATATCGGGAAGAACTGCGAAGACTGCAACTTCTTTATCTTATCGACATCGCAGACAGTGAAGCGGTTCGGAAACAGCTGGAATATCATTACTGCGAATTGCTGGACATTAACCTGTTCAGTTTGTCTAACTGTGACATGAGTACGGCACGGGACTTTATCGGATTTCTGATTGATTTGGTAGTGGAACATGACATACCATGCCGCGACAGCCTGCTCAATCGTTGTGAAGATATTGAGCGGTATCTTTATTCGTGTATTGCCAATCGGCGATGCGCTGTCTGCGGAAAGAAAGCGGATATTCATGAGGTAGAGCGGGTCGGCATGGGGAGAGACAGGACAAAGATTCATCATCTGGGGCAGCCGGTAGAACCGCTTTGCAGACAGCACCATCAAGAGGTAGATCAAGTGGGGCAAGCCTCATTTGATAAAAAATATCATTTACAGGCAATCCGATTGGATGAATTTTTATGTAAAAAACTGAAATGGAGGATATGACAGAATGAACAAGGTGTTTTTAATGGGCAGGCTGACTGCCGAACCGGAAACAAAAGTCACGCAGAGCGGAAAAGAAGTCCTGACCTTTTCCCTTGCGGTGGACAGCGGCTACGGGGAAAAGAAGAAAACCGACTTCATCACCTGCGTGGCGTGGGAAAAGACGGCAAAATTTATCTCCCAATGGTTTCGCAAAGGCTCTTTATTGCTCGTAGAAGGGGAGCTGAGAACACGAAAATACACCGACAAAAACGGGAACAACCGCACAGCAACCGAGGTGTTGGTGTCGCAAGGGCATTTTACCGGGGAAAAGGCAAAGACGAACATTGACGTAAGTCCTCAGGAGGGCGAATTTTCGGCAAACTTTATACCGCCGCCCAACGGGTACAACGTAACCGCTTACGCTTCCCAACTGCCTCCGCCCCCGCAGCAGATGGGAATGAGCGATTACACCGAGGTCGGGGACGAGGACGATTTACCGTTTTAAGGGGGCAATCCTGTGGCAAAAAGATACTATTGGCTCAAGCTCAAGGAAGATTATCTGGATTCGCCAAAGATAAAAAAACTGCGTAAGATTGCAGGGGGCGACACCTTCACGATAATCTATCTGAAAATGCAGCTTTTGTCGGTGAAAAATCAAGGGGTAATCCTGTATGAAGGGATTGAGCCGACTATTGCCGAAGAGCTTGCACTAAAGCTCAACGAAGATGTTGACAATGTAAAAGTAACCCTCTCCTATCTCAGCTCTCAGGGGTTGTTTGAGGGCGGGGACGAAAGCTCTTTTCTGCTGCCCGAAGCGTTAAGCAGTATCGGCTCGGAGAACGAATCGGCGCAGCGTGTCAGGGAGTTTCGCAAGAAAAAAGCGTTACAATGTAACGCGGCTGTAACAGAGTGTAACACAGATATAGATATAGAGAAAGATATAGATATAGAGATAGACAGAGAGAAAGAGCGAGAGAAAAAAACGGGGGACAAGCCCCCCGCGCGCAAATTTATCAAACCCACTGTCGAACAGGTAAAGGCTTATTGTCGGGAGCGCAGCAACGGGATAGACGCAGAGCGGTTTGTCGATTACTACGAATCCAACGGCTGGCGGGTGGGAAAAACCCCGATGAAGGACTGGCAAGCCGCCGTACGCACATGGGAAAGGAGGGACAAAGATGAACGCGGAACTGGCAAGGGAGTTAATCAGGACAAAGACTGTGCGGGAACTGTCGACCTATCTCACATCGGGACAGTCGTTTAACCCGACGGGCGGGACGGCGCGGGCGGCGTTCGAGCTTGCGCAGCGGTTAAAACCGGTCGAAAATCAGGAGGAGTACGCGCTTGCACTCAAGGTAAAGAGCTATAACGAATCCTGTGGCTCTCTGCAAGGCGTGCCGTGCGATTTGTGCAAAAACAAAGGATTCCTGCTGTCGATAGACGAAAACGGCGCAGAGCGGCTCACAGAGTGTTCCTGCATGAATCGGCGGCGCAGCGTCCGTCGGGCGCAGAAAAGCGGAATGGGCGAACTGCTGCAAAAGACGCTGGATAACTACGAGGCAGCGCAGCCCTGGCAGCAGACCTTAAAAAACGGGGCGGAATACTACCTTAAAAACGCGCAGGACGATTGGTTTCTGATGACCGGGCAAAGCGGGGCGGGAAAGACGCACATTTGTTCCGCCGTTGTCAACGAATATATCCGACGGGGCAAAAGCGCAGTTTATATGCAGTGGACAAGCGCCGTCAAGGAATTAAAGCTGCAAGCAACGGAAGATTATACGGAAATCTTACATAAATATATCAAAACAGAGGTTCTCTATATCGACGACCTGTTTAAGGGCAAGGTGACCGACGCAGATTTGACGATTGCGTTTGAAATCATCAACGCAAGGGCAATCTGCGCAGAGAAGATAACCGTCATTTCCACCGAACACAGTTTGGAGGAGTTAAACCGCATGGACAGCGCAACGGCGGGCAGAATCGCGCAGCGGTGCGGGCGGTACATCGTCAATATTAAACCGGACCCGGAAAAGAACTATCGCTTGAAAGGAGCAATCAGCATTTGACAAATATTTTAGAATTGGCAAGGGAAAAATTTGAACGGAAAATGAGCCTGCCGCAGTACAGCGAGTATCTCGATAACGAGGACGCGCAGCTGCTTTTGATGCAGGACTGCATCCGCGAGGCAAGATTTGAGGAGGCGGTGGAGGAAGGATGAAACCAATTAAAATCACAATTCCCCTTGCACCGGTGACGAAAAAGAATCACGGGCAGATTGTAACGATGGGAGGTAAACCGCGTTTGCTGCCCTCTAAACAGTATAGAGAATATGAAGCAGCGGCGGGAATCTTTTTAAAACGGCTTGAAATCAGCACGCCTGTTAATCTGAAATGTCTGTTCTATATGCCGATCAGAAGAATTGTTGACCTTGTCGGGTTGTTGCAGGCGGCGGACGATGTACTCACCGCTTATGGGGTGATTCTGGACGATAACAGCCGAATTGTTGTCAGCCATGACGGAAGCCGGGTGCTGTATGACAAGGAAAATCCACGAACAGAGATAGAGATAACGGAGGGGAAATGATGGACGCTGTAAAATTTTTAGGGGAGTTTAACAGAATGTGCAAAACATA
>OIWV01003158.1_pt1 | contig 10960 bp, 9 predicted proteins | sample 1587751 | NCBI WGS metagenome assembly OIWV01 (sample SAMEA3888913, study PRJEB22519) | human gut metagenome | biome: human gut; feature: human-associated habitat; material: faeces | place: Denmark | collected 2010 | reverse complement strand
TTTTTTTTTTTTTTTTTTTTTTTTTTTTTTTTTTTTTTTTTTTTTTTTTTTTTTTGTGGGGGTTTTTTTTTTTTTTTTAGATTACCAGACATGGTTCTTACTATCATTTCTGGTGTAAATACTTCTGATCCACTTACATAAAGGGTGTATATAGCATCCATTACTGCTGCATCATAGAGTGTAATGTTGGGATTCGATATACTGAGATTTTCATCTGCGAATAAGTTGACAGTGACAAAAATATTTTTTTTGGGAATGGTTGTTAGCTGCAAGGATATTTCTTCATTTGTGTTGATTAGTCCTTGTTTTGTTGATATATACTTAGCAACTTTGCTGATGTTTAAGTATTCATTTTGTGGATTGGGTGAGCTTGTTTTTGGGATATCCATTAGTTATGCTCCTTTCGCTGAGTTTAGTGTGTTTAACACATTAAAACTGTGTTGTTCTTATACTCGACATTTAATGTATCTCCTGCTTTATCAGTTAGTTGTGCGGTCGTTTTGCTAGTCCATTCAATTTCGCAAATTACGTCTTCCTGGAATGTCTTCTCGATCCATTGTAAAATTTTAAATTGTTCGATAGTTTCGGCTTTTTTTTTCATTTTGTCCTCGCTTTCTTAGTGTGCTAGTCACATTAAATATATTGGGCTACAAGATATTCAAATATATCCCCTCGCATAATTCCTGCTAATTGTTTAGGCTTTCTTACAACAACAAGGTGATCTTCTTCACTTTCTGGATCAGTTTCTACTAATAGTAACCCCCAGGTTTGTTCTCCTTGTGCATCATCTATGTAGCTTTCGGCGATTTTCTTTAATTCTGGAGGAACCGCTAACCACATGTAATTAGCAAAGTCGGTATATTCATTCATTTTTTTATCAGCTTCAAGATCTGATTTGCTAACTTTAATTTCAATAGCATGAATTATTGCTTCTGTTTTGTACTTGCATCCAAAAGTCTCGATTACGACAGCATCAATTCGTGCTGGTGTGTCCGTACTTCCCGTGTATACTGGGACTTCTGTGTAAACTTTATATTTATCCTTTTTCCATGGAAGTTCTTGTCGATCCTCTGGTAGCCAATCTCCTTGATTTGCACATTGAATTGCTGTTACGATTCGGTGAGCGGACATATCAATATTAGAAGAATCATTAACTTCTTCGATTGGTTCATGTCGCGACTTTCGCACTTTTACACCGTACTCTTTTGCTGCATACCACATTTCATCCAGTTGTGTTTTTTTTAGTTTTCCAGCTGTAAGACGATCTATTAGCTGATCTTCTATTTTTCGATCACCACCAGCGATTTTTGATACAGTTTCTAGGTTTCGTGGCGTTAAACCTTTTGTTTCATTGGCTTCCTCTAGTGGAACAAATTTTTTTCCAAGGAGTTTTCTGCGATTTTCATATTTTCGATATGTTTCGCCTGCACGTTTGCGACGCCAGAGTTCTCGCAATCTGAATTGCCCTTTTTGTGCAAGGGCTGTACCCCATGCGGTAAGTGATTTGTACTCTGGCTGATATAGTTTTTCTTCTTCTACCTTTGCGATTACAAGATAGAGTTCAATCCAATTTTTTTCTGTTTCCTTGCCCATTAGTTCGATTACGGTGTTGGATGCATTTTCTAACTCCTTTTTGCGACGTTCGTTTTCCGTTGTGGTCGATGCATCAACGCTGTTGATATTTTCCTGTTCCATTAGCAGACCTCCTTTTTAATGTGCTTAGCACATTAAAAAAATTTAATGTGCCCGACACACTAATATTATACCTTAATTAGCTAATTGTCAAGATAAGCACTTGTAAAAAATATTTATGATATACTACTTATGTAAAAAGTATGTGAAGAAAAGGCTGCACATCTTAATGTACAGCCTTTTCTTTATTTCTTTAGTCGTTTTTATCCATTTTCCGCAGAAAACCTCGTCCGACGTAGTCGGGCGGGGATGAATGCGACATAGCAAAAAATAAGTCAATCAATATCAGGTACGAGTCTGTTTCTTACACTTTGTTGTTTGCTTTTTGGTATATTTCCGTTTTGGTTTTTCAATACCCTGGTCTTGGATATATTTTTCTAGTGTTTCAATGTTTGCTCCTCCTGTAGTTGTAATAAAGTAACTGTCTGACCAGAAACTATCTTTCCATAGTTTGTCTCTAATTTCATTCCAGAATTTTGCTCGAATTTCTTTTGAAAGCTGCGTCTTAAGACTGCATACGACAACCGATGGTGCTGCTGTTGCAGGAAGTTCAAATAAGATGTGGACATGATCTGGTTCTCCATTCAGTTCGAGGAGCTTACCCTGATAACACTGCCCGATCAGATGGGCAGCATACTGTCTCATCTGATCAATAATCGGTTCTGACATTACGTTTCTGCGATACTTAATGACAAACACAGCATGATAGGTGAGCTTGTAAACGGCATGTCGTTTTCTGTTAAAATCGTCCATAAAAGCCTCCATTCTTTTTTACAATCGACACTTGAAATATTTCTTTAAATATGCTATAATAATAACATATTTAAAAGGATATTGCAACTGTCAACTGATTTTCAACCGAGGTAATTTGTATGGAGCTGTCAAGAACGATCAATTCGGATAAACGCTACTATTTGGATGAGAATACCATTGAAAATGCGACATCGTTTTTGCAAACGATGCGTGTATTTAATAATGCAAAAATAGATTTGTATAATGCCCTGTATGATCAGAAATATCTTACGTCAGGACCATTGCTTGATCAGGCATATCCGGTATTTTTGAAAGAAAAATACAAAACGAATGATTACTATAATGCAGCGATCTATTCGGCAGCTTCTGGTTCGATTTCTTCACAGAAGGAGCTAAAGAAGTATTACAGTACCACAATTACCGCAGACCTAAAAACTCGTGATGAAAAGATTCAGACGATTCAGGAAGAACTGGATAAGAAAAAGGCCATTAAGAACTCAATTCGGATCTACCAAAAAGACGGAAAATGGATCACACCGTATCCAAGATGCCAGCTGAAGGTCAAAGGTCTTATGATTGTTCTGTTTAACAAAACTATTGTAAAACTGGATGAGTATGAGCGCAATGTGGAAGCCGATATTCGTAAGTTGAAGACACGTCTGGCGCTGGTGACAGAAGCGAGAAATCGTAAGGTAAAGAAGCTTGAAAACATAAAAAATCTTCCACCGGAGCGTATCGTGTTTGGCGGGAAGAAGCTGTATTCCGAGAAGGATACCGTGGGCGGTGCAAAATTCGTTAAGAATAAGAATGCGGGAACTTTGCAAAAGGCATCGGATGAATGGAAGCAGGAGTTTTTTGAAAAACGTCACCAGAGCATGGTACTTCCGGGCAGGCATACATCAAAGTACGGAAACTTCTTGTGTAAATATGATGGAAAAAATTTGTCGGTTACCTGCATAGACGGTACCACTACTGTATTCCATGATTTTAAACTTCCAAGATACAATGAAGTTTTTAGGGAAAACTTTACCTGTAAGCCAGAGAAGCGACAGTCTCTTTGCTACAACTTTACAATACAACGTGATAAGAAGAATCGGCAGTATCTGATCCTGTCCGTTACCATGAAGCTGCAGGCATATGAAAACAGCTATTATGGAAATGGTGCGATTTCCATGGACATTAACTATGATCATTTTGCATTAGCAGAGATTGACGAAACGGGGAAGCTGCTTGATCAGAAGCTGATTCGATTCGACCTCATGAACAAATCGACCGGTCAGATCACGAATATTTTGGGAGCAGCTGTTAAAGAAGTGTTTCACTGGTGTGCAGAAAAAGACAAACGTCTTATTGTGGAAGACATTGATTTAACGATTAAACTGGCATCCAGAAAGTACGGAAACCGAAAAAGAAATCATCATATGACATTGTTTTCGTATCAAAGGATTGCGTCAAGTATTGAAAACCAGAGCCTGAGACGAGAGATCGCCTTTTGTAAGATTGATCCGGCTTATACCAGTCAAATGGGTAAGTTTTTGTTCATGCGAAGATATGGAATGTCTGTTCATCAGGCAGCAGCCTATACGATTGGCTTGGTAGGACTGGGTTTGTATGATAAGCTGGTACCGGATTTACGGATGCTGAGTTTACTGAAAACAAAAGAAGGGATTGTGCCGGAATTATCACAGGAAACTTATAAGACGATCTGGGCGAGAATTACCAAAGCATTTTCAGGTATTCAAAAGCACTTCTTCTACCGAAGAATTCCGTATGAAGTGTTAGAAGAGAGAACACGGCCAAGTTTAAAAACCTTAGCCGCTGAAATGAAAGTACGGTATATGCCAAAGCTTATGAATTACAAAAACTGCGAACGGGTATAGGATTTGCAACAGTAAGTAACTTATCAATCAATAATTAGAGTAACCTGATAACGATATAGATTTGTAACTGAAAACCTTGCTCTTTTGTTACCACTTTCTGGATGTGTATCAATTGTATGATGCAATGTGGGGGTGGATGGACGGCAATGGAGCAATCACGTTTCTGTCTCACAAAGCACCGAAAGATGTCTGAAGAGTCAGGAAAAGCGTAATGCTGGACGAAATCGCGATTCCAAAACCAGTCCGATATGAGAAATCCTGACGGCTGCAATGGAATCCTCGTCCGACTCGTCGGGCGGGGTTGTTCAAGGTGTTCTCCGTGATTCTGCAACTGTAATGCTCTTTGTTGTGAACTTATTCCTGAGTGCCCTACAAGCTAGGGAATCAAGATTCCCCAAGCCCTTACGGGTAGCTTGATCAGAGGGGCAAACCTCGCGTTTTCCCCTCGATACTCCCCTTTCCATCTGTGCCACCGAAACTTCATCATTACTCATCAGGCAGCCACTTTTCCCACCACGCATTAAAAGCAATCAAGGCTTCTTCCCTGCTTACGCTAGGATCTTCTCGCTTTTTCAAAATTTCCATCAATTCCAGATCACGTTGTTGTGCCAGTTCCTGCTCTTGCTGTTGCTCGATTTGCTTTTGTACGCATTTTTCCTTGATCCTCTCGAAAAATTGTCTCATGGCATTTCTCCTTTTTTACAAGTGTAGCACTCTTATTGTAAAAATTCAACGCAAAATACGACATTTTTCGATATTTTGTGTCGAAATTAAATTTGATACAAAGGGACAAAAAAACAAGAAGCAGTCGCTTGACTGCTCCTTGTTACTTCTTCCGCGGTTTCCGCACAGGTCTACGCGATTCTGGCACTGTAAGCCCTTTTGTCGTATAAATTTCAAGCAGCCACAAACCACTTTTAAAATTGGCCACTAGATCCCACTTATACAACACATTCTTTTCGCGGCCATTCTCGATCTTTTCCATACTGGTTTTGTATCCACCATTATCCTGTACCATACAATGACAGCCAATATCACTTATAATCAATTTCAGATCATTTTCAATCTGCGTTTTGATCTGATCTGCTGCCAAAGCCACATCATACGGAGTTTCAAGCACTGACTTCCAAACATTTGCGCTACATTGTGTTTTTTTTCCGTTTATGATGGCAGAGTATCTTTCCTTCCATTGTCGGCTGCTTAGCACCAGATAGCCATCATGTTGCTTTTTCGGCACAATTCCGCGTGCTGCATTTGCACGCTCTCTCATGATACGATAAACATTTTGAGCCGAAGCTACTTGTCCACTGACCGCTTTTTCCCGACGTGTTACGGCTTCTTCCCGCGCAGCATAAGCAGATTCAAGCGCTTCATGTGATATTTCCAGTTGTTTCACCTTATCAAGTTGCTCTGCTGCAATCTTTCGGCTTTGCTCTGCGGCTGCCAATTTCTTTTGAGCACTTACAAGTGTTCGCTGTGCGGATACTTGTGCCGCCTTAACTTTATCATCAGCTTCCTTTTGCAATCGCTTTTGCAATTCTTTTAAATCAGCTGCATCCTGCTTTGCAGCTTCCAATCTATCATTCTCAAGCTTCTTTTCTCTATCAGCAAAATGCTTATCAATATTTAAGTACAACTCGTTATACTTCTTCTCTAAAGCAACAGCTTTGGCTTGCGCATCATCAGCTGAAGATTTTGCAAGTTTTGCTTGCCGTTCCCAGTACTGGCACTGTTCAAGTGCCTTTGTAAGCCTTTCTTGCATCGTTGAAAATTCGGTACTATCCTTTTTGAGCTGATCATACTCGCTCCGAAGCACAATCAGACGCTCATCGGTAACAATGGCCGCTTGCAGTTTAAGCCACTTATCTTCAACTTTCTTTAAATCCTCATATTCTTCTTTTGAAATTCGAATCTCATCATCTGAATCTTTCTTACTCCAAAACGCCATACCTATAGTCCTCGTATATAATTATTCGCAACAATCTCAACGCGATTATGTCCCAGTGCCTTACTACACATCAGCATTGCCAGCCGATCCAGCTTCTTGCCTGCTTCATCTTTCCGACAGGTATATACTTCTGATTGATATGCCTTACCTGTGCCTTTGTTTACCCTATCATACGGAATATCTTCAATCTTCCTGGCGTACTGCTTGTACATCATTGTGGCGTAATCACCTCGGTATCCGTGTATATCAGCATTTTTAGAAACGTGCTGCCAAACCTTTTCGTCCGAAGCTGTAGCCTTAAACCTTGCTACGATCTGCTCCGTATTTGGACCGATGATAGGACTTATACGCTCTCTGCCGCCTTTTTCTTTTGTATGTACAAAGTAAACCTGACCAGGATCCGTAAATATTCTCGTATCCTTGCAGATCGTCAGTCTCGTCTGCTCTGTAGCCGTCCTCTTATCCGCCGGAATCGCCTCGATCCGCTTAATCTCGCTCTCGATCTGGTCTCTCGTCATAAGATCCCTGCCCTTGATCGACTCCATGCCAACCCGACGGAGGCCAGTGCCTTTGCAGAACTTGATCAGCTCGTCATTATTCGTAACGGAGAAATGTTTATCCCTCACGGCATCCGTCCTGGATCTCCTGATGTCTTCTCTGTTCCTCTTCGGAGGCTGAAACCTCTTCGGATCATCAGCCTTTATTCCATACAATTTATTTAACGCCGCCGCCTCGGTCTGCACTGTCCAGGCCGACAGCCCCGCGTCAACACGGGTCTGCAGCCACTCCGGCACAAACTTTTCGGCTTTCTTCAGCGTGGTCACATCCGGATGTTCCTGTTTCATCCATGCGATGAAATACTTTGTGTGTTTCCAATACGTTTTGTACGTCGAGAAACTGTAGATCTTCCCCGATACTGTATCAGTATCGTGCTCCCGATCATACTTCATATCTTCTTTTTTTGAATCTCCAAATGCCTGCATCCCGGTCAGCTTATCGTAAGTCTGCTGGTGCATATCCTTGAAGTATTCCTTGTTTTTCCTTCCCACAGGCTCACTCCTTCATATATGCCAATAGGCACAGCGTTCCCGCCATGCTCCTTTTTTCTTTCCATATCCGTAATGTTAATGTTCTTTCGGTCCTTCCACCAGTTAAAGCAATGCCGTCTCACACCCGCCTTTCGGCCGCCGATGATCGACAACAAAACACTCTTTTTTATTCCTCACGGAAGGTCTTGTGTACGACCAATCAAGATACACTCTTTTACTGGTTATGTACCCAGGTTCTTTTGTTCCGACTTTTCTCAGCTGTTCGGTTCCTCTGTTCGCTCCCAATGTTTATGACGTTGATCAGGATATCAACGGATGTAAGCCATCACCTTCAGGACTTATACAGCGCCTGTTGCTATCCCCTAATTATCAAGTATCTAAGCCACTTTCCTAGGCTTCTCATGCTGGGAATACTAATTTCCAGTTAGTATCCAACCGGTCTGTATTTGTCCGTCAATTCGGTTGCTCATTGTGCTTTCAAAACGATTACTCACACAAATTGCATGACTCCCTACTATCCAATTCGCAAAGGCTACTTATAACGCTTTCGGGAAGTCCATGGTCAGATCCATTCATAGCAAAATATAAAAAAAATAACTGTTCGATCAGTATACCATAGATGCCTGTCGATGTCAACATATACAATATAAACCTGTCGTACCTGTTTACCCGTTCATATTTGCTTCGCTTCCGCGAACGGGTAAACTGGTACTAACCCACCCAAACTTACAGAACTGGAAAGAAAAATATTCATGCTTTAATTACTGTTTTTCTCTTTTTACTATCAAAAAGATTGTCCATTCCTTCATCGCTGACCCAAACTTCATCGCTCTCCTCAGAAGCAGAATTAGATTTCCAATCCTTATCTTCTTCAAAATAATTGAATGCTGGATAGTACTTTAAATGAACAGAACTATCTCTCTCCGAATTTCGATATTTCAAAATTCCCAATTCCATCTTTCTGTAACCACGTTTCTTACACAAAACCTTTTCTTCATTCTGTTTACTCTTATCTTTTTGATCTGTAACGCCAGACCAATTCCAACCGATTAAAACACCACCCGTATACTCAGTATCTCCAGATTCTTTAAATGCAGAAGTACCTATAGTACCACTATAATTTGCTCTTGATATACTACTAACTGTTACAACAGGCATTCCAATTTGAGATGCAAGCGTTTTTAATGTAGTCACAACTACATCCATTTTTGTTTTTCGATCTGATTGACTACGATCCTCTGGATCTGCCTTAATGATCTGGAGATAATCAACAAACACAACAACAGAATTACTCTTACGCTTTTTAAACACAGCAGCAAGATTCGCAATATCTTTTACAGTTAATCCATCCAATCCACTTTCAATAATATGCAAATGAGATCCATACTTTGAAAAATACTCTTCCGAATACTGTTCATATTGTGAATAAGCGAGTTTCGTAAAATCCCCTAAAAGTTCATCGTATGTCCAATAAAGAATATTCGCCGCAGTCAACTGCTTATTTTTGCTATCACGGTTATGTTGAAAAGACAAAGACGAAATACCTCTGGCAACAAACTCATCACGTCCCATTTCCAAAGCAAAATAAAGAACATCCACACCACTTTCAGCTATCTTCTGGGCAAGCGACATAAGAAAAGCGGACTTTCCAGTGCTGGTTTCGGCTGCCATAATGTAAAGTTCATTAGCAAACCCACCATTCAAAACTTTATCAAGAACCAAAAGCCCCGTACTAATTCGCGGCACTGACTGCGCACAGTGATCAACAAAAGTATCTTTATAATCAGACATTGGTTGAAGCGTAGCCAATAACTCATCAATACGTTGTTTATTATCCATTTAATAATCTCCTCTCTTTAAATCATCATTCCAATCTTTATTTTTAGGAATAATACTCTCCAACATTGGATTCCTATCTCTACAACCCTGCCCAGCAGCATCATTATCAACAGCCAAAACTACTTTCTTCCCACTCCTAACAAGCCGATCAATGGTCTTTTGATTTGCAATACCACCAATACTTACATACGCAGCAACTTCTTTCACTTTCTGCGCTCGATGAATCACATACAGACTAATTGCATCAATAGCCGCTTCGCACACATATATCTTTTGAGAAGGCTTATCATCATCGGAAACAAAATACCAAAAACGATCAGCTCTAGTTTTTCGACAACCGTGAAAAGGATCAGGCTTATACTTTGCACAAGTATCCATTAACTGACACCAACCATAATCACCCGATTGATAACGTTGACACTCAGCCCTACTTCTACATCTACGATCAGCATAAGCATTAGTTCCACGCAACTCACAATAATCATTTTGCGGATTGATAAAAACAATGTTATTACCCTTTTCAGACTGATATAAAATTCCACTATCAATCAAATGCTGAATTACATCCAAAGGAATTTTTCTCGCAGATAAAAAGGCATATAAATTACGATACGATCCCTTTGTTGGTTCTGGAATAACAATCTCTTTAAAACTCATCTGTAAATTCACCTTTGGACTATAATCAACAACCATGTTACCTACTAAAGCAAGAACTGCATCTTGATAACCATATCCTAAAAAGTTCATTAAATAATCAACATTATTACCAGTTTCACCAGTTCGAAAATTTCGATAACCATGAAACCCTTTCTTCACAGATACATGTTTATCAGCCAATAACAAAACACTACCATATTCAACCTTAACCGCATAACTATGATTCTTTAAAAGAAACTCATATAAATCAACCGAACAAGCTTGATCATACTGTTCCTTTGAAACAAAAACAGCCATAAAAACTCCTTTCATTCTACTTTTACGGAAATGGAAAGAAAAATCTATAGTCGCACTAACTTTTTCTTTCCATCTCCGTATATAGTTAGAACTTACAACACCGGTTGACTCAAGTCAAACCGGTGCTTGTAAGCAATATAGTTACTTACAGTTACTTACAGTAACTTACACGGAAAATTGGACTAGTGCTAAAACCTTTGGAAATCAAGGCTTTCAGTGCTAGTTGCTTAACCAAAGTCGTACCCACTTTTCGGTCGTCTCGTACCCACTTTTTGGTTGTTATAGTGTAATTTCGATGCCATTGATACCGTTGCCTTCTTTTGTTTCTGTAAAAGATTTGATGTATTTCTCTTTTGCATAGTTAGTAAGTAATGTTTTTATGATATGGTGTAAATTAGATTTCTTCTTGCGCCAGTTACTGTAATCATTTTTGTTGTAACCAAGTTCGATGAAGAATCCTTTGAATGTGTTTGTGTTTTTATCATACCATTCGTAACTAATTTTTCTTGATACTATGTGATTTTTTGAGTTCTTCATAGCTTCAATACGTTTAATTAGTTGACGTTTGATAATGATGACTTCGTCTGTATCAGATAGCTCACCTTTTGTTTCAAGTAGACTGCGTGGTACATTGATTATTTGTCCAACTTTTTCTGCGTAAGTGTAAAGAACTGGTTCTTCTATTAGTTGATATCCTTTGGCTATTTTTTGATTGCCAAGTTTTACTTCAAGTTCTCTCAGTGGCATAAGATAACTTTTAAGGTGTGCTTTTTGACCTTTTTTAAGTACTTTTCGCGCAATCAGTTCTTCTGTGCAGTCGATGGTTATTCGTACCATTGTAAGCT
>OIWV01003156.1_pt1 | contig 10963 bp, 8 predicted proteins | sample 1587751 | NCBI WGS metagenome assembly OIWV01 (sample SAMEA3888913, study PRJEB22519) | human gut metagenome | biome: human gut; feature: human-associated habitat; material: faeces | place: Denmark | collected 2010 | reverse complement strand
AGGAACTGGGTGCAGTAGCCGTTCTTGATGTCCTCGACCTTCATCAGGTCGTCGGTGAAGACGCCCTTGCCGGCGTTTTCGGTGGAGAGCTTGGCCTTGTTGGGGACAGCCTCGCCGCCGGCCACCATGTCCTCGCCGTGGAAGACCTTGCCCATACCCTCAAAGATGATCATGATGCCCTGGCCGCCGGCGTCCACGACGCCGGCCTTCTTCAGGACGGGCAGCAGGTTGGGGGTGTCCTCCAGAGCCTTCTGACCGGCGGTCATCACGACGTCCCACAGCTCGGCCACGTCCTCTTTGCCGCAGGCAGCAGCTTCCTCGGAAGCGATGCGGGCAACGGTCAGGATGGTGCCTTCGGTGGGCTTCATGACAGCCTTGTAAGCGCCCTCGACGCCCTTCTTCAGCGCAGCCACGATGTCGGAAGCGTCAGCCTCCTTTTTGCCCTCCAGAGCTTTGGAGAAGCCGCGGAACAGCAGGCTGGTGATGACGCCGGAGTTGCCGCGGGCGCCGCGCAGCATAGCGGAGGCAGCGGTCTTTGCGGCCTCGCCCACGGTGCAGCTGTCGTCCATGGCCTGCAGCTCACGGACGGCTGCGCCAACGGTCATGCCCATGTTGGTGCCGGTGTCGCCGTCGGGGACGGGGAACACGTTCAGCTCGTCCACGCGGGAGCGCTGGTTGTTGATGTTGTTTGCGCCGGAAATAATGGCGTCGCGCAGGATCTTACCAGAAATCATTGCTTTTTACTCCTTATATCTTCCCGGTACCCCCGGGCGGGCTTTGTCTCATCAGGCAACCACGTCATCGACCGATACGACCACGCGGGCGACTTTCAGGCCGGTGGCCTGCTCAACCTCGTCCTTCACGCGGTGCGAGATGGATCGCGCGGCGGTGGAGATGTTCAGCCCGTAGCTGACGGCAATGTGCAGCTCGATCACGAGACGGCCCTCTTCCTGTGTGACACGGACGCCCTTGGCCGAGTCGTCCACGCCGCGCACGGCGCTGCGGACACGGTCGGTCAGATCACGGGGGGCCATTGCGGCCACGCCGTAGCATTGTTTGGTTGCTTCGCCCACGAGCGTGGAAAAATACTCGGCTGAGAAGCTGACATCTCCCAGCGGAAAACGGGAAGTGATCATAGTCGCTCTGCTCCTTTTATTCATTATGATACCCCGGTCCGCACGGCGGCGGGGCGGTGCGCGGGCCTGAGAAGGCGGCGTACCACTTTTATTATACAACTTTATGAGGAAGCTGTACAGCACATAATTGCTGACAGAAAGAAAAAAGTCAGGCGCGGCTTACCCGTCTCGGTCTGTTTCGACACCGCAATGCCGGTATACTGAAAGACAGACAGAGCCGCAAAGGGCCGCGTTCCTGTTGTTAGTATAGCACAAAATCCTTCGCAGTGCATCCATTTCGTGAATATTTATCCGACAAAACAAAAGGTGATTGTGAATAAAATATAAAAGATGACGCAGACATCTTTATCTTACTATGAAAAAGTGCTAAAATCTAAGGTGGCAAGAGTAAGACTGTATCCGGCACAGGATGCCGGGGCATTCGGCTGCCAAGGTGCTGAAGACAGGAATTTGCTGCGGCTGCACAGGAGCTGCGGCCCGGCGGCGGAAAAGTTCACAATAGGAGTTGTTTTCATGAATATTCTGTTTTTCCTTTCCCCCAAGCAGGACCTGATGTATGTGTACGATGACTTCACCCTCCGCCAGACGCTGGAAAAATGGGAGAACAACCGCTACGCATCCATCCCGGTGCTCAACCGCAAGGGAGAGTATGTAGGGACCCTGACGGAAGGGGACATCCTCTGGGGACTGAAAAAGTTCCACGGCCTCGACCTTGAGGCAGCAGAGGACATCCCCATCCGGGATTTTGCCCACAAGCGGGACTACAAGGCCGTCACGGTCACCACGAGCATGGACCAGCTCATCGAGGCGGCCATGAACCAGAACTTCGTCCCCGTCGTGGATGACCGGGGAATGTTCATCGGCATCGTCCGCCGTCAGGCCATCATCCGCTACTGCTACGACCGCTCCCGCGCTGCCGCCGCAGAGCAGCGCAGAAAGCCCGAAAAGCAGGAAAAACGAGTCCCGGTTTCTACCGGGGTGCAGTAAAACAGGAAAAGGCCCCGCCGCTCTGCATGAAATGTGCAGGGCAGCGGGGCTTTTCTATGCCTGTGGGAAGGGGAGAGTGGTGCTTCAGCCCACGGTGAGGCTGGAATCGGTGAACCGGTGGGTCAGGACAGCCTCGGCGTCCTCGCCGCCCATGGCCAACAGCTCGTCCACCGAGAGGGTGGTGGAGCAGAGGATGGTCTGGAAGGTGATGGTCTCGATGCCCTCAGCCCGCAGCTGACGCAGCGCGGCCAGCGAGATGCGGAAGGAGGCTGTGAGCCGTCCGACGCAGACGGTGAGGGTATTGCCGCTCTGGGTGCTGGTGTAGGAGATGCGCTGGCCGTCCCTGTCGGTGACAGTCAGGCCGGGGAGGGGAGAGACGGGTGCGGACGGGGTGGCAGAGCCGCCGTCAGAAGAGGAAGAAGACTCCTCGGGGATAACAGGCTCTTCCGGCTCCACAGGGCGGGGGGTAGAGACCTGATCGATGACCTTGCCGTCGGCATCAGTGGCGGTGACTTTTGCGCCCGGACCCAGCTTGTCCTTGATGGTGTCGAGGACAAGCTCACTGCCTTTCTGCGAGAGGGCCTTGCCGTTGGGACTGCCGGCCTTGGCGGTCAGCTCAAGGCTGCCCGACAGATCGATGACGCTGCTGTAGATGCCGCTGCCGCCGCCGGTGCTGCCGTTACCGCCAGCGGCTTCGACCGTACCGCCGGAGATGGCGACACGGTCGAAGCTGCAGATGCCGTAGCCGCCGACTTTGCCGCCGTAGCCGCCAGCGGCGTTGACCGTATTGCCGGAGATGGTGACGACGCCGCCGCTGCGGATGCCGTCGCCGCCGTAGCCGTCTTTGCTGTCGCCGTTACCGCCCTTGGCGGTGACCGTACCGTCGGAGACGGTGAGGCCGCCGCCGCTGCGGATGCCATCGCCGCCGACGAGGCTGCCGCCGTTACCGCCATTGGCAGTGACCGTACTACCGCCGGAGATGGTGACGCCGCCGCCGCTCCAGATGCCGTCGCCGCCGGAGATGGTGCCGCTTCCGCCGTTGGCAGTGACCGTACTACCGCCAGAGATGGTGACGCTGCCGCTGCTGGAGATGCCGCGGCCGCCGTCGTCGCCGTTGGCAGTGACCGTACCGCCGGAGATGGTGAGGCTGCCGCTGCTGGAGATGCCGTTTGCGCCGCTGCCGCCTTGGGCCGTCAGGCTGTCATTTTCGCCGCCGGAGATGGTGAGGCTGCCGCTGCCGCTGCCGTAGATGCCGCTGCGGTAGATGTCGCTCTTCAGCGCGTTGTCGCCATCCAGCTTGATATTGGTGTCGCCCTCGCCGGTCACGCTTACGGCGGCTTTGTTCCGGCTGCTGGTGTCGATGTTCACATCCTTGAGTGTGACCTCGACCTTATCGTCCTTATCTTTGGCCTCGATGGTCACGGTGTGGGAAGAAGCGGTGTCCTTGTTCTGATTTGTGATGATGGTGTTGGTGTCGCCGTAGGTGGTATTGTTGTTCTGGGTGACGTTGTTGCCGCTCTCACCCGCCGAAATCGTAATGTCACCATTTTCGATGTGCCATATATCGGCAAAAGCCGGGGCGGCAAGGGTGGTGAGCATTGCGGCGGTCAGGATAAACGCTGCTGCCCGCTGAGAGGCCGGACGGGGTGAATCGATCCTCCCCGTATGGAAGGGGCGGCCCAGAACACGCATCGCAAGCTTACGATAAGACAGCATACAAAAACCTCCTTTGAACGGTGAAAAACAGGGGGGGTCTAATTACTCTGAATGTACCACATCTGCGGAGAAAAATCAATAAAACCTGCGCGAATCACCCTGTTTCCTGCGTGAATGGAGAAGTTCGGACAGATTTTGGCTCTCCCCTTGGGGGAGCTTGCGCGGAGCACCTGAGAGGGCAAGGACGCTGACAGAGAGCTTTTTTGCGCCTTTTTGCTCAAAAAACTGCCTAAAAGTACATTTTATTGGATTTTTATTCTGCTATACTCCTGTCAGAACAAAAAGACACAGGAGGGAACAGGAATGAAAGACATTGAGCTTCGGTATGTGGGCGGTCATGTGGAGGTGTATACGGGGGCGGGCGCGTTCCTATTCTCGGCTGACACCCTGCGGGAGGCGATGGAAGAGCTGGATGCCGCCTGATGCGTTCCCGGGAATACCGGAAAGCACCGGGCGGGAGTTAGAAAATACTAATGTAAAATGAATGTAAAATTCAAGAAAAGAACCGTCTAAGAAGGCCCGGAAATCTTAAAATTCCGGTCAAAAAAGTGATTTTCCTGTAAAATAATGCTTGTTGAGCTGGGGGGTTCGATGCTATAATAAAAAGGACGGCGTTTTGCGTATGGAGAGCTAAGCACAGCCGTCTTGTGCAATGGAGCAATAGGAAGATTTTAGGAGCATTGTTTTATGGACATTACACACATCACCTCTCTGCTGGGCGGTATTGCGCTGTTCCTGTATGGCATGTCGATCATGGGTGCCGGCCTCGAAAAGCTGGCCGGCGGCAAGATGCAGGGCGTATTGCAGAAACTGACTTCGTCCACCATCAAGGGCGTCATTTTCGGCACCCTCATCACCGGCGTCATCCAGTCGTCGGCCGGCACGGTCGTCATTTGCGTCGGCCTCGTCAACTCCGGCATCATGACCCTTACGCAGTCGGTAGGCGTTATCATGGGTGCAAACATTGGTACTACGGTCACCGGTCAGCTCATCCGCATGGCGGATATTTCGGGCGACAGCCTCATCCTGACCCTCATCCAGCCCAAGACGTTTGCGCCGGTGGTGGCGTTTATCGGCTGCATTTTTTATGTATTTATCCGCAACGCGAAGAAAAAGAACATCGGCCAGATCATGCTGGGCTTCGGCATCCTGTTCACCGGTATGAGCCTGATGGACACCGGTGTGTCTCCCCTGCGTGAGAGCGCAGCGTTTCAGGAGCTGTTCGTCACCATGACCAACCCCATCCTCGGCGTTCTCGTGGGCGTGGTGGTCACGGTCATCATCCAGTCCTCTTCGGCCTCTGTAGGTATCCTGCAGGCGCTTTCCAGCACCGGCCTCGTCACCTTCAGTTCGGCCATCCCCATCGTGCTGGGTGCCCACATCGGCACGGCCTTCACCCCGCTGCTGACCATCGGCGGCTCCTCCAAGGACGGCAAGCGCGCCGCCCTCATCCACCTGTACTTCAACATTATCGGCAGTGTCATCCTGCTGGCGCTGGTCTATGCAGTCCAGTTCACCATCGGCATCCCCATGTGGGGCGATGTGATGAACAAGAGCAGCATTGCAAACATCCATACCATGACCAGCGTCATTGCGATGCTGTTCTTCCTGCCCTGCAGCGGCGTGCTGTCCAGGCTGGCCATGATGACCGTGCCGAACAGCGCGGAGGAGGCGCAGGAGCTGAGTATGCCTGTGCTGGATGAGCGTCTGTTCAAGAGCCCGGCTGTGGCTCTGCAGCAGGCTAAGAACGCGGTGGTCAAGATGTCCCGCCGCGCAGCCCGCAACGTCGGCCTCGCCACTCCGCTGCTGCTCAAGATGGACGAGGATGTCGTGAGTGCCATCGATGTCCGCGAGAACCTCATCGACCGGATGGAGGTGGACATCTCCAACTACCTCATCAAGCTGGCAGACCAGGAGCTGGGTGACGCGGAGAGCCATGAGGTGACCGAGCTGCTCAACTTTGTCACCGAGTGCGAGCGCATCGGCGACTATGCAGTCAACATTAAAGAAAAAGCGCAGGAGCTGACCGACAAGGAAGTCACCTTCAGCGAGAAGGCACAGCAGGAGCTGAAGCTTCTCGACAATGCGCTGGAAAAGATACTGACCCTCACCACGGACGCCTTCGAGTTCGACGACGCCCGGACCGCCAGCCAGGTGGAGCCGCTGGAACAGGTCATCGACATCCTCGTGGAGCGGCTTCGTGCGCAGCACATCAAGCGCCTGAAAGATGGTGTCTGCTCCATTGATACCGGTGTCGTCTATCTCGATGTGCTGAACAATGTAGAGCGTATCTCGGACCACTGCTCCAACATCGCCGCTCGTCTGGTGGGCATGGAGGCAGGCGAGGACTATGACTCCCATACCCTCAAGAACATGATGCACCACAACCCCACCAAGGAATATATGCTCAACTACGAGCAGTGCCGTAAGGACTACCTCGTCCCGCTGGAACAGCTCGAAGCCTGATTTTGATAAAGTATAAAAACAGTGCAGACCTCCCCGGGGAGCGTCTGCACTGTTTTTGTTTATTCACCCAGGTCTTCCAGCAGCGCCCGGAGGGCCGTTTCGCCGGTGACGTAGAGGCCCTGCTTGAGCCGGAGGGCATCGGCCTCGGGCAGGAGATTGACATAGATGCCGGTGCGCAGGAGCCGCTTGTCGGGCAGTCCGTTGTCGGAGCAGGTGTAGACGACCACCCGCCCGCCCTCGTCGCAGAGGTAGAAATCGGTGCCGCTCTGCCCGGCGGAGCCCTGCGCGGCCAGACCCGGCTCGGAGGCCGGCGTCTCTTCGCCGGAGTCGGCAGGGTAGGGGAGACTGGGCAGGGCCATCCAGAACAGGCTGAACACGATGGTAAAAATGCACAGCGCATAAAAAATGCAGAGCCAGACCTTGCGCATGGCAGTGGACTCCTTTCGGCTGAAATGGTGTTTCAGACGGTAGTATGTGCAAAAGAAAACTGCCTCAGACAGGGATGCAGAATTTTCACACCCGGATGCTGTACTTTGGCGGGGCAGATGTGCTATACTAACATCGTATCCCGTCGATTTCCCCCTTGCGGAAGCGGGCGGTGCGGACTATAATGTATTATTATGGCTGTGGGCAGTCTGGCCGCAGCAGGAACAGCAAACGGCATCGTCAGAGGATGCTTTGAGATGCAGAACAGTGAAAATTGCGATAGGAGGCGATCCTTATCTCAAACAATGAAAGACGGAGACTCCACAGTGATGGTGCGCTCCGGGAGCAGCGGCCCGCAGCGGAGCAGAACCGGCGGGTCCGTGAGCCCCGCGGACCGCAGGAGCAGGGAGAAAAGCACGGCCATCCCGTTCTCGGATTCCTGGGCCGGACCATCGTCACCCTCGTCTGTCTGGGCATTATGGCGGGCAGTCTGGTGGCGGTGGGCGCTGTATACTATGTGGTGCAGGCTACGGCCAGTGACGGCGACCTGCTGGACCTCGACAACATCGAACTGAGCCAGTCGAGCCTTGTGGTGGCCACCGACCCCGACACCGGCGCACAGGTGGAGTACGCCACCCTGCGCTCTTCCAACAGCCACCGCGTCTGGGCGGACCTCGAGCAGATCCCCACCAACCTACAGTATGCATTCATCTGCACCGAGGACAAAGACTTTTACAGCGAGCCGGGCGTCAACTTCAAGCGCACCATCGGCGCGATGATCAATGAATACCTGCTGCCCATCTACAGCTCCAAGCAGGGCGCCTCTACGCTGGAACAGCAGCTCATCAAGAACCTGACCAGCGACAAGAGCGCCAGCGGCATCGAGGGCGCACTGCGCAAGCTGCGCGAGATCTATCGCGCCCTCATCCTGAGCCGCAGCTACTCCAAGGAGACCATTCTGGAAGCCTACCTGAACACCATCAGCTTCACCGGTACGATCCAGGGCGTCCAGACGGCGGCAAACGAGTACTTCGATAAGGATGTCAGCGAGCTGACCCTCTGGGAGTGCGCGTCCATCGCGTCCATCACCAAGAATCCCACCAACTATAACCCCTACACCAACCCCGAGAACCTCATCAACCGCCGGAACTTCCTGCTCTACAATATGTGGCAGCAGGGTGTCATCTCGGAGGATGATTACCGCAACGCCGCTGCCCAGCCGCTGGTGCTGGCAGAGACGGACAACACGAAGAAGAGCAGCTCCACTACCTCTTACTTCACCGATGCCCTCTTCAACGAGGTGGTGAAGGACATCATGGCTAAGGAGGGCGTGGACGAGTCCACCGCCCAGAGTATGCTCTACACCGGCGGCTATACCATCGAGGCAACGGTCAACCCCAAGATCCAGACCGCGATGGAGAACCTGATGCTCAACACCGACGACGCCTACTTCCCGGCCGGCTGGCATGAGGAAGAGGTGACCAGCATCTCCGACGACGATGTGCAGGTCTACAACGAGGACGGCACCCCCAAGACCCGCACTGGCGACGACGGTACGGTCTACTATTACCGCAACGTCCGCACGCAGGCGGCGATGGTCACGCTGGACTATGACGGCAATGTCATCGCCATGGTGGGTGGTCTGGGCGAAAAGACCAAGAGCCTTTCCCTGAACCGCGCCTACGGCGTCACCCGTCAGACCGGTTCTACCATCAAGCCCATCGGCGCCTATGCGCTGGGCATCGAGTATGGTCTGGTCAACTGGTCCACCATGCTCAACAACTCACCCCTCTACCTCAAGCAGGACATGGTCATCCGTGACGAGGACTACTGCCGCCGGAACGGCCTCATGGGTCTGACGGACAAGCAGCTGAAAGCCTACCCCAACGCATGGCGCAGCTGGCCCCGCAACTACGGCGGCAACTACGGCGACGGCTCCGACCTGCCGCTCTGGAACGGCCTCGCACGCTCCCTGAACACCATCGCCATCCGCGTTGGCGACCTCGTGGGCGCGAACAACATCTTCAACTTCGTCTACAATACCCTGCAGCTCAGCACGCTGGACCCCGTCAACGATGTGGGCCTTGCACAGATGGTCATGGGCAGCCAGACCCACGGCGTCACCCCGATGTCGCTGGCGGCGGCGTTCCAGATCTTCTACGACGGCGAGTACACCACGCCTCACCTCTACACCCGTGTGCTCGACCGGGACGGCAACATCTATATGGAGAGCAACGACACCAGCTATCAGGCTCTGACGCCCCAGACGGCCTATGTCATGAACCGTCTGCTGAAGAACGTCCTGTTCTCCAGCGTCGGTACGGCCAGCGGCCGCTACCCCAACTCCAACGGCATGGAGGCCTTCGGTAAGACCGGTACGGCCAGCGATGAGAAGGACCTGTGGTTCGTGGGCGGCACGCCCTATTACGTCACCGCTGTGTGGTGGGGCTACGATGCGCCCTTTGATATGACCAAGACCCTCGGCAAGCAGCAGGCCAAGACCCGCACCTGCGTCACGGCCTGGAAGGCCCTGATGGAGCAGGTCCAGGCAGACCTGCCCTATAAGGCATTCCCGGCGGCTGACGGCGTCGTGGAGCGCAGCTACTGCACCCAGAGCGGTCTGCTGGCCAGCGGCTCCTGCCCGAGCACGGCAGTGGGCTACTACCGTGCCGACGACCTGCCCGACGTCTGCAATTATTCCCACGGTCAGGCAGCTGTCGCCAGCGAACCCCTCGCGCCTGAGCCGGACACCACCAACCTGGACACCGACTGAGGCAAAAATCGTACTTTTCGGCACATTGGGTTGCAGATTCGGTGCGCTGAAGGGGTACTTCACGGCTCAAAACTGGATAATCTGACAAAATAGCATCCGACCTCTTGCAATGCAGGGAGTCGGATGCTATTATATTTTCTGCAAGAACACTTGTGTTTGAGAGGTGAACAAGTTGGAACGCCGTTTTTATCTGGTGGATGCGCAGGTCCTGCCGGAAGTTTTTCTCAAGGTCGTCCGGGCCAAGGAGCTTCTGGCCAGCGGAGAGGCACGCAGCATTTCGGCTGCGACCCGCAGCGTAGACCTGTCGCGCAGTGCATTTTATAAATATAAGGATTGCATTTTCGACTCGGAGAATGGCCGCGAGGTCATCACTGTCATGGCGACCCTGCGGGACGAGACGGGTGCATTGCAGAGCCTTCTGGCCGGCATCAGTGCCGCCGGTGCCAGCATCGTGACCATCAATCAGTCTACTCCGGAGAACGGAGCCGCGCTGGTGGCTGTCACCATCCGCACCGACACCATGCAGATGACCCCCGAGGAGCTGACGGAAAAGCTTTCGCGCCAGAGGATGGTCGTGGGCGTACACTGCGGATACAATCTGTGACAGTACATTCATAGAAAAAGGAACGAGGGCAGTATCATGGCAAAAATCGCGATTCTGGGCTTTGGCACGGTGGGCAGCGGCGTGTACGAGGTGCTCTGCCGCAACGCCGCAGGCGTCTCCCGCCGCGCAGGCGAACCGGTGGAGGTCAAGTACATCCTTGACCCCAAAGACTTCTCGAATCATCCGGCTGCACAGCTGTTTATAAAGAATTTTGACGCCATTCTGGAAGACCCTGAAGTGAAAGTCGTCGTCGAGACCATCGGCGGCACCCGCTTCGCTTACCCTTACGTCAAGGCCTGCCTCGAGAGCGGCCGGAGCGTCTGCACCTCCAACAAGGAGATGGTGGCCACCTACGGCGCAGAGCTGCTGGCTCTGGCCAGGGCACACAACTGCGCCTTCCTGTTCGAGGCTTCCGTGGGCGGCGGCACGCCCATCATCACTCCGATGCACCAGTGCCTCGCGGCCAACGTCATCACCGAGGTGGAAGGCATCGTCAACGGCACCACCAACTTCATGCTCACCAAGATGGTGCGGGAGAATCTGGGCTTTGACGAGGCTCTGAAGATCGCTCAGGAGCTGGGCTACGCCGAGACGAAGGACCCCGGCGACGATGTGGACGGCCGCGACGCCTGCCGCAAGATCGCCATCCTGTCCTCGCTGGTGTGCGGCCATCAGATCTACCCCCAGAACATCCCCACCCGCGGCATCCGTGCCATCACCACCGCCGATGTGGAAGCGGCTGAGAAGCTGGGCTGCGTGATCAAGCTCATTGCCTGGATGAAGCGGGGCAAGGACGGCAGCGTGGCTGCCGGTGTGGAGCCCTGCCTGGTGCCCCGGGCCAACCAGCTGGCCAGC
>OIWV01003154.1_pt1 | contig 10965 bp, 9 predicted proteins | sample 1587751 | NCBI WGS metagenome assembly OIWV01 (sample SAMEA3888913, study PRJEB22519) | human gut metagenome | biome: human gut; feature: human-associated habitat; material: faeces | place: Denmark | collected 2010 | reverse complement strand
TTTACGTAGTTCCATTTGTTGTATTTATAAGTATAATATATATATTTTTTTTTATAAGATATAATAATTATAGAAGAATAAATATGAGTAAAATAACCAGTCTTGCAATAATAACAACATGCATAATACAAAGTATAATGCTTATACTTCTAAGGTTGCTTATATCAGACTTGTCAGGTAAAGAATATATATTATGTCTTATAATTATGTTTGCAGCATGTATTGCGAAAAATATGATATGTATATTTATGATTGAGATAAATGAGAATGTCAGATATAACTATGAAAAGGATGTTTTGAAAATTGAAATAGATACGAATAACAGGTTGTGTGAGAATATTAAAGAAGCACAGGAAGAACTTAAGGATATACGTCATGATTTGAAAAACAGACTCAATACATTAAGCTATGCAATACAGTTAAAAGATTATAGTGAGGCAGAAAAAGAGTTGGGGAATATATTGGATAACATTAATATTGTTGGAAAGCCAAAGTACTGTGCTAATCTTAGGATTAACAGCATATTAGAGTATAAGCTTGGAAATATATCTAAAAATGTTAATGTTATGTCAAGGATTAATATTCCAGACGACATTGAAGTAGATTATGCCGATTTAAATGTACTTATAGGTAATCTCATTGATAATAGCATACAAGCTGTAATGAGGGCTATTCAATATGATAAACCAGCTTATATAGATATTGAATTGATATATTATGCAGGAAACATAGTATTCAGAATAAAAAATAGTTACATAGAAGTAACTGAAAAAAAAGATGAGGAGTATTATAAATATCATGGCAGGGGAATCAGAAGTGTTAAGAAAATATTGAAAAAACTTAATGGAACATATGATGTAAATAAGACAGATTGTGAATATGAGACGTGCATATCGTTTAACATTAGAGATAGCAAAATATAATTTTAAATGCCAGCATTATTGTTATTATAATGGTGCAAGTACATCTGCAATATAAGAGAGCATAACCAAATATTACAAAGAAGTATACCAAATATTACAATTTGAAATAAGAAGATATTTTTTGTGGTAGTATATGTATAAAGGAACTGGTTCTTTATGTGTAGCAAATAAATATGATTAAAAGATAGTTTTGTCGGAAAGGAAGAGCATTATGCATAGAAAAAGTGTATTTGGAAAGATTATAGTAGGTGTTTTTGTTGGTATGTTTTTATTTGCAGAAGTTAAAATGATTAAAACATATGCAGTAAATAATGATGATTACCCATATGAATTTAATTTTGAAGGGAATAATACAGAGGAAACAGCTAGAAAACATAAGGATGATGAATCAGCAGCTTGGATGAGTTGCACTTATTTTGATGGTTATGAAGATGATGGTTATGATGCATATATATATGGGTATGTAGATTATTATTCTGATGATGGAGAGTGTTATAGTGGTAGACATAGATTTTATAAAGAAACGACTAAATATATGAAAAACTGGGTAAAAGAGAGTGAAAAAAATTATGCTACTATTAAAGCAACACCATGTGGACGTGATGCAGTTAGTTATGGTGGATTTTGGTGTCCAGACAATGCAAGTGGACATTAGGAGACAAGTATGATTAGAAACTATATAATAAGTACAGTATTGGTTATATGTGTATTCATGTTATCAGGTTGCAGACTAGCTAATATGGACGATGTTAATGCCATGTCATCAAATAATGCTATAGAAACAACCAAACAGGTTCAGTCTGAAAAAAATACAGATAAATGGAGTGAGTATATTAAATATTCTGAAATACCTTCGGACGTAGAAATGCCGCAATTGTCAGATATGGATGAAGAAATAGAAGTTAAAACAGGTGGTTCAAATATAATAAAGTGTAATATAGAGGATGCATATATAACAGAAAACTTTAAGGATATTTTGACTTTTATCAATGGTAATGACTATGAAAATATATATAATTTTTTTACAACTAAAAAGAAGGATGAATATATAGACGATAAAGCTAATCTATGCAAAAGTCCGATGGGAATTGACAGACAGTTGATTATATTTAAGTTAAAAGTAACAAATGATTCAGATATAGAACAGCAGCTGGCATCATCTACATTCAGTTTTTATAGTATAAGATATAATCAGGGCGGTAATATGGAATATGCATTGATACCAAGTGAAAGCAGAAGTTGCTATTTTGATGAACCAGATGGCTGGGTTGAGCATAAGTTTAATAAAGTTACACTTAATCCCAAAGAAAGCAGAGAACTTATAATGTTTTGTTTTGCTGATAAATATGTTGTTACACGTTATTTGTCACATAATAATGCACAGCATAAAACAGTATATGATAAAGTTGAAACAGATGGTTTATTACTGAATAATATATATATAGGAACTAATTATGCATCTAATATCAAGACAGGAAAACCTGAAATCTGGATGAATGATAAAATATTCAGAATTAGTTTTAAATAACAGATAAGCTTAATTAAATAAAGCTAGGGAATTATATTGTAAATATTATGGTCTTATACATAAATAACTTGTGTAGTGGCTAAATATAGGGGGCGGGTTGCGTGAAGGAAATGATAAAGATAGAGTTAGAGCGTTCTCTTAGGAGCGTGGCATTTAGGGTGTCGCTTATTATAGGAATGTTAATAGTTACAATACAGTTTATTAGTGTTGGATTGCATAATGCATTGAATCCGTTGGAGTTTTTCAGCTATGGAGGATTGCAACAGCCATACAATGTGTTTTATACATGGATAGGTGGCAGCTTTAATATATATTATACTGTATATATAAGAATACTTCCGATAATAGTTGTTATTCCTTATGCGGCTACATATTATACAGACAGACGACAAGGAATTATAAGAAATTATTATTCAAGAACAAATAAACTTAATTATCTTGTTGCTAAATTAATAGCGGTGTTTACTACAGGCGGAATAGCTGCCACAGCTCCATTGATTATTAATCTATTATCTACAGCTATGGTGCTTCCATCTATGCTTTGGAATGATGGTACTACGGATTGTATGGCAAACTCCATGTGGTCATGTGTTTTTTATACACATCCATATATATATTATATATTATATTTTATATTACAATTCATATGTGCTGGTTTGTTGGCGACAGTGTCATTGATGATTTCTTTATGGGTCAATAATACATTTATAGTATTATTATTTCCAGTAGTCTTGTGTGAATTCCTTAATGCAGCTTCAAGCTGGATTCCGAATATGAAGGCAAGAGGAATAGCACCATACAGGTTATTTAGTATAAGTCAGCTTTCACCGAATTATTGGGAATGTTATGTTGTATTTATTATAGTATTGATTGTCCTTGATATTATTATATATATATGGAGGGGAATTAGAAATGATACATTTTGACGTAAAAAAGAAAAAAATAAGTATATTTTTGTGTTTACTGTCTATTTTGTTAATAGTTTTTATATTGTCATATAGAAACGCCAACACAAGATTACCGGATTCTGTTAAAGAATATTATGAACCTGGGGATGTTGTAGAAGACAAGGGATTAGAAATATGTGCCAGCAATCTTTATTATGGAAATATAAAAGATATAGTGAATGAAAAAGGACTGCCTAAGGATATTATATCAGGAAAAAAAGATGCATTGGTACTTATTTTGAGTATTACTAATAAAAGTGAAAAAGAAGTTAAACTGCTGGCGGATTTTATTCCTAATGTAGCAATGGTAGGTTACCCTATAGGATATTATAATCAGGGTTATATATATGCATTAGATGAATCAGAAGACCTTAATATGCAGTCAGGAGAAACAAGGAAGGTTGCAATAACGTTTGCAGTAGGCAATGGATTAGTGAGGCAGGAAAGAAGAAAACAATTTATAAAATCAGACTTTTATTTTGATATGTCAGTATATCCCATACACAAGTCAATTGTATTTCATGGAGTTGGAAAGGTATGAGAAAATTGAAGGAATTGATAAGCATAAATGATAGGGGAATGTCCATTGTAATGATTGTTGCTATAACTATATTACTACCTAACACAGTACTAAAAGGGTTGGGGATTCCGCCTGGTGCAAAAGCGTGTCTGTATGATGTTTATATAGGGATTGGTATATATTATGTAAGCAGACTGCTCATAATATGTGCATTGTTTTATATATTGTATGCACAAAGATATAATTTTTCCGTAATGATGATTACAAGGCATAAGCATATATATAATATATGGAAAAGATGTGTAAAGGATCTTGCGATACTTAGTGTGGCCATCTCTGTATACATATATATAGCAACAACCATAGCAGGTATATGTATAAAACGAAAGATATGTAATTGGGAAGATGAAACAAGTATGTGTTATAGTGTCATACATATGCCATGTGAGTTGACTCCTTCGTTTTTGCTTATAAGTATAGTTTTTATATTGCAGACGTTTACAGTTATATTTGTCATGGGGCTGATTATGCTTGCGGTATGGTGGATAACAGACAAGAAATGGGCAGGTTATCTAGCAACCATAGTTATAATGAGTGTTGAATATTATGATTCTAATGGTGTTATAAGTACCGGATTGTTATGGAGAAAGTATGTAATGAATTATTCTGTATATAAAAAAGGGATATTATGGGGAAAAAATATTCTTATGCCAATAGCTGTGTGTATAGTTGTGTTGATTATTACAAGTTTTGCAGTCAGATTTAAGAAGAAAGAATTCATAAATAACAGGTAGAAAGTTACCTATATCATGATGAAGCCATAGTTAATATGCTAACTTACACTTATTAAGATCTACATGTTCTTTGATAAACTGTCCAGTAATTGCTTTAATATCTTCTGGCATATCCTTTGTGTTAAGCATAACAATTCTCTTTTTTAGCAAAATAGTTTACAAAGTTCAGAAAAATAGTTTATAAAGTATTGTTAAAAGATTACAAAAATGGTAATATATATCAATGTTAGAAACATATTAGGTGGGGCGTTCCCCACAAGAACCAATAGGGAGGTTTATAAGTTTATGAGAAAGACAGTTAAAAAACTTACTGCTGTAGGTTTAACACTTACTTCAGTAATGGGGCTTGTTGCATGTGGAAACAACAATGCTTCAACAGAAAGCAAATCAACAGTAGATTGGGCAAGCGTAGAAAAGCCAGAAGCTTTCACTGTTATGGTTGATGGTACAGTTCCTAAGATGGCAGATTGGGGTGACAAGTTTGATGAACAGCTCAAGGAATTAACAGGCCTTGACTTCACAGTAGTTCGTCCAGATCACAGCTCATACTATGATGCAGTAGCAAACTCAATGCTTGATGCAAACTCTATGCCAGATGTTCTTATTCTTTCATCGGACTACTTAGCACTTTATGCTAGGCAGGGTCTTCTCTGGGATATGACAGATGCTTGGAACAATTCAGCAACAAAGGCCTCAGGAAGACTTGTTGCAGATGCAGAAAAGATTATGGAGGCTAACTATGTTAAAGGCGTTGATGGGGAGAAAGCTCTTTACGGTTTCGTACCTGCGCGTGGTAACGGATGCTGTACATATGTAAAGGAAGCCTGGGCAACAGCTGCTGGTTATACAAAGGCAGATCTTCAGAAGCAGATGACATATGATGAATACTATAAGATGCTTAAGAAGATGAAAGAAGCTAAGGGCGTTGATTATGTAATTTCAGCTCCTGGTTTCTATTCAAAGGAAGTACCTTATACAAACTATCTTCCTGAATTCTATCAGAATGCACAGTTTACATTCTACTATGACAAGGCTCAGGGCAAGTATGTAGATGGTTTCTCAGAACAGGAAATGAAGGATGCTCTTCAGAGAATCCAGAACGCTGTTAAGGATGGACTTATTAATAAGGAATCAAGTACAAAGACAACAGCTACAGCACGTAACGACTTCAAGTCAACAGATCCTAAGACAGAATCAGGTGTATTTACATACTGGGCTGGACAGTGGGCTGAAACTTTAAGTGGCTACTTAAAGGGAGTTGGCCTTGATGATTCAATCGTTCCTATCCTTCCAGTTAAGGAACTTGGTAAGTACGCAGAAAGACTTTCACCATCATGGTGTATCACATCTCATGCTGCTGAGACAGGAAAGGCAGAAGGAATCTTTAAGTACTTCCTTGATAAGATGTTAGATGGTGGCGATATCCAGACACTTTGGGAATATGGTCCTAAGGGATATTACTACAACGTAAAGGATGACGGTTCATTCGAATTCCTTCCTAAGAAGTCTGACCCTAAGGCAAAGTACTCTAAGGCTCATCTTGACTGCAACCTTGTTCTTGCAGGATTCTCTAACGGAAAGGATCCAGGAAAGGCAGAACAGCCAGATAAGGTTACAGAGTGTGCAGAAATGTTCTTCAAGAACTCTCAGTTAATTGATCCTCCTGCTATGACAGAAGAAGTTGGTAAGCTTATCGGTGATATCAATACAGAGAGATATACAGTAGTTGATAAGGTAGCCAGAGGCGAATGGACTGTTGATGAAGCTATGAAACAGTATACAAATACAGTTGGTTCTAAGGTTGATGCAGCACTTAAGTCATTAAATGCACAGCCCGATGCTAAATAATTAGTGATTTGAGCTGCTTAATATGTATTATTAGTGATACCTGTTATCACATGTGGTCGTGCCAGGAGACCTGGTCTTCTGGCACGATATTTTGCTTAATAAGCATTGTTACTATAATATTAGGAAAGAAGGGTATAAAGATGCAGTGTAAGTCTTGTGGAACAGAGCTTCCTAAGAAGGCAAAGATTTGCCCTAAGTGTGGAGCACTTAATGGTAAGCCAGCTGGTAATACCAGATATTTAGCTATTATCGGTATGGTAATCATGTTGTTAGGCGGATTGCTTCCATTTGTTCAGTCAAATGAAGAACTTATGGATGGTTATACACCTAAGGCATACTCATTTGGTTTCATGAATATCAGCGTTATATTTATGTGGTATCTTTTTATGTTGCTTATCGTTGCTGGTATTCTTTTAGTTGTTGCTAAGAAAGAAAAATTATCAATTGTAACATCAGTACTTGCTACAGTTGTTGCATTTGTATCTATGTTTGCATTCCAGTTCTCTAGTACAGATGGTAAAACTAAGACTGGTGCATTAAAGTATGTATACCATAATATATCTGATTTATTATCAAACGGATATGGTGGTAATACTTATTCAATCGGTTCAGGTGTATATGTTATCATACTTGGACTTATAGTTGCTATCATAGGTGTATTCTGGGATGTTGTTAAGTTATTCAAGAAGGATCTCGGAGTAGATAGCAAGTATTTATCTAACTCATTAAATCAGAGTATTACGCAGAAGATGTTCTACTACAGAGGATTCTATATTATGTTCCTCCCAGTATTTATCATGATAGTATTATTCTTCTACTGGCCAATGTTAGGATGTCGTTATGCGTTCACATCATATGTATTAGCTAACCCATATTATATAGGTATTTTCCACTTCCAGACTATGTTAAGATTCGATACATATTTCTGGCAGGCATTCAGAAATACACTTGTATTATCAATCGTTAAGTTAATACTTAATACAGGTGCCGCAGTTATTATCTCACTTCTTCTTAACGAGATTACTAACATGGCATTCAAGAAATCAGTACAGACAATCATCTACTTACCTCACTTCATGTCTTGGGTTGTAGTTGCTGCTGTATTTAAGATGATTCTTTCAGTTAACAGCTCAGGTGTTGTTAATGGTGCTTTAATTAACATGGGACTTATCGATAATCCTATCGATTTCCTTGGTAGTTCTAAGTACTGGACAGGCACATTCTTCATGATGAACGTATGGAAGGATACAGGATGGGGAACTATTCTTTTCCTTGCTACATTATCAGGTATCAGTCCTGACCTTTATGAAGCTGCACAGATTGATGGTGCTAACAGATTCAAGAGACTTATATATATTACTCTTCCAGCTTTAGCTAACACTATCATCACAGTATTCATTCTTAACCTTGCTAAGGTTATGAACCTTTTCGAATCAGTATTCGTTACACAGAGTGCTGGTACATACGATGTATCACAGGTATTACAGACATACGTATACAACAAGACTTTCTCAGCTTCATTCTCTGATTACGGTTATACAACAGCCGTAGGTCTGTTTAAGTCATTTGTAGGTATGATTCTCGTACTTGGTTGTAACTACGCAAGTAAAAAAGTCCGTGGACGTGGAATTGTATAGGAGGTTAGACACTAGTTTATAAAAAGAAAAAGAAAAAATTTAAAATCTTCCCAATAGTCAATGCGATCTTCTTTATATTGGTTTCATTGTTAATTCTTTTCCCTATGTGGAAGGTTATTGTAGATTCATTTGATGCTCATTCAGCAACAAGTTTTAGATGGTGGCCAAATGCATTCTCTGTAGGTGGTTATAATGCTATTTTCTCAAGATCAGCTTTATATAGTCCATTTGTTATCTCAGTAGTAACAACATTAGTTGGTACATTCATGGGATTGTTGCTTGCTACACTTGGTGGTTACGTTCTTATTCAGTGGGATATGCCAGGAAGAAACTTCTTTGCATATATGTTATTATTCACAATGATTTTCGATGGTGGTATGGTTCCTAAGTACTTAGTTATGCAGAACTTACACTTACTTGATACATTGTGGGCAGTAATTCTACCTATGTCTATCAACGTATATAACTTAGTACTTATGAGAAACTTCTTTGAAGGTATTCCAGAATCACTTTTCGAAGCTGCTCAGATTGATGGATGCTCACCTATGGGTATATTCTTTAAGATTGTGTTACCACTTTCTAAGGCTGCCCTTGCTTCAATCGGTCTTATGTTTGCCGTAACATTCTGGAATGATTATACAAACTTCAAGATTTATATCAGAACAGATAAGTTATACAACTTCCAGATTAAACTTCGTAACATGGTTATGGATAGTAATATTCCTAACGACGATTCAGTAGATCCTAACACTATTGCTAATGCATCTACAGTTGTTGCTATCTTACCTTTCATGATCATCTATCCATTCTGCCAGAAGTACTTTGTACAGGGTGTTAATGTAGGTGCCGTTAAGGAGTAATGAGCATTGTTATATAACATATATGGTGATGTACGGAAGTTATTATATTGAATATGACTTATGTTAAAATTAAAAGGCGGAAATGGTAATACCATTTCCGTCTTTTTTGTTTTATCGGACTTTTTATATGTAGTAATAGCATAGTCAGTATGATAAAATTAGAAAATAGAAATAGAGTAAAGATAGTGAAGATAAGGTGGTGTATGATGAGAAAGTTAGTAGATGCGATTTATCTTGAGAATATAGACGATGTCAGAACTATACTTGAAAACGAACCAGGGCTTATAGATGAAAAAGATGAGCATGGTGTGCTTATGGCACTTCTTGCAGCTAAGACAGGTAATATTGAGCTTGTTAAATATATTGTAGAATATTCAAGAGCAAGCATGAACATCCATGATGACAACAATAAAAACATGTTACACTATGCGGCTATGTCAGGTGATGTAAAAACCTGTAAGTATCTTGTAGAAAGAGTAGGTATGTCACCATTATCAGGTGATATAAATTTACTTACACCATTTGAGATTGCACATAAGAATCATTTTATTGAGCTGGAAGAATATTTTGAGCAGGCAGTAGGGCACAAGCTGTCTGATATGTATCACAATCCTATAAGGACAGGAATGTATCCAGATCCATCTATTGTCAGAGTTGGTGAAGATTATTATATGGTTAATTCATCATTTATATTCTATCCTTGTATTCCAGTATCACATTCAAAGGATCTTGTGCACTGGAAGATTATAGGATATGCGATAACTAATCCTGAATGGGCTGGGATTAATGAACTTGAAGGAGGAAGAGGATACTGGGCACCTGATATATCTTACTATAAAGGTAAGTTTTATATTACAGCTACATACAGGCTGAATGATACAGGCAATGTATATAGAAAACAGATAGTAGTAAGCTCAGAACATCCAGAAGGACCATACAGCAAGCCGGCAGTTATAGATGAGGATGGTATAGATCCATCTATATTCAATGATGAGGATGGAAGAAGATATATGCTTCTTAACAGAGGTGCCAGAATATTCGAGCTGAACGAGGATGCAACAAAGCAGATATCAAAGGCAGAGCTTCTATATTATGGAGACAATAAAAGAGCACCAGAGGGACCACATCTTTTAAAGAAAGATGGCTGGTATTATCTGTTTGAGGCTGAGGGAGGAACTGGACCTGGACATAGAATAACTGTTTCAAGAAGCCGTGAATTAAAAGGAATATATGAGCCTTGTCCTTATAATCCTATTATGAGACAGAATAATCCAGATGAGATTATACAAAGATGTGGACATGGCAAGCCAGTACAGACACAAAACGGTCAGTGGTATATGGTTTACTTATGTGGCAGAAAAATAGGTGATGGCTACAGCATATTAGGAAGAGAAACAGCACTTGATCCTATAACATGGACTGCTGATGGATGGCCTATAGTAAACAATCTTAATGGACCAAGTGCCCTGCAGGTCAAGCCGGATCTTCCAGAAACAATATGGGAAGCAGAAGCAGATGATGATTTTGATGAGTCATCACTAAGTAATGAATGGTGGTTCTCAAGAGTTCCTGAGATGGATGGAATAAAGCTTGCAGATTCACATGTATATGTAAAGGGAAGTGAGTATGATCTTGACTCAATGAAATCAAGAAATATACTCCTTAGAAGACAGAAGCATTTTAAGTTTGATGCTATATGTTGTATGAAGATGCCAGAACTATATCCGGGCCAGAACTGTGGAATGACCTGTTATTATGATGAGAATACTTATATTAAGTTTGCAGTATTTGCTACGCTGGATGAAGAACCAAGGTTGATGTTAAATATAGTTGAAAAAATCGGCGAAGAAGTTATAACACATGAAGGCATAATGGTTGCTAACAGCAAGCCTTATATATATCTTAAGT
>OIWV01003152.1_pt1 | contig 10973 bp, 9 predicted proteins | sample 1587751 | NCBI WGS metagenome assembly OIWV01 (sample SAMEA3888913, study PRJEB22519) | human gut metagenome | biome: human gut; feature: human-associated habitat; material: faeces | place: Denmark | collected 2010 | reverse complement strand
GCACGCCGCCGAAGAAGATACCGCCGATCAGGACCCACAGCATAACGGGGACCCAGCCGAACACAGCGGCCTGGATGGGGCCGTTGATGGGGCCTGCGCCGGCGATAGAGGAAAAGTGATGGCCCATCAGAACGGGAGCCTTGGCGGGACAGTAGTCCTTGCCGTCTTCCAGCTCGTGGGCAGGGGTGACGCGGGAGTTATCCACGCCCCACTTCTTGGCCAGCCAGCCGCCGTAGAAAATATATCCTACGATCAGCACGGCAACGCCAATGATCAGGAACAAAGCAGCATTCATAAACTTCTCTCCTTTCGAAACAATTTTCTCTTTTGCTTATGAAACAGGGCCCGTTTGAGCACCTGCGCTGCACTGTGTCCGCTGGCGTTGGTGGCCACGGATTCCTCCGGGAGCACCACCAGAGCGGTATGAAAATCCATCCATCCCCAATAGGACAGCCGGAAGCTCTCGTACCGGCGGCACCGCTTCAGGGCCTTCCGTGCCTCCGGGTCGCAGGAGTCGCACAGGAAGATGGCGGAGATATAGGTGTACATATGGTTGGGACCGGGCTGGATGCGGGCCCTGCCCTGCTCGTAGGCCAGGCGCTCGCACTGCTCGTAGATCTCCCGGGTCAGGTGCGGAACGGTGAACAGATACACATACTCGAAGCTGTTGGCCTCCCACAGCTTGGCCTTTTTCGACAGCACATACTTGGAGTTGTTGACGTAAAAGTCCATCCGGGCCGCCAGGGGAAGCTCCGCCTCCTCACAGCGGGTGATGTCGAAGCTGCCGCCGTATACGTCGCACAGCCGCTCCACTGCGTCCTCTCTTGTCATGGTTCCGCCTCCCTTCCGGCAAAATCGCCGTTAACGCTTCCTTAACATCGGCTTATGGCGCTTTTGCAATTTTTGCCCAAAAAAGCTAAACCCGAAAAAAGTTAACTTTTTCCGGAGTTCGCATGGGTTTTGTAAAATTGTCTGCTGAAAAATTACATTTCATACTATATACCTCTGATTTTGATCTTGCAAGGGGCAATATTCGACAATTTTTAAGTGTTAATTTTATGTAAATTTTTAGTTGTTTTGTATATAGAAAAGTGTTAAAATGAAAGAACACGCCGCCCCTGGGGCAACACCAAATAAGAGAGCTTTGAGACTGTAAAACAAAGGTAGACACCCACACGGCTGTGAGTGTCTACCTTTTATTTTTAGCATTCCCTGTTTTCGGAAATTTTCACGCCTGGGGATAGACCAGGCTTTCCGGCGTCCAATCCCGGATCCGGTCCGCGTACCAGGCGCAGCAGTCCCGGGCCAGGGCCGTGTCCAGATTGCGGAAATTGCCGCATTCTGCGGCGCTTTTGCCGGGCATGGGACCGTCATAGACCGCCCCGGCGGCGAACACCCGCTGCACCAGGCGGATAGCCGCCTCATCCGTCAGGCGGCGGCTGTCGAACAGGAAGTAAAACCCCGTCTGGCAGCCCATGGGGCCGAAGTAGATCACGGCGTCCTTTTCCGGGCTATTGCGCAGGAAAGTGGCGATGATGTGCTCCACCGAGTGCATTTGGGCATTGGTCAGCAGGTCGCCGGTGTTGGGTTTTTTGAAACGCAGGTCGAAGGTGGTGACGTCTCCGTCCCGGCGGGACAGGTACAGGCCGGGAACCAGCACGTCGTGGTTCACCGTAAAGCTGGCGATCCGTTCCATATCACGCCTCCAGCTGGTCCACAAAGGCCATAACCACCCGGTTCAGGTCCCGCATGGCCGTGGGAAAATTGAAAACGAAGTCGTGGTGCTCAAACAGGCAGTCGGACACGGACTTGACGGACATGAAGGGCACGTTGTTGCGCAGGCACACCTGGGCATCGGCGCAGCCCTCCATGTCGCACAGCAGGGGGTGGAAGGTGTCGGCGATCCAGTGGGCCCGGGGGGTGTCGGTGGCAAACCAGTCGCCGGTGGCCACCCAGCCAGTGCGGTAAGGGACGCCCACCCGGTCCATGGCAGCCCTGGCCCGGTCCAGATCGCTGGTGGGGAACTGCACCCGGTTCACCGTAGACACAAGGCCGATGGGGTCGCCCAGGGGCGTGGTGTCCACGTCGTGCTGCAAAAAGCCCTCCGCCAGAACGATGGAGCCGATGGGCATATTCTCAAAGCACCCGGCCACACCGGCATTGAGCACCAGGTCCGGCTGATACAGGCTGATCAGCAGCTGGGTGGCCATGGCGGCGTTGACCTTGCTGACGCCTCCGGCGCAGGCAATGACGTCCGGCCGGATCTGATAAAACGGCACCCCGGCCACGGTCTGCAAAGGCTGGGCATTCTCCTGGGTCAGCAAACTTTCGATCTCGCCGGTCATGGCGTATACGAGTCCAATCTTCATGGTTGGTTTCCTCCCGATAAATTCGATTTTCACCTTATATTGTAAGGATTCGCCGGGCGGATTGTCAAGAGGATTGCAAAATTTCCCAAAATGCGGTATAATGAACTAAGAAATGAACCAAAAGTGCATTTTTAAACAGTGTGTTGATTAATATCTTACAGTCTATACAAAATGCCGGGAAAAGTGTCGCAGGATTGTAACCGGTTTGTAACTATTTGTAATTTTCTGGGAAGGGGTGAGGCTCATGCCCGTTTTCGGCGTGATCTGCGAATATGATCCCTTCCATCTGGGGCACCGGTGGATGCTGGGGCAGCTGCACCGGCAGGGACCGGTGGTGTGCGCCATGAGCGGCTGCTTCACCCAGCGGGGGGAGTTTGCCGCCGTGAACAAGTTCGCCCGGGCGGAGATGGCCGTTCGGAACGGGGCAGACCTGGTGCTGGAGCTGCCAACGCCCTGGGCGGTGTCCGGGGCGGAGCGCTTTGCCCGGGGCGGCGTGGAGCTGCTGGAGAAAGCCGGCGTGGTGACCCACCTGGCCTTCGGCAGCGAGTGCGGCGACCTGGAGGCCCTGCGGCGGGTGGAAGCCTGCCTCTCCGGCGAGAGCTTTCAGGAGACCCTCCGGCGGAGATTGGAGGGCGGCGAGACCTTTGCCCGCTGCCGCCAGGCGGCGGTGGAGGAGCTGCTGGACCCCTGGGACGCGGCGCTGCTGTCCCAGCCCAACAACATCCTGGCCATCGAGTATCTGAAGGCCCTGCGCCGGGCGGATCTTCCCATGGAACCGATAACGTTCCCGCGCCGGGGCGGACCCCACGACGGCGGCGCGGCGGATGGGATCGCCTCCGCCTCCCACATCCGGGAGCTTCTGCGGACGGGGCACACGGAGGAGGCCATGGCCTTCCTGCCCCGGGAATCGGCGGAGGTGCTGCGGCGGGAAATCGCCGCAGGCCGGGGGCCGGTGGATATGCACACCTGCCAGCGGGCCATTCTGGCCCGGCTGCGGACCATGTCCCAGGAGGACTTTCTCCCCTATGACGGCGGCGGCGAGGGGATGTACCGCCGGTTTTACCGGGCGGTGCGGCAGGCCACGGCCATAGACGGCCTGTTGGAGGCCGCCAAGACCCGGCGCTATCCCCTGGCCCGGCTGCGGCGGATGCTGCTGGCGGCGTATCTGGAGCTGCCGGAGCCGGAGCACATCCCCTATCTGCGGCTGCTGGCCGCAAGTCCCCGGGGCTGTGACCTGCTGCGGCAGATGCGCGGGGCGCCGGTGCTGACCAAGCCCGCCGACGTATCCCGCCTGGGCCGTCCGGCCCAGGACCTGTTCACCCGGGAGGCTGGTTGGACCGATTTGTATACTCTGGCGTATCCCGACCTGTCTCAAAGCGCCTGCGGCGCGGACTGGCGGGCCACCCCATGGATCATGTAAGGAAATGCCTATGAAGAAACTGTACATCATTCTGATAGCGGCCCTGCTGCTGACGCTGGCGGCGTGCCTGACGGCCTGCAGCGCCAAGCCCGTGTCCCTGCGGGGCACCGAAGCGCCCAATCTGCCCGGCCCGACTAATGACGCGCTGAAGGTCACGGACGAGGGCCAGGACTGGAACATCACCCTGGAGCAGGTGGATAAGGAGAACTTCGCCGAGGACGACCGGCTGCTGGCCAAGGGCAGCTATCAGGTGTTCCAGCTGAACCAGGAGGGTTCGGGGGACGTTCTGTCTGCTACCGCCGACGCCGCCGAGGGCATCAACGCATATTTTGAGCAGTGGCGCAAGGACCAGCTGCAATTTCTGGGAGACGTGACCAACCTGGCCCGGGATGCTTACGCCGGTGTCAACGGGGAGGACTCCCGCTGGGAGCAGCCGGAGTATGTGTACTCCGATACCGTTACCACCGACTATTGGGTGGGGCCCAAGCTGCTGTGCGTGGAGATGCACTACAGCTCCTATTCCGGCGGGGCCCACCCCAACTCCTGGCGTGTGGCGGTGAGCTTCGACCTGAACACCGGCGAGGCCGTCAAGATCATGGACCTGGCCGAGGACGGCGAGGGCCTGCGGGCCGCCGTCAAGGAGAATCTGCTGTACCAGATCCGAGAGAGCGACATCTGGACGGAATACGGGGCCGAGGCCTTCTTCGAAGACTATGAGGACACCGTGGGCAACTGGGCGGATCAGTGCCTGGTATTCGATGACAATGGCCTGACCGTGGTGTTCAATCCCTATACCATCGCTCCCTATGCCACGGGAGAGCTGTCGTACCTGATTCCCTACAGTCTGCTGCAGCCCTATCTGAATGGCCGGGCCATGCAGCTGCTGGGTCTGAACTGAGGGAAAGGCAGCTGTAAAGCATTTTTATCCCCCGTTTTTGCAGGAAACTTTTTTCTTGCAAAGCGGGGGAGATTTTGCTACGATGAAAAAAACCACACAGGAGGTGGAACCATGGAGGAGCATGCGGTCTATCGGGTGCTGATGGTGGAGGACGACCGGGGCATCGCCCAGGCGGTGCAGACCCAGGGAGAGCTGTGGAATTTACAGGTGCGCCAGGTGCAGGACCTGCGGCACGTGATGGAGGAGTTCGCCGCCTTTGACCCCCATCTGGTACTGCTGGACATCGGCCTGCCCTGCTTCGACGGCTACCACTGGTGCACGGAGATCCGCCGGGTATCCCGGGTGCCGGTGATCTTTATCTCGTCTGCGGCGGACAATATGAACATCATCATGGCCATGAACCTGGGGGCCGACGACTTCATCGCCAAGCCCTTTGACCAGAGCGTGCTGATGGCCAAGATTCAGGCCCTGCTGCGCCGGACCTACGACTTCGGGGCCTCGGCTCCGGTGCTGGAGCACCGGGGCGCCCTGCTGAACACCGGGGACAACACCCTGACGTATCAGGGCCAGCGGGTCTCCCTGACCAAAAACGAATACCGCATTCTGCTGTGCCTGATGCAGAGCAAGGGCCGGGTGGTGAGCCGGGAGAAGCTCATGGAGCGCTTGTGGGAAACCGACAGCTTCGTGGACGAGAACACCCTCACCGTGAACATCGGCCGTCTGCGGAAAAAGCTGGACGCCGCCGGTCTGCCGGGGTTCATCACCACCCGGGTGGGCCTGGGCTATATGGTGGGGTGAGGGCCATGCTGACCGGATATCTGCGGCAGCGGCGCAGGACGCTGCTGGCGTTTTTCCTGTTCGGCGGCATCTTCGCCGCCGCCTTCGCCCTGTACCAGCTGCCGCTGCGGGCGGTGGCCTATCCCTTTGTGCTGTACGCCGCCGCCGGGGCGGTGCTGCTGGCCCTGGACTATCGCCGGGTCCTGCGGCAGCACCGGCGGCTGGAGCTGCTGCGGCAGCTGCCGGAGGATCTGGCCGACGCCCTGCCCCCGGCGGACACGGTGACGGAGGCCGACTATCGCAGCCTTGTGACCCTGCTGGCGGAAAGCCGCCGGGCCATCCGCGCCCAGGAGGAGCAGCGCTACGGCGACATGGTGGACTACTATACCATGTGGGCCCACCAGATCAAAACTCCCATTGCCTCCATGCGCCTGACCCTGCAGAACGAGGACTCCGACCTGGCCCGCTCCCTGTCCGGGGACCTGATGCGGGTGGAGCAGTATGTGGAGATGGTACTGGTGTTCCTGCGGCTGGACAGCAGCACAACCGACTATGTGATCCGCTCCCACAGCCTGGACGATATCGTGCGCCCGGCGGTGCGGAGGTTCGCCGGGGAGTTCATCCGCCGCCGTCTGCGGCTGGACTATCAGCCCCTGGACCGCACCGTGGTCACCGACGCCAAGTGGCTGGGCTTCGTGGTGGAGCAGGTGCTGTCCAACGCCCTGAAATACACCGCCCACGGCTCCGTGACCATCGCCATGGACGGCGATGACCTGTGCATCCGGGACACCGGCATGGGCATTGCGCCGGAGGACCTGCCCCGGATCTTCGACCGGGGGTTCACGGGCCTCAACGGCCGCCGGGACACCCGGGCCAGCGGCATCGGGCTGTACCTGTGCCGCCGGATCTGCCGCAGCCTGGGACACACCATCCGGGCCTCCTCCGTGCCCAACCAGGGAACGGAGATCCGCATCGGTCTGGGCCAGGCGAAAACGCTGTCGGAGTGAAAATCGCCCCAAATGCGCAGAAAACAAGATGTCCCGTCTGAGTGTGTCCGGTTAGGAAAACATTCTGAGACGAGAGAGAAACGGTATGGCTTCGGCTATGCCGTTTCTTTTATTTGGTGTCCAAAAGGAAAGATCCGAAAATAAGGCGACAGAGCCTATTTCCGGGCAAACCTGCTCCTCGGTTGAAACAAAGAAAAGCGAAATGACGGGGAATACTTTTCTATCGCTTGTTTTGTTCTGGGGACACAATGAAAGTGCCGCAGTGCTGCCGGAGCATATGGACTTTTTGCCGTCGGAGCGTCTTTTAGGTCAAAATAAAGGGAGGGAATGGAGATAGATGTCTCAGCAAAAAAGATATTCTCAATACGAGGATGCGTGGAACAAATCCGAGGAACGTGTCAACACAGAGCTGCAATTGGCGCAAGGATTCAATGTAGCTGATATCTACTTGAATAGAACATATTTGGAATCTTTTTCAGCTGCGCCGATTGTACCGGCTCCAAAAAGCCTGATGGATACCTCGAAAATAAGGATCATAGAAATCACAAAGATCGTTTACGATAAAAATGAAAAGTTTACGGATAAACTGAAAAGCGTGTACTCTGCCCTTCATAGTTTCGGCAGCGCAGTAGCTATTATCATTGACAGCGATGAAAAAAACATCAAGTTCTACATTGGAATACGCTCGGCTGCTAATGCGTCGATCGCTGGGGATGTGCTGGAGTCTACGCTCAGAGGCAACTTTCCCGGCATTACATATAATTCGCTGACTGTATCGGAATGCGAATCCATGATGGAACACATAAGGGAATTGGGTGTTAAGAGCCTATCTTCCGTTTCTATGGTTCCCTCTATGAGAGAAAAAGAATTTAATATGGAGTCCTTTGTTCAGGGAATTGAAAAGTTCATTGACACATTAAGCGGAAAAACCTACACAGCTATACAATACAGAGAGATTTTTGGATATATTCCGGCTCCGAATGAGTATAAATGCTCTCAAGAGGAATTTTTCGACGCACTCATAAAAGCCATTGAGACAAGAACGGAGCTGTCTGTATTGGTCGCTAAAAAAAATATGGACTATCAGGATACCAGCAGGCGATAATAAGGTATAACAACAAAACTTGACGAGATCGAGGAAAAGTCCTGAGACTGTCGAAAAACTCGGGAATCTTTCGCCATCGGAAAGGAAGATCGTTACGAAAGAAACCCATCAGGGGTGTCTTTCGTTTGCAATCATAGGTTTTTCAAAACTTTTTAGGTTCTGAAAACCGCACGCAGCTTGTCAAAAAGTTTTTTTGACAAGCTGAAGGGCTTGCCGCCTGTGAAGCACAGGCGGCAAGCCCTTTCGCTAACTTGAACCGTTTTCGCTTTGAAATATTGTCGAACCTTTTGGGGTCACTTCATTTTTGCTCTATGAACAAATGCCGGGGGCGGACTCGCCATTACATCCGCTCGTGGAGCTCCCGCAGACAGCGGGGGCAGACGTTCTTTCCCCGGAAGGTCCGCACATCCTTGGTGCTGTCGCAGAAAATACAGCTGGGGCGATACTTCCGCAGGACGATGGAGTTGCCGTCCACATAGATCTCCAGCGGGTCCTTCTCCGCAATGTCCATGGTGCGCCGCAGCTCCACCGGCAAAACGATCCGGCCCAGCTCATCCACTTTTCTCACAATACCGGTTGACTTCATGTTGCCATCTCCCCATTTCGTATTGACCCTCATTAAAGTGAAAATACTACGCTTTTTTATTATACGACAAGTTCTCCGTTAAGTCAACAAAGTGCTTGGCATTTTTACAATTTCTTCACGAATACTGTGTGTTCTCCCGGTCATATACATGGGCAGGAGGGGGAATGCATATGGCAATGGCCTGGATCTGGACGGGGATGGCGGCGGTGTCGCTGATTTTTGCCGCATGGAACGGCACCATGGACGCCGTGGGCGCGGCGGCTCTGGAGGGGGCCGGGGCGGCGGTGCAGCTGTGCATCGCCATGGCCGGGGTGCTGTGCCTGTGGAGCGGAGTCATGGAGATCATGTCCCGCTGCGGCCTTTCCGGAAAGCTGGCGGCGCTGCTGCGGCCCGCTCTGCGGCGGCTTCTGCCCCGGGCCAGCCGGGACCCGGAGACCCTGGCGGCGGTGTCGGCCAACGTGTCCGCCAATCTGCTGGGTCTGGGCAATGCGGCCACGCCCCTGGGCATCCAGGCGGCCCGGCGCATGGCCCGGGGAACAGACGGCACCGCCGACGACGAGCTGTGCCGCCTGGTGGTGCTGAACACGGCGTCGCTGCAGCTGCTGCCCACCACGGTGGCCGGGGTGCGGGCGGCCTGCGGCTGCCGGACGCCTTTCGATATCCTGCCGGCGGTATGGCTGTCGTCGGCCATCTCCGTGACGGCGGGGCTGCTGGCGGCACGGCTGCTCCAGCGGGTGTGGAGGGACTGACATGGACCCCACGGCATTTGTGATCCCCTGCCTGCTGGCGGGGGTGGCCCTGTACGCCCTGACCCGGCGGGTGGACGTATACGCCGCCCTGACCCAGGGTGCCGGGGAGGGCCTGACGGTGGTGGCGAAAATTCTCCCGGCGCTGGTGGGCCTGCTGACGGCGGTGTATATGCTGCGGGCCTCCGGGGCCATGGACGCCCTGGCGGCGGCGCTGGCTCCGGTGCTGGGGCTTCTGGGGATCCCGCCGGAGACGGCGGCGCTGCTGCTGGTGCGGCCGGTCAGCGGTTCCGGGGCTCTGGCGGTGGGCAGCCAGATCATGGAGCAGTACGGCCCGGACTCCGCCGTGGGCCGCACGGCGGCAGTGATGCTGGGCTGCTCGGAGACCACCTTCTACACCGTGGCGGTGTACTTCGGCGCGGCGGGGATCCGGCGCACCCGGTACACCATCCCTGCCGCCCTGACGGCGGACCTGGCCGCCTTCGTGGCCGCCGCCTGGGCGGTGCGCCTGTGCTTCGGGTGAAAACGGCATTTTACACTATATATTGGGGCCTTTACGGTCACGATCATCGTAAAAAGCAGAAACCGCCACTCTGCCAAGTGACGGTTTCTTTGAGTTGCTGAAACTCATCTAAACTTCTCACGCAACGGGGTCAACCGCCTGTCGCAGCGTCCCCTTTTCATCTCCTATTATACCCTATCCCCGCGATTTGTCAAGCGCCGCAAAACAACCCCAACCCCTTTACATTCTGCAAAACCATGCACACGTCCGCAAAACGCGCACAAATTGTGAACAAATGTCCGCCTTGCGCGCTTTCGCGTCTCAAAGTTTTCCCATTTTTTCCCAGCGTATTTGCGCTGCAACGCACATAAACGCAAGCGAAATACCGAATATCGCATACAAAGCGCGTTTTTTTGTGTTTTACGCACCACCGGACGCCGAACCAGAACAGTCATAAAAGTTCCGAAAATGTGCTGTTTTTCACGGAAATTGCAACGTTTCGGAAAATGTAAATCTTTTTTAATAATTTTTTACGAGTTTTTTTGCAAATCCCCGGCCAAAACGCCTTGATTTATCTGCGGGATGTGGTATACTTACAACCGTGAAAGGCGAAGCCGAGTTGTTCGGGCCTGCGGTCTACAACATAATGATGTTTACGTTGTAAACACTGTCTCGGAGGATGAAGCCGAACCGGACGCAAACAAATTTTTATGGAGGAAACAAACATGAAGAAGATCATTGCAACTGTGCTGGCCATGGTCATGGCTCTGGCACTGTGCACCACCGCTTTCGCGGCATCTGTTACTGGTTATACCGGCTATAACAGAGGCGGCAACAAGCTGATGGCGGACGACACGAATGCTGAAAGCTTTTCTGTGGAAGCTCACGAGGCTGCGTTCAACAAAGCCACCGGCGCTGGTAATGTTGCTTTCTACCGCGTAGAAGGTGCCGCGGCTGGCGAAAACACTGGCTACAACGGTGATTACATCAAGGCAGACAAGACTGATTTCGATCTGCAGCTCACCAAGGCCGGTGCTTCTACGCTGTATCTGAAGCACGTTGATACTGGTGCTGAGTATGTTGCCAAGGTTGAGGCTTTCACCAAGATTGGTGACAAGTGCGGCCAGCTTGATGTTGATGCCGATGGCACTTACTATGTGAACACCAGCAAATACACTTCTGGTAACGCCACCAAGGACGCTGGTGAGGTGTACTTTATGGCCAGCGATGCGACAGGGGCTGTGTATGTCCTGCTGAACGGCAAGCTGGTTTCCGTGACGCTGGCTGATGAACAGACTCTGGTTGGCCACACTTGGGTTGCTGTCGTGAATGATGGCAAGGTCGTTTCTTACAAGTGCTCTGACTGCGGCACTGTTGCTTCCATCTACAAGACCTATGCTGCCGCTAAGGCTTCCGGTCTGAAGAATGTTGAGGCGTTTGTGAACGATGATGGCGAGACCATCTACCTGGCCTACACCGATGGCAAGACCGACAACACCAAGCCCACCGACACCAACAAGTCCCCCAAGACCTTTGACGCTGGTATCGCTATGTACGTCGGTA
>OIWV01003142.1_pt1 | contig 10999 bp, 10 predicted proteins | sample 1587751 | NCBI WGS metagenome assembly OIWV01 (sample SAMEA3888913, study PRJEB22519) | human gut metagenome | biome: human gut; feature: human-associated habitat; material: faeces | place: Denmark | collected 2010 | reverse complement strand
GCGCGACGTCATTTTAGGGGAATGCTCCTGCGCACGTAATCGGTATGGCGCAGGCTAAGACCGAACCGGTTGGGATGCCGCGAGCGTGTCGCTGCGCGCAAAGCGTCCGAGACTAAACCAGCGACTGAGCTTGGAGATGCCAATCAGGGGGCTTTCGTGGACCGGAGTTCGATTCTCCGCGCCTCCACCATAAGTAACAGGCAGGTAGATACTCATATCTACCTGCCTTTTTATTTCTAGTCCGTACCGCGGAGAATCGAACTCTATGCAGGGCGCGGGCGTAAAGAAAACGCCGTGGCAACGCAGACCGGGACACGCTTTCCCAATGGCAGCTCAAGCGGAAAGTCCATCCCGGAATCGCCCCTCAGAACGGGGCGTGCTTTCCGCCAGCCGCCCCGTCCTCCTCAACTCCAAAACCAATGCGCTCTCTATCTCAAAACTGGGTAGAAGAAAGCCAAAACGAAACAGCAGGAGGTCAAAATGACTGCAGAAGATAAGGCAAAGAACGCCGGCAAGGTCGCGCTCGTTTTGGAGGGCGGCAGCTTCCGCGGGCAATTTACCGCAGGCGTGCTCGACGTTCTCATGGAGGCCGGCGTCGAGATTCCGGCGGTATATGGCGTATCGGCCGGCGCCCTCAACGGCGTGAACTACAAGTCGCACCAGATCGGCCGTGCCAACCGCATCAACCTGGCTTTCTGCAACGACAATCGCTTCATGGGCGCCGCATCGTTTGCGTCCACGGGATCCATCGTCGGCTACGACTTTATCTTCAACGATGTCCAGGACCGCCTGGATCCCTTTGACAACGAGGCGTTCGACGCGAGCCCCATCGAGATGTACGCCGTCGCGACGGACATGCTCTTTGGAACCGCCGCGTACCTGCCGGTCAAAAGCGCCGTACTTGACCTCGACGCCGTGCGCGCCTCGACCTCGCTGCCGCTGGTGACGCCGCCGGTCGAGATTGACGGGCACAAATACGTCGACGGTGGCGTAGCCGATTCGGTCCCCATCGAGCACGTGCTGGAGGAGGCGGGCTTCGATCGCGCAGTTGTCATTGTCACGCAGGACCGCTCCTACGAGAAAAAGCCCTACGAGTTTATGCCCGCTGCGCGCGCCCGCTATGCCGACTACCCCTACCTGCTCGAGGCTATCGAGACGCGCCACGACCGCTATAACATCCAGCGCATGCACCTGTGGAAGTATGAGCGCGAGGGACGCGCGCTGGTCATTGCTCCGCAAAAGCCGGTCGAGGTCGGCCACGTTGAGCACGATCCGGCAAAGCTCCTCGACCTGTATATTCAAGGTCGCCAGGAGGCAAAGCGTTTGCTGGGAGATATCGAGGCGTTTGTCGAGCGTTAGCGTCGCGACGTCATGACCCATGGACGACATGTGCAGAAAGTCTGGTCAGAGCCAAAATACCTGTTGACTCGGACGACGAGCGGGGTAATATGGACGGGTTACTTGCAGAGCCCCGTGAATCTCTGTAACAACACGTACTGTACATGGAGGAGTCTAAGTGATTTCGAAATCGACTCACTACGCCAAGCAGGGCGAGGTCCAGCGCAACTGGGTTCTCGTCGACGCCGATGGTGCTGTCCTGGGCCGTCTTGCCACCCAGATCGCAATGATCCTGCGCGGTAAGAACAAGCCCCAGTTCACGCCCAACAGCGACTGCGGCGACTTCGTTGTCGTTATCAACGCCGATAAGGTCCAGCTTACCGGTAACAAGGCCGACACGAAGACCTATTATCGCCACAGCGGCTACAACGGCGGCCTCAAGGCTGAGAGCTTCCGCCAGGCTATGGAGAAGCACCCGGAGAAGGTCATCGAGCGCGCCGTTCGCGGTATGCTGCCCAAGACCACCCTCGGCCGTGCCCAGATGACCAAGCTTAAGGTCTACGCTGGTGCCGAGCATCCGCACGCTGCCCAGAACCCCACGAAGATTGAGCTGGAGGCTTAAAGATGGCTGAGAACACCGTTGTCTACCAGGGTACCGGCCGTCGTAAGAACGCCGTCGCCCGCGTCCGTCTCGTCCCCGGCACCGGCAAGGTGACCATCAACAAGCGTGACGCCGAGCAGTATTTCGGCCGTCATCAGCTCGTTGAGAACGCCCTTGCTCCCTTCAAGGTGACCGACACCGCCGGTCAATTCGACGTTATCGCTCTGTGCGATGGCGGCGGCATCTCCGGTCAGTCCGGCGCTCTGCGCCTGGGCATCGCTCGCGCTCTTCTGAACGCTGGCGACTACCGTGCTGACCTCAAGAAGGCCGGTTTCCTTACGCGCGATGCTCGCGTGGTCGAGCGCAAGAAGTACGGCCTCAAGAAGGCCCGCCGCGCTCCCCAGTTCTCCAAGCGCTAAGGTTTTATCTCCTTTCGAGATACAATGTACAAGCGGGGCCTACCGATTGCTCGGTGGGTCCCGCTTTTCTTTTCGACTAGGGTGGGCGGCTTCGTTTTGCCCACTTGGGAAGGAGCGATCCTATGCCCCAGAACATCTTCGGTACCGATGGCGTCCGTGGCGTCGCCAACGCCGATCTTTCGTGCGACCTCGCGTTTCGCCTGGGTCGCGCGGCGACCAAGTTTCTTGGTCCGGACATCTGCATCGGCCGTGACACGCGCCTTTCGGGCACCATGCTCGAGAGCGCTCTGACCGCCGGCATTATGGCCGAGGGCGGCCGCCCGCACTGCTGCGGCGTTATCCCCACGCCCGCTGTGGCGCTGCTCACCGTTCAAAACGAGCTCGATGGCGGCATCGTCATTTCTGCTTCGCACAATCCGCCGGAGTTCAACGGCATCAAGTTCTTTAGCCGCAAGGGCATGAAACTTCCCGATGCTGTCGAGGAAGAGATTAGCGCCTGGGTCATGTCCGAGGAGGCCATGGCTGCCGACACGCTGCCGACCGGTGCCGGTGTGGGTCACATCATCAAGATGAAGGACGCGCGCAAGGCATACGTCGACCACGCTATCAGCACCCTCGACGGCCTTAAGCTCGACGGCCTGGTTGTTGCCGTCGACTGCGGCCACGGTGCTTCTTGCCAGACCACGCCCGCCGCGCTGCAGCGCCTGGGCGCTACGGTCCATGCCATCAACACCGATTACTGCGGCACCGACATTAACGTCGAGTGCGGCTCCACTCACCTTGAGCCCCTGCGCGAGCTCGTGCTGCGCACTCACGCCGACATCGGTCTGGCCCACGACGGCGACGCCGATCGCGTGCTATTCGTGGACAGCGAGGGCAACGAGATCGATGGCGACTACATCCTGGCCATCTGTGGCTCCGATCTGGCTGCTCGCGGCAAGCTCGCCAACTCCGAGATCGTCTCGACCGTTATGTGCAACCTGGGCTTCTCCATTGCCATGAAGGAGCAGGGCTTTGAGATGGTGCAGACCGCCGTGGGCGACCGCTATGTTTACGAGAACATGAAGGAAAATGATTTCATGATCGGCGGCGAGCAGTCCGGCCACATCATTTTCCGGAAGTACGCCCACACCGGCGACGGTCTCATCACCGCCCTCATGCTCATGCAGGTGATGATCGACACCCAACTGCCCCTGAGCGTGCTGGCCGCCGGCGTTACCATGTATCCTCAGGTGCTGAAAAACGTCCGGGTGGACGATAAGGATCTCACGCTGGCGGACGCCGCCGTGCAGGCCGCCGTGGACGAGTGCACCGCCGAGCTGGGCGATTCCGGCCGGGTGCTGCTGCGGAAGAGCGGCACGGAGCCTGTGCTCCGGGTCATGGCGGAGGCCGGTACCGCCGAGGAATGTGAAAAGCAGGTGGACCGCATCATCGCCGCTATGGAAAAGAGCGGCCATCTCATCGAGGTGAAGAAGTAATGCTGACTGTCAACGAGTTATATGATCTGAGCCATTCTCTGGCGGGAGATTACCTGAAGCAATTCACCTATCCATGGGAGGCGCTGGCCGGGATCTCCGACCTGATTCTGGAGATCGGCAAGCAGCTTCCGGAGGACGAGTATGTGCACCCCACCGACTGGGACGGCAACGTTCTGGAGGATGTCTGGGTGGCCAAGGACGCAACGGTGTTCAAGACCGCCTATCTCCACGGCCCCTGCATCATCGGCCACCGGACGGAGGTCCGTCAGTGCGCCTTCATCCGGGGCAGCGCGCTGGTGGGCAATGACTGCGTGGTGGGCAACTCCACGGAGCTGAAAAACGTGATCCTGTTCGACAATGTGCAGGTGCCTCATTACAACTATGTGGGGGATTCCATCCTTGGCTATAAGTCCCACATGGGCGCCGGCTCTATCACCTCCAATGTCAAGAGCGACAAGCTTCTGGTGGTGGTGAAGGACGGCACAGAGCAGGTGGAGACCGGCCGCAAAAAGGTGGGCGCCATGCTGGGCGACCGGGTAGAGGTCGGCTGCAACAGCGTCCTGAACCCCGGCACCGTCATCGGCCCGGATTCCAATGTGTACCCCACGTCCTGCGTCCGGGGCGTCATCCCGGCCAGCCATGTCTATAAGGACAAGGACCATATCATCGCAAAGAAATGAGTTGACTGAGCTGGGGCGGCGGTCTGCGCAGCCCCAGTTCTTTCATAAAAGCCGCAGAAACGAAAGGAGGCTATGGGCAGCGCCCATCAACAGCGCCATGCGCCCGGAAAATGACTTCATAGAAGCGGGGTTCCGGGATAACGAGGAGAGGGGAGTATCGAAACTTCGGCGGGTGCCCCTCCGTGGCCGCAGCCATGTGACAGGTTCTACAAATACGGGGGCGACCCCGGAACAGAAGGAATCTGACTGCGGAGAAAGAGACAAATCTCTGCGCGTTTGTCCTTTTGAATGAATTTTCAGGAGGATTTTTTACCCATGTGTGGAATTATTGGTTATGTGGGCCACCAGCAGGCGGCCCCGATTTTGCTGGACGGACTGGCCCGGATGGAATACCGGGGCTACGATTCCGCCGGTGTGGCGGTGCGGTCCGAGACAAAGGGACTTCAGGTCTATAAGTCCAAGGGCCGCCTTCAGGTGCTGTCAGATATGATCCACGGCGGCGCCGATGTGGAGGGAACGCTGGGCATCGGCCATACCCGCTGGGCTACCCATGGAGAGCCCAATGACATCAACGCCCATCCCCATGTCAGTGAGGATGGCCGGATCGCCATGGTCCATAACGGCATCATCGAAAACTATATGGAGATCAAGCAGCAGCTTTTGCGTCACGGCGTTACGTTCAAGTCTGAAACGGACACCGAGGTGGCGGCTCAGCTGCTGGAATTCCACTATAACGAGTGTCATAATATGCTGGAGGCCGTGGGCCGTGTCCTGCGGCGGATCGAAGGCTCCTATGCTTTCGGCATCATCTGTGCCGACTATCCCAACGCCCTGATCGCCGCCCGGAAGGACAGCCCCCTTATCATCGGCTGCGGTGAAAACGAGAATTTCATTGCCTCCGACGTGACTGCCGTCATCAGCCATACCCGCGATGTTATTTACATGGAGGACGGCGAGATCGCCGTGCTGACGGCGGAGGGCGTCAACCTTTTCAATGACGAGATGGACCCCATCGATAAGCCCCACAGCCACATCGACTGGGACGTTTCCGCTGCGGAAAAGGGCGGCTACCCCCACTTTATGCTCAAGGAGATCTTCGAGCAGCCGGAGGCCATCCGGAAAACCGTCTCCCCCCGGATCCGGGAGGGCCGGGTGGTGCTGGACGATCTGCGCCTGACGAAGGAATACATCCAGAGCGTCAGTCGGATTTTCATTGTGGCCTGCGGATCCAGCTACCATGTGGGCATGGTCAGCAAGTACAACTGGGAGCGCCTGCTCCGCCGCCCGGTGGAGGTGTGCTTGGCCTCGGAATTCCGCTACTGCGACCCGTTGGTGGACGATCATTCTCTGGTCATTTTCATCAGTCAGTCCGGTGAGACGCTGGATACTATGGCCGCCCTGCGGGAGGCCAAGCGGCGCGGCGGCCGGACACTGGCAGTGGTGAATGTGGTAGGCTCCTCCATCGCCCGGGAGGCGGACGATGTGCTCTATACCTGGGCCGGTCCGGAGATCGCTGTGGCTACCACGAAGGCTTACTCCACTCAGCTGGTCCTGATGGACCTCATCGCCCTGTATCTGGGCGATTTGCTGGGTACCATTGAGAAAACGGAGTACGATACCATCCTTCACGAACTGGAAGCCCTGCCGGAAAAGCTGGAACGGGTGCTGGCAAGCATCGAGGATGTGAAGTATTTCGCCTCCCGGTACTTCAACCATGACTCCATCTTCTTCATCGGCCGGAATCTGGACTATGCCATGGGGCTGGAAGGCTCCCTGAAGCTGAAGGAGATCAGCTACATCCATTCCGAGGCGTATGCCTCCGGCGAGCTGAAGCACGGCACCATTTCCCTCATCGAGCCGGGAACGCTGGTGGTGGCCCTGGGCACCTACGAGCCGCTCTTTGACAAGGCCATGAGCAATGTGGTGGAGGTAAAGGCCCGTGGAGCCGAGGTGCTGGCGCTGGCCACGGAGCCCTTCAAGGAGAAAATGGCCCACACGGCGGACAGCGTCATAGCTGTGCCGGAGACCCACCCGGTTGTGCAGCCCTCTTTGGGCGTGGTGCCCTTGCAGCTCTTTGCCTATTATGTGGCTCTCCAGCGCGGCTGCGATATTGATAAGCCCCGGAATTTGGCCAAAAGCGTGACGGTGGAATGATTCGTGCTTTGCAATTTTTCACCTTTTGAGCAGCAGTGTTCCAAACGGAAATTGTTAGAGAATGCAAAAAACAGCGGGGACCATTTTAAATGGTCTCCGCCGTTTTTTGCATTTTTCCATTGTATCTCGAACCGAGACCGTTACGGCTTTTGTTCATCCTCGTAGTGGAATGACAGCCCGCAGGCGTAGCAGCTGTTCCGATTTCCCTGTTGCCGCTTCCCGCAGCAAGGACAAATGACCGTGTCCGATGTTCGGGTGGGGAACCGAACCGGCTTGCTGATCTCAGTGATCGGCTCGTCCTTTGCTTGCTCCGTATGGACCGCCGCTTTCGGCTGATCTGCCGGCGCCGCGCTGTGCTCCAATTCAGTGATCCTCTTTTGCAGATCCTTTACCTGCTGTCTCAGTTCAGATACTTCCCGGTTATAGGCGGTGCTGTTAAATGTGTCACTGGCTTTATCGGGCATCAGAAGCAGGATCAGACACGCAAGAAAACTGCCAAATAACCCGGCAAAAGCACAAAGCGGCCCGTTGTATCCCTTTTGCGTGCCGACGAAATAGCAAAAATAGCAGCACATAACGTTCAAAATGGCGAATACAAGCAATGCCATAGCGTTTCCCTCCTGATTCGGTTCCTACCGCAGCGAAAGCCGCAAAGCGGTTTGATCGACATTTGGGTCTCTGTGCCGGTTTTCGGGATCAACTCCATGCTACCATACCTGTTTGCGCATTGCAAGAGGGAAAGAGCACATAGGTGAAGCCGGGTGCTTTTTCCGGGGAGAGGGGGGAGCACTTTCTGAAACTTTACATAATTTTCCGGGAGAAATTTCCGACAGAATATTGACCCATGTCTCCGGTTTCGCTATAATGTGCCGTAGGGCGACATAACACCACGGCCCATAGGGCCGTGGCGTTTTTTCGGCATAGATTCGACTGGCTTTGACAGAAAGGAGCAGCTATGAAGCGGCATTTTGGAAAGTGGCTGACAGCGGCGGCTCTGGCGGTGGGCTGCACCGTCATGACGGCCAACGCATTTGCGGATACGGACGGACACTGGGCGGAGTCCGCCATCAATAAGTGGTCCGGGGAGTATGGGATCATTCAGGGATATGACGATGGTACGTTCCGTCCGGATAAATCCATCACACGCGGCGCTTTTGCGGGAATTCTGGACCGTTTTCTCCATTTTCAGAACGCCTCTCCTGCGGACACCTTCTCGGATACCGCCGGGACCTATTGGGAGGATGCCATCCTGAAGCTCCATGCCTCCGGCATCTATCTGGGCAATCAGGGCGCGGCGCTGCCCTCCAGCACCATCACCCGGCAGCAGGCGGTGGCTATGATCGGCCGCGCCTTCCGGATCGCGCCGGAGACCGCCGCACCGGATTATACGGACACGGACCAGATCGCGGAGTACGCGATGGCCTATGTGGGAGAATTTGAGGCTCGCGGGTATCTGACGGATTCTGCCGCCGGCACTTTCCGACCCACGGACCCCATCACCCGGGCGGAACTGATCAATATCCTCAGCAACATGGTGGATACGCTGGTGAAGGAGACCACCACTGTGACGGAGGATGTTTCCGGCAGCCTGCTCATCAGCGCGGCGGACGGCGCAACGCTGAAGGGCATCCAGATCGGCGGCGATCTGATCTTAGCTCCCGGCGTTACGAAGGACGTGACCCTGGTGGACTGCGTGATCCAGGGCAATATCCGCAATTACGGCACCGGTGAGGTGCGCTTTGAAGCGCCGCAGATCACGCCGGAGAGCACGGCTACCAAGCCCTCCGAGGTCTACAAGCCCGGTGCCACGCTGGACCGCACCCTTGAATACGGCGGCAAGACCGTGCCCATTTACCGGGACCGTCCGCTGAACGTGTTCTCCGACGTGGATTTTATCTGGACGGGTGAAGAAAATGAAAATCAGCGTCGGCTGGAATACCTGGGCGGCGAGTTCCGCACCCGGTACGGCATCGACGTTTCCTCCTTCCAGGGGGAGATCGACTGGGACGCCGTGGCGGATGACAACATCGACTTCGCCATGGTCCGGGTGGGCTTCCGGGGCACCGGCACCGGCAGCCTGAACACCGACAAATACTACGAGCAGAACATCCGGGGCGCTATGCGGGCGGGGCTGGAGACCGGCGTGTACTTCTTCGCCCAGGCCGTCACCGTAGAGGAGGCCATCGAGGAGGCGGATTACGTCATCAGCCTGCTGGACGGGCTGGATATCAACGGCCCCGTGGCCTATGACTGGGAGATGCACGATTCCACCTACCGGGTCTACGGCACGTCCCCGGAAATGGCTACCGCCTGCGCTGTGGCCTTCTGCGAGCGGATCAAGGACGCGGGGTATACCCCCATGGTCTACGGCGGTACGTATGTGACCTACATGAAGTACGATCAGGGCGCTCTGGCGGACTATCTGAGCTGGTATCCTGAGTACAAGAGCGAAAAGTCCGAGAAGCTGTGCCCCACGCTGGTGTATCACATGGACTACTGGCAGTTCTCCAGCACCCGTGCCGTGGCCGGGATCAACGGCCGGGTGGACATGAATATCCAGTTTATCCGCCGATAAAAGAAGTCTGACCGAACAATAACCCCGCCGGGAGAATTTCTCCCGGCGGGGTTTTGCATCTGCTTTCGATGACTCAGAAGGTCAGCCGCATCTGGTACCACACCGCGCCGCCGTGGGTGGAGCCGGACACGCCCTCGCTGACAAAGCCAAACTTGGCGTAGTAGTGCACCAGCTTGTCCTTACAGGTCAGTACCAGACCCTTCCGGCCCTGAGTTCTTGCATCGGAGATGGCGCGTTCCAGCAAAGCGGCCGCCACGCCCTGACGCCGGTATTCCGACAATGTGTTGACGCCGAAGATCATCTGCCAGCCGCCCTGTTCATTGTGAGCGTGGGCCTGCTCATAGAGATCATCGGTCAGGTCGGTCTGGTCCGTCACCATGCCGTCCACAAAGCCGATGAGCTTTTCGCCGTCCAGCATGAGCCAGAAGTGGTTGCCGTAATACCGCAGCCGCTCTGCAAATTCCTCTTCTGAAGCGGCTTCCGCCGCCGGGAAGCAGGCAGCCTCCACGGCAGCTACCGCGTCCAGATCGTTTAATGTCGCTGTTCTGATGTTCATGGCGTTCTCCTCTTTTGTTCCGAAAACTTTATATATCAAAGGTCAGTTGCTCTCCGGCGGCTCTGCCGGGTTCCAGCCCGAATTCGCTGGGCAGGAACCGGGGACACACGTTTTCCGACGTGCAGATCACCGACGCAGACAGCCGGGTGCCGATCTCGCAGGCTTCATCCATGGTTTTCCCGTAGGTCAGGCCCATGGTGATCCCGGCGAAGAAGGCGTCCCCCGCGCCGGTGGTGTCCTTCACGTCCACCTTTCTGGCGGGGCAGATGCCGCAGGATCCGTCCTGCATGGCGTAGACCGCTCCTTGGGCCCCCATGGTCACCACCATCCGGGGGATCTCCGCCGCCTGTACGTGGTGGGCCAGAATGTCCCGCAGCTCCTCCGGGGTCTTGCTGTCATAGTCCTCTGAGAACAGAATTCCCGCCTCCTGCTGGTTGCACACGAAGCAGGAGCAGAAGCGCAGAAAGTCCCGCCGCTCCACGGCGATACTCATATTGGACACGGCGGCAAACACCGGCTTGCGGTATTTTTCCGCGTAGTCAAGGCCGTAGCCGACGACGAATGCATCCGGCACTTCAAAGCCGGCATACGTCGCGTGGATCGGCGCTTTGCGGCGCGCAGGTTTGTCCAGCAGCGTCGCAATGGTGATCGACGCGGGACGGCGGACACTGAGATAGTCCGCAAGGTAGTGCAGCGTAACGCCGCTGTCGAGAATGTCTTCGACGAGGATGATGTCGCGTCCCTCGATGTCCTGATTCAGATCCTTGTTGATCTTCACCGCACCGGTGGTCGTGGTCTGGTTTCCGTAGGACGATACGGCCATGAAATCGACCGAACACGGAATGGTCACGCTGCGCATCAGGTCCGCCATGAACACAAAGCAGCCCTTGAGCACGCCGACAAAAAGCGGCTCGCGGCCGTCAAAATCCTTCGAGATCCGGGCACCGAGCTCCGCCGTGCGCTTCTGGATATCTTCGGCGGACAGCAGAACGGACGCAATGTCATCTCTCATATCGCTCATAGTATTCTCCCCCATATGTTTGGATCTGTTCCATCCGGATGCAGACCATGGTTTGATCCGGCACCGCCGCCCATTGCTCGGCGACGCCGAAGCCGGCGATGGCCGCCGGCACATCCGCCGCGCGGATGATCGGTACGCGCTCGCGCGCGCCCTGCGTCAGCCCCCGCTCTGCAAGCA
>OIWV01003135.1_pt1 | contig 11033 bp, 10 predicted proteins | sample 1587751 | NCBI WGS metagenome assembly OIWV01 (sample SAMEA3888913, study PRJEB22519) | human gut metagenome | biome: human gut; feature: human-associated habitat; material: faeces | place: Denmark | collected 2010 | reverse complement strand
ATATTTTGAAATAAGTGCCTTGTATTTTAAAATATATGGCTTGTATTTTTTACGACAAGCCATGTGTTTTTTCGGGGGAGCGCAATGTGCATTCAAAAATCGCTTTGCTAAACGAAAATTTCAGCTTTCATCGGCAATTTCAAACCGTGATTTTCTTTACGCAACCGTGGCTTTTGTTAATTTTTACCCCATTTTCCCGGGGTGATGCCTTCGCTTTGCTTGAATGTCTTTGTGAAATAGCTCATTGAAAGGTATCCTGCTTTTTGTGCCACTTCTGCCATGGGCATGTCGGGATGTGCGGACATTATTTCCTTGGCGTAGTCAAGGCGCAGGCGGTTCACCCATTCGCGAAACGAGGTATGGTAGCGGTTGTTTACGAAAAGGGAGAGATATGTACGGTTTGTGCCGGTGTCGCGTGCCACGTCGGCAATGGTAATTCCCCCGGTGGTGAAGCCTTTACGCTCTATCCATTCATTAATACTTTGGGCAATGAGCTGTTCCTGCGTGTGCGACATGATTAATTGCGTGCGGTCCGGGTCGTCCTGCTTCCGGGTGTCGGTTTCGGGGAGGGCGTATGAGTTTTCCTCCGTTTCGTCCTCCGAAGGTGCCACGGTTTGCAGCGTGCCTTCCACTTTTTCGTAGAACAGAAGGTAGTTGGCATACGACACATACAGATATATGTAGAACGGTATGGCGGAGATTATCCACAGAAACACGTATTGGTCGGGCACGAAGGTGAATATGCCTTGCCCCACGCCGAAAAACACTGCCCAATAGGTAAAGACGGACATCCATTGTATATATGCCGCCACGTCGTCCGAGCAATAATCGTCGATTAGTTTGGAAACTTTGCGAAATGTAAGGAAAACGCTCCGCGCCACTCTGAATGCGTAGACGAGAAACACCACTGCGAAAACGGCGGAAAGGGCATGGTGGGGTGTGCCGGGGGGAAGTATCTGCCAAAGTGCCACCGCCACGGCGGTGTATATGACCCAACCGCTTACGTGCCTGATGAATTTCCTGCGGGTTACCATGCTCTTGTCGAGGAGTGTGAGGAGTGCGCTGCCAAAAAGCCATACCACAATGAAATATGTGCAAAGGTTCATGAGAATAGCCTTTGCGGGGTCGGTGAGACGCGGTGTGCAGAAAAGATGCACGGCATAGTTTGCCGACAAAACCAGCAGTGCCGCCCCCATGAGGGTTCGCGACATACGATAGCGGCGGTAAACGTCCAAATCGGGCAGTTTACCGAAAATGAAGCGGTAGCTGAAAAACAGCATCAGCGTCAGCGACACGCATAGGGCGTAATAATATATCGATATTTCCATTGGTATGTAAAAGAAGGAGCGTTTTACGGGAAAACGTTACAAAATTAACAAAATAATTATGCACTGCAGATTAATGAGAAAGAGTTTTGGGCAATGCGCGTCGGCATTGCCTATTGGCGGCAGGCGGAATCGAGAAGTTCCCTAATGGTTTTACCGGTTACGGGGTGGCGGAACAGGGGTGCGATTTCGCACAACGGACGCAACACAAACAATCTTTCGGCTATCTTGGGGTGGGGGATGGTCAGCTCGGGCGTGTTTATGGTTTCGTTGTCGTAGAAAAGAATGTCTATGTCCATGGTCCGGTCGTGATAGATGCCGTCATGCGATTTCTGCATCCTTCCGAGCGTGCGCTCTATGCGTTGCGTTATTTTGAGAACCTCGAAAGGCGATGATTCCGTGGTGAAAATTGCGGCGGAGTTGAGAAATTGGTTTGAGGATTCGAAGCCTTCGGGCGCGGTAATAACAGGTAGGGAAACGGAAACGGGCTTCAGCCCTTCGTGTTTCAGAAGTTCCAAAGCCCGTGAAAGATTTTCTTTTCTGTTTCCCAGATTAGAGCCGAAAGCAAGGAATACCGTGTGGCTCATCAGTCGGTTATAAGCATTGCATCACCGTATGGACCGAATTTATAGTCCTCTTTCAGCGCAACCTTATAGGCGTTCATCACATTGTCATAGCCTCCGTAAGCGGCGGTGAGCATGAGCAGTGTGCTTAAAGGCAACTGGAAGTTCACAACCATGGCGTTGGCAATGTGGAAGTCATATGGCGGGAAAATAAATTTGTTTGTCCAACCCTCGTATTGCTTCAGGTGATTATCGGCACCCACTGCCGTTTCGAGTGCACGCTGCACAGTGGTTCCCACGGCAATTATCTTGTGTCCGTTGTCTATGGCGTTGTTCACAATGTCGCAGCATTCCTTGCCCACAAACATCTGCTCGGAATCCATCTTGTGTTTTGTGAGGTCTTCAACGTCTGTGGAGCGGAAAGTGCCAAGTCCGCAGTGCATGGTAAGGAATGCGAAATCTATGCCTTTGATTTCCATTCTCTTCATAAGCTCGCGCGAAAAGTGAAGACCGCTTGCGGGAGCCGTAACTGCGCCTTCGTTTTTGGCGAAAATGGTTTGGAAACGCTCAAGGTCCTCGGGTTCCACTTCTCTTTTTATGAATTTTGGCACGGGAGCCTCACCTAAAGCGTAAAGCTGGCGTTTGAATTCGTCGTGCGGACCGTCGTAGAGAAAACGCAAGGTACGTCCGCGGCTTGTGGTATTGTCTATGACTTCCGCCATGATGCTTCCGTCCTCGCCAAAGAAGAGCTTGTTGCCGATACGTATCTTTCTTGCCGGGTCAACAAGCACGTCCCACAGGCGGAGCTCGGGATTAAGTTCACGGAGAAGGAACACTTCGATTTTTGCACCTGTTTTCTCTTTCAATCCGTAAAGTCTGGCAGGAAATACTTTAGTGTCGTTGAACACGAAAACGTCGTGCTCGTCAAAATAGTTTATTATCTCCTTGAACATCTTGTGTTCTATTTCACCGGTCTTGCGGTGAAGCACAATCATACGCGACTCGTCGCGGTGGTGAGCGGGGTAGAGTGCAATCTTGTCATCAGGCAGTTTGAACTTGAATTGAGATAATTTCATATTATGTCGATAATGTTTTAGTTTTTATTGGTTTTTCCGCCGGTAATGTCGGGTATTTCAATTTCAATACCCTCGAGCCATTGCGCAAAGTCCTCCGGTTTCAAACTCTGATCGGCTATATACGAGCCGACTCTTGTTCTGCGGAGCGATGTGAGGTATGCGCCGCTCCCCAAAGCCTCTCCGATGTCGCGGGCAAGCGCACGTATGTAAGTTCCTTTGCCGCAATGTACTCGGACTCTTATGTCCGGCATGGAATATTCCAGCAACTCTATGCCGTATATATGTATGGGTTTTGCTCTGAGTTGCACTTCTTTTCCCTTTCGAGCCAGATGGTAAGCGTGTTTACCGTCCACTTTGCATGCGGAATAGACCGGCGGAGTTTGAAGTATGTCGCCCTCGAATTTATGTAAGGTCTCCTCAACGAGTTCGCGGGTTATGTGGTCTGTGGGGAAGGTTTCATTTTCCGGATGTTCCATATCGTAACTTGCCGTTGTGGCTCCCAGTCGCAGCGTAGCCTCGTATTCTTTGTCGAGCATCTGGAGTTCTTCGATTTTTTTAGTGGCGCGTCCGGTGCAAATAAGCAAAAGCCCTGTGGCAAGCGGGTCAAGCGTCCCCGCGTGTCCCACTTTGATTTTTCTTCCGTCCATTTTGGCGGTGAGAGTATTCCTTACGGTATAGACAACCTTAAAGGAAGTTGTGCCGTAAGGCTTGTCGAAAGCAAGAATTTCTCCGTCAAAAAAGTTCATTTTGGATTATAAGATAATTGTGAGTATTCCGACAATGGCGCAATAGATTGCAAAATATATAAGCTTGCCTTTCTTTACGAGGTTAACCATCCATTTGCAGGCAATGCACCCTGTTATGAATGCGGCAATGAATCCCACGGCGAGCGCACCGAGAGAGATGTCTCCCACTGCGGCTTCTGCTCCGTGTTTCATTGCTTTTATTACATCGAGCAAGGCTTCTCCGAGTATAGGAGGTATTACCATTATGAAAGAGAACTGAGCCAATTTTGCTTTATCGTTTCCGAGGAGTAAACCTGTGGCTATTGTCGAGCCCGAACGCGATAATCCCGGCATAACGGCACAGGCTTGCGCCACGCCAATTATGAATGCGTCCTTCATGCTTATGCTTTTCTTTTGTTTGGGCTTTGCATAATATGAGAATGTAAGCAACAACGCGGTTACGAGAAGCATTGCCCCTACTATTGCAAGCCCCGAACCGAAAATATTCTCCACGTTATCCTTGAAGAAAACGCCCACAATTCCCACGGGAATCATTGAAATCACTATGTTGAGCGTGTAGCGGGTTTCGTCGTTCCACTTAAATTTGAAGAGACCCTTGAATATCCACGCTATTTCCTTCCAAAGAATGACGAGGGTGCTCAAAACCGTTGCCACATGGACTGCCACGGTGAACGTAAGGTTTTCGTCGGCGTTTATGCCAAACAAGTGGGACGCAATTGTAAGATGTCCGCTACTGCTTACGGGAAGATACTCGGTGAATCCTTGAAGGATGCCGAGCCATAATGCTTGAAACCAATCCATATCGGGTTATTTCTCCTCCGGGGTGTTGTTTGTGTCGTTGTCTTTCGGCTTTGAGGGATAGAGTATAGCCACAACCATTACCACGAATCCCACGAAACACATGGCGGGAGCCAGTTTAATGCGACGCGCATCGAATATTGCGGGGTCGAAATGGGTTTCGGTCGAACCGGCACCTGACATTAATATAAAACCGAGTATTACGATTGCCATTCCTACGGCAAGGAGGATGAAGTTTTTGCGTGTGAACGCGAGTTTGTTTTTATCCATAATTGGTTTTGATAGTTTCTTTTTGTTTAGCAACGATATAAATCTCCTGCACGCATGCGCAGATATTTGTTAACCGAGAAGTAGGAGCAAACAAGTATGAGAATTATTCCACAACCCATGACACTTCCGAGAGTAGCTACCCACACATACCAGTCCACATCGCTTTGAAGCGACGGATCAAACTCCAAGAGAGCTTTTATGCCGAATCCGAGGAGTGCGCAAGCCAGTGTGGCTGCTATGAAGCCCACCCAAAAAGCTCTTTTCATGAACGGGCGGCGTATGAAAGAGGACCTTGCGCCCACGAGCTGCATTGTGCGTATCTCGAAACGCCGCGAATAAACGCTCAGACGCATTGTGTTGTTTATTAGCACGAACGATACGAACATCAGGAGCACTGCCACGACGAGCAAAACGGTACTTACGTTGCGTATGTTCTCATTAATGCTGTCCATAAGTTTGTCGGGATAGTCCACATCTATGATATAATGCTCCGCTTTTAGTGCCGGCATGAATTTCGCAAGGCTGTCCGAGTTGGCGTAGTCTGCTTTCAGTCTCATTTCAAAGGAAGCCGGCATGGGATTGGTGCCGTTAAATTCCGCAGGGTCGCATCCCAAGGCTTCGCGTTGCGTTTTCTGTGCTTTTTCTTTGGACACATATGCCACATGTGATGCACACGGCATGGCACGCAGACGTGTTTGAAGATTATAAGCCTCGGTGTTCGAAATATCATCGTCAAGCATCAGAGTTACGGTGAAGTTTTCGCGAAGATGAATGCTGAAGTTTGCAGCCACGCTCACGAAGAAAACCACTATGCCTATAAGCACAAGCACGAGCATTGTGCTTATGCACGAGGTAACGACGTTCAGTTTCAGATTACCGCGCGATTTGTTTTTCTTGCCCATGATTTTCTGCTTTATGATAGTTTTTCAAATACATATATCACCGAACTGCTTTTCTCCTTGTTGCACGATGATTTCGACAAAGCCTTGAATCCCTGCCACAATCCGCGCACAAACGGAAACGATGCTCCCTTGTTTTTTTCCGACAGCATGGAAATGTAAAAGCCGTCAAAGGGCATCGGGTGCGTGGCAACGAGTTTGAAACCGTGTTGTTGCGCCACGAGACGCATGGTGTGAGGATTGAAATGCCACAGGTGGCGCGGCACATCGTAGGCAGCCCACATTTCCTTGTAGTGGTTTGCATCGGCACTTGCACAGTTGGGCACGGCAATAATCAACCGCCCGTTGTTTTTGAGCAGACGGTGCAACTTCTGCCACTCTTCCGACAGCCGGTAAACGTGTTCCATTACGTGCCACATGGTAATGGCATCGAAATTTTCATCGGGGAATTTGTCGAGTGCCGAGATGTCTTCTTCGGTTACACCGAAGTGTTCCAAAGCAAATTTTCTTGCTCCCGGGTCTATTTCCACGGCATTTACGTAGAATCCCGCCCTTTTCATTTCGTTGGCAAAGTAACCTGTTCCCGCACCGATGTCCAGAAGTTTTCCTTCGGTCTTTCCCAAAACGTCGGCAACGAGTTTGGCTTTGCGGCGCAGCATGACACTGCGCACATAATGATATATACGGTTCACGATGCCTTTGCGAGTGTCGGAATGAGAAATGTAGTCGGGTGAATGATAATATTTTCCCGCGTTCTGTTCTATGGGAGCGTTTTGGGTGAAACGCATTCCGCACGCGGCGCATTCAAAAACGTCAAAAGTCTCGCCCGTGGCGGTATAGTCCACAGCCGTAAACTTCTTCGATACATTTGCGGAGCCGCACGCCGGACACCGTGATAAATAATGTCGGTCCATAATATGCGCTAATTTCGTGCAAATATACGAAATAAAGTGCGCTTTTCTTCTTTTTGTTCCCTGATTTGTTATGCTTTGTAGTCGAAAAGATTTCCTTGCGGTGCGCTTTTTGCGCAAATGCAGCCGGCATTTTTGTTGCGAAGCGGAATACAAAACATGCGTTTCCGTTTATGTCTTGAAAAACGCCCCTCGGAATTTTTATGAAACCGATGAAAAACGAAAAAACAGGCATGTTTTCCAATCCCGAAAGCCACCCCAAAAACACCAACAAACCCCCCTTTTCAATCCGCTAAAAAACCGATAAACAGAGGGTGGCGGAGCGGCGGGCGAGCGGGCGGCACACAGAGCGGAAACCCCGACAGGGAGCGAGATATAGCCACCTCGACCCCCTGCCGATATTTTTCTGTAAAAAAGAGCGTTTTTAACTAAACGGATAGTGGAATTAAGCAAGTTTAACTAAGCCGTCATAAAGAAAGCCCCACAATGGTGGGGCTTTGACAAATAAGTGATAAAATGCTTTATTTAGATTCTTCCGCAAGAATATGATAATTAAATTCATATCCTGCATTTAATAAAACTTCATTCACTTTTGATAAAAATGACATTCCTATTTCATTAGGAACATATTTTAGAGCAACACTTACAACTATTTTTTTGTTTATTGACAATGGATAAGATTTATTGATTTGTCCAGATTCTATTGCCATTAAATAGGCGTTAATCTTTTCTTGCAGTAAGTATATATGTTCGTTATCATTGTCCCACTCCAAATGGTCGGAGATTGTCAAAACAATCTTGTCTTCTTTATCGCTTATGAAGTCTATTACTTTTGAATTTTCTACGGACATAACTGTTTATTTTTTCAAATCATTTGGTCTAATAATCTCAATTTTTGTTGGAGGTATTTTTTCTCCATTGGGCAATCCAATGGAACTTCCTTTATTTCCCCTTACAGTCCCACCGCTTTGTTCTATTTGAGGATGTGCCTTTTTTTGATTTGGTGTTAATGGTGCTGTTTGCGAACCTTTGGCTTCTGTTAATGTTACTTTTCCGTCATTTTTTTGAACAAAATCTACCTTGGTTCTTGTGCCATCTGCTGCCTCTATTGTTACTTGACTTGCTTTATTTTTGCCCAAACTTTCACCAACTTGTTTTTCAAATGCTTTTCCTTTCGCTGCATTTTCAGTCATTCTCGCAGCTTTCCCTGCATCTGTTGCTTTATCCAATGCCTTACCTCCTTTTACTCCTGCCTTTAAGACTTTACTTGTTCCTGCGGGAACATAAGGGATTAGCATAGCCCCAGCATCTAATCCTAAATCAACCCAATTGGCTTTTGCCGCTTGGTGGTCGCCTTTTATGTGATTAACAACGGCAGCACCAACATCATAAAGCACATTTCCAATATCCCATATCGTTTCTATCGGAAATTCGCCTGTCGGGTCAATAAACCTCACGGGATTATTGTTGCAAAAAGCGTATGGACTGATGTTGTAGTATTTTTCGCACAGCGGATCGGGCGAAGTCCAAAAGGCAGCCGCCGGGTCGTACAGCCTTGCGCCGTAATCGTAAAGGTCGAGACCGTGTTTGCGGTCGAGATATTTTCCGCAATACTTGTAAGACTGGAAACCGGGAGCCGTACAGACATCTCCCCAAGCCCCTCCCCAGGCATAGTAAAGGTTCTGCTGCAAAACATTTCCGTCCTCGTCCGCCACGGAGCGCACGCTGCCCAAACGGTCTCTCACGAAGTAACGGTATTTCGCCACTCCCGAGGAAAGATCGCAGAACCCGCCGTCGAAAAGGAACTTGTCCAACCTCCCGTCCCTGCAAACAAACGGTCCGAAAAGCTCCTCGGAGTTTATCACCGCCGCCTGCACCGCCGGGGAACCTTCTCCCGCCCGCAGATTCGCCGCTCCGCTCCGCCATTCCGTCTTGAGTTTCTCCCCCGAAGCCGTGTATGTGAACGCCGTATGGTTTCCGTCGTCGAAAGTAATCTTTTCGGGCGTTCCCCAATCGGCATACGTTACGGTCATCCCCTTGTAGGGGTCGCTCACGAGCCTTCCGTTTCCGTCGTAAGCGTATTCGCCGCTTCTGCCCCGGTTTTTGAAATCGAACGACCCCGCATAGGCGAGGTTTACTCCCCGGTCGGAAATTGAAAGCGGGCGGTTTCCGTCAAGCGTGTAGTATAAAACGTCCGCCGCAGTGTTTAACATCGGCGCGTAATCCGCCCATCTTACGAGCCGCGTGATATTGCCGTTTGCATCGAACGCCGTTGTCTCCGTGTGCTTCCTGTCTCCCGACACTGCTTCCGCCTCCGTAAGTCTGCCGAGAGCGTCGTAAGAGTATCTCCACCTCGTGGTGTCGGTACCCGAAGCCCCCGTTTGCGGAGCGGGCGAATAAATGTCGGTTGCAGACGAGGGACTGCCGTTGAAACGTCCCGGAGTATAGGCGGTGATACCCTTATATCCCTTTCCCTCCACCTCCGTAACGAGATTGCGTATGTTGTAGGAATAAGCAATCCTCCCGGCTTTCCCCGGCAAAGTATTTCCGACCACACGCCCGAGCGCATCGTATGAAAGCGAAGCCACCCTGCGGGAGTCATGTCCGTTAACCAAAAGATCCTTCGATACCAACGCTCCGTTGGAACCGTAACCGTAGAAAACCGATACCGAATCCGTCAGTCCGCCGTGCGAAAGCGCGAAAACCCTGTGCCGGGGCGAGCCTGTGAAAGTATATTCCGTGCGCTCCGAAAGCTTTTCTCCCGAAGGATACACCGTTTTCGAGACACATAGTCTGCCCTCGGGCGTGTAATACAAGGCATTGTAAACAAATCCTCCGCCCGATACCGCAGTAATGCTCCCCGTTTGGAAGCCCTTGGCAGAGTTGGGAGAAGAAACGTTAAGGAAACCGCTTTCCCTGCATTCCGCCACAGCCGGCGAAAGCAGGAAGAGATAATCGTCGTAATAGAAAACCTGCTCTATCTTTACGCCGGAGTAGGAAACGCCTTTGAAAGAGTATCCCGTATTCTCGAAACCATTGGAAATATCCGGCGCAGCTTCGGCGGCGGCATGCTTCGGGGCATCCGGGAAACCGTTGCACGTGCCCTGCACGGCCGTTCTTCCGAAACGGTCATAGAGAATGAAACGGCTTCTTCCCTTTTTGCGCAGCACCCCGTCCCTTACAACCGCCGTTCTTCCCGCAGTGTCGCGGTGCATTTCCACAGCTTCGCACCCCGGAATGCGGCTGTAAACACACTCCGAACGCCTGTCGTAGCGGTACTCGTAGGCATGTTTCAGAAGATTGGAATCCTCCTGCATCCCGGGAGTGAGAACAAAACTCAGTCTCCCCGCGTCGTCATAAACAAAATAGGTGTCGTTATTGCCGTTTCTGCGTTCCAGCACCTTTCTTCCCCGCAAATCCGAGAAAACCTCCGTGGAAATGCCGTCCTCATCGGATGTCAGCACCCCTCGGAGCGCACCTTCGCGCCACATACCCCGCGAAGCGAGCTTTCCCGAGGCATCCACGCAATACCTTTTCACGGGTGCGGAAGTGCGGTTCACCGTATAATCCGACAGCTGCGCCTTTCCCGCGAGGTCTCCGCCCGCATTGCGCACCGAAGAAACCCTTCCGAGCGCATCGCGCCTCGTAAGAGAGAAAGGCACACTGTCTCCCTCATGCGAAGAAACGGCAAGAGACTTTACCCTCTCGGGCGTAAGAAAATCGAAACCCGTCAGTCCCGTAGCCGGGAGCCACTTGGCGGAAGTCCTTCCCGCGAACGACTGTTCTGAAAGCGAACACGCCACACCTCCGCCGGGCGAAAGTCCGTCGGTAAGCACCAGAGTTTCTCTTCCGATGCCGTCGAAATACTGCACGGAAGTAACACACTTCTTTCCCTCCGCGTCAAGAAAAATCCGCTCCCTTATCCAATTGCGCGTGAGGTCCTGCGCTGCCGTCGGAAAAAGCGAAAGCAGGGAAACAATCAGGGAAAAGACGAAACGCAGGTTCATGAGAAAGGAAAAGTATGTGTGAAAGAGAAACGTTCTCCGGCTATGTTCTACTCATATATAATAAGGTATTCTTTGCAGGCAGCTCTTCCGTCATAGGACATCCGTCTCCGTCCGATGCCGCCCCGCATTGTTCATGATTATAACGGGTTAGTTTGTTGCAAATATAAAAAAGAAGCATAAAAACACCAAACAAACACACCTGTTTTAGCCGGGAAATTTTTCCCGAACCGATAAAACATCGTTTGGAATCGGAAAGCTTTTTCTGCAAGTAGGAAAAACTTTGGAGTGAACATGAAATCTTTCATTTCACAACGAGAAAAACATCGGAAAATCGGGAAATATTTCAGTCCAAAAAGCACCCCGGAAAACACACATGGCTTATCGCAAAAAATACAAGGCACTTATTTTAAAATAAGTGCCTTGTATTTTAAAATATAT
>OIWV01003133.1_pt1 | contig 11051 bp, 10 predicted proteins | sample 1587751 | NCBI WGS metagenome assembly OIWV01 (sample SAMEA3888913, study PRJEB22519) | human gut metagenome | biome: human gut; feature: human-associated habitat; material: faeces | place: Denmark | collected 2010 | reverse complement strand
CATGGGAAAGGTCACGGTCTACCCCAGAGACGGGGCGTATCAGCTGTACTGCGCCGCCATGGCCATGGACGGCGTGGGCGACCTGTACGCCGCCTTTGAGCAGCTGAAGAAAAAGCTGGCGGCGCAGGGGTTATTTGATCCAGCCCACAAAAAGCCGCTGCCCAAATGCCCCGGCACCATCGGAATCGTCACCAGTTCCGCCGGCGCGGCGGTGCATGATATGCTCCGCATTCTCAGAAAGCGGTATCCGCTGACAAAGGTGCGGCTGCTGCCCGTTCGGGTGCAGGGCGCGGAAGCGCCGGGGGAGATCGCCGCGGCCATCCGCTACGCCAACCGTTACAAGCTGGCTGACCTGCTGATCGTCGGCAGAGGCGGCGGCTCCATTGAGGATTTGTGGAATTTCAACGACGAACTGGTCGCCCATGCCATTTATGAATCGGAAATTCCCGTGATCTCCGCCGTGGGACACGAGCCGGATGTGACCATTTCCGACTACGTGGCCGATCTTCGTGCGGCGACGCCCTCCAACGCGGCAGAGCTTGCCGTGCCGGATCAGGACGCTTTGCGGCAGAATCTGGACGCCATGTCCAGCGCTATGGCGTCCGCCCTGAGCCGCCAGTTGAAGGCAGCGCGGCAGCATCTGAACGTGTTGTCCCAGTCTCCTGCGCTGCGAAGCCCCACGGGGTACATCGAGCAGCGGGAGAAGAGTCTGGAGCTGTTGAAAAACCGCCTGATCGCGGCGCAGAACCAGAGCATCACCCGGAAAAATCAACGCTACATTGCCGCCGTTTCCAAGCTGGACGCCATGAGCCCCCTGAAGGTCCTGGGCCGTGGCTACGCCGTGGCCCGGAACGAGGCGGGGCAGGTGCTGAAAAGCAGCGGGGAGACCCATAAAGGCGAGCGGATACATGTGACATTGGGCAGCGGCGGCCTGACCGCCGTGGTGGATCATATCGAGGAGGCGCGAAATGGCGGCTAAAAAACTGAGCTTTGAGGAAAAGCTGTCCCGGTTGGAGGAGATCGTGGCAGCGCTGGAAAAAGGGGATGCCCCCTTGGCGGATTCCCTGCGGTTATTTGAGGAGGGGACCAAGTTGGTCAACGCCTGCTCCACGGAGCTGGACAAGGCGGAGCAGCAGGTGGTCAAGCTGATGAAGGGGCCCGACGGCGCGCCGGTGGAGCTGCCCTTTGAAAGTACGGAGGATTGATATGGAAAAGACTGCGTTTGACGCCCGGTATTTTGACGCCCGGTATCAGGAATATCTGGCGGCCATCGAGGACTATTTGAACAGCCTGTTTGCGGAGAAGCCCCATTGGGCGGATCTCTATGAGGCCATGCGGTACAGCGTTCTCTCCGGCGGCAAGCGGCTGCGTCCGGTGATGACGCTGGAGTTTGCCCGGCTGTGCGGTCTGGACTGGCACAAGGCCGTGCCGGTTGGCTGCGCGCTGGAACTGGTCCACACGTATTCTCTGATCCATGATGACCTGCCCTGCATGGATGACGACGATCTCCGCCGGGGTAAACCCACCAACCACAAGGTCTATGGCGAGACCTTGGCAGTACTGGCGGGAGACGCCCTCCAGCCTGCGGCCTACCGCCTGATCCTGACGGCTCCCGGCCTGACCGACGCCCAGCGGGCGAACTGCGCTTTGATTCTGGCGAACGCGTCCGGCCCGGACGGCATGGTAGCGGGGCAGGTGCTGGACACGCTGCACCATCCCTCTGCCCAGGATGAACTGACGGAGGTCCACCACCTGAAAACCGGCGCCATGATCGCCGGAGCCTGTATGCTGGGCGTCGGCGCAGCCGGCGGCAGCGAGGCGGCCCGGAAGGCCGCGGAGGACTACGGTTATCAGCTGGGCCTTGCCTTCCAGATCCGGGACGATATGCTGGACGTCATCGGAAACGCCGACGAATTCGGCAAGCCCATCGGCTCCGACAAGGATGAGGGCAAGGTCACCTATGTGGACCTGCTGGGCCTGGACGATTGCGGCAAGCTGATCCATGAGCTGACGGAACAGGCGGTCTCCGCCGTGTCCGACTTGGACCGGGACGGCTTTTTGACCGCTTTGGCGGAAAGCCTCACTGAGCGCACGAAATAATTCATCAAGCAGCCGGGAGGGAAGACCTCCCGGTTGTTTGTTTCGAAAAACTCCATCGGCCCCGTACACAACGAAGCTGGCAGGATGGGCCGGGGCCTGGAAAGCTGTTAAGACGCCGCCAAAAATCGCTCGTCGGGTCTATGAAGTACACCGTCAGCCGCTCTGTATATATACGGAAGCTGTTGCATATTTTCGCAAGCCATGCTATACTGATATGAGCTAAGCGGCGGCGCAGTATTCTAGTCAGATCTGCCGTTTCCGAGGGAGGACCTAAAAAGCCTCCAAAGGGCACACCTGTGAAACTTCTGGTGTCTGCTTGAGACGCCCAGTCTTGGGTGGATGCTGGGAGGAAGCGCGCTTTTCGCGCTTGCGGACTCAGGGCGATTTCCAATGGCATGGATACCCCGACCCTGTTTCCGTGGAGACCTGTTCTTGTGCGTGGACGTACTCCCATTGTGGTAAGCGGATCCATGTACGAAGCAGATGATGAACCTGCAATGCGGTGCATCGCGCCTTTGGGTGCGTAACGCTGTGTGCAGCCGTAGCCTGCCTTGCGTGAAGCTGGTGAATGTGGGATCAACACGGCGCTGTCCTGGCCGGGACGGCGATCGTGATCGCCCGCTGAAACCAGTTTTGCAAAAGAGGCTAAAGAAACGGACAGACTGTGGTGGAAAACACCTAGGCTGTTCATGGGAAGCGAATCAGGGATTGCAGTGCGGACTCAGTGGCAATCGGGTAGCGCGATCGGCGACGGCGCGCCTCGGAACTGAAAGGGGAACCGCCTCCATCGGCAACGAGAGGTGTTCCGTGGGGAAAACAAACCCGCACCTAAGCCGCAAGATTTACCTGGTTTGCTGCCGCTGACTTAGCATATCTGAATGATAACGGAGGCGTTTTTTTGAAAAAACCTTCCAATCCGAAAACCGGCAAGAAGGAACATAACCACTACCGCTGGGCGCTGACGGCCTTTGTCATGGCCGTGGCCCTGTCCGGGCTGCTGAGCCTGAGCTCCGAGGCCATTTTGGAGAACGCCGGTCTGCTGCTGGCGCTGCTGATTCTGGCGCTGTTCATTGGACTTGGCATCCTGTTTGACATCATCGGCGTGGCGGTGACTGCGGCGGACCCCCGCCCATTTCACTCCATGGCCGCCCACAAGCAAAAGGGCGCGAAAGAGGCGCTGAAGCTCCTGCGGAACGCGGACCGGGTGTCCAGCGTCTGCAATGACGTGGTGGGCGATATCTGCGGCATCGTCTCCGGCGCTACCGGCGCGGTGATCGTGGCCCGGCTGCAAAAGGGACTGGACCTGGAAAGCGTGCTGATCTCCGTGGGCGTCACGGCGCTGATCTCCGGCGCTACCATCGGCGGAAAAGCGCTGGGAAAGCCCTTCGCCATGAACCAGAGCAAGCGGGTGGTCCATCTGGCAGGCCGGTTTCTGCATTTGTTTCATCGCGGCTGAGTCTTTGCTGATCCATACAGCCGCAGGAGGTCATTGTGATTCTGGATTCCATTCATTCCCCTGAGGATATCAGGGCACTCGATCAAAATCAACTGCCGCAGCTTTGTAAGGAGTTGCGGCAGTTTCTGCTGGAAAACGTGTCGAAAACAGGCGGACACTTTTCCTCCAATCTGGGCGTTGTGGAGCTGACGGTGGCAATCCACCGGGTCTTTGATACTGCCCATGACCGCCTTGTGTTCGACGTGGGGCATCAGGCCTACGTCCACAAGGCCCTCACCGGCCGTCAGGCGCTGTTTTCCACACTGCGGCAGCTGGACGGCCTTTCCGGGTTTCCCAAGCCCTACGAAAGCGTCCATGATGCCTTCATCGCCGGCCACGCCTCCAACTCCGTTTCCGTGGCGTTGGGTATGGCGAGGGCAAGGACCTTGCAGCACCAGGATTATCAGGTCATGGCGCTGATCGGTGACGGCGCCCTCACCGGCGGACTGGCCTACGAGGGTCTGAACAACGTCGGGGCCTCCGGTGAGCATATGATCGTTCTTCTGAACGACAACGGCATGTCGATCGACGGCAATGTCGGCGCGGTGAGCGAGCATCTGGGACTTTTGCGCTCGAAGCCTGCGTACTATGAATTCAAAAAAGCCTATCGTGATCTGCTCGACCGCAACGCGGTCGGCCGCGCGGTGTATGATTTTAACCATCATCTGAAAACGAATGTCAAAAAGGCGCTGCTGCCGAATTCGACGATGTTCGAGGACATGGGCTTTACCTACCTCGGCCCCGTGAATGGACACGACGTGGGGCAGCTCACCAACACGCTCAAATGGGCGAAGGACTTGAACTGTCCGGTGCTCGTGCATGTGCACACGAAAAAGGGCAAGGGCTACCCGCCCGCCGAGCGCGAGCCGGAGCGCTATCACGGTGTCGGCAAATTTGACCCGCGGATGGGCGTGCCGCGCGAGCATAAGCGAGATTTTTCCGCGGTGTTCGGCGACGAACTCTGTAAGCTCGCAAAAAATGACGAAACGATCTGCGCTATCACCGCCGCAATGCGCGACGGTACAGGCCTGCACGATTTTTCCGAGCAGTATCCCGTGCGCTTTTTTGACGTCGGCATCGCCGAGGGACATGCCGTGGCGATGGCCGCGGGCATGGCCAAGCAGGGGCTCACGCCGGTCGTGGCGATCTATTCGAGCTTTTTGCAGCGCGCCTACGACCAGCTCATCCACGACACGGCGCTCTCCGACCTGCATGTTGTCTTCGCGGTCGACCGCGCGGGCATGGTCGGCGCGGACGGAGAGACGCATCACGGCATTTTCGATGCGACATTCCTCTCGGAAATTCCGAATATGACGGTGCTGTGTCCGTCGAACTTTGCAGAGCTGCGCACGATGCTTGACCGTGCGGTGAACGAGATCAAAGGCCCCGTCGCCATCCGCTATCCGCGCGGCGGCGAGGGAGATTATAAGGAAGACAGCGGGCGGCAGAACCTTGTCGTGCTGCGCGAGGGGGCGGACATTACCCTCTGCGCCTACGGCACGATGATCAACAATGTGCTCGACGCGGCGGAGATCCTGCACGAGCAGGGCATCGAGGCACGCGTTGTGAAGATCAACGCCATCTCGCCGCTCTATGACCGCGACATGCGCGAGGTCATCGGCAAAACAAAGGCGATGCTGGTCGCCGAGGAGTGCGCGGGCGTCGGCTGCATGGGCCAGCGCATGGCGGCCATTCTGGGCTGGAACAAAATTTCGCCCGAGCGGCTGGAGCTGTGCAACCTCGGCAAGGCGTTTCCTGCACAGGGAACAGTGGAGGAGCTGTACCGCGAGTTCGGGCTGGACGCGGAATCGCTGGCAAAAAAGGCTGCGGAGGTGCTGCGATGAGCAATAAAACAAGACTGGACGTGCTGCTCGTTGAACGCGGGCTGGAACAGACCCGCCAGCGCGCGCAGGCGATGATCATGAGTGGGCTTGTCTTTGTGGACGGGCAGCGCGTGGATAAGGCGGGCACCGCCGTGCCGAACGACGCGCAGATCGAGGTGCGCGGCAACACGCTCCGATATGTGAGCCGCGGCGGCCTTAAGCTCGAAAAGGCGATGACGACGTTTGGCCTCAAGCTGGACGGCTGTATCTGTGCCGATATCGGCGCTTCGACCGGCGGCTTTACCGACTGTATGCTGCAAAACGGCGCGACAAAGGTCTACGCCGTCGACGTCGGCTACGGACAGCTCGATTGGAAGCTCCGCTCCGACGAGCGCGTTGTGTGCATGGAACGCACGAACGCGCGCTATCTCGACCGCGACCAGATTCCTGACGAGCTGGATTTTGCCAGCATCGACGTGTCGTTTATTTCGCTGAAATTGATCCTGCCTGCGGTGCACCGCGTCTTAAAAGAGGGCGGACATGTCGCCTGCCTCATCAAGCCCCAGTTTGAGGCGGGACGCGAAAAGGTGGGGAAAAAGGGCGTCGTCCGCGACCCGGACGTACACCTTGAGGTGCTGGAAAACTTCCTGACACATGCAAAGGATTCTGGCTTTACAGTGCTTGATATCACATTCTCTCCTATTCGCGGACCCGAGGGAAACATCGAATACCTCGGGTATCTCGAAAGCGGCGATTGGGTGGAGAAGACGTTTGACCTCCAGGGCCTTGTGGAGCAGTCACACGCGGCGCTCGACCACGGGAAGGAGGGCGCGGGATGCTGAGAAAAGTCATCTTATGCCCGAATCCCTACCGCGACGCGCAGCTTCGCGTCGCGAAGGAGGCCAAGCGCGTGCTCGACGAGGTTGGCTGCCCGAATGTCGTGTGCCTGCCGTTTCGCAATCAGGAGCCGCCGGAGGGCTACGGGCTCAACATTGAGCCGCTTCAGCAGGAGATCCGCGGTGCGGACATGATCATCGCCTTTGGCGGCGACGGTACGATCCTGCACCTTTCCAAAACCGCCGCGCACCGCGACATTCCGGTGCTGGGCGTCAACCTCGGCAGCCTCGGCTTTATGGCGGAGCTTGAGAGCAAAGACCTTTTGCGCTTGCGCGACCTGTGTGACGGAAAGTATGAGATCGAGAGCCACATGATGCTCGACGTGAGCGTCCAGCGCGACGGGCGGGTCATCTACTCGAACCTTGCGCTCAACGAAGCGCTCATCGCGCGCGGCAATATCTCGCGCGTGATCCGGCTGCAAATCTTCACCGAGCAGGGAAAGCTCGTGGACGTGGCGGGCGATGGCGTGATCGTCGCGAGCCCGACGGGCTCGACGGCCTACTCGCTCTCGGCGGGCGGCCCTGTGGTCGAGCCGACGGCACGGAACTTCATTGTTTCGCCCATCTGCGCGCACAGCGTGCATGCCAATGCCTACGTGCTCTCGCCCGAGCGGGTCATCACTGTGCAGACGGAAAAAAACAGCTACAAGCCCGTCCTTTTGAGCGTGGACGGCGGGCGCGCATTCTCACTGCGCAGCGGCGACAGTATTGAAGTGCGCCGCTCGAAATTCGACACCAAGCTCGTTCGACTGAGCAAACGCAGTTTCTGCGAGATCTTACAAAAGAAAATGTTGATGGGAGGAACCAGCAATGAAGAATGAAAGACAGGAAAAGATCCTTGCGATCATTGCCGCTTCGGCGATCGAAACGCAGGAGCAGTTGATCGACAGCCTGCGCAAGGAGGGGATCTCCTGCACGCAGGCGACCATCTCCCGCGATATCAAGCAGCTCCACTTAATTAAGGAGCCGACCGGCAACGGCACCTACCGCTACGCCGTTTCGACGCAGAAGATGCGCCTGAATCTGGCTGACCGCCTGCAGACCATCCTGCGCGAGAGCATCGTTTCGGTCGACTGCGCGCAGAATCTGGTGCTCATCAAGACGATGGCGGGCCTCGGCCCCGCGGCCGGCGCAGCGTTTGACGGGATGGATATCTCCGCCAAGGTCGGCACCGTCGCGGGTGACGACACGGTGCTGATCGTGATGCGCGAAAACGAGTCCGCCGCCGAGCTCTGCTCGGAGATCGAGGACATGCAGAGACAGCGCCAGACCAAGTAAGAACAAAATCTTGCAGGAGAATGAGCGATGCTTGAGCTTTTGCACATTGAAAATATCGCCATCATTGAGCGGGCAGACATTCTGTTCGGCCGCGGGTTCAACGCGCTCACCGGCGAGACCGGCGCGGGCAAATCCATCGTGATCGACGCGCTCGGCGCGGTGCTCGGCCAGCGCACGTCGCGCGAGCTCATCCGCACGGGCGCGGAGAAGGCGTTTGTCAGCGCGACGTTCAGCGCGGTCCCGGCAGATTTGCCGGGGCTCACCGAAAACGGCTTTACGCCGGAGGAGGACGGAACGCTTTTATTGCAGCGCGAACTGTACGGTGACGGCAAAAACGTCTGCCGCGTGGGCGGACGGCCAGTGACGGTCGCGCAGCTCAAGCGTATCGGCGCGAGCTTGCTCAATATCCACGGCCAGCACGACGGACAGCAGTTACTCGACGAAGAGCAGCACCTTGTCTACCTCGACCGCTTTGGCCGCGTGGAAAATGAGCTGGCAGCGTACTGTACGCGCTATGACGTGATGAAAGAGACGCGCCGCGCGATCGACGCGCTCAAGATGGACGAGGCCGAAAAAGCGCGCCGTGTCGACATGCTGCACCATCAGATCGGCGAGCTCGAGCGCGCGGACTTGCAGGAGGGGGAGGAGGAGACGCTCCTTGCCCGCCGCAATATTCTGCGCAACGGCGAAAAGTTCATTTCCGCCATCTCCGAGGCGGACGCCTGCCTGAACGGTGGGGACGAGGGCCTTGGCGCGGTGTCCGCTATCAAGGAGGCGGAGGATGCGCTGCGTTCGCTTCGCAGCCTCGGCGATGAATTCATCACGCTCTCGGAGCGCTTGGAAGCGCTGCGCTGTGAAGCGTATGACCTTGCCGAAACGATCCGCGATAAGAAGGATGAATACGATTTTTCTCCGCAGGAGCTCGACGCCGTGGAGTCGCGCTGCGACCAGCTTTACCGGCTGAAAAAGAAGTACGGCTCAAGCGTCGAGGAGATGCTTGCATATCTTGAAAAATCGCGTGAGGAATTGGACCGCATCGAGTATGCAGACGACCGTGCGCAGCAGCTCGAGCAGACGCTCAAAAAGCAGGAAAAGGCTGCGCGCGAAGCGGCGCAGGCCCTCTCCGACCGCCGTCACGCGGCGGCAAAGGAGCTTGAGGAGCGTATTTCCCGGGAACTGCGCGAGCTCGATATGCCGAAGCTCCGCTTTGCCATCGACTTTCAGGAAAAGGACATGGGCGAGGACGGTGTGGACGCCGTGGCGTTTTTGATGTCCGCCAATGTGGGCGAGGCGCTGCGCCCCATCCAGAAGATCGCGTCCGGCGGCGAGCTGTCGCGCATCATGCTGGCACTCAAAAACGTGCTGGCCGAGCAGGACAGTGTGATGACGATGGTGTTCGACGAGGTCGACACCGGCGTTTCGGGCAGGGCTGCCCAGCGCGTGGCGGAAAAGCTCGCCAAGCTCTCGCGCACACGGCAAGTGCTGTGCGTGACGCATCTGCCGCAGCTCGCGGCGATGGCCGACACGCACTTCGGCGTGGAAAAGGGCGAGGAAAACGGCCGCACGCTCACAAAGGTCGTCGCGCTCGACCGCGCGGCGCGCCGCGGCGAGATCGCCCGCCTAAGCGGGGGAGACCACCCGAGCGAGACGATGCTCTTAGGAGCAGAGGAACTGCTCTGCGCGGCGGAGAACTTTAAAGATCAACTACTGTAAAGCAAAATCACATGTCAGAGAAAAGCGCCGCGATGCGGCGCTTTTTCGAAGAAAGGAACATTAGATGAACGAATTTGCTGAGCGCATCGAGCGGGATTTTCCGGTGCGGCGCAAGGAGAAAGAAAAAGTGGACTTCCGCACCTGGCTTGTCTACACACTCAAGGAGCTCGGCTATTCGCCGAAGCTCGAGAGCGGGACGTCGGCGCTCTCGGCGGGCGGCAATGTGACGAATGTGGTCGTCGGCGACATCGAGAAGGCAAAGATCGTTCTCGCGGCGCACTACGACACCGGCGTGCGCGAGGTCCTGCCGCCGCTCATTTGCCCGACGCGACCGGCGACGTACATGCTCTACGAGGCGCTGATACCGCTGCTGGCGCTGGCGGTGAGCTTCCTTATTTCGTTCGGTGTGACGTTCGCGCTCAACATGCCGAATATGACGCTGCCGCTCTTTTTGCTGCTGCTGGTCGTGACGCTCTTTTACCCCAAATATGGCAAGAGTGAGACGAACAACAAAAATGCCAACACCTCCGGCGTCGTTGCGCTGCTGGAGGTCGCAAAGGCGCTGACGCCGCGCTACCGCGGTGAGGTGTGCTTCCTGTTCCTTGACGGCGGCACGCAGGGGAGCAAGGGCGCCAAGCGCCTGATCCACGCGCACCCCGAGCTCAAAAAGAAGAGCGTCGTCGTGCTCGACTGCGTGGGTGAGGGCGACGAGCTGCTGATCCTGCCGGGCAAGGCGAGCCGCTGGAACGACAAGCTGCTCGACACGATCCTTGAGCAGTTCAGCAACAGCGAGAAGAAGACCTGCTTTTTGAAGACCGACGGACTTGTTCACTATCCCTCGGACAACCGCGCGTTCACGGGCGGCACGGTCATCTGTGCGTGCAAAAAGGTCAAGGGCTTTGGCCGCTGCATCCTGCCGCGGAAAGCGACGGGGATCGACGAGGAGAACCTGTCGCTTCTGTGCGACGGGCTGTGCAAGCTCGTGATGTATTACAATCCGCAGAATGCTTGATACTTGACAAGAACGATTCTTTACGTTACAATATCCGCGTTTACGGTGATGAAGCGGAGAAGTAAGCAGCGATTTCCTGCGCAGAGAGCCTTCGGCCGGTGCAAGAAGGAGAGGAAACGTGCCGAAATACACCGCGGAGCCGGCGCCCGAACGAAAGTTTTCCAGTAGGCGCGCCCCGGGAGCGCCCGTTATCGCGCGGGAGTGTGTCGGCACTCCGTGAGGCCGTTTTTGCGAGAAAACGGCGAACCAGAGGTGGTACCGCGAATTTGTTCGCCCTCTGTCCAAACGGACAGAGGGCGTTTTTTGCTATCCGAAAGCGTCTCAAAATGTCCGAAATGAAGTAAAATAGAAATACAGGAGGAATCAACAAATGGGAATTTATGAAGAGCTCAAAGCGCGCGGCCTGATCGCGCAGGTGACGGACGAGGAGCAGATCCGCGACCTCGTCAACAACGGCAAGGCGACGTTCTACATCGGCTTTGACTGCACGGCGGATAGCCTGCACGTCGGCCACTTCATGGCGCTGTGCCTGATGAAAAGACTCCAGATGGCGGGCAACAAGCCCATTGCGCTCATCGGCGGCGGCACGACCATGATCGGAGACCCCTCGGGCCGCAACGATATGCGCAAGATGCTCACCAAGGCCGACATCGACCACAATGCCGAATGTTTCAAGCGCCAGATGGAGCGCTTCATCGACTTCGGCGAGGGCAAGGCCATGATGCTCAACAACG
>OIWV01003118.1_pt1 | contig 11087 bp, 7 predicted proteins | sample 1587751 | NCBI WGS metagenome assembly OIWV01 (sample SAMEA3888913, study PRJEB22519) | human gut metagenome | biome: human gut; feature: human-associated habitat; material: faeces | place: Denmark | collected 2010 | reverse complement strand
TGGAGGTGCCCTTTGAAAAGGGCCTGCTGGGCCACTCGGATGCCGATGTGCTGGCCCACGCCGTGATGGATGCTGTGCTGGGTGCCGCCGCGCTGGGCGACATCGGCAAGCACTTCCCGGATACCGACCCCGCCTACGCCGGTGCCGACAGCCTGCAGCTGGCGCAGCATGTGGCCCGCATCATGCGGGAGAAGGGCTGGAAGATCGTGAACATCGATTCCACCCTGCTCTGCCAGAAGCCCAAGCTGGCCCCCTACATCCCCGCCATGCGGGAAAATCTGGCCGCAGCCTTCGGGATGCCGGTGGATGCTGTGAGCGTCAAGGCCACCACCGAGGAGCATCTGGGCTTTACCGGCGAGGGCCTGGGCATTGCCGCCCATGCTGTCGCCCTGATCGAGAAGCTGTAACGGGAGAGACACTCTGATGACTCTGAATTCGATCATCGCCAATTTCCAGACCTTCAAGCTGGCCGATCTGCTGGATATCGTCATCATTGCTTTCCTGATCTACCAGCTGCTGGGCATCATCAACCGCACCCGCGCCGGGCAGCTGGCCAAGGGTGCGCTGCTGGTCATGGTCGTGTATCTGGTAGCCAACACCCTGAATATGCGCACCGTTACATGGCTGCTCAACTCGCTGCTGCAAGTTGGTCTGCTCACCCTTGTGGTGCTGTTCCAGCCGGAGATCCGCCGCGCACTGGAGCGCATGGGTCAGACCGACCAATGGGCTTCCAAGCTGTTCAACGTAAAGGGGCGCTACAACGACCCCAGTCTCAAGGGTGCGTGGCGCAGCGCCATCATTGCCATCTGCGATGCAGCCGAGCGCTTTTCTGAGACCAAGACCGGCGCCCTTATCGTGCTGGAGCGCCACACCAACCTTTCCGAGATCGTGCGCACCGGCACCCCGGTGAACAGCGCGGTCAATCTGGAAGTGCTGGGCACTATCTTCTACGAGGGCACACCTCTGCATGACGGTGCCGCTATCATCGAAAACGGCCGCATCAAGGCGGCGGGCTGCGTGCTGCCCCTTTCCAACAATCTGGATCTGGGCAAAGATATGGGCACCCGCCACCGCGCCTGTCTTGGTATTGCGGAAAACTCCGACGCCATTGCCATCGTGGTCAGCGAGGAGACCGGCATCATCTCCATGGCCAAAAATGGTGTGCTGATCCGTCATTTTGACCGCCAGAGCCTGTATACCCGCCTCATCGACGAGATGATCCCCAAGGAGTCCACGGTGGAAAAGAACACCGCCGACAGCTGGGTGGAGCAGGCGAAAAAGCTGTGGAACTGGATCAGCCAGAAGGGGGAGGACGAGCAGCAATGAGCAACCAGCCGAACAAGACGAATGGCGCAAAGCCTGCCGTCCGCAAAAAGAAAAATCTTCTGGATGACCGCCGCGTCCGGCTGGCACTGTCTGTGCTGGGTGCCATCGTTGCATGGATGGTGGTCACCATCATCGTTCAGCCCGGCACCACCAACACCATCTATAATGTGCCGGTGGATTACACCTACGATTCCGCCGCCTATACTTCCCGGGGTCTGAGCATCGTCAGTGCCGAGGACAAGACCGTGAACCTGAAGCTTTCCGGCGATGGCTACACCATCGGCGGGCTCAGCGCGTCGGACTTTGTGGTCTACCCGGACTGGTCCAGCGTGCGCGACAGCGGCGAAAAGACCCTGCGGCTGCTAGTGCGCGGCGCAAACGGTCTGCTCAATGGCGTGACCGTGACCATGGAAGGCAGCGACAACACGGTGGATGTGGTGTTTGACGTGGTGGAGGAAAAGACCCTGCCCGTTACCGCTACCACCAACTATCTGCGCATTGCAGACGGCTATATCCTTTACAGCACCGAGGTCTCCAAGGAGACCGTCACCCTGTCCGGCCCCAGCAGCGAGCTGAGCAAGGTGGCTACCTGCACCGCCGAGGCATCTTACAGCAGCGAACTGACCGAGTCGGTCACGCTGAACACCCCTCTGCGCTTCTACACCAGCGGCGGCAAAGAGGTCAAGTTCCAGTACACCACGCTGGAAGAAAGCAATGTGGACGTGACGCTGCAAGTGTACAAGACGGCGACCCTGCCGGTGAAGGTGAACTTTATCAACGCGCCGCGCGGGTTCGATAACTCGGTGCTGAGCTATGCCCTCAGCTGCAAGCAGCTCAAGGTAGCGGGCCCGGCAGAAAAGATCGATGCACTGTCCACCTTGTCCATCGGCACCATCGACCTTTCCACATTCAGTCTGAACAAGGTGTACGAGATGCCCATCGAGCTGCCGACAGATATCTATCTGCTGGACAATATCTCCACCATCACGGTCAGCTTTGACTGCTCCGGGCTGGAGACCAAGACCATGAACCTGCCCTCCAGCTGTGTGCAGGTGGTCAATCTGCCCGCCACCTATCAGCTGACGGTGGAGACCGAGCGGCTGATGAACGTGATCCTCTGCGGCCCCAAGGGTGCTATGGAGACTTTGACCCCCGAGCAGGTGGTCATTGAGATCGACGCCGAGGACTTTGCCGTGGCTACCGGCCAACAGAACATTGCCTGCCGGCTGTATGTACCCTCCAACGGCAAGATCTTTGCACTGGGCAGCTATGTGCTGCAATGCCGCATTGAAAGCAACTAAATTTAAAGGAAAACACAACAAATGATTCTGGTTCGCAACATCCGTCTGCCCCTCTCTGCCGCAGAGCCGCAGGCATTTGAAAAGGCGCTGCACACCCTGCGGGTGCCCCGCAGCAAGGTAGAGCACACCGGCGTGGCAAAGCTTTCGGTGGATGCCCGCCACGGCCAGCCCAAGCTGGTATATACCGTGGCGGTCACCCTCAAGCAGCCCGGGGAGGAGGCCGCCCTTGCAGCCCGCTGCTCGGACGCCGCCCTGCATAGCCGGGCAGACTTTACCCTGCACGCAGGTACCCAGCCGCTTGTGCACCGCCCTGTGGTGTGCGGACTGGGCCCGGCGGGGCTGTTTGCGGCCCTGCTGCTGGCACGGCAGGGCTACCGCCCCATCGTGCTGGAGCGCGGCCCTGCGCTGGATGCCCGTGTGCAGGCGGTGGAGCACTTTTCCGCCACCGGTCAGCTGGACCCCAACGCCAACATCCAGTTCGGCGAGGGCGGCGCGGGCACCTTCTCGGATGGCAAGCTGACCACCCGCATCGGGGATGAACTGTGTGATTTTGTCACCGAGGTGTTTTTGCAGCACGGTGCCCCGGCAGAGATCGCATGGAAGCAAAAGCCCCATGTGGGCACCGACCTGCTGCGCGGCGTCATCACCTCCATCCGCAAAGAGATCGAGTCTCTGGGCGGTGAGGTGCACTTCAACACCGCGCTCACCGGACTGGAGCGAAAAAACGGACGACTTGTGGGCATCACTACTACAAACGGCAGCTTTGCCTGCGAGACGCTGGTGTTTGCGGTGGGGCACTCGGCACGGGACACCTTCAGCATGCTGATGGACAGCGGCCTTGTGCTGGAATGCAAGCCCTTCAGCGTGGGCTTCCGCGCCGAGCACCTGCAAAGCGAGATCGAAAAAAGCCTGTACCATGAAGCTGCCGGACATCCGGCACTGCCCCGGGGCGAATACCAGCTTTCCCAGCACGTCGGCGACCGGTGCGTGTACACCTTCTGTATGTGTCCCGGCGGTCAGGTAGTGGCTTCGGCCAGTGAGGAAGAGCGTGTTGTGACCAACGGCATGAGCTACCACGCCCGCAGCGGCAAAAACGCCAATGCGGCGGTGGTGGTCAGCGTGGGCGGGGCAGACTTTGCAAACGACCCCCGCCGCGCCATCGCCTTCCAGCGGGAGCTGGAAGCAAAAGCCTATGCCGCCGGTCGTGCCGCCGGAGCCTACGCCGCCCCGGCAGAGAATGTGCAAAGCTTTCTGGAAGGGCGCGGGCAGCTGCATATTGGCAGCGTACAGCCCACCTACGACCGCGGTGTGACTGCCGCAGATCTGGGCGCACTGCTGCCCGGGGAGCTGGCGGATACCCTGCGAGCGGGTCTGCGCGCCTATGAGCGCAAGATCGCGGGCTACACTGCGCCGGACGCCATCCTGACCGGCCTTGAGACCCGCACCAGCAGCCCGGTGCGGCTCAAGCGGGAAGAGGACTTTGTGTGCACCCAGCTGGCAGGGCTTTACCCCTGCGGCGAGGGTGCGGGATATGCGGGCGGCATTATGAGCGCCGCCGTGGATGGTCTGCGGGTGGCCCGCGCCATCATCAGCCGGTATGCACCGGCAGAAGGGTGAGAAAATTTTGATGTACGATCGTGAAAACGATAACCGAAATAATAACGAAGGCCGACAGGTACAGCAGGAGCTGGAAGACCAGCTGCGCGCCTTTGGCGACACCATGACCGATGCCTTTGCCCACGGCTTTGAGGGCAGGGGCATGGACATCGGTGACCGGGCGTGGGATGTGGGCAAAGCCGCTGTCCATGCAGCCAACTACGGTATCGGAGAGGCCGCAAAGGCCTTCCGGCAGGGGCGCAGAGGTTATCCCTACGGGGATGCAAAGCAGCCTTTCCGCGAAGGTGCTGCGGATGCCGACCCCGCCGGGATGCCCGGCTGGTTCCGGCAGATCTTTGCAAAGCCGGAGCCGACCCCGGTGGAAAGCATCCGTATCAGCGCAAAAAAACGCCATAGCGCAGGCTGCACTTTGCTGGCGGTGGGCATCACCTTTGCGGCCACCTTTGGCATCGCTGGAATCAGCTGCCTTGGCGTGGCTGCGGCGGCTACCCCCATCTGGGTGCAGGACATTGCCCAGTACGTTGTGGGCGGCGAGCTGCTTACCGAAGCGGCTATGACAGCCCTGGAATTCTGCGGCGGCATCTTTACCTTGCTGGCATGTGGTTTTGGTGTGATGATCTCCGCTGGTGCCTCCCGGCTGTCGGCCTCCAAAAAGTTGGGGGCGTTGGCAGATGCAGCCGAAAAGCTGAACGCGCAGAAGGGGCTGGCGGTGGAGATGCTGGCAGACCTGACCCACCAGACCAAGAAAAAGGCGCTGAAAAAGCTGCGCGGCTACATCCATAAGGGCTGGCTGAACGCATGGCTGGACGATGAGACTGAAACGCTCTACCTGACGGCAGAGGACTACCGCGCTGCCAAGGAGAAAGCCGCCGCAGCCGCCGCGCAGCCGCAGCCGGAAAAGGAAGAAACCGGCGATGCTCTGCTCAATCTCGATACCGCCCGCCGCTTTGCTGCCGTGCTGGAAAAAGAGCAGCAGCTCATGCAGGACGCGCAGGCGCGGGAAGAGCTGGCGGCCATGCACAAGACCACTACCGCCATCTGCGACTGGCTGGAGGCACACCCGGAAAGCCAGCCCAAGACCCGCCGTTTTGCGGAATATTATATTCCCACCACCCTCAAGCTGCTGCACACCTATAACGATGTGCAGGGGCAGCAGGGCGAAAACGCCGAGACCATCCGCCGGGATATCGCGGGTATCCTGCACACCTTGAATCAGGCGTATGAGAACCTGTACAACAATCTGCTTTCGGACGTAGCCATGGACATTTCTTCCGAGATCGCCGCTTTGCAGGGAATGCTGGCCAACGATGGCCTGACCGGGAGGGAATTTGAATGACCTACCGTGCTTGGGAACAAAAACCGCTGGACCGCGCCGCTGTGCGGGAACTGACCGCCGCCATTGCCGAACAAGCGGCGGCACAGCTGGAAGAGCAGGCCATGGACGAAGCGCCGTGGTCAGACGAAAAATATAAGGCCGTGCTGGCTGCGCAGCAGAAGGAAAACGCCCTGCTGGCGGGTATCCTTGCCGCCCGGGGCATCACCGACCCCGCCGAAGCGCTGACCTTGCTGGCAGGGGAGGAAGAACTTTCCGACCCCGCCCTGCTGACCGACATGGACGCCGCTTGTCAGCGCATCTGGCAGGCCATTGACAACGGCGAGACCATCGCGGTTTTCGGCGACTACGATGTGGACGGCGTGACCGCCACCGCCCTGCTGTACCAGCACCTCAAGGGCATGGGCGCGTCCGTCAAGTGTATGCTGCCCAGCCGCGAAGGGGACGGCTACGGCCTGTCCAAAAACGCCATTCAGTCCATGCATAACAAGGGCTGCACCCTCATCGTGACCGTAGATAACGGCATTTCTGCCGTGGAGGAAGCCGACTTTGCGGCTTCACTGGGTATGGACCTGATCATCACCGACCACCATCTGCCGCCGGAGACTTTGCCCAAGGCCGTGGCCGTGGTGGACCCCCGCCGAGAGGACGACCACAGCCCTTTCAAGGGTCTGTGCGGCGCGGGCGTAGCCTTCAAGCTCTGCGCTGCGCTGGACGGCTGCCCGCCGGAGGAAATGCTGGATTACTGCGGCGACCTTGCCGCCGTGGGCACTGTGGCAGACGTGATGCCGCTGGTGGGGGAGAACCGCACCCTTGTCAAGGCCGGGCTGCGGCAGCTGCAACAGACCGACCGCCCCGGCTTTGGGGCACTTTTAGAGGAAGTCGGCCTTGCGGGCAAGCCCATCACCGCCGAGAATATCAGCTACGCCATCGCACCCCGCATCAACGCGGCAGGCCGCATGGATAACGCCGTCACCGCCTTGCAGCTGGTGCTCTGTGAGGACCCGGACAGGGCCGAGGAACTGGCGCACAAGCTGAACGAGATCAACGCCCACCGGCAGGAGACTGAGCAGCAGATCTTCAAAGCTGCCGAGGAATTGCTGGAACAGCAGCCCGAGCGTCTGGATGACCGCATCATGCTGCTGTGGGGACGGGACTGGCATCCCGGCGTCATTGGCATCGTGGCTTCCCGGCTGGTGGAGCGCACCGGACGCCCGGTCATCGTGGTCACCATTGACGAGCACGGCGAGGGCAAGGGCAGCGGACGCAGCGTGCAGGGCTTTAACCTGCACGCCTGCATCGGCTCCTGTGCCGACCTTCTGGTGCGCTACGGCGGCCACGCCATGGCGGCGGGACTTTCCGTCCGGGAAGAAAATCTGCCCGAGCTGCGCCGCCGCCTGAACGACTGGGCTGCCCGGGAATGCCCGGTGCTGCACACCCCGCCCCTTACCTGTGATGTGACCATCCATCTGGACCGCATCACGGTGGAGAGCGTGCGGCATCTGGAGCAGTTGGCACCCTACGGAGCCGAGAACCCCACCCCGGTGTTCCTGCTGCAAAGTGCCGTGGTGGACGGCGTATACCCGGTATCGGAAGGGCGGCACAGCCGCCTGCGGCTGCGGCAGGGCAATAGCTGCCTGTACGCCGTCTGGTTCGGGATGCCCGCCGAGCAGCTGCCCTACGCGCTGGGCGATGTGGTGGACGTGGCACTGAACCTTTCGGTCTACGAGTCCGCCCGAGGGGCGCAGCTCTCCGGCCGTATCATCGACCTGCACCCGGCAGGGCTGGGCGCAGAGCTGGCGCGGCAGGCTGCACTGGTGCAGGCACTGCGCCGGGGCACCCCCCTGACCGAAGAACAGAAAAAACAGATCGTCCCCGCCCGCACGGATATCATTGCCGTGTACCGGGAATTGCAGTCCCGCCGCTGGCACGCCGAGGACCTGCAGCCCCTGTGCGCAAAGCTGGGCGAGGAGCAGACCGGCAAAACGCTGGTGGCAGTTGCCGCTTTAGAGCAGGTGGGGCTGATCACCGCAGCGGAAAAAGGCGGGGCAAAATTCTGGGAGCTGGTGCCGACAGCAGGCAAAAAGAACCTTGCCGATGCCCCCATCCTGAAATGTCTGGAGGAACTATAAATGCCTGAGGGAAAGAAAAATACTGTCCCGGTCCCGGCTCCGGTACGGGACGAGGACGGCTACTCTGCCAAGACCCATCTGCACCAGCCGGTGCAGGAGACCGCCACCGTAGCCGCTACGGCGCTGCTGGCAGACGCACCGGAGGGGGCGCTGCCCTCTGAGGTACGCCCGGAGATCGTAACGTGGGAAAAGCTGTGCGAGGCCATTCAGGCCAGCGGCAAAGCCTACAATATGGAGATGATCCAAAAGGCCTACGAGCTGGCAAATAACGCCCACAACGGCGTGTGCCGCCGCAGCGGCGAGCCCTATATCTGCCACCCGTTGGCAGTCGCCCGGCTGGTGCTGGATCTGGGCATGGACTCCGAGAGCATCGCCGCCGCCCTGCTGCATGACGTAGTGGAGGATACCCCCACCACGCTGGACGACCTGAAAGCCGCCTTTGGCGAGGAAGTGGCCCTGCTGGTGGACGGCGTGACCAAGCTGACCAAGATCCAGTTCTCCAACATCGAGGAGCTGCAGGCCGAGAACCTGCGCAAGATGCTGCTGGCCATGAGCCGGGACGTGCGTGTGATGATCATCAAGCTGTGCGACCGGCTGCATAATATGCGCACCGGCGACGCCTGGCCGGAGCAGAAGCGCCGCGATAAGGCCCGCGAGACCATGGAGGTGTACGCCCCCATCGCCAACCGCCTTGGCATCCTGAACGTCAAGGAAGAGCTGGAGGATCGCAGCCTGCATTATCTGGACCCCGTGGGCTATGCCGAGATCAGCCGGATGCTCAGCGAGCGCGCCGGTGAGGAGTTTTTGATCAAGGTGTCTGGCGTCATCGAGCGCCGTCTGGTGGAAAGCGGCATCGAGGGTGCCACCATCAAGCGCCGGGTCAAGAGCATCTACGGCATCTACCGCAAGACCATCATGCAGAATAAGTCCTTCGACGAGATCTACGATATCTACGCGGTCCGGGTCATTCTGGATTCTCTGGCCGAGTGTTACAGCACCCTTGGCCTCATCCATGATATGTACCACCCGCTGCCCAACCGCTTCAAAGATTACATCTCTACGCCAAAACCAAACGGCTACCAATCCCTGCACACCACGGTCATCGGCCGAGAGGCCATCCCCTTTGAGGTGCAGATCCGCACCTGGGACATGGACCGCATGGCGGAGTACGGCATCGCCGCGCACTGGAAGTACAAGGCCGGCATCACAGGCAGCAGCGACAAACTGGACGAGCGCCTGGCCTGGGTGCGCCAGCTGCTGGAAAGCCAGCGCTCCAGCGCTGACGCCACGGATTTGCTCAGCGACATCAAGAGCGATCTGCTGCCCGAGGAAGTGTTCGCCTTCACGCCGCGCGGCGACGTCATCAACCTGCCCGCGGGCGCGACGGCCATCGACTTCGCCTACGCGATCCACTCTGCTGTCGGCAACAGAATGATCGGTGCGAAGGTCAATAACCGCATTGTGCCCATCGACCACAAGGTCCAGACCGGCGAAATTATTGAGATCATCACCGGCTCCGAGAACCGCGGCCCCAGCCGCGACTGGCTCAACATCGTCAAGACGAGCGAAGCCAAGAACAAGATTCGCAACTGGTTCAAAAAGGAACGCAGAGAGGAAAATATTCAGGAGGGCCGCGATGCGCTTGAGCGCGAGATGCGCCGCAACCTCATGACGCTGACCGACGAGCAGCACGACGTCTTTATGGAGGCGCTGGCCCGCCGCAACCGCTGCAACAGCGTGGAGGAAATGTACGCGGCCATCGGCTACGGCGGCCTGCAGATTTCCCGCATGCTGCCCAAGCTCAAGGAGGAGTACACCAAGCTGCAGGCTACCGAGCCGAAGCCGGTCACGGTGGAGCTCAAGCGGATGCATTCCTCCGACGGCGTCATCGTCGAGGGCATCGACAACTGCCCCATCAAGTTCGCCAAGTGCTGCTCTCCGCTGCCGGGCGATGAGATCATCGGCTTTGTCACCCGCGGCTTCGGCGTGTCTATCCACAAGCGTGACTGCGCCAACGCCCGCGAGAGTATGCGCCACCCCGAGAACGCAGACCGTTGGGTCCGCGCCTACTGGGACGAAGCGGAGAAGGAAAACTACAAGGCTACGTTGGATATTGTTTGCATAGATCGCGCGAACCTCGTCTCTGACGTGGCACTGGCACTGGGCGATATGCGCGTGCCGATCTACTCTCTGACGGCCCGCGCCGCCGAGCAGGGCCGCGCCCGCATGAGCGTGACCGTGGGCATCACCAACACGGAACACCTGAACAGCGTCGTTGCCCGTTTGAAGAAAATCAAAGACGTCGTCAGTGTGACGAGAAACTGAGGAAACAATTATGCGAGCCATCATCCAACGCGTTACCCGTGCCAGTGTCACCGTCAACGGCGGTGAACCGCGTAAAATCGGGCCGGGCCTGGTCATCCTGCTGGGCGTGCGGGACACCGACGATAGCGCCATCGTGCCCAAGCTGGCCGAAAAATGTGCCCATCTGCGCATTTTTGAGGACGAAAACGGCAAGCTGAACCGCAGCGCCGTGGAGCTTGGCTACTCGGCCCTCGTCGTGTCCAACTTCACACTCTACGGTGATACGGCCAAGGGCAAGCGCCCCAGCTTTATCCATGCCGCCAAGGGCGAGCTGGCCGTGCCGTGCTATGAAAAATTCCTGGAGGAGATGGGTCATCAGGGCCTCAAAGACGTCCAGCACGGCGAGTTCGGCGCGGACATGAAAATTGACCTTGTCAACGACGGCCCAGTCACCATCGTCATCGACACCGACGAATGGAAGAAATAAACCCACAAACCCAAGGGGAGGATGCAATGAATATCCAGCACTTCCACGGCGTTCCGCCGCTGTACACCAACACCTTTTTGATCATCACCAATGCAAAGCACGGCATCATCATCGATGCCGCCGCCGAGCCGGAAACCTACCTGAAAGCCTTGGACGAGGCTGGTGCAACATTAACGCATATCCTGCAGACCCACGGCCACTTTGACCATGTGGGGGCGGTGGCCTCGCTGAAAAAGACGACCGGCTGCAAAGTCTATATGGATAAGATCGACGCCGAGGGCAGCCAGCTTCTGCCGCTGACGCCCGACGTCATCACCGACGAATGGCCCGCCAACGGCGAACTTGTGATTGACGAATTACGGTTTGAAATCTACCGCACGCCCGGGCATACCAAAGGCGGCGTCTGCCTGTCCTGCTATGGGCTTTTGTTCAGCGGCGACACGCTGTTTGCAGGCTCCTGCGGGCGCACGGATTTCGCGGGTGGCAGTATGCAGGAGATGCAGAAAAGCCTCTCCCTGCTGGCAGAGCTGCCGCTGCCCGATGCAACAACCGTCCTGCCCGGGCATGGGGAATCATCCACCCTTGGG
>OIWV01003106.1_pt1 | contig 11114 bp, 9 predicted proteins | sample 1587751 | NCBI WGS metagenome assembly OIWV01 (sample SAMEA3888913, study PRJEB22519) | human gut metagenome | biome: human gut; feature: human-associated habitat; material: faeces | place: Denmark | collected 2010 | reverse complement strand
AGGGAACATGAGCGACACATTTTTGCCCGGCAGCGGGTTTGATACCTACGAGCAGCAGGACAAAGTGCTGGTAGGCCTGGGCGGCGGCACGGCAGCCAAAGTAGCCGTCCGTATTTTGCAGCAACAGGGCTTTGCGGTAGCGGGTGCCGTCGTGAAGCTCTCTGCCGAAGAAGAGCCTCTGGTGCAGTCCGCAAAAGAGGCCGCAAAGGCCCTTGGCATCGAGTGTGCCACCCTCAACGCCGAGGCGCTGGCCGCGGCGGCCAGCAGGGTGCTGAAGAAGTACAAGGGCGCGTACTGCGTGGAGTCCTTCGATCCCCGGTGCCTGATGTGGCTGTGGCAGAACGAGCCGGATATCCTGCGGGGACAGCTGAGCGAGGATTTCTCCGCCCACGGGGACGCGCAGCATCTGCCGGGCGGCATCCGGTGGATCCTGTCCAACCTGCTGCTGAACGTGCGGACGCGGCCGGATTTCATCGCCTATCGGTTTGAGGACCGGGGCAATCTGTCCCTGCGGCTGTGCCGGGGCTTCTACAAGGTGCAGGAGGCCAGCTGGACCGTGCGGGACAGGGAGACTATGGAAAAGGCCGAGGCGGCTGGGAACCTGGTCATCTTTGAACATTTTGACCCCAGGGGGTAACGGACTATGCGCGTGATCACGGGAACTGCCAGAGGCAGGGTATTGAAGGAGCTGGAGGGGCTGGAGACACGGCCCACCACCGGCAAGGTGAAGGAGAGCCTGTTCTCCATCATACAATTCGACATCGAGGGACGGCGGGTGCTGGACCTGTTCGCCGGAACCGGCCAGCTGGGCATCGAGTGCCTCAGCCGGGGCGCGGCTTCCGCTGTGTTTGTGGACCGGCGGCCGGATGCGGCAGCTTTGACCCGCGAAAACCTGAAGCTCTGCGATCTGACGGACCGGAGCCGGGTAGTGGCCGGGGACTCCATGGAATTTCTCAAGGCCGCCCAGGAAAAATATGACCTGATCTTTCTGGACCCGCCCTATGAGACGGAACTGCTGGAGACGGCCATCGCCCATATTGCCCGCCATGACCTGCTGAACGTTCACGGCATGATGATCGCGGAGCATCCGGTGGACAAGGCCCTGCCGGCCCTGTCCGCACCCTACCGCATGGGCCGGACCTACCGGTACGGCAAAATCGCCGTCACCATCTACCACCGGGACGGAGACGAGGGGGCGCAGGTATGAGGATCGCAGTCTGTTCCGGCAGCTTTGACCCCATCACGCTGGGACACATGGATATTATTCGCCGCACGGCGGCCTGCTTCGATCAGGTGTATGTCTGCGTCAGCCCCAATGCAGAAAAGCGGGGCCAGATGTTCACCCCGGAGCAAAAGCTGAAGCTTGTGGAGGCGGCGGTTTTAGAGCTGCCCAACGTAACGGCGGAGCTGTATGGCGGCCTGCTGGCCGATTTCGCCGCGGAGCGGAAGGCTACCGCCATTGTCCGGGGCATCCGGACCCAGAGCGATTTCGACACGGAATATCAGCAGGCCATGGTGAACCGGGGCCTGCATCCGGGCCTGGAAACGCTGCTGCTGCCTGCTGACCCGGCGTACATCTATTTGAGCTCCACCGTGGCAAGAGAGATGATCCATTATCATCAGCCCCTTGATAAGTACCTGCCCAAGGCGATCCTGCCCCTGATCCGGGACTGGACGGAACAACGATAAGGAGAATGCGTTATGGCTGAAAACGATGTAAACCGTTTAATTGATATGCTGTATGAACGGGTCGAGGACGCCAAGTCCCCCGCCCTGAAGCCCAACCTCAGCATGGTGGACCGGGACGAGGTGCTGGATCTGCTGGACGAGCTGCGGAACCAGCTTCCTGTGGAGCTGAAACGGGCTCAGGAGCTGCTGGCCGCCCGGGAAAAATTTGTGGACGAGGCCAAGCGGGACGTGGAGCGGATGATGCGTCAGGCGGATCTGGAGGCCAAGAGCAAGGTCTCTGACAGCGAGGTGCTCTATGCCGCCAAGGAGAAGGCCCGGAAGATCATCGCCGACGCGGAGGATCGCTCCCGCCAGCTCTGTCAGGTGGCAAATGAGTACGCAGAGGACGCTCTGGCCCGGACGGAGGAGGCTGTACAGGCCGCGCTGACCGAGGTGAAGCAGTCCCGGTCCGCATTCCGGGCCGCTTCCGCCGCCAAGCTTCAGGAACAGCGGGAAAAGCTGGAGGCAGAAAGAAAGACTGCGGAAGAGGCAGAGAATTGACGTGCTGCCCGCCGCAATGCAAGCGGACGAAACACATAGGAACAAGTATAGTCGGTGTGGAAAAGACGGTTGACCATAACGGAGACTGTCTGCCGTAAAAAAGGGGATTTGCGGGAAAATTCGTTAAAAATGACGAAAAAGAACCTGCAACTTTTTCAAAGAACTCTATATTTAGCACAACTTGCGTTCTGAAAAAGAATGACAACACAAGATATTGTGTTGTCATTCTTTTTGATTTTACGTAAACCAATCGGCAACGATGGAACAATTGTTTGAAAACGGTGAATTATTCCTGACTTTTGGCAAAAAGTGGCCTGTTTTCAAGGGTTTGCGTCGGAAAAAAATACTTGCAATCCCCCTTGAAATCGCTTATACTCAGGGTGTGTGGTGGGGAAAAGTGGGGAAGATGTGGATAACAGTGCCACATTGGACCACGAAAACCCAAAAAGTAGGGAAGGAGGGCACCGCTATGGCCAGACTCATGGGCAAGTCCAATAACACCATTGACTCCAAGGGCCGGCTGGTGATCCCCTCCAATATGCGGGAAGCACTGGGAGACCGGTTTTATATCACCATTGGCGCCCAGCACTGCCTGACCATTTACCCCGAGGCCAAGTGGAACCAGATGTCCGAGGATATGGACGAGTTGCCCTACACCGAGGCCCGGGCGCTGACGCTGCTGTATGCCAACGCTGTGGAGTGCGAGCCTGACGGTCAGGGCCGCGTTCTGATCCCCGCTGCCCTGCGGAACTACGCAAACCTGAAAAAAACTGCCACAATCGTTGGCATGAACGCCTTTGCCGAGATCTGGGATTCCGCCACCTGGACGGAGCGGGAACGCCAGATGCTGGAAGAGGACGATATGGCCGCCGCCATGGACGCCTTGGCGCGGGCCCGTCGGAATCGGAGCTGAGCTATGGAATTTACCCACAAGCCCGTTTTGCTGGCCGAGTGCATCGAAGCGCTGCATATCCGGCCGGAGGGAATTTATGTAGACGGCACACTGGGCCGTGCGGGGCACTCAAGAGAGATCGCCCAAAGGCTCACCACCGGCCGGCTGGTGTGCATTGACCGGGACCAGGCCGCTATCGACGCGGCCCAGGAGCGGCTGGCCCCCTGGATGGACCGGGTGACGCTGGTCCACAGCAATTTCGACCGGGTCAGCGAGATTTTGGCGGAGTTGGACATTCCCGGCGTGGACGGTATGTTATTTGATCTGGGAGTATCCTCTCCTCAGCTGGATGATGCGTCCCGTGGATTTTCCTATATGCATGACGCACCGCTGGACATGCGGATGGATGCCACCGCCCCTCTCACTGCTTACGATGTGGTAAACACCTGGAGCTACGAGGAGCTGCGCCGCATTTTGTTTGAGTACGGCGAGGAGCGCTACGCCCCCGCCATTGCGAAAAAAATCGTACAGGCCCGGGAGACCGCGCCGGTACAAACTACATTGGAACTGGCGGAGCTGATTCGCTCTGCCATGCCTGCCGCCGCGCTCCGGGAGAAACAGCACCCGGCCAAGCGGAGCTTTCAGGCCATCCGCATTGCCGTCAACGGCGAGCTGGACGCCCTGCCGCCCATGCTCAGCGGAGCCATCGACCACCTGAACCCCGGCGGCCGGCTGGCCGTCATCACCTTCCATTCTCTGGAGGACCGCATTGTGAAGCGGGCCTTTCAGGATGCCGCCAAAGGCTGCACCTGCCCGCCGGAATTTCCGGTGTGCGTGTGCGGGAAAAAGCCCAGAGTGCGGCTGGTGACCCGGAAGCCCATCGTTTCGGGAGCGGCGGAGCTGGAAGAAAACAGCCGGGCCCGCAGCGCCAAGCTGCGGGTGGTAGAAAAATGTGACCCATTTGATATTTGACTTTTAAAAAGGGACAAGCCCTTTATTGTGTGTTGATTTTGTGGAAGGGAGGGACTCTGCAATGGCGTCAGCGGCCAGAGAATACCGTTATGCGCATCGGGAATTCAGCACAAACGGGAGTCTGGCCCGGGATCTGGACTGGGCAGTCCGGGAACGGGAATTGGAACATGCCGGCGAGGTCCCTCGCCACGAGCGGACACAGGCGGCTCCGAAGGTTTATCATAAGGAACAGGTTTTGGTGCGGGAGCGTCAGGCGATCCCCGTGCTATCTGTGTTGGGGGTAACGGCTGTGGCCGTGGCCGCGGTGATGCTGCTGCTGAGCTATGTGCAGCTGACCACCTTGGCCGCCGACACCGTGGCTCTGAAAAGCGAACTGACGGTCTTGCAGGCGGAAAACGTCAGCCTGACGGCCCAGCACGAGCAGATGTTTGATATGGCCACCGTCAAGGAGGTGGCGGCTGCTGCCGGAATGGCCAAGCCCACCAGCAGCCAGATCACCTATCTGGATCTGGACAGCGAGGACAGCGCCGTGGTCTACCGGACGGAGACCCCCAGCGTTTTCAGCCGGATCTTAAGCTCCTTGCATCATGGAGTCTACGCCGTGGTGGAATATTTCGACTGAACCTGAAATAAGTATGTTGTGACACAGCGGGGAGTGAGAAGCCGGCGTCTTCTTACTCCCCTTCTTTGCTGAATTGCCCCTGAAAGGAGAACTCTATGGCATCCAATCCCCGGAGAAAAAGCGACGCGGCCCGGCGGGCCAATCAGGTCATCCGCAGCCGGACGGTGCTGGTCATGCTGCTGTTGGGCATCGTGACCTTTGCAGTGCTGTTCTGGAAGCTCTATGACATCCAGATCCGTCAGCACAGCGTATTGCAGGAAAAAGCCATCGAGCAGCAGACCCGCAGCGCGGTGGTCAACGCCTCCCGAGGCACCGTTTATGACCGAAACCTCAACACGCTGGCCATCTCCGCCACGGCGGAGGACGTAAACATCTCTCCGATGCGGATCGCGGAGTTTGTGGAGAGCCAAAAGGAAAAGCAGGAGAAGGCCGCCAAGAAGGCGGCGGATAAGGGAGAGACTTACACAGCCCCTATTCTGCGGGATCAGGCCTACATCGCCAAGGGCCTCAGCCGCATTCTGGGCGTGGAACAGGAGACTCTGGAAACCCGGATGACCAAGACCAACTATGACTACTGGAACATCAAGAAGCGGGCGGATCAGACGGTTTCCGACGAAGTTCGCCGTTTCATCAACGGCGAGATCGACCCTGACGGCAATGAGGTGCCGGAATCGGATCGGGTAAAGCTTCAAGGCGTCTGGCTCCAGCCATCCTCCAAGCGGTACTACCTGTACGGATCTCTGGCTTCCGGCGTTCTGGGCTTTGTAAACTCCGACGGCGTGGGCAGTGTGGGTCTGGAGGCCAAGTACGACGATACCCTTACCGGCACTGCCGGGTATACCATCAGTGCCCGAAACGCCGCCGGCACGGAACTGATGTACAACTACGAGCAGATCTTCGATGCGGAAAACGGGCACAGTCTGGTGCTGACGCTGGATGCCAACGTCCAGATGAGTCTGGAAAATGGTCTGGAGAGTATGCTGAAAAAATACGGCGCCAAAAACGGCGGCACCGGCATCGTCATGGATGTGAACTCCGGGGCCATCGTGGCCATGGCGTCCTATCCCAACTACGATCTGAATGACTACGGCACGATTTTTGACGATGCCCTGAAAACCAAGCTGGATACGGAGCTTGCCAAAATCGACGCAAAGCGCTCCACCTACGAATCGGAGGAGGCGTACGCCGCAGCCCGGTCTGCGGCCATCAACAGCGCCGTCCAGTCCCAGTGGCGCAACAAGTGCATCGACTCCACCTATGAGCCGGGTTCCACCTATAAGCCCATTACGCTGGCGGCGGCGCTGGAGGAGGGCAAGGTGACGAAAAACTCCACCTTCTACTGCTCCGGCTCCACCCATGTGCAGGGCTGGAACAAGGCCATCTGGTGTTCCAACCACAGCGGCCACGGTCAGCAGACCCTCATCGAGGCGGTGGGCCATTCCTGCAACCCTGCCTTTATCAGCATGGGCCTGTCCGTGGGAACGGAGACCTACTACAAGTATCTGAAATCCTTCGGCCTGATGGATAAGACCGGCATCGACATGATCGGTGAGGTGAAGGGCATTTTTCAGGATGAAAAGAGCTTCAACTCTCAGGTGGTGTCTCTGGCATCCTACTCTTTCGGCCAGACCTTCAACGTGACGCCCATCGAGCTGATCCGGGCTCAGGCGGCCTGCGTCAACGGCGGCTATCTCTATCAGCCCTACATTGTGGAGCAGGTGCTGGACGAGGACGGCAACGTTCTGTCCCAGCATGACTCCACTCCGATGCGGCAGGTCATCAGCGAGGAGACCTCCGCCATTGTCCGGGAGGCGCTGGAATATGTGGTCTCCTCCGGCAGCGGCAAAAACGGCCGTGTGGCGGGCTACCGCATCGGCGGCAAGACCGGCACCGCCGATAAGACCGGCACCAAGACCAATGACAATCCCAAGGGCGACGTGGTGGTGTCCTTCATGTGCTTCGCCCCGGCAGACGATCCCAAGTACATCATGCTCCTGACTATGGACACCCCTCGCCGTGATACCGGCACCGCCGTGTACGGCGGTACCATGGTGGCTCCCGTGGCCGGTCAGATCATGGGCGAGATCCTGCCCGCACTGGGTATTGAACCGAATTACAGCGCCTCGGAGCTGGCGAGCGCCGATGCCGCCGTGCCCTATGTGGTGGGCAAGAGTGCAGCGGACGCGAAGGCAGCTTTGAAGGCGGCGGGCTTTGCCTGCACCACCGTGGGAAGCGGCGATACCGTGACGGACCAGACCCCGGCGGGCGGCGCCATCGTGCCCAACAATGCCTCCATCGTGCTCTATCTGGGCGTGGAGAAGCCCAATGCCCCCAGCACCGTCCCCAACGTGGTAGGTAAGACCCCGGCGGAGGCCAACAAGGCCCTGACCAACGCGGGCCTCATTATGAAGGTCACCGGCGCCACCAGCACCGGCGGCAGCACCGGCAGCGTCACCGCCATTTCCCAGAGCGCGGAGGCGGGGACGGAATTGGCTGCCGGCAGCGTGGTCACGGTGCGTTTCGGCGCGAAAACCACGGACTGACCGCCCCTTACCGCACTTTTTGCCAGGTTTATGACACCATTTTCGGTATGCTTTCCGGAAAAACCTGCTACAATAGCCAAGGAGTGCTTTGTATACAGCCGCCGACTGCCCTGTGAGGGGGGCGGTGGACTTTCGAGAAACAAGACCGATCAAATGGAGGAATACGATATGAAACTGCGGGAACTGCTCAACGGCGTCCCTGTCGCGTCCTGCGCGGTGGATCTGGAAATGGAGATCGCCGGCGTCAGCTATGATTCCCGGGCCACCCAGCCCGGAGACCTGTTCGTAGCCATGACCGGCTACGCCACAGACGGCCACAAGTATATCGCCACGGCGCTGGAAAAGGGCGCGGCGGCGGTGCTGTGCCAGAATTTGCCGGAGGGCGAGGGACCCTATATCCGGACGGCGGATTCCCGCCGTGCGCTGGCGGTGATCGGGGCCAACTGGTTCGGCCATCCCGCCGAGGAGATGACCATGATCGCCGTCACCGGCACCTGCGGCAAGACCACCACCACCTATCTGCTCAAGGCCATTCTGGAGCAGGCACGGGGGGCCAAGGTGGGCCTTATCGGTACCAATCAGAACATGATCGGGCAGGAGGTCATCCCTACGGACCGCACTACGCCGGAATCCTTTGAGGTCCAGCGGCTCTTCCGGGAGATGGCGGACGCCGGGTGCGCCTATGCGGTGATGGAGACCTCCTCCCACGCCCTGTGTCTGGACCGGGTCTACGGCGTTCACTATGCGGTGGGCATCTTCACCAATCTGACCCAGGACCATCTGGATTTCCATGTAACGATGGAAAACTACTGCGATGCCAAGGCCATTTTGTTTCGGAACTGCGGCGTCGGCGTGGTGAACGGTGACGATCCGTGGACGCCCCGGCTGCTGAAGGATGCCACCTGTCAGGTGCGCACCTACGGCGTCAAGTCCGAGGTGGACCTCCGGGCGGAAAACGTGGTGCTGTCTGCTGACGGCATTGCCTTTGACGCGGTGACAAAAACCGAGCGGGTGCCTGTTCAGGTGAATATCCCCGGCGGCTTTATGGTGTATAATACGTTGGATGTGCTGGGGGCCGCACTGGCGCTGGGCATTTCCCTGAAGGACAGCGCTGCTGTTCTGGCCAAGGTCCCCCATGTGCAGGGCCGGGTGGAGGTAGTCCCCACCCCCGGCAAGGACTATACCATCCTCATTGACTACGCCCACACGCCGGACAGCATGGTGAACGTGCTGCAAACGGTGAAGGAATTTGCCAAGGGCCGCACTGTGGCTGTGTTCGGCTGCGGCGGCGACCGTGACAAGACCAAGCGCCCCCGCATGGGCAAGGCGGCGGCGGACTGGTCCGATTTTGCCGTTGTCACTACCGACAATCCCCGGACCGAAGAACCTGCGGCCATCATCCGGGATATTTTGCCGGGCTTTGACGGCAGCAACACCCCTTACGAGGTGGTAGAGGACCGGGTGGAGGCGATCCATTGGGCCATGGACCATGCCCAGAAGGACGATGTGATCGTTCTGTGCGGCAAGGGCCACGAGACCTATCAGGAAGTGAACCACCAGAAGTTCCACATGGATGAGCGGGAGATCGTGGCGGAGCACCTGAACAGCGGACGCTGAGGTCCGGCAGACTTTAGGCATTCCCGTTTCATAAATACAGCCGCGCAGCGGCGAAAACGCCGGCCGGATGTGTACTGGCCGGTCAGTAAGAGAAAGGCCCTGACGGGGAAAGCTGTCAGGACCGGGATAAGGAGAAAGCATGAGTATCTATGTGGCGTTACTGGCCGGCTGTGTGCTGACCATAATTCTGGGCAAATTCGTACTGGCGGAGCTGCGGAAGCTGAAGGCCGGACAGGAGATCCGGCAGGACGGCCCCACCTGGCACAATTCCAAGGCGGGCACCCCCACCATGGGCGGTATTGCCTTTATTCTGGGCAGCGGCATTGTGACCTTTGCCTGCGGCTGGCAGCAGATGCTGGCGGGGGACTTCGCCCATCTGTATGTGTACCTGTTCGCCCTGATCTTCGGGCTCATCGGTTTTGTGGATGACTACCGCAAGGTCCGCCAGCACCAGAACGAGGGCCTGACCGCCAAGCAGAAGTTCGCCTTGCAGCTTTTGGCGGCGGTGGTGTTCCTGTGCCTGATGCGGTATGAGGGCCTCCTGACCAACGATCTCTATATCCCCTTCATCAACGTGACGCTGACAGTGAACTGGATCGTGTATCTGATCTTCGCCGCCTTCGTCATCGTGGGCTGCGTCAACTCCGTGAACCTCACCGATGGCATCGACGGTCTGGCCTCCAGCGTCACCGCTGTGGTCATGGCGTTCTTCATGGGCGCCGCTATGATCTGGAAATTCACTACGCTGGGGATCTTTTCCTCCGCCCTGTGCGGCAGTCTGGTGGGCTTTTACGCCCTGTATAACCGCCATCCCGCCAAGTGCTTTATGGGAGACACCGGCAGCCTGTTTTTAGGCGGCGCGGTGGCGGCACTGGCCTTTGCCTTTGATATGCCGCTGGTGCTGATTCCGGTGGGGATCATCTACATTCTGGAAACTTTGTCCGATATTATACAGGTTGGATACTTCAAGGCCACCCACGGCAAGCGGTTTTTCAAAATGGCCCCTCTGCATCACCACTTGGAGCGGTGCGGCTGGAGCGAGGTGAAGATCGTAACGGTCTTTGTGTCCGTCACGGCGGTGTTCTGCCTGCTGGCGTATTACGGCATCCGGGGCCGCTATCTGTAAACCGGTAAGACCTTGACTTGATTCGGAGAGGAGGAAACATCCATGACCCAGACACGGCCCCGCCGCCGTCCCCTGACCCATCAGGAGAAGCTGGCCCTTCAGGAGCGTAAGCAGCGCCGCCGGGAAAAAATGGAAGAGAGCCGGGAACTGGCCAAAGGTCCCATCGACCTGACCTTCTGTCTGCTGGTCATGCTGCTGACGGCCATCGGTCTGGTGATCCTCCTGTCCGCCAGCTTTCCCTCCGCCTATTATGAGAAAGCACCCTCCCGCCACAACCCGCTGTATTACTTTGAAAAGCAGGGCGTTTTCGCCGTGCTGGGTACGGCGGTGATGCTGCTGGTCAGTAAGTTCAACTATCAGCGGCTTCGCGGCGCGGGCAGAGCCTTGATCTATGTGTCCGTGATTTTCCTGATCCTGGTCATCATCCCCCACAACCCCATCGCGGTGACGGCCAAGGGCGCTACCCGCTGGCTGAAGATCGGCGTGCAGTTCCAGCCCTCGGAGATCGCCAAGGTGGCAATCATTACCTACTTTGCCGACAGCATTTCCCGAAAAAAGGACAAAATGCGCAGCTTCCGCTACGGTGTTCTGCCTTACGCCTTTATTCTGGTGGTAGTGGCAGGCCTGGTGGCTGTTGAGCCCCACCTCTCCGGCGCGATCCTGATTTTGGGCGCAGGGGCGGCCATGATGCTTGTGGGCGGCATCAACTGGATCTGGGTAGGTACTGCCGCTGGCGCGGCGGTTGGCATGGTGTATGTGGCTTTATTTGTCATCGGCTATAACAAATCCCGCGTTATATACTGGCTGGACCCTTGGGCAGATGCCGCGGATAAGGGCTATCAGCTTTCCCAGAGCCTCATTACCATTGGCTCCGGCGGGTTGTGGGGATTGGGCCTCGGTAAGAGCCGGCAAAAATTCCTGTTTCTGCCGGAGGAGCACAACGATTTCATTTTCTCCATCGTCTGCGAGGAATTGGGACTGGTGGGCGCGGGGATCATCATGCTGCTGTTCGCGGCGCTGATCCTCCGGGGCTACTGGATCGCCCTCCACACCCGTGACCGGTTCGGCACGCTGTTGGTGGTGGGCTTTACCACACAGCTGGCGGTGCAGGTG
>OIWV01003103.1_pt1 | contig 11129 bp, 10 predicted proteins | sample 1587751 | NCBI WGS metagenome assembly OIWV01 (sample SAMEA3888913, study PRJEB22519) | human gut metagenome | biome: human gut; feature: human-associated habitat; material: faeces | place: Denmark | collected 2010 | reverse complement strand
GCAGCAAAAATCCGCAGTGGACAGATAATGCTCTATGTGTATACCACGCAGGAGGGCAAGGCCGATGTGCTTGCGTTTCTGGAAGCTGCGGGCTGGTGGAGCGAATAAGAAACGGAAAATTTACTACTGCAGACCTACAAATCCTAATGTCAAAGTAATTTGGAGGAGCTATGAAGAGGTTCAAGGGCTTTAATCCCATGCTGTTTGCGGCGGCGGTGATCTTTCTCTGCGTCACGGTCTATAGCCTGGTCAGCAATGTCACCGTCTATGTGCGGCAAAGGAACTGGCCGGTCACCACGGCGACGGTGATCGACGTGGCCGAAAACGGAAAAGAATACAACGTCACCTACCAGTACGAGGCCCGGGGCAACGTTTACACCGGGAAGCTGCACCGGGTGCGCTTGCGCTACGGCTTTGGGGAGACCCTGGCCGTCCGGTATGACCCCGACGCACCGGAGAAGTCCGTCCGGCAGGGGACCATGACCCGCCGGTCGATCCTGACGCAGGCGGGGCTGTCGGTGGTTTTCTGCCTGGTGGGGTACTGCCTGATCCGGCGGGCCCTGCCCCAAAAGGAGCCGGAGGAGAGCGCTCCGGACCGGCCCGCCCCCAAGACACCGGCCCGAAAATCCCGGCCCGCCGAAGGAACCGTCAGCGCGGCGGAGGTCCGGCAGGCCGAGGACCGGATCTTCCGGGAGGTGTGCCAACTGGTGCGGGACGTCCAGGAAAAGCACCCGTCCGCGGGATACGCGGTGCGGCTGGAGCGGTCCGCCCCGCTGGAGGCGGCGGGCTATGCACCGGCCCGATATGAAGCCTGGCTCATCGTCTCCCTGGCCCGGAACCGGACGATTCTGGAAAGCGGCCCGGACACCGGGGAGTGGCCCGACGCCCGGGACAGGATCACCCGCATCAGAGGCGGGAAGCTGACGGTTTCCGACGGCTATGGCCAGCTTTCCCGGGAGCTGGAGGCCATCACCGCCGACTATGAGGCCGGGCCCGACGCCTATGCCGAGAACAAAGCAGCCTCTGATGAGATGCTGCGGGAGGCCTGCCGGGTGGAGTGGATCGGATAAGCGGACGGTGGGCACACCCCCTCCGATAGAAAGAACGGATATTCTCAAACATGTGAGAATACCCGTTTTTTCAAAAAACATGGTCAGAATCATTCAGATTTTCCATCAGGAAATTCGCAACCGCCTGATGAAACGCAGCTTCTGCGTTTTTATTATTCCAGAATGCCCGGTTTGCGTCCTCGATTTCCGGCTGCATCTGCTCAAGCTGGTTATCGTCCAACGGAAAACGGACACCACCAAAACCATCATTCACAATTTTGAGGAGCAGATCGTGATATTCATGCGCACCGATTGTTTGTAAAGCGGTGATGATTTCAAAGAGGTGCTCTGAAGCAAGGACCTCCTCCAGACCGTCCGCGGCAGACATCCAGAATTCCATGCAGAGGGCGAGGGTCCTTTCGCTCTGAGACATCGTTTGCCGCAGTTCAAAGAGCCCCTCCCAGTGGAAAGACGGCAGTTGCTCCAACGTTTTGCCTTTCTCCATGTAAAACTCGTTGTATGATTCCGTGCGCCACCCTCCGGCTCGTTTTATTATAACGTTATATTCGGATAGCCCTTTATCATAAATTACAGCATTTCACGAAAGAAAAATACCATCCTCAACATAGTAGGCATCTGCTTTGGGAACGTTTGCATCCAGTGATTTCCCGTTGCGTATTGTTCCAATGTACTGACCGTTAATGTACATATGATACGGCAAAAGAGCTCCCGCAAACGCAGATTTCCGATGGATATGGAATCGCACTTCACTCATAAAATCACGACCCTGTATGTAGATTCAATCACTTGCACTGCGTTAAAAAAGTCCACCGTAATTCTATCAAAATTACGGTGGACTTATGGCACCGGTTGATAAAAATGATACGGTTTCAACAGGTTTCATTTGGTTTCACTCGAAAATGAAACCATACTGATTCATTCATCAAACTGAAGTTATCGTTCAATGCGGTAGTATTTGAATGTTCCATCTTCTCCGATAAGGTGAAAGCCCACCTTTTCCAAGACATGCTGACTTCGGGTGTTCTTCATAATGGTATCTGCATTGACTGCAACCATTCCCAGCTCGTCAAAAGCATATTTTACCGCCAATTGCTCGGCTTGCGTTCCATAACCTTTATCTTTCACTGCGTCGTTCTGCATATGAATACTCAGTGTACATTCGGCTTTTTCCAAGTCTATCTGTTTCAGCTGTAATTCTCCAATAGGCTTGCCGTCAAGCATTATGGCAAAAATGATACGCGAGGGCTCATTTTTTGAATCAAAATACCGGTCAACGGACGCTTTATTATAAGAGTACGGCTTAAACAGGGACATATCCATATAGATGGATGCATCGTTGCTCCAGCCTTTATACAACTCATGACAGAGTTCTCTTGTCATTTTCTTTAATTCGATCATTTCGCTTCTTTTTTCGCAAGATCCCGATTTATCAAATTGATTATATCAGATGATTATACTTGTTACAATAAAAAGTCCGATGGTTTCGCATCAAAACCATCGGACTTATCTGGTGGAGCTGAGGGGAGTCGAACCCCTGTCCGAAAGCACTTTGACAGGACCTTCTCCGGGCGCAGGACAGTTTCAGCATTCCCTCCCTGGGCAGGCACTGGCCAGACTGCACAGTTCAGTAGAGTCATGATGCATGGGCGGGGCAACTCTTACCCGCCGCACGTCCGCCACATCAACGACGCCTTCCCCGGCCTGTGGCCTCTCCGGTTCAGACGGCTGCTTTAATTAAGCAGCAATAGCAACAGTATTGTTGTTATTTAATTTATAAAATTGCCCGTTTTATGGCGGTCAGGCGCCGCCGCCCGCTTGTCCCGCTTCCCCATCCCCGTCGAAACCTTTACGGCCCCGTCGTTCCACAAACGCTCCGCTGGTTTGTAAAATAGGAAAGCAGAATTTGCTATTTGGAATTGTAACACATTCCCATATCGGAATGTGTTACAATTCCGTGACAGTTTCAGGTTTTGGTCAGCTTGACCATTAGCTTGGCCGGGGTGAGCTTGGCCAGCAGACGGTAGAACTTATAGAACAGTCTGGGGGTGTAGATGGTCTGTCCCGCTCTGGCCGCCCGCAGTGCACCGCCGGCCACCTGTACCTGATCGCAGTAGGGCAGCAGCTCAAAGGGCCGGGAATCCACCACATGACCCACTGCCAGAAACTCTGTGGCCATGGGGCCGGGGCAGACGGCGGTAACGGTGATGCCCTTTGCCTTCAGCTCCTCCGCCGCGCCGATGGTGTAGGCGGAAACGTAGGCTTTCGTGGCAGAATACACCGTCATCCGGGGGGTAGGGCAGAAGGAGGCGATGGAGCTGACGTTCAAGATCCGGCTCCCAGCTTCCATATAGGGCACCGACAAATTAGTGATGGCAGTCAGCGCCCGGAGGTTCAGATCGATCATCCGGGTCTGGGAAACGGTGTCGATCTCGCCGATGTTCCCCAGATACCCGCATCCGGCATTGTTCACCAGCAGGGCGATCTCCGGCTGTTCCTCCACCAGATGCTCCTGATAGGCGGTAAAGCTCATGGTGTCGCACAGGTCCAGCGGCAGCGTCAGGGTGCTGATCCCCGTTTCCTTCAGCTGCTCTGCCAGTTCCTGAAGGCGGTCCGTCCGGCGGGCAATGAGCCACACCCGTTCAATTTCCGGGAATACGGAATAGAACTGCCGGACAAATTCCCGGCCAAGGCCGGAGGACGCGCCGGTAATAACTGCTGTTTTCATGGTCAGATCTCCTTTCGGAGTATTTTAGTGGGTCTCGGGAGCGGGATACTCGACGCCCTGGGTATCCACCCGGACGGTTGCCATGACCACGGGCTTCTTGGGCATATCGTTCATCATGTTCCGCTGGACACGGGAAATGTCAATGGCCACATCCTGACCCTCGGTGATCTTGCCGAAGGCGGCGTACTGGCCGTCCAGATGAGGAGCAGGAGCCACCATCACAAAGAACTGGCTGCCGGCGGAGTTGGGTGCCATGGTGCGGGCCATGGACAGCACGCCGGTCTCGTGAATCAGGTCATTCTGGCGGAAGCCGTTGCCGGCGAACTCGCCGTTGATCTCATAGCCGGGGCCGCCCATGCCGTTTCCGTTGGGGCAGCCGCCCTGGATCATGAAGCCGGGGATGACCCGGTGGAAGGTCAGGCCGTCATAGAAGCCCTTGTTAGCCAGAGAGATGAAGTTGTTGACGGTGTTGGGAGCCTTCTCGGGATACAGCTCGCCGCGCATAATGCGGCCGTCCTCCATAGTGATGGTTACGATGGGATTGCTCATATTCATTCGTTCCTTTCTGATCTGTTATCTGCGGGCCTTCATGGCCCGGTCCATTTCACGGGCGGCGTCCCGCTTTGCGGTGGCGTCCCGCTTGTCGTAATTCTTCTTGCCCTTGCACAGGCCGACCTCCACCTTCACCTTGGCGTTCTTGAAATAGACGCTCAGGGGCACCAACGTGTAGCCGTCCTGCTTGACGAGAGCGTGGAGCTTGCGGATCTCCCGCTTGTGCATCAGCAGCCGCCGGTCCCGGTCCGGGTCCCGGTTGAAGATGTTGCCATGCTCGTATGGAGAGATGTGCATGCTGTGGACGAACAGCTCGCCGTCCTGTACGGTGCAGTAGGAGTCCTTCAGGTTCATCGTGCCCGCACGGATGGATTTGACCTCCGTGCCGCACAGCTCGATGCCTGCCTCGTACTTATCCTCCACGAAGTAATCGTGGTAGGCTTTGCGGTTCTGGGCCGCGATTTTGATTCCCTTTTTCTCCGTGGGGACCACCTCGTTTCCAGTGAGTCAGTATACCATAGTTTTCCCATGACTTCAAGAAAAACAAGCCCTTTGCAATTCAACACGCCTATGCTATAATAAACTGAATACAGTATAGGCAGGGTCTCTGCCCTTTAAACGAGGTGGAATAGAATGAAAATGCCCATGGATCTGATGGAGGTCAAGCTCCGCCGCAAGGACGTATTTGAGGGTAAAATCATGACGGTGCACGTGGATGACGTGCGCCTGCCCAACGGCGAGGAAGCCACTCGGGAAGTGGTGGATCATGTGGACGGCGCGGCGGTCCTGGCCCTGGATGAAGCCAACCGGGTGCTGGTGGTCCGCCAGTACCGGTATGTATTTGGCAAGGTGCTGGATGAGCTGCCCGCAGGCAAGCTGGACCCCGGCGAGGACCCGGTGACGGGCGCTCTGCGGGAATTGAAGGAGGAGACCGGCGCGGAGCCAGAGACCTTCCTGCCCCTCGGCAAGCTCCTGCCCGCCCCCGGCTGCTACGGGGAAACACTGCACCTGTTTTTGGCCAAGGGGCTGAAATTCAGCCAGCAGCAGCTGGACCCCGATGAATTTCTCAATGTGGAGCGGGTACCATTTGATGAAATGGTGCACCGCTGCGTCAACGGTGAGATCGATGACGCCAAGACCGTGGCCGCAGTCCTGCGGGCCAAGGTCCTGCTAAACCTGTAATAGGAGGTACGTTTCCTTGGAACAGAAAACGGACGCCCAGAAAACCATCCTCATTGTGGAGGACGAAAAAAATATCGTAGACATTCTGCGCTTCAACCTTCAACGGGAGGGCTACCGCACCGTGGAGGCCTATGACGGAGCCGACGGCCTGGAAAAAGCCCGGAAGGAAAACCCCGACCTGATCCTGCTGGACGTGATGCTGCCGAAGATGATCGGCTTCGACGTGTGCCGCACCCTCCGGGAGGAGGGCAACAACGTGCCCGTCATCATCCTCACCGCCCGGGAGGAGGAGGCCGACAAGGTATCCGGTCTTGAGATCGGCGCCGATGATTACATTACCAAGCCCTTCTCCATGCGGGAGCTGATCGCCCGGGTGGGAGCCAACATCCGCCGCACGGCTATGAACACCGCCGCCGCGGCCACCGCTGCGGCCACAGCCATGCCGGTGGCAGGGGACCTCTCCATCGACACGGACAGCCATCAGGTCTTCCGGGACGGCAAGCCTCTGGAACTGACCACGCGGGAATATGAGCTGCTGACCTTCCTGGCCAGCCATCCCAATAAGGTCTACTCCCGCATCGACCTGATGGAGCAGGTCTGGAACTACGGCTACGTGGGCGACGATCAGCGGACGGTGGACGTGACCGTCCGGCGTCTGCGGGAAAAGATCGAGGAAAACCCCGCCAGCCCCAAATACATCCTCACCCGCCGGGGCGTGGGGTACTATTTCGCGGTGTAATCCCCACCGGCTCCGGTGACGTTCCTCGCGTTCTTCTCATGTTTTGAAGAGGACACAGGGATCTTCTCCGGGACGCGCCCGCCCCCGCACACGGCGGGCCGTACAGTTTTCAGATCCTTTGAACACCATAAAGGCGGTGATTTTTTGTTCCGCAGCTTACATATGAAGCTGACGCTGATCCTCCTACTGCTGATCACATCCCTGATGGCGGTGGTAGGCGCGTTCCTGACCACCAGCGTCACCAGTTTCTATATCGACAGCTTTTATCAGCAGATGAGCAGTGCCTTCGGCGCGGACCGTCGGGAGTTTGTGGCGGACCTCCGCAGCGCCGCCGCTCAGCCGGACGGCGCTGAGCGTATTCAGGAGATCATGGAGGTCAATGCCGGTATGCTGGGCATCGACTACCGCACTCGGAACTACTATGTGCTGGACGGCACCGCAGGCAGCTTTCTGGCTGGCAGCGCCGAGTCCTCCGACCTGCCCCGGGAGCAGTCCGCCAACCTTCTGACCGCCCGGAACGCGGTTGCACGGAAGGACGTCTCCACCGTAGGCGACGAAAGCGATATCTCTGCCGACTACATGGATGTGGCCATCCCCATCTTCGGCGGTGACAACGCCTTCATCATCTACATTCTGGATAACAAGGACACGGTATCCGATCTGAATAACCAGCTTTTCCAGATCATCATGCAGGCCCTCATCATCGGCCTGCTGATCTCCGTGCTGCTGAGCTTCCTGCTCTCCAAGACCATGGTGGGCCCCATTGAAAAGCTGACCATCGGCGCAGAGCGGGTGGCCGCCGGTGATTTTGACAGCGAGCTGCCGGTGGAATCCACCGACGAGATCGGTATTCTCACCGGAACCTTCAATGAGATGGCCGAGGTCCTGCAGTCCACACTGGCTGCCGTGGAAAACGAGCGCAACAAGCTGGATACCCTGTTCCTCCACATGACCGACGGCGTGGTGGCCTTTGACCGGGAGGGGCACCTCATCCACTGCAACCCCGCCGCCACGGAGCTTTTGCGGCGATCCATCGATCCCAGCTGCACCTACGAGGAATTGCTGGGCGACCTGCATCCCTTCCAGAACGTGCTGGCCCTCCAGAAACCCAACTACATTGAAGATGAGTTGGTGGTGGGAGACCGGACCCTGGCCCTCTACCTCACGCCCTTCTCCGACAAGGCCCAGGGCGGCGTTCTGATCCTGCTCCATGACGTGACGGAACAGCACCGGAATGAGGAACGGCGCAAAGAATTCGTGGCCAACGTGTCTCACGAGCTGCGGACCCCCCTGACCAACGTCCGCAGCTACGCCGAAACCATCCGGGATGCCGGAGATGACATTCCCCGGGATATGGAGAACAATTTCCTGAACATCATCATTACGGAAACGGACCGCATGACCCACATCGTTCAGGATCTGCTGACCCTCAGCCGACTGGATGCCGGCAGCACCGAAATGGTGTTCACCCGGTTCCCCTTCCACGACGCCATTGAAAGCGTGGTCCGCTCCAACAGTCTCAACGCCAAGCAGCGGGGCCATGAGCTGACCTATGTGCCGGAGGGCGAGCTGCCCCTCATCACCGGTGACCGGAGCCGTCTGGAACAGGTGATGATGAACATTCTCGGCAACGCCATCAAGTACACTCCGGACGGCGGACACATTCGTGTCACCGCAGGAGCCGGCCCCGACACCGCCTGGATGGAGGTCCGGGATGACGGCATCGGCATCCCGGAAAAGGACCGGGAGCGTATTTTCGACCGCTTCTACCGGGTGGATAAGGCCCGTTCCCGGGAATCCGGCGGCACTGGCCTTGGACTATCCATCGCCAGAGAGATCGTCCAGCGGCACCACGGCACCATTTCTCTGGTCCCCCATGAGGGGCCGGGCACCACGGTCCGTCTGGAGCTGCCCATCACCCAGCCCGCCCCCGGCGCACCTGAGGATGCGGCGGAAAGCACGTCGGATCAGCAGTAATTTCAGCTTTTATCAGAAAGGAGGGACCGGCCATGCGCTACCGGGATTTTATTCAGAATATCACCATCACGTTTCTGGCGCTGCTGTCCCTGTTCCTCTTTTCCAGAACGCAATTTTTCCAGTTGGGCGCTGCTGCCGGCAGCGGCACCTGGCAGCGGCTCACCGCTCCTGTCAGCGACCAGATCTCCGATGCCCCCTCCTCCGATACCCTGTCCGCCCCGGTGCGGGCGGCCGTCACCGGAGAATACGGCCGGTATGGCAGCATCTCCCTCACCACGGACAGCGAGAGCTTCACCCCCATCAAAACACTGCTGCGGGAGGTTCTTGGGTCTGCCCGCAGCCGGACGGATTCCAGTGCTGCCGCCTTCCGGTCGGCTTTGGGAAAACCGTCAGTCTACTGTGACTTTTTAGAGCCCCTGCCGGTGTCCTATCTGGCGGACCTCATGGGTATCACGGCGGAAAGTGAGCTTTCCGTCCGCGCTCTGGCCGCAGCGGAGCAGAACGGTCAGGTGGTCCTGCTGCTGTGGGACGGCGGGTCCCGCTATTACCAGTGCGTCACTGCCGTGCAGCCCTCTACCCTGACGGAGGTACTGGATCACTTTGAGCTGGGCGTTACCGCCTTTGCTTTTGAGGATCTCAGCGGATACGGCCAGCATCTGGCCCCTCTCTCCCTGTTTCCGGACCCTCTCCCTGAGCTGCCCCAACTGACGGTGACGGAAAGCACCGTTTCCACAGAGACGCTGCTCTCCGTTCTGGGCTTCAACCCCCACACCAATTCCCGCTATACCGACGCCGGCGGCGCGGAGGTAGTGGTGGAGGGAGACCGGGTCATCCGCATCAGTGGCAGCGGCACCTTCTCCTACACCAGCGGCGGCGAAACGGTCCTCTCCGTAGAAAGTGCCGGGGGCCTTCCCACGCCTCGGGAAGCTGTCTCCGGTGTTCTGGAGCTACTGGATCAGTTGATCCCGGAGGGCGATGCCCGGCTGTATCTGCTGGAGTGGCAGCAGTCAGAAACCGAGACTTTCTTGACCTTCGGCTACCAGTCCGGCGGCGTTCCCATCCGCTTTGCGGACGGCTCTGCCGCCGCGGAGGTAACGCTCTCCGGCAATGCGATCGCCACGCTGTCCCTGCGGCCCCGGCAATACAGCGCTGCCAGCTCCGCCTCGCCCTTGCTGCCGCTGCGGCAGGCCATGGCCATCGCCGGAAGGACAGCGGGGGCCGAGCTTTCCATCGGCTATGCCGATACCGGCGTCTATCCGCTCTCTGCCGTCTGGCTGACGGATTGACATCATACCTTCTGAAAGGAGCTGAGCAGCTACGGAACGCTATCGCCTGAAAAACATCATCATTCTGATCCTGGCGCTGCTCAACGCCTTTTTGCTGGCGGCTCTGGCCATCCGGGGCAACGAGGAGCGGGTGGCCCGCCGCACCCAGCAGCAGGAGCTGGTCGCGCTGTTCGCGGCGGACGGCATGACGCTGGACCCCGCTCTGATCCCCACGGACACCGCCGTTTCCACCTATGCGTTGACCCGGGATGAGGCAGCGGAGCGAAAGGCCGCCGCCTTCCTCCTGGGGGATAATCTGGAGCGCACCACTCAGGGCGGCGGCATTTACACCTACACCAGCCAGCAGGGCGCCGCTGCCTTCCGGGACACCGGCAGCTTTGACGCCGCCGGTTCTCTGTCACAGGAGAACGCGGAAGCATTTTGTCGGGATTTCTGCAAGGCGTTTTCTTACGATACGCCGATATTTACACTGGACGAAACGGGCAGCGGCACTGCAACGGCTGTCCGCCTGTGGAACGGTACGCCGGTGTTCAACGCCGCCGTCACCTTTACCATCGATCAGGGCCGCGTCCTGTCCGCCAGCGGCGCTCTGCTGCCGGAGACCGGCGCGGAGACCTCCTCCGGGCAGAAGCCCCTCTCCGCCTTCGCCGCCCTGACTGCCTTTCAGCAGATGCGCCACGCCTCCAGCTCCGTGGTGTCCTCCATCACGGAAGTCAGCCTCTGCTACGAACTGCAAAGCACCACCGCCGCCCCCATGGCGCTGGTCCCCTCCTGGCGGATCGTCACGGATACGGCAACTTTTTATGTAAACTGCATTTCCGGTACCGTCCGCCGGGCATAAAATTGTTTGAATTTCATATTTTGTCAGGAATCGTTTGCTTTTTCAGGCAAAGTATGCTATACTGACGGCGATCATAATGAGTGGTACTGTCCACTTTTTTCTCAGGGTGCATGAAGTGCCGGCCCGACGGACAAACTAATCCCGGCGCAAGGCTTTCTCCCCGCAAAAGAATACCTGAAACGAGGTCAGAACGTTGACAAAATACATCGTACACGGAGGCAAGCCTCTGTTCGGCGAGGTGGAGATCAGCGGTGCGAAGAACGCCGCCGTTGCCATTATTCCCGCCGCCATTCTGGTGGACGGCGTCTGCCGCATTGAAAACATCCCCCAGATCTCCGACGTTACCGCGATTTTGAAGATTTTGGAGCAGCTTGGCGCATCCATCCGCTCCATCAACCGCCACACGGTGGAGATCGACAGCCGTCACATCCACACCACTAGGACCTCTTATGAGCTTTCCCGGAAGCTCCGGGCTTCCTACTATCTCATCGGCGCTCTGCTGGGCCGTTTCGGCCGGGCAGAGGTTGCCATGCCCGGCGGCTGCAATTTCGGCGGCGTCCGCCCCATCGACCAGCATGTAAAGGGCTTTTCCGCTCTGGGTGCCGGTGTCACCACTGAGGGCGGCTATATCAACGCCATCGTGGAGTCCGGCCGTCTCACCGGAGCCAACATCTATCTGGATGTGGTGTCCGTAGGCGCTACCATGAACATCATGATGGCCGCTGTTCTGGCCCAGGGGGACACGGTGATCGAAAAT
>OIWV01003099.1_pt1 | contig 11182 bp, 3 predicted proteins | sample 1587751 | NCBI WGS metagenome assembly OIWV01 (sample SAMEA3888913, study PRJEB22519) | human gut metagenome | biome: human gut; feature: human-associated habitat; material: faeces | place: Denmark | collected 2010 | reverse complement strand
ATCATAATACATTCGTCTTTTCAAATGCTTAATCGAGTTCTCGAATGGTTTATAACAAAAAAATACAGCATACATGAAATTTCTCTCACATATGCTGCATCTTATTTAGCTGTTACAGATTATCTTATTCTTCTTCTTTTTTCTTAACTACAAAGAACATTCCAAGTCCTGCCACGATGACGATGATTCCGATGATAATAATCCAGAGAGGATTCCAAGCATCTTCTTTTGTCACCACATCTCCGCTTCCAGCTTCCGTGCTGTCAGCACTGCTATCTTCGCTGCCAGCTTCTGTACTGTCGTCTGCCTCGCTTCCATCCATCGATGTTTCATCAATCGCGATGGTGTAATCGGATGTATGTGTGAAGGTCAGGTCAGCAGTTCCATCCTCTGCAATCTCATCTGCACAGATAAACTCAAGCTCTCCTGTAGTTTCATTGTAGTAGAACAGGTTTGCATAAAGTCCTACGTTCTTTGCTTCCATGTTGATGGAAAGGACTGCTGTAAATCCGAACTCGCCGTCATAGGCAAGGCTGATCTGGATAGAATATCTCTCTCCAGTCACATTATTGATAACATCCACAGGAATGTTATTACCGGCTTCTTCTCCAACCTTTACGCTGAAGTCGATGTCGCTTACCTTGTCAGTAGTAATGCTATTTCCGTTTACACTCCATGTAATGCCATTACCCATGTCAAACACAATGGTTACATCTTTGCCTGCGATAGTGTCAAGAACATCTCCCGGTACTACGGTAGCACCGTTCATATCAACCTTTACCGCATCGCCATCTTTTGCATCTGATGTTTCGTTCTTGATAACATCCCAGCCTTCTTTACCTGTTTCGTCTTTGATGAACGGCTTTCCGGTATCCGGTATTTCCGCTGGCTTCTTATCGCCGCCTTCTCCCGGTTTGTTATCTCCCGGCTTATTATTTCCTGGTTTGTTATCTCCCGGCTTATTATCTCCTGGTCTATTATCATCCTTTAACTTAGCGATTGGTTTCGTATAGCTGTGTCCACACAATGAACAGGTATATGTCATCTCGCCTTCTTTTTCCTTAGTAGCTTCTACCGTTACACTGCTTGTATACTTATGGTTAAGCTTAGGAATTGTTTCTGTATAGCTGTCACCACACTTACATGTATATGTCTTAATTCCTGTCTGGGTACAGGTTGCTTCCCTTGTTATCGTACAAGTATAGTTATGCTCATGTTCTTCTTCAGGAAGCTTTGGAATCGTTTCTGTGTAAGTGTCATTGCAGTTTACACAGGTATAGGTTCTCTCGCCCTCCGCTGTAGTGGTAGGCTGCCTTGTAATCTCTGAATGATAATCGTGTCCGGTTGCGGCTATTGTCTTTCCTTTTTCAAGGACTGCATTACAACCACTGCAACACTTATCTCCGGTGTAACCGGAAGAAGTACAATCAGCATCCTTCTTACCCACCAGCTTTATGGCTTCGTGGTTATTCGGATTTAAAGTGCCATACTCTGCACCGCAGACTGAACATTTCGCCTTATGGGTACATGTTGCCGTTCCGCCGGAGTGTTCTTTTTTCTCTATGGCATGACCTGTACTGATACATTCTCCACAATCCTTACAATAGGTATCTCCTGAATATCCTTCCTCTTTACAGGTGGATTCCTTTTCACCTCTAACCTCAGTATTCTTATGTTCACAATCACTTCTGGTAATTGTGATTACCACTGATTCATTTTCATAATTGCCCTTGTCCGCACCATTGTAAACAGCAGTTGCGGTCACAGGCACACCCACTTCCAATGCAGTAGCCTTATCACTCTCCTGCCATGTCCAGTCTTTCGCTAAAGTAACTGTACCGACAGTTTTGTTACTGTATGGAACACTCATAGCCGATCCCGGCATATGCGGTGCGTCTTTTACCTTATTTACTGTGATGGTTACATCCGTTTCAACCGTGTTGTAATTTGCACGATCTGTCGGTGTGAATACCAATACATAAGTTGTCAGATTGCTGTCTGCACAATTCGGTGCAAGGCTTGCATCCTTCCAAGAAAATGTTCCGTCTACAAGAGTTGTGTCATTCTCACTGTACTGTACTTTTCCACCTGCTATTGTTGCATCTGATAAGGTCTGTCCGTAAGTAATAGCACTTACAGTAGGTTTTTCAGCCACATAAGCTGTTGCTGCTACAACCCTGACGGTAATATTCTTCGTTACCGGCACATAATTCGTGGTATCTGTCGGATTAAATACTGCTACATAGCTGTTCACATTTGTTGTAGGAACTGTGCCGTTTGTCTTCCAGCTCCAGCTACCTTCAACAGTCTTTTCCACGCCGCCAACAGTCCAGCTTACGCTTCCACCAACAAGATCACTATCTGTTAATGCTGCAGTTGAATGATATACTCTGTCTGCCACTGTCGGAACAGTTGTCACATTCGGTGTCGCCTGACTTACGGTTACTGTGATTGTTCCGGTACATCCCTGATAAAGTGCTTCATTCTTCGGCACAAACTTCCATGTAACCTGATGACTTCCGGCATTCAGTACCTCATTCGGTGTTTCCCAGCTAAGTTTACCTGCTACCTCTGTTCCATTGGCTACAAATTTTGCTTCTGTGGTATTAAGCTTTAATGCACTTATCTTCTGTCCGTACACAAGGGATGTGCTGTCAGAAGAAACCTTTGCACCTGCCTTTTCCGTCACTACGAATTTATCAGTAATCTTTACAGTTAATGTATAAGTTACATCTTTATAATTCGCCATCGTTGCAGTGACTGCAATAGTTGCTGTAATTCCATCTGTATAGTTATCAAATGACTTCACATTGTAGGTAAGATTACCATTTTTATCTACCGATACATTTTCAAGTATCGTACCGGCATCTGCCGTTGACACAGAGTATGTTGTATTACCCTTATCTGCCGGAAGCATTCCTGCAACATCCACCGCCACATTACTTGCTCCCTGCTTATATGTATAAGCTGCCGTACCTGTTGACGGATTTAATACATAGTCTTTCTTTGCCACATTGACTTTAATCGTCTGCTCTGCCGCACCGGTATAACACTCTGTTTCCGAAAGAGATACTGTTACGGTGGCACTTCCTGCTCCCACAATCGTTACTTCTCCGGTATCGGAAACTTTAATGACCTTTTCATCGGAAACTTTATAGGAAATCGTTCCGTCTCCGGTTCTGCTACATCCAAGCTTAAATGCCTCATCCCCAAAGGTCGGGGTAAATTCAGTCTGTTTCAGTGTCAGCACTCCGTCTGCTTTTGCAACAGTATCCGAAGTATCATTAACTGTTCCTATGTATCCTTCCGCAGATACCTTAACTGTAATCTGTTTTCCAATTGCTTCGGCGGATACAATCTTATAAGTATTGCTGCTTCCCTGCTGAAGCACTGTATCGTCCGCGCAGAAAGTATAGGTTAATACAGCTCCCTGCTGTGCTCCGGTTACAGTTGCAGTTAAGGTTTCCCCATACTTTGCAGTTCCGGAAAGGCTTACGCTGCCTTCTAAGGTTGCGGTATAGGCAGATGTATTGGAAATAACATCACTTGCCTTATATCCATCTGTTTCCTTTGCCCGTACCTGTAAATCTCCTGTGTTGACTATCACGTTTCCAACTGTAACAGTACCAACACCGGTGCCGGAATCTACCGTAATATCCGTCCAACTTGCTCCACCATCGGTACTGTATTCGTAAGTAACTCCGCTTGTTCCGTTAAAGGTAAAGGTATTGTTTTCATCATCCACATTTCCATTCGTCGGTGGATTTGGATGTTCTGCCTTTGCTACCTCGGCGGTGGAATCCGTCAGTTCTCCGGAACAGTTTTCAGCGGTAACCTTAACTGTAATCACTTTTCCTACATCATCTGCTGTTAAAGTATATGTATCTCCGGTAGCAATCGCTGTAGTATCTTCTCCACGATACCATGAAACTGTAACTTCGCCGGCATCTGTCGCAAGTCCCTCATAGGATGCTGTCAATGTTTTTCCATATACTGCCTCTCCGGAAATGGATACAGTTCCCGTGATGGCTTCCTTTAATGTCTTAAATGTGCTATTTAAAAGATAACTTTCATTTCCTGCCTTATCCACTGCAAGAACTGCACAGTAATACTCGGTATTTGGTTTCAGGTCTGATAATGTAAAGGTTCCGGTTGCATTGTGATAATCAGATGCTTTCAAATTCTCTGTCGTAGCACTTGTTACCTCATTTATATCCGTACTATATAAGAAATAAACCTTCTCAAGACCGCTTCCATCTTCAAAAATATCAAATGTCACACTACCGGAGCGATCCTTCATGACCGGGGTTATATCAAAAATATACGGTTTCTCATCATCATGCAAAATGCCATCACTGGACAGATAGGTTACATTTCCGACATTGTCTGTGATTCTCGCATACACATAGTTGGTCCTGTTCGTCTTGATTTTAGGCTTATTGCTATTATCATAATCTTTCCAGCCACTCAGATTCTGCATATCTGAAATTTGTGTATATGCCTTGTCAGATACCAGATATTCTGTAGAGGCTATACCGGAGCCGGTATCCTCTGATGTAATCGTAATTTTTTCTTTGGTGTTGGTATAGAAGCCAAAGGAAATTTTCTCTAAAAATTTATCCCATGTACTTTCTTTTACCTGAATGGTTCCGGTTGGAGCAGCTTTATCAATCTTAATCTCTTTGTTTATGCTATCTGTAATGTATCCGTTACTGTCTTTAAAATAAAGAGTATAAGAATGTGTTCCCTCTTCGGTAACCGAAATGCTGTCATTCCAACTGCTTCCATCCGTTGATACCTGCCAGTCTGCTACGCCGATTGTGACATCTGAAGTATACCAGTCATTCGCACCTTTCGTTCCTGTTATATAATTATCCGGAGCAGTAATGTAAGCAATGGTAAAGTTCTTTGTAATTTCTCCTGTATAATTACCCTTTCCGGTAATCTTCACATAAGGAGCGTTTTCAGCATTGCTGCCTGCCACATCTGTATTGTTTCCATAAGTAATGTTATAATCTTCACCAAGAGTTAATGATGTCTCGCCTTTTTTTATGGTAATATCCGGCTTAATCTCATTACCTGTATAGTAGTAAGGGGTATCCACACCGCTAATACTGATACCAGAATAGTTGATGTTCTTTATATTACAGTACGAACAGCTTTCGCCAGTCTTGTCGTCGCCAAAGTCATGTTCCTTTAAGCCTTCCGCATTATTTGTGTATCCAACCTTACAAGGAGAACTTTCTGAAGGTTTATAGACTTTCGCATTACTAAAAACAGGAAAAGATTGTTTCTCACCATCATTATCAATGTTCTGTCCCCAGACCTGTGGTATCGTGCCATCTTCTCCCACTTTCTGTCCATCCTGCAAAAGGTATGCAACCTCGCCGGATGCAAACTGTGCAGCGGTTTTTCCTTCAGCCTGCCCTTCGACATCTGCGCCGTTAATGCCACCCAAATCCGTGCCTTCCGCTTTCAGATAATAGCAATTGTTTATCGTACAATTTTCACCATATCCGAACACGCCTCCGACATCATCATTTCCACTTACACTACCTGTGTTATAGCTGTCAGTTATCGTAACACTGCTACCAGTTCCACACACGCCTCCGACACATCCTTCTCCACTTACCACTCCTGTGTTATAGCTGCCAGTTATCGTACCATCTACACCAAATGCGCACACGCCTCCGACATAATGTTCTCCGAAAAAATAAGAATCAACGACACCGACATTCCGAATTGTTGCCATATATATATTGTCAAACAAGCCAACATGACTTTTTTGGCTATCATTGAAAAAGAGTCCGCTGATGGTCTTTCCATTTCCATCAAAAGTCCCCTGATAGCCGTTATTAGCTGCTCCAATCGGTGTCCATGAAATGAAGTTCCCGCCGTTTGCTACTTCATTGGTCAGATTGCCGTCATCATCTGTTTTATATGTAATCCTGTCAAGCAGATTATTATTTACCGTGATATCATTCATCAGCTTCGCACAGGCTGAACTATTTTTAGTAACGTCTGTAAGAGTTCCGTTTACAAGTCCGGCGAACCAGTAAAGTTCTGCCGCCGAGGTAATCTGATACGGGTTTTCTGCTGTACCATTACCATTTTCCGGTTTTGTTGGTGTGATGGTGGTTGCTTCCAAAAGCTGTGCTCCACCCAGTTCTACATTTACTTTCAGTGCTGCTGCGTCCTCTGCGAGTTCATAGCCCTCCGGCAGATTCGCAGTAAAAGTATAGTTACCGCTGTACGCACCTTCCTCCGGGTAGTTTTCACATACCCAGCCTTCCAGAGTCACGGTTTCTTCCGCTCCATCCGTTTCTTCCGATTCGTTTGTTGCTTCTGTATCCTCTGTTTCGGTAACGGACGCAGATGTTGTAATCGTGGCTGTGATGGAAGCAGGAAGGAATGATACGATGTCATCAAAGGATACGATATAATCTTTGGATGCACCGGGAAGTGCCAGCACGTTTTCCTCCAAGTCCAGCATTTCCTCTTCATCATTCCATGTCCATGAGGTGATACGCTTTGCTGTCTCGGTTATTTCTTCCGATGTAGTCTGCTCCTCTTTTTCACAGGTCAGCACTTTTTCTTCCTCTGCTGCATTTACCGTAAGAGCAGATAAGTCCACGCTGCTTCCAACAAGGGCTGCCGTAAGCAACAATACTGCGATTCTCTTTCCTCTTTCTTTCCATTTTTTCATAATATCAATTCTCCTGTCCAAACTATGGTGCAGTTACACATTCTGTCCCCATAAAGATATTCTCTTATTTTCCAGTCATATTCAGATAGATAATATGAACAAAATCTATCATGAATTTCTATTTATCATTCTATACACTAACTCAGTTTTATTGTCTAAAAAAAGGCTGTTTCTTCAAGAATTTTTATTTGAAATTCAAATATATCTTTTTATAAACAAAAGAGCTTCCCTTGATTATCCTTGAAAGAGCACGATGCTCCATCCTTCTAATCTTAGAAAGCTCCTGATTTTTTTGTATATGAAACTTTAACCATCCCATAATGGCTGACTGAAAAAGAGTACAATAATTTTTTACTTTTATTGCAGCCTCTGAATATATCCTTCACTTACCATCCGCCTTAACGGTTTTGCTCCATACAGCAGACCTGATTCCTGATTTTCTTCTTCATCTTCCTCGGACAGTTCTACATAAGCACATCCTGCTTGTTTTCTTGCGTTATTTAATGCCTGATAGAATACTTCTTCATCCGTGATGTTGAAATATCCATGTCCGGAACCATGCGGAAAATACTTCTCTACCACAGACTGGAGCTCTCCATAGAACTTGTCATAGTCCCTGTTGTTCATAAGCTCAGTTCCATTCTCTGCATCAGCGTTCTTATAAGAACTACGCATTCTTTTTGTCGTTCTTTCAGTATCTATGCTGTCTACGCATTCCTTCACACGCATACTTGATTCTTCTATTGTCGTGGCGGACGGGCGGATGATATTCAGATAATCATCTATACATGACTCGGCAAGCTTGATTTCTTCAGGACTTATCTGTCCGTCCTCCTTTGCTTCCTCTATCTGCGTAATCAGTTCGTCCATACCATCTATGTATACGTTATCCGATGCTTTTTCCAGAGAGTAGCTTACCATCTGTGCTGCCGCCTTAAATTCTGTATCCATATCCTCAATCTCGGAATCCAGCTCCTGAAGCTCGTCAATGTACAGGTCTTGAAGTTCTTCTACCATTCCCTTTGCCTGCTCGATTCGTTTTGCACCATAGGCAACCATTTCTGACAGTTCCACTGGATCTTCCGGAAATTCCATATATGGATATGGCGTTGCCTCTATCCTCTCGTATTCCGGTGTCTGTCCCAATGACAGCATATCTATCAGGTCCTTGATCTGATTGATGGTCAGTTCCTCCAACAGAATGATTGGCTTTTCAATCAGTTTGTTCATATCCACTTCTTCTTTTACGGATATCTGTTTTCCAATAACGGTAAGCTCCATATTGACTTTTACAAATATCTGGCTTCCATTTACGATTATGCCAAGAAGTGCCTTGCTGATATAGAATACATTAAGCACACCCTGAATCACTTTGTTAATTGTGTTAAGGAAACCGCTACCCAGTTTGTTTGCAAGCGACAGTACCTTATTGGCTGCATCAAGAGCTGCCTCTGCCGTTTTCATCGCAAGATATATGCCGCCGATGGCAACCTCATAGCCTACGATTTTGGCTGTTTCCTTAGCCATCTTCGCCCACTGATACCATTTTGCTTTCCTAATTACCCTCCTGCACTCTTCGATTTTACTTTTGTATGAGTTTATCTCATTTTGCAGGGAGGATACTTTGTTCTTTGCATCATTGATTTTTTTCTGTGCATCATGTATCTTTTTGTCATATTTGGTTACTGCTTCATCCAGCAGGTACGTCAGTTGTTTCAGGTTATTCTGTAATCCTGTGCTGTCGAGAGAGACTTCAAATTCAAAGAACAGATTTTTCATTTTCTGATAATCTGCATTCAGATACAATGAAGCCCGAAACAGGTTGAAATAGCTTGTTTCAACAGCAATCCTTATGTTTTTGTTGGCAAAATATACCAGTGCATCAAAAGAAAATATTTTGCACAGTTCTATATGCCCATCTATATAAAAATTGCAGGCGTTTTTGGATACATCCATGTATAAAGTGACCGGTCTGTCTGTCACTTCATTTCTGTAAAAATCCTGTGTCAGCAGTTCCAATGTACTGTTTGATGTACTGCCAAGCACCGGGTTTATCCTGTTTTTCTCAGAACGGGAACCGCTGATAATAAGCACACTGTTATGTATTGGTGATACTTCCGCATATCCAAGAATGCCTTTATCATTTACTGACGAAAACATGACTTTGATTTTCTGTCCGAAAATCTCCAACTGTCCTGCAAAGAATACTCCCATATCAAAATTGTATCTGCCTATGGTCAGATGCTTAGATGCATAATATGCCTGCGGTGGAAAGGATAATTCTCCCTTACTGTTCAGCCAGTAATGGAACATGGTCTTTGTGTTCAGAACGTCACAGGCACTATCGCCCGGAAGTCTTGTCACACTTACATTGTCCTGACTCAGCAGATACTCCTGCTTCATTCCCGCTAATGCATTATTTACAGCCTGTATGATTTCCGCATCTGTAAGTGTCTTAAAATCAATCGTTTTACCGCCACCTGAACTATTGATGTCAAAGGCTGTGACGGTAAATATATCCAGTTCTTTTACTGACTGCGAATCAATTCCTGCAAGGTTTGATACCAGAGAGGATACCGACACTTCACTCATGGCTATGTTGATCATATCAAGCATTGGAACCGTACCATTATAGGATATGCTCAATGCTCCATACCACATAAGATTGCGGATATTTATCTGTGACATTGCCCCGATATTGATACCGGATTTGCCAAAGCCAAGCTCCAGCCCACAGTTGCAGATTGATATTTTTGTATTAGGTATCTGATAAACGCTTGTCGGCATGGTACTTGCCGATATTGATACATTTGTAAGTGTGAATTCTGCATTCACATAAAATTTTAATCCCGGAAAGCAGCTTAGTCCGATAGCTCCCGCCATCTGGAATTTCACATTATTGCTGCCAAACTGTGTATAGATTACTATGTTCTGACAGCTTAACAGTGCATTTTCAATATCCGGCACAAGCAGTGCACAGCTTACCTGTTTTCCACCCAGCCCCACGAATATATCCATCTGGTTTATTCCGAAGATTGTTCTCATGGCATCTGTAAATGGATATTTTGCCACTTCATCAAATCGAAAGGCTGTGCTTAATAGAAGGCTTCCTTCTATTATGGGCGGAACTTCCGGCAGGTACGAATATGCTTTGTACAATTCGCTACAGTTTATGTTCGTATTACGGTAAAGGAAGGTGAAGCTGTGTATTCCAAACACATACATCACTTTCTTTACTACCTGTGCCAGCGAATCGTTTTCCCCATTGATAATTTCCTGCGGAAGAAGGGCAAAGGCAACCAGTTTTCCCTGTTTTCCATCATAAGCCAAAAATTTTAGTGCTTCTGTACGCACCTCCAGCATGGTCTGCTGATTGCTATGTGCAAACAGGGCTTTTACCTCAAAATCGTTCAGCAGTTCCACGTAATCCCCTACTTTTTCTTTCGTAACGCTGCCAAACAGTTTTAGAAGTTCTTTCAGGCTGTCTTTGGTTATTTCCACTTCCGCAGAAAACAACAGCTCATCTTCGATGCAACCTGCCAAAAGAGTGGTTTTGACACCGCATAATTCACCTTCCATATTCAAGGAACTGTTCATATATTCTTTTGACATCAAAACCACCTCGCTTCTTAGATTTCTTTTAACAAATCTTCCGGTTTGTAAAGATTCATCTGGCTGATAATCTTACTTCTCTCTGTGTTCCAGACTGCTACACCGACTCTCTGAATATTGAAAATCTTGAGGCTTTCCGGGAGTGCTTTTGAAGTATCAATTTCAAGCTGGAATGCGTATTCTGTATTGTTTACCGGTGCCGCATTTTCCCCTGTACTGTTCGTACTGTCCACAACCGAATAAAAATATGCCATTTTTAATACAACTTTGATATCTTTAAAGCTTAACCCCAACGATTCAATACAATCAGTTAATTCCTTAACCTGTAATTTTGCTGTATCATCCAAGCCAATCAGATAACAAATATCGTTTATCATGTCATTAATGGTAATTCCTCTGGCATCTGCCTGATCTGTAGGCATCAGCAGATAATATTCCTTATCATTTGACTTGTAGTACTCTGCCACAAGCTTTGTTCCAAGAAGTTCAAAGTCTACTTTAATCAAAGCCTGCATAATGTCTGGTTGCTTTACTACTACCGTTGGGGTAACATCTGCGCTGGTTGGTGTTACAACTTTTGTGTCTGCCATAATTTTGTCCTCCTTTTTATTTCATAAAATTGTTTAACTTTATTGCCAAAACCGCCTGTTCTAATTTCATATAAGTACGTATAGTGCCTGCCTTATTGTGACGACTACACAATGAAACCAGATAAAAATTATTAGGGTCAATTTGTCCGCCAACCTGTACCTCTCATAAGCACCTGTTTGATATACTCACCTGGTACTGTTGCCTTATTGATGGCATCGTCAAGCGACTCTGCCTTTACTTTCTGTACTCGTGAAAGCACTTCTTTTATCTCAA
>OIWV01003095.1_pt1 | contig 11197 bp, 10 predicted proteins | sample 1587751 | NCBI WGS metagenome assembly OIWV01 (sample SAMEA3888913, study PRJEB22519) | human gut metagenome | biome: human gut; feature: human-associated habitat; material: faeces | place: Denmark | collected 2010 | reverse complement strand
CACCTTCAGATTGCATTTCCTGTACCAATACTGTTTCGCCGAAGATGTTCTTACGGCCCTGTGCTGCCCATTCGTCCACGTATTCTGCCATGGTCGACGACGGGGTGATGGGATAGATGGCTGCAACTTCTGAGAACATATACGAGATATGCGCTGCGGCCTGGTTACCATCACAAGTGATAAACTTTTTTTCTTTTGCCATAATAATGATTAATATTACGAGATTAAACTACAATTTCTTTATTTTCTCTTTAGTATAGGAATCCGAACAACCATATCGGTATTTCGTTTCCGTGCCCTATTTCTATCTTATGCCGGGCATATATCGTTTCGGCGTTTCGCCGTCGTTCTTCGTTGGGGCAGATTTTGAATCTCAGATTTTCGTCCACCAAAAACGAGGTGCCCTTTTCTCCCTTGTTCAGTTTATGGTCTTTCCACATCGTGTTTTGGAAGAAAGTCTCCAGGATGTCCTGTTCTTCCAGGCGGCACGGGTAGATGACGTACATCAGATTGCTGTTGTGCATCATGATTCGGGCCGGTTTTTTGGGAAAGGTTTCCCCTTTCGGGTAAATCATGTTGATGAGCCGCGCGTCGGCCAGATACTTGATGTAGTTCATAACCGTGGCCCGCGACGTGTGGATGTCTTCCGCCAATTGGCTGACGTTGGGAGCCACCGGACTGTCTATCGCGAGCAAATATAGTAATTTTTTGATTTTTGCCAAATATTTCAGCTCGATTTGTTTGATGAGCAAGATGTCCACTTCGAGCATCATGTTCATGGTCTTGAGCAGATTTTCAGAGAAATTCCGCTTTTCCAGAAAGAACGGGTAGAAACCGTGGTGCAGATAGTCTTGGAAGAACTTCAGCGGACTGGCTTTAGGCAGGATGCTGCGCACGATCTGTTCATGACGGTTCAGGATTTCGTCGAGCGTATAAGACGGGAAGTCATTGCCCGTCTGCAAGTTGAGGAATTCGCGGAAAGAAAATCCTCTCAGGTTGTATGATTTCACCAGTCCGTTCAGTTCTGGGTTCTCCGTCTTCAGCCGCATGACGGAAGAACCGGTGAATACGATTTTCAGTCCCGGCAGCGTGTCGTAGCATTTGCGCAGGTCTGTGCTCCAGTCCGGTTGTTTGAACACTTGGTCGATCAGCAATACTTTTCCTCCGCCTTCGTAGAACTCTGTGGCGAATTCGGCAATGCCCTTGCCCTGAAAATAGAAATTGTTCAGATTGATGTAGAGGCATTTCCGGTCTTCCACGTGGAAATGTTCTTTGGCGTATTGCAGAAGGAAAGTGGTCTTTCCTACTCCGCGTGTACCTTTAATACCAATCAGACGGTCGTTCCAGTCTATCTCGTCCATGAGGGCGCGACGGACAGGAGCGTGGGTATGCTCCACAAGGTACGCATGTGTTCTGAAAAAAGACTCCATTCTTTGGTACTTGATACAATTTGCAAAGATAGTGTAAAACCGCAAAAGTGCAAAGTCGGGTTGGCAAAATCTTTGTTTTTTCTTCATTTTGCATCTCGAAATGCGAGGGTTGTCAATTTGTCAATCCCGGCCTTGCAGGATTGAGCCATTTGAACCGGGAGACGGAGGCGTGTGGAAATACGCGATTCTCGCGCGTCGGGGGAATGACATTCTGAAGCTCCTTCGGTCTGTCGGGCTTTCAAAATGCACGGCATTCGGGCACGGCGTGCGTACGGGGTCGGGATTCGTGGAAGCGTGAAACGGCATCCGTAGGGCATCCTGTCATTCGTTTTTTGTAGTCCGATGCGCTCCGTTTAGGAGAAAAACGAGCCTAAGAGGCATATCTTTTTTCTGTTTTCAGGGCTTTTCTCCACCTGCATGCAGAGAAAGATGCCCCACCATGAGGACAAAAAAAATGTTTTCTCAGCCGAATGAAAAATCATTCGGCTGAAATTGAACTGTATTTTTACCTAAAAAAGATAAAAATCATGCTTGAAATATAAAAATATGTTCCAAAAAATGTTTGAAAGCTCCCTAAAAGGGGGATAAACGCGCCCTAAATTACATGCAAAACCCCCGCTTCAACTATCATTTTGATAGATAAAACCTCAAAAAAGGAGTATCGCACACCTTATTTTCCACCTTCCCAAAGGAAGGACGACTGCCGTTATATCTTTCGTACAGAGATGGTTCCGTTCGATTTACGAGTAAAGGTGAGCTTGTCTTTCCTCAACGCATGCCGCCCGTGATCGAAAATGTAATCACTATTGAACGGCACGCCATTCACCCGGACTTCAAAATGACAATGCTCCGTCGTAGCCCTACCGGTGCGCCCCACGGTGGCTATCACGTCACCGGCTTTCACCCGATCACCTACACGAACCAAATTCCTGGCATTATGACTGTAACAAGTCTCCAGACCGTTGGCATGGCGCACTACCACCATATTCCCGTATGCAGAGTACTTTCCGGAGAAGCGGACTATCCCGTCGAACACCGCCCGTATCTTGTCGTGCGGTTTCGTCTTCAGATCCGTTCCTGTATGGTTCTTACGTGCCCCACCGTAGGGACTGATCACCTTGGCACCAAGCAGCGGATAACTCCACTTTCCTATCCGGGACAAGTCTATCGTGAACGAAGAAAACCCGTCAAACAACCCTGGTGTAGCCACACCTACATGTTCCCTTTCCATGGCTGAAAAAGGACGATCCAAGTCCACCAATTCCGACACCAGGAACCAGTCGAAACGGGGAGGACGTTCTTCAATCTCGCCCGTTCGGTAGAAAGAAGCACGGACATAACCGGACTCATCCAGACGAAACTGCATGGCATCGAACTTCAAACTACCATCGGGACGAGCCAGCGTGGACGGGCTCATCGGCACGCCGTTCACCATCAGGGCGAAATAGGTATAGACCACGCCATGGTCCGCACCGGCTAATGCGATAGCCTGCCCGGCAGAAACATAATCGCCGGACTCCACCAACGTCTTGGCGTGATGGGCATACACCGTTTCCATCCCGTTGGGATGGAGCACCACGACCGTCTTTCCTAAATCCGTTTTACGCACCAAACGCACCACGCCCTGCATGGCCGCCCTGACTTCGTACTTTACCTCAGGTGACATGATATACCAACCGATGGGTTCATGACGAAAATCGGGAGTAAACAACACTCCGCCCTCCACCGGAAAACTCCAACCGTCGCGTTCCATGTCGGCTGAAGTCACGGTGAAATAATCGGTGCCGTCGAACAATCCGGCTGTCGGAATATGAAGCATACGCCGTTCCACGCGCGAGAAATCCACCCGCTCCTTGCGGCTGCCCGTAAAGGAATACAAAAGTGCCAACAACAAAGCGAGACACAAAATAGAAACACGCTTCACCATATATCCATATTTTTAATCAGTCCGTCAGAAAAATACCGTTCAGGATGCGCCCCGAACGGATGCCCAAGCGACGTGCGGAGAAGAAACGTTCGGAATGGCCGTAAGTACACACTCCGGCCAAATGAATCCGTGCAGAGGGCACACCACAATCCTCCAACAAGCCCCGGTTGGCTTGCCACAAATCAAGGTGCCATTTTTCCATCCTGTCACTCCCGTCTCCGGCGACAGGATATCGCCTCGCCATCTCCTCCATCGGGAAACCGGTCGTGCGGAAAGCTTCATACACCTCGTCACCCACCTCGAAAGCTTCCAAGGATATGCCAGGACCGATGGCCGCCTCCACATCCTGCGGACGGGTACCATACGCGCCTGACATCGCATGCAGGACGGCTTCCACAATGCGCAACACCGTACCCCGCCAACCGGCGTGCACGGCGACTACGGCATGATGCACCCGGTCGTATATTAATATAGGTATGCAATCGGCGGTAGACACCGACACGCACACCTTCGGCACGTCCGTCATCACGGCATCCACTCCTTCAAGCGTAACCGCCTTGACGGCATCGGCCTGCATAAAAAAAGCCTCATCGATACGACGCACCCGTGCGCCATGTATCTGATGAGGTATAATCAAACGGGATGCCTCCAAACCTAAAGACTCGCACAACAAATCACGGTTGAGCCGCACCATGCGTTCCTCGTCCCCGCAATAGGCATTGGCATTGAAAGAAGCGTATGCTCCCTCGCTATAACCTCCGCGACGCTCCGTACTAAAAGCACAGACGCCCTGCCCCAAATCGTATGTCAGCAATTCCGGTCCACGCATCTTCCGGAACTATTTTTGAGGTTCGTCGTCCCAATCCTCTTCGTATTCGAAATCGTCAAGGTCTTCTATCTCCTCCTCGTCCACAAACTGGATATCTTCATCCTCGCCCATGGCTTTCAGCTCATTCTGCAGGAATTTCAAATCCTTGTTCTTATGCACGATCTTGCTTTGGCCGGTAATGGCCTGAAGTTTATTGCTTTCGCTGTTCAGCTCTTTCCATAACAAGTCTTTCAACTCGGCTATGCCCGTCCCCGTGACCGAAGAGATAAACACATGGGGCACGTCGGGCAGGTTCTCGGAAAGCATCTGTATGAGCTCATCGTCCAGCAAATCGCTTTTCGTAATGGCCAACACCCGCTGCTTGTCGAGCATTTCGGGGTTGAATGTGGCCAGTTCGTTCAACAGTATCTCATATTCTTTCCGGATGTCCTCCGTGTCGCCGGGCACCATGAACAACAACAAAGAGTTGCGCTCGATATGACGCAGGAAACGTAAGCCCAATCCTTTCCCTTCACTGGCACCCTCAATGATGCCGGGAATATCGGCCATCACGAACGACTGGTTGTCGCGGTAGGACACGATGCCCAAACTGGGTTCGAGCGTCGTAAAGGGATAATTGGCTATCTTGGGACGGGCGGATGACACGGCACTGAGCAAAGTGGATTTCCCGGCGTTGGGAAACCCCACCAAACCGACATCGGCCAACAGCTTCAATTCCATGATGACCATCATCTCCTGCATCGGCTCCCCGGGTTGGGCATACCGCGGCGCCTGATTGGTGGCCGTACGGAAATTCCAGTTGCCCAAACCGCCCCGGCCTCCTTTCAGCAACAACACGACCTGTCCGTCCTCCGTCACGTCGCAAAGGTATTCTCCCGTCTCGGCATTATAGACCACCGTTCCGCACGGCACGTCTATATACTTGTCCTCGCCGTCCTTGCCCGACGACCGGGCTTTGGAGCCATTCCCGCCATGGCCGGCAAAGACATGCCGGTCATAACGCAGATGGAGCAACGTCCAATAGTTGCGGTTGCCGCGAAGGTAAACATTACCCCCACGGCCGCCGTTTCCACCGTCCGGTCCGCCATTGGGCACGTACTTGGCCCGGCGCATGTGAGCCGAACCGCGTCCCCCCTTGCCCGAACGGCAGTATATCTTCACATAGTCTACAAAATTGGATTCTGCCATATAAATTATTTGTTTGCAGCGTCTATCGCTTCAAAGATTTCCGCCAACATCTGTTCTTTTGAACCTTTCCAGTTGAAAGTATGGCGCAAACCTTCTTTTTCGAACCATTCGGCCAAAGGAGCCGTCTGGTTACGGTACACTTCAAAACGCTTCTTGATGGTTTCTTCATTGTCGTCGGCGCGTCCCTGTTCGATGGCACGGTTCAGCAAACGGGCCATCAGCGTCTCTTCGTCCACCACCAACTCTATCATCATGCCCATGTCGTCCTTGCGGTCGGCCAGCATCTTCTTCAAAGCCTCGGCCTGCGCGATGGTACGGGGGAAACCGTCGAATATCACCCCTTGGCCTTTCGTCTGTGCATCGTATGTCTTAGCCAAGATGTCAATCATCAGCTCATCCGGAATAAGCTGGCCGTTGTCGATATATCCCTTGGCAATCTTGCCCAGCTCCGTACCGTTCTTGATTTCTCCGCGCAACACGTCACCGGTAGAAATGTGCCCCATGCCGTATTTTGCCACAATCTCGTCACTGTAAGTGCCCTTGCCTGATCCCGGGGCACCGAAAATAATAATATTCTTCATCGTTCTTATTTTGTATTTGGTTGAAACAATCTTTCTCCTCCTTTCCCGGCAATAGATACTGCCAACTTATTCCACGACGGTGTAAATGTCACGGGTGTTCCTCCCGTAACCGTCATAATCCAACCCATATCCCAAAATGAAATCGTTGGGAATGGAGAAACACTTGTACGGAATATCCAAATCCACTTTCAAATTACCGGGCTTGAGCAACAAGGTGCAAATGGAAATGGAATGGGGATTGTACTTCGCCAACATTTCTGTCACGTATTTCATCGTCAATCCGGAATCCACTATATCCTCCACAACCACGACATCCCGTCCGGCGATATCGGCATTCAGCCCTATCATCTCACAGACGGAACCGGTTGAAGACGTACCCACGTAAGAAGCCAACTTGACAAACGATATCTGTGCAGCAAGCCTGATTTCCCTCATCAAATCGGCCGCAAAGATAAAAGAACCGTTCAATATGGCCAGAAAAACAGGCTCTGTCCCGGCAAGATCACGGTTGATTTCCCCTGCCACCCGCTTCACCTGTTTCAATATCTCGGATTCAGGTATCGATACGGCAAATTTTTTATCCTTTATCTGAAGTGTTTCCATATCTTTTTGCTAATTTTGTGCAAATATAGTGCAAAACCAAGAGAATACGAAAGAAAACGAAGTTTTATTTGTCATGAAGATACTCACCTCGACCCAGTTTAAAGAATTAGATAAATACACCATCGGGCACGAACCCGTCTCATCCATCGATTTGATGGAACGTGCCGCAAAAGCGATTGCAGCCGAACTGAAAAGCCGTTGGACCACCGCTACCCGCTTTATCGTGTTTGCCGGTCCGGGTAACAACGGCGGTGATGCCTTAGCGGTATCCCGCCTGCTCTGCAACGCCGGGTATACGGTACAGACGTATCTGTTCAACATCACGGGACGTCTCAGCGACGATTGCCTGAACAACAAGAAAAGACTGGAAAACCTGGCCGGACTGATGTTCACCGAAGTATCTTCCCAATTCTCCTTCCCTGAAGTGGACGCAAAAGATGTCATCATAGACGGACTGTTCGGTACCGGATTGAACAAGCCTTTGGACGGGGGCTATGCCGGTCTCGTGAAAAGAATCAACGCCAGTCCGGCCAAAGTGGTGAGCATCGACATCCCATCCGGCTTGATGAGCGAAGACAACACATACAATAATCCGTCGGCCATCGTCCGTGCGGACCTGACCCTGACCATCCAGCTTCCTAAACTGGCCTTCTTTTTCGGCGAGAACCAGAAATATCTCGGTGAAGTGAAGCCCGTGGACATCGGGCTTTCCGCCGAGGGATTGACGGCTATGGACTGTAGTATTACGGTAATAGAGCCGGGAGAGGTGAAAAAGATACTTAAACCGCGTAACCCTTTCGCCCACAAAGGCAGCATGGGGCATGCCCTGCTCGTCAGCGGACAGTACGGCATGGGAGGCGCAACCATTCTCGCGGCAAAGGCTTGCCTGAGAAGCGGAGTGGGCAAACTGACCGTCCACACGCCGGACATGAACAACAACATCTTGCAATGCAGTGTGCCCGAAGCCATACTCAGCCATGATTTGTCCGACATCCGGGTGTCGAAAGCCATAAGTACCTACGACTACAACGCTCTGGCCATCGGTCCCGGACTGGGCACACACGAAGAAACGGCAGAAGCGCTGCGTACTTTCATCCGTAACCATCCGGGCGAAATGGTACTCGACGCAGACGCACTCAACATCTTAGGCAACCATCCGGAATGGATTCCGGAAATCCCACAAGACACGATTCTCACTCCGCATCCAAAAGAATTGGAAAACCTCGTGGGAGCGTGTACCGACAGTTACGACCGTATGGCTAAAGCCCGCGAGCTATCCATCAAAATGCAGTTATATGTCATCGTGAAAGGACACAACAGCATGATTTGTACACCGACAGGACGCGTTATCATCAATCCCACGGGCAACGCAGGCATGGCCACGGCCGGAAGCGGTGATGTGCTGACCGGTATCCTTACGGCTTTACTGGCACGGGGATATACGGCCAATGAAGCTTGCCAGTTGGGTACCTATCTCCACGGCTTGGCCGGCGACATCGCACGCGAAAGGTTAGGCGAAGAAAGCATGATTGCTAGCGACATCATCGACGCACTCCCCGAAGCCTTTAAGAAATTAAAAGAATAAACACTGATAAAAATAAAGTTTATGAAAGCAAGAACCCTGTTATGCGGACTGGCGCTTTGCACACTCGGTGCCGTCGCACAAACCGAAGTAAGCCCGTACGTACCCGGTGCCACGGTGGAGGGCGTAACCTATTACTTGCCCCGTACAGCCCTTCGTTTGGTCGTCGTGGCTGAAAAGCAAGTCTATACCCCCGGAGAATTCAGCAAATATGCTGACCGCTATCTCCGTTTATCCCAAATAATTCAGGAACCTTACACGAAGTGGAGTATAAAAAGTATAGATATGGTACCTTACGGAGTACCCGATCCTCAAAAAGTTTACAGCATACAGCTTAAAAAGAGAACCGTAGCCCCGTTGGTAGGCCTCACTTCCGAAGGCATCCTCCTGTCCATCAATACCGACGGGGAAGAGGAACCGTTGCCGGCCATACCGAAAGGAAATGATGCTCCTAAAAGACTCAATCCCAGAGATTACATGAACCAGGAAATCCTTTCAGCCGGAAGCAATGCCAAAATAGCCGAGCTGACGGCCGAAGAAATCTACGATATCCGGGACAGCCGCACGGCATTGATTAAGGGCGAAGCGGACAACATGCCGAAGGACGGCGCCCAACTCAAATTGATGCTCGACCAATTGACGATGCAGGAAACCGCTCTTACACAACTGTTCAAAGGCACAGTGGACACCAGTACGGAGGTTTTCACCATAGAACTCACACCTGCGGAATTCACAGACCGTATGGTGCTGTTCCGTTTCTCGGAAAAACTGGGCGTAGTGGATAATGACGATTTATCCGGAGAACCGGTCTACCTCTCTTTGAAAAACATGAATACCCTCCCCCAACCCGTCGTGGACGAAAAGGCTGCCAAAAAGAAAGGTAAGATGGAAGAAGGAGTATATTATAATGTACCTGAACGAGTGGCGGTCAGCGTATTCAATGCTTCCAGAGAGTTCTGCAAAGGAGAGTTCCCCATGGGCCAATTCGGCAATGTAGAAATCCTGAGCAATGTGCTCTTCGACAAAAAGACCACCACACAAGTCACTTTCTACCCCAGCAACGGAGCTATCAAACAACTGACGGACAACGGCGAGGAAAATTGAAAACCTACTAAACATGCAATAAGCATGAAAAAGGGCTGCCCGAAAGCAGCCCTTTAACTTTTATACGCCGTACGACCGGATTACAACTTGTTGTCAGAACCCAAAACGTTGACAATCTTGTGCTCGTACAATTTCTTCATGTTGTCGCGAGCCGGACCCAAATATTTACGAGGGTCGAACTCTGCCGGCTTCTCAGCAAATACCTTGCGAACGGCAGCCGGCATAGCCAGATATTGATCTTGCAAACCGCACTCTTGGCAGCCTTACGCAATTCGTCTTCGGGGATACCGATAGCTGCTTCCAACTTGCCACCGTATTTGTTGATGGTATCTACTTCTTCCTGAGGAACAGATGAAGAACCGTGCAGAACAATGGGGAAGCCCGGAAGTTCCTTCATTACACCGTCCAATACATCGAATGCCAAAGGAGGAGGAACCAAACGGCCTGTAGCGGGGTCAACATGGCACTGTTCGGGTTTGAACTTATATGCACCGTGAGAAGTACCGATAGAAATAGCCAAAGAATCGCAACCGGTCTTGGTTACGAAGTCAACCACTTCTTCAGGACGAGTGTAAGTATGATGTTCAGCCACAACGTCGTCTTCTACTCCGGCCAACACGCCCAACTCACCTTCTACAGTTACGTCGAACTGATGGGCATATTCAACAACTTTCTTCGTCAAAGCCACGTTCTCGTCATACGGAAGGTGAGAACCGTCGATCATCACAGAAGAGAAACCTGAATCGATACAGCTCTTGCAAGTCTCGAAAGAATCACCGTGGTCAAGGTGCAACACGATTTGGGGATTGGCGCAACCCAATTCCTTTGCATATTCAACAGCACCCTGAGCCATATAGCGCAACAATGTAGCGTTGGCATACTAACGGGCACCCTTAGAAACCTGAAGAATCACCGGAGACTTGGTCTCTACGGCTGCTTGAATGATAGCCTGCATCTGCTCCATGTTGTTGAAGTTGAAAGCAGGAATGGCATAACCGCCATTAATGGCTTTTTTGAACATCTCTCTGGTGTTCACCAAGCCTAAGTCTTTGTAATTAACCATATCTTTATAATTTATAAAAAGAACAATTCATTTCACTCTTTTTGGTAGGGCAAAGATAGACATTTTTCTTCAAATCCATACCTACCGCCTGTATCTTTTAAGCAAAAAAAATCCCCCGAAGCGTATTTTACCGTTTCGAGGGAGTGCTTGCAGTGTCATTTCATCTCTTTCACCAAATATACCACAACCGGAAGGTGGTCGCTATAACCGTTCAACCACACTCCACCGGCATGCGTACGCTTGGTATTGCCTTTGTATCGCCCTTCGGTTTGGAACAGGTAATTACGCGAGAATATCTCATGCTTAAAGAACTTCAAGGTCGAATAATCCTTCTTGCCGTCCAAATTCAATAAATTGGGAGTCATTACGATTTGGTCGAAAAGATTCCACTTGCCGTCGTACATCAACGTGCCCCGTCCTTCTTTAGTTAGCACATTCCACCAAGGATTATACAAATCGGACTCGCCCACATCTTTCATTTCGCGTTTGGCTCCCAAAGCTTTCGCCATACTCGGACTGAAAGGATCGTCGTTCATATCCCCCATCACAATGATTTTCATTCCCGGGTTTGCCTTGCTGATACTGTCTTTCAACATACGGACCTGTTTCCCGGCACGCTCCCTATAATATGAAACCGCAGCACGGCTGGGCCAATGGCATACGATAAAGGCCACGTCATCTCCCGCCAGTTTTCCTTGTACGGTCAGGAATCCACGCGTATGATAGGCACTGTCCTTTGCCTCATATATATAAGGTTGCAGGAACGACTTTTCCGGTGTAAAGAAACGGGGATTGTATATCAGCGCACAATCTACGCCACGTCGGTCCGGTCCCTCGATATGGACGAACTTCATTCCACGTGCCTTCAAAGGCGGTTGTTCCACCAAATC
>OIWV01003073.1_pt1 | contig 11270 bp, 12 predicted proteins | sample 1587751 | NCBI WGS metagenome assembly OIWV01 (sample SAMEA3888913, study PRJEB22519) | human gut metagenome | biome: human gut; feature: human-associated habitat; material: faeces | place: Denmark | collected 2010 | reverse complement strand
TCGTTTTACAAGTAAATTCCCACGAAACCCTATAGGTTGCGGATTTGAGGTTATATTTGTTTGACGAGAATATCTTTATTTGCCGACAAAGGTACATAACTAAAGTTTCCCACCCAAATAAATAGATAGAAAAATAACAGTTTGTCGAATTTTCTTTGTAAATTAGTAATCGCTAAAGAACTGATTTTAAAGACAAGACAACAAAACTGTTATGGAAGCAAAAATAGAGAAAATAAGTGAGTTATCCAAACTTTTGAGTGTTAAAACCCGAATGAGTGATGATTTATTTCATCTTTTTGGCAAGTTTGGCATCGGTCACCTATTATCTCGCCTTTCATTGGAGAAACAGGACGGAGTTTCGGCTTCGGAGTTGCTCCTCTCTCTTTGCCTCTTCCGCATTGTGGGCGAGAGCATCCATAGTATATGCAAACATAAGATATATGAGCTTTCAAATCATGGTAAGAACTGTTTCTATCGCATGATGATTCGCCCACAGATGGATTGGAGACGATTGATGAACCACTTTGCACTGCGTTATATGTGCCTATTGCGTAAGTATGGCGAAGTTCCTCAATCAGATACCACTACATGTTTCATTATAGATGACACCGTGCTTGAGAAGAGTGGTGTGAGGATGGAGGGTATCAGTCGTGTTTTCGACCATATGAAAGGCAGATGCGTATTGGGCTACAAGCTGTTACTTTGTGCCTTCTTTGACGGCAAGACAACTATACCCTTTGATTTTTCACTACATCAAGAAAAGGGGAAGCAAGGCAACTGCGGGCTGACTAGACAGCAACTCAAAAAGGCATATCACACCAAGAGGAACACCGGCAATCCTGATTATAAGCGCTTTCAAGAGTGTAAGATGTCTAAGCTGGAAGTTGCCATGGATATGCTTCGCCGTGGATGGAAGATGGGGTTACATGCGAAGTATGTGATTACCGATAGTTGGTTCACCTGCGAGCAACTTATGACATGTGTTAGAAGCATAGGTAAAGGGGCAATGCACTTTGTTGGACTTGCAAAAATGGGAAAGACAAAATACACTATATCGGGCAAAAAGAAAAATGCTGCAGAACTCATTGCCACCTATGAACGTGAACGAGGAAAGAACTGTCGTAAATACAAATGTCGATATATTCAGCTCAACGGCAACTTAGGAGATATACCTATCAGAATCTTCCTCATCAAGTATGGTAGAAACTCCGCATGGAACGTTCTGCTCACCACGGATACAACGATGTATTTCGTAAAAGCCTTTGAAGTGTATCAGATTAGATGGAACATAGAGGTGATGAACAAGGAGACTAAGCAATATCTCGGATTAGGAGGTTATCAAGGTTGTGACTTTAATGGTCAGATAGCCGACGCAACGCTGTGTTACCTTACATATACCGTCATGGCTTTGGAAAAGAGATTCACAGAATATCAAACCATGGGCGAACTCTTTTCGGATATGGAGGGTGATCTCATGGCACTCACGTTATGGAAGCGAGTTCTTACCTGCATCGAACGCATTCTTCGCATTTTAGGAGAAATACTTGGAATGACGCCCCAATACCTTATGGCTACAATCAGCGGAAACGACAAAGAGATGAGCAAAATCCTTGTAATGGCTGAAGCGTTGGAAAAATGGGACGAAGTATGTGGATAGTCTGCATAACTTCTGTTAGGCATGTGTTAACAGTCAATGGATATGGGGGAAGACAGACAAAGGAAAATGAGAAAAGTTAGTGTTTTAAGGGGTGGGAAACTTTAGTACATAACTTTACGGAAAAATATGTTTCTAAAATATATAAATCAGGGCAACCGCATCAAAATGTCAATAACCTGATAATCAATACTTGTCGATTTTGTATTAATAGGGATAAGTGGGGTGGATACAAGGATGAGAAGTTTCAACAATTTACAATATCCCCCCTTAAAAATGCATAATTTTGTATTTGTCTGAATAATAGCCTGTTGTCAAAAATCATGTTTCTTAAAAAATATTACCCGCAAGGGAAATTTGAATTATATGGGGCAAAAAATCAATTTTTATGGGGTAGTAGTTTCGATTTGGACCAATGGTTTTTTAGGAAAATGGACAATAAGGGAGAGGAGGAGGTTGAAAACTACGTTTGTTTCCTAAGCTAACGTTATTTTGATGCGGTTGCCCTGTATATAAATAGACAGCTGTGGGGAAAATGTGGGGAAAAATTAGATAATTAAAAAGGCTAAATGACTGAAAATAATCACTTAGCCTTTTAATCCGTACCCAGACCCGTACTTCGTAATTGCTGCGCCCATCATTCAAGACTGTCAAATCGGGTCTTTCCTGTCAAGCCAATGATGCCTATGCGTATGCCAAACACATGGATTACGGATTTCTCGTTCCGTGAACAAACACTTTATCCGCAACTCTGCTATGTGGTGTATTGGCTTAACTCCATTTCTATGGGCAACACTTTTGTTGCAGATTTCAAGCAGCTTTTATCGAAATACCCATCAGTAAGAACTCGTTTATTAGGCTTTCCTCATAATTGGGAACAAGAGCCTTTGTGGAGATAAAATAATTGCCCTGTTTCTTAAAAAGCACTGGGGCAAACCAGCTCCGTCTTTAATTGTTTCCAATAAATGGATTGTTTCAAGCCCCTATAGAAAGAGAACAAAAATTCCTGTGTGAAAATTAATCTACGACAAGGAGCAAGCAAGGAGCAATATCAAACAAAAATCAATACCTTTGCAGTACATATGAGATAGACCAAAACAAAAGTGGAATATCGGAAACGAATAGCAAGGAAAAGAGAAGAAACGACCCAAGTTGATGTCCTTTTTGAGTTAATAATCAATAAAAGCGTTAAATCTTCACCTTTTAGAATGTGCAATTAAAAATAACAACCATATTTCTGACTTATTATCTATAAAATATTGAGTAATAATCGGTTGTAAATACTCTGCTTGTATTTCTTCTTTTTTCACTACCTTATTGCGTTTAATTTTCATCAAGAACAACTAAATCTGCCAAATCCACATTCAAGAGTTTTGATATTTTTATTAGGCTCTCAACGTCTGGCTGATTGGTATTTGTACACCATTTTGATATGGTGGTTTTATCCTTTCCCAATTGTTCAGCAAGCCATTTGCTTGTTTTGTCCTTGTCTGCAAGAACAGATTTTATTCTATTTATTTTTTTATTTACCATTGTACATTATATATATGATATTCATATTGCAAAAATAATTATTTTTTGTGAGAAAGAAGATGACTATTCAAATTTTCATGGATATTTTGCAACTCGACTATTTATATTTTGTATCAGCATTGTCTTTTCCCAACCACCCATTCGCTCATATCTTTGCCCTAAAAAAAGCAAGATATGAGCGATTTTTCATTCATTCCACCTACATCCGTTGGCACCATCCCTGGCACCAACAAATCCGCAGTCTTCACCTCCAAGACATCTGAAGTCTTTAAGGAGGAGCACAACATCGCACCAATCATCATCAACGACAAGATGAAGTAGATCCCGTGGGGTGGTGACAATCAGATGCCGTACAACATCATTGATCTCATCGAGTCCGACGAGACAATGAGCACTTGCCAGATGTTCAATGCTGAAGTCTGCTATGGCAGTGGACTTGTCTATGACACGGAGCTTGCCACCGCACAAGTGCAAGCGCAGGTGGATGATTTTATGCTGGACAACGACCTCGCAAGTTATTTCCTCGGTGTGTGTCAGGACTTCAAGCACTTCGGGTTTTGCGTCAGCGTAATCATCCTCAATGAGGATGCCAGTCGCATTGTCCGCATCGTGCGCAAACAGGCGTGCTATAGTACCACATCGAGATTGCCAACTCGTTTTGGAACAATATCTTCAAGGTCGAGGGCATCACGAATCGTGTCAAGCAGCAGGAACGTGTCAACGAGGAGAAGGACAACATCATCAACTTCCTTACTGGCATGGAAAATAGTGGAAAAGTGCTCTTCTCCACATTCTATGTTTCACCCAACGGTGAGGAGCAGCACGACGTGGTAATCAACAAAATCGAGACGGACAAGGAGGGTGGCGACTGGGCGACGGACATTGTCGAAGCCATCAACATGATGTGCTTTACCATGCGTGTACACTCCAACCTCGTAGGCTCGGTGCCAGGCAAGTCGCAGACCAATAACTCCGGCAGCGACAAGCGAGAACTTTACACCATCGCCCAGGCTCTACAAAAGCCTTACCACGACCTTCTCTTTTCCGTTCACCGACTGATTATCCGCTTTAACAAGTGGACAGCGGTCAAGCCGGACTGCCCATTCATCCAGCTCACCACGCTCGATGAGAATAAGAACGCAAAGCAAGTTTTACTCAACAAACCCAAAGACAATGAGATATCTGATAAATGACAACAAAACCCTAAGAAAGTATGTTCCCAACACGCTCAAAGCGGTAGCTGGTGAACTTTCTCTTTTCGACAAGATACAGTATCACCTCTTGCAGGCTGAGCAATGGCTTACCGACACTTTCGTTTCGTCCGACACGATGAGTCGCATCCGCACATACTCTAACAACACACCGCTACTGCATTACTGCCGTATCATCACGGCTGCAGAGGCGATGCTGCACGCCGTACCACAGCTCGACCTTATCCTTACGCCTAACGGAGTTCTCCAGTCCGGAACTCATGGACATGCTTCGCACGGCCAACGCTCTCAACAAATGGGATATGACTCTCGACACCGCCCAATACAAGCGGATGTATCAGCGCATCTCTGCCATCGAGTTCTCTATCCTCCGCATCGGTGAATACCCGATACCAAGCATCATCGACATCGTGAACATCATACGTTTAGCCAAGGGCAACGTATTCGCTGAATGGAAACAGTCTGACACCGCCAAACTCTTTGAAGACCATGGATATAAAAATAAAAAGCAAGCAGGAGGCTACTTTTTCTAAACAAAAAAATAAGGGGTTGGCATTGCCAATCCCCTTGTCAGTTTCTTTTATAGTGCAGTATGATAGCATATAGCATATTAAGTGCACTGGCTTAATCCGTTGCAAAGATACAACGAATTTTTGAAATAACAAACTTTTTATATCTTTGTTTATCAACTAAACTATTTTTTTTCTTATAACGTGTTAATGTCAAATCCTGAATTATCACAAATTATCTTCTTTACGATTTCAAATTCAACATTGTCAAATGCCCTACGCATATCGTCTACTAAATCGTGCTGACGATTGGTTGACACCTTACCGAGGATATGCTTCAGTATATAATATGCTCCGGATAGCATGGTCTTACGACTGCCCAAATCTCCTGCAGGTCCATTACTTATTGCTACAGGAAGGTTTGTATCGTAAAGGACTTTGCCATGGGCGCAGAAATTCCTCAAACGACGAATGGTATTCATATAGTTGGAGAACTGAGTGGAAGAGCCCATACCATATTCCATTGATATTGCATGTTTTAATCCACCGTCCTTAAGATTGTCAAACAGAGATATGACTACTCCAAAAGATAAATATTCAAGAACTTTCCATGCAGGAGCGTGGCTTCTGGAATATCTGTTCAAGTCTTGTTTTACAATCGTTTCTGTATTTGTATCACGAATGGCATCTTGAAAGGCTTTACTATTCAAGAAACTCTTCTCAACATATTTGCTGTTAACATACCAAAAAGGATCCTCCTTATACTTGTTTGAAGCCATATAAATCAACTTCGTTCTGAAGTTTATTTCTACACGACTTATGTAACGGAGAAAAGAATTACGCAAATCAAAGTCAAAATAATACAACTGAATTGCATAGTCAATCTTCGTTCCATCTTTAAATATATGGTCTCTTTTTTGTTTACGTGGGTATGATTTCTCAAAAGGAAACCAGTAAAAACCTAATCTGAAATATCCTATATCCAACAGGTTTTCTTTGGCTTTCTCTATGTCCTCTATCACCATTCCTCTCTCAACAAGTTTGGTGATTTGTTCTTCTATATTAGTGGCAAACTTTAAGTTCTGATTCATAATCTGCAAAATTACTGCTTAAAATCCAAAGTGCCAATATAATGACAAAAAATCCATTGTTTATATATACTATTAACATCGCTCACGAGTTCGTTGGTGTCGTCGCCCAGGCTCTTGACGACAAGTATGTGCGCTATAATCACTAACAATGTCTTTTTTCCATCTAAAAGTCAGCCATACCTTTGCTAAAAACAATCAAAAGTATGGCTGACATTTCATCTATCACATCTCTCATCACCTCATTTTGCAGGACTTGAACAAATGTAAGTCCGAGCTATCTTCGTGCATCGCTTCTATGAATAAGGTGCAGGAGGCTCTTGTGAATTTTCAAAAGGCTACTCAGAGTCTGAGCCTGCGCATTTCAAAGAACAACAATGAAATCGGAAACAACGCTAAAAGCATACAAGTTCTTCAATCTGACCTGAAATCAGTTGCATCGCAGATAAAATCGTTGCAAACTGACATCTATCAGGATGAGGGGAAAAGACAAAAGCCCTCGATGCAAAAGTATCGAGGGCTGTCATGTGATAAAAAACTACCGCTATAAAGCCACGCTCATAGAGCTTAGCTTGTTTGACATATCAGCGAATATTTATCGCTAAAGGATAGTTTGATTTTTTTATACTTTCAGTTTTCATGAATCACTAAGTGTGTCTTGCCCAAATTCTGCGAGAACTGCAATATCTGAATGAAGTTGACGACAAACAGTAGTTGTTAAGGTTCATTGAAAGCATTCTGCAACAGGCCATACATGAACGTAACGAGCATCCGCAAGACTGCCTTCCTAAAGAGCCGTGGCTTAAAAGGCTTGATGATACACTCAAGCAGAGACCAATCACTAAAAAGGAAGTTAATCTCTGTTAATTACTTGGGGGGGTAAAACATTAAGCCTAATTTTGTAAAATACCTTAAATTAGCAGACAAAGTCTTTTCGTATATTCTTTAGATTTTTATCGCGCGCATACGCATATCTGCACGATAAAAATCCAAAGACGTTCAAATTTGGACACAACGCCCCTTTCCCCATTGGGGATTGTAAATCCGGCAAAACGAAATGTGCTCGATTTGAAAAACGAAACGTGCAAAAATCGGGAAAAACGAAACGTTCTAAAAATTTCGCACACACGACACTTTAAAACAACAAAAAAGCAGTCCAAAACGGGCTGCTTTTATAGTTTTTGAACGGTAAACAAATAGCGTTCAAATGAGGTTCAAATTATACGGCATTAGACTTCACAAGCATCATATCTTTGTAACCAGCATCAAAGTTCACATGCGCATTGAACTCGAAACGCTTACAACCTTCAAACGGATTGCCGAGCGTTTTATTCTTGCCTAACCATTCACAAAGCTCAATGATAGACGACTTATCTGATGTGAAATAAACAAACGGCTTTCCTTTGAGCACATTCAACACATCGAGATAGTCAGACAAATGCCAGTACATTTTGTATGTTCCAACCTCTGTTGATAAATATGGAGGGTCAACAATAAACACCACATTCGGCTCATCTTTATACTTTTCGTATAGTTCACGATAGTCACACGATTCAATCGTCAAGCCTTCCAGATAGTCCTCACTTGTCGGGTAGTCGTTCTTTCGGATATTGTTGTACAATGTCTGCTTCTCCATCTCCTCGATGCTCAGTTCGTACTTCATCGAGAACATCACCGATGCCGAGATGGTTATAAAATCAATATAGCCCACCGTTTGCTCCTCATGCCTCAAACGTTCAAACATCTTCTCACGCATTACACCATCTATTCGCTTGTGCTTTGGCGTATTACCAACAATCGCTCGCAAATCAGCGAGCAGCGCATTTGTCTGAGGTATATGTGCCAATCGCTCGCGGTAGTTGTCGTAGTCGTTATATACCACAGTTGCCTCTGGACGCAAATGCTTCGTTATATGGGACAGCAAACCGCTGCCACCGAACAAATCCACAAACACCGTTTTGTCGTTGAACTGTGGCAAAATTTTGATATACTCCTTTGCAAACATGCGCTTCTGTCCGACAAAAGGCAGAGGTGCTGCCATGTGCATTTTCCCTCTCATACGTTCAGTTCAAATTTTATATTATCCTCACCAGCGAGAAGTCGTTCAGTGGGCTTTATGTTGTTTTCATAGATGTGTACATTCGCCAGGTTCAGCGTGATAGACTTTAGCGGCAAGTCTATCTGTCGAGCCATCAGATAAAGGTGGTAAATGTCTGAAGGCAGTCCGAGGTTTGCATCGGAGCTGCGCTGATATGCCGACACAACCAATACACCGTCCTCTATTTGAAACTGCACAAGGCTCAGGCACGGCGCCTGGTTACTCTCTGCATCCGTTGCTCCGAGAAACAGCACATAGTTTTTGCTGTTGCGTTTCTCCTTGTTGATGCGCTTAATAAGTGGCGGCAGTTTCTCCATATAGGTCGGGTAACTGTTCACCAATGTCTGACCACAATAGTCCCACCACGAGATGCCTGCTTCACGGTATCGTTCCACGCTACGCTCACCCTGCATAAAAAGCTTCAGCTCTTCCTTCAGCTTCTTTCTCGCTATACCGTGGCTCTCGAATATGTCGAGCAGATCAGCCGGTGTGAGCGTCAGCTGCTCATTGAGCAAGTATTTTATCTTGCCTTTTTTGTTCTGTTGGGTCTTGCCTTTAGCAAGCACCTTCCCCAATAATAAATAGTATTTGTTCATCGTGTTTTATTTTCGATACGGCAAAGTTACCACGCTTCTGCATCAAAAAGTAACACCACGAGCAAATCACACTGCAAGCCTTTTGCAGCACGTTTTCAAAAGCCTTGCACTTTATCCCCTGAGCACCTGAGCGCTACACTCTCGACCATATCGCTTGATGAGCGTGTACACCTTGCGCTCGCTCACATGATAGCGATCTGCAAGTGTCGCCACAATGTATGAGACCTTTTCGCCACCACCAAGCATCACCCGATAGTCGTTGTACAAGTCTATATATTCCACATCTTCGATGCGTATCCCTGCCTGTTGTAGCCTTTTTAACGGCTCTCGGTTAAAATTCAATATCTCAAATACTTTCATTTTCAACTAAATTATGTACCTTTGTATCGCCAATCACTTTATGACAACAAAAATGCTCACAGCGCGGCAGAGGGTATATGCCCCCGGTCGTGCGCTGTGAGCGTTGTTATAAAAGTGATTGGCGTTGCTTTTTAACAGGCCGGGGGCTTTTTTACATCCTCCCCCGAAGGGATTTTTAAGCGCTGTACTTGCTCAAATCTATTGCATCTTTATTCTTCCAGCCATCTTCCAGCATCTCTTGTATATGCTTAACGGCTTTCGTATAGAAGTCTGCAAGTTCATCCAGTGTTTCAAACGTACGATACACTGGACTTTCATCAGTGCCGAACTTAAATGTCACTGGTAGCGTTTTTCCGTCCGTCTGGAATGCCAAATCGTATGCAGCCTTATAGTTGTACTGGTTCTCTTGCGAGAGCCACACAGAGGCTCCTTCATAGCTGAAGCCCGACAATATTGCTGCATCCGTTTGTTGGTTGTACCATTTTCTTACGAGGTCTTTTATTTCCTCGTCAGTCGGCTTGTGTGTCAGTTCTGCCTCCATGTAGTCAGCAGTTCCGTCATCATGTTCTTGCACGTCCCAACGAACGCGCCACTTGTTTTTGATGGGGTTCACGCATTCAAGCAATTTCACCTCCAAACTTCCTTGTGCTCTTTTCATCAACTAAAAACGTATTTGGTTCGACCTTTGCCGAACACTTCCGTCTTGATCGTTGTCTCAAATGGGAAGCCATCCGGCACTTCTTTAATCTGGGCGAGGATATTTTTCATTTCCTCACTGTTGGTAAAGAATTTCCTGGCTTCGCCGTTCATCTCGATCGATACGATGCAGCGGTCTTCACCCTGCTCCGTCTTGATGCCCGTCTCAAAGTCCTTCACGATGATAGGAATGTTTACCAACTCGCGGATACTTACTACTGTACCCGCAAATCGCTTCTTGCCGTCTTCTGGCTTGTAAGCGACATTCAAATCCTTAAATGATTTCATTTTTTTGCCTGTTAATTTATAAAACAAATTTCGGCAGCAAGCGTGCTTGGCCATTCCGTAGAATGACGCAATCAGTTCCCGCCGTCTCTTTCTTGATTTGACTTTGTGTAGTTTCCTTGCATACTTCTTCTTGACACGCTTGCGCAGTAGAGAGTATGATCCGTTGAATGTTACATACCCCAAGAAGTCGATTCCTTGCGCTGATGGGAATACCCTTTCGTTCTTCTTGATTTCAAGGTCTATTTCACCGATCTGTTCATGTACAATATTGCGTGCCAACCAATTCTCCTGCTTGTGACCACAGAGTACAACGCCATCATCACAGTAGCGGTAGAAGTACTTGATGCCGTATTTGTCCTTTAGAAAATGGTCAAGGAATACGGACAACAAGAGGTTGCCAGAAGCCTGCGAGCTTCGCAACCCGAAACTGATACCCTCCGGAAGGAGATGAAGAAAATGATCCAGGAGCGATAGCAGCGTCTTATCTTTGAATACTCTGCGGAAACACCACATGACAAACTCTGGCTTAGTATTGTCATAGAAATGCTTGACATCGAACTTGTAGCAGTAACGTGTGCCTTCTGGGTCATTATCCATGTCCAATTGCATGCACTTTCGTAAATCGTGTGTGCCACGTTTTTTGATGCTCGCTCCAGTCGTTCTAATGTACCGCTTGTGTAGATATTGGTCTACGACGTTCATCACGGCATACACAGCGATGCGGTCGTACATGGATAGAATCTGTAGGTGTCTAACTTTGCCATTCTCACAGATGATGCGTTCATGATAACTGCCGAGTCGAAAGGAACCGTCGGCAAGTTTTGCAGTCAGTTCTGCAATCACCTCCTCGCGGTGTGCGAGCAGATAGCGTCCTTGACGGCATTTCTTACGCTTCTTCCCACGCAGTACACGGTCAAACGCCTCCGACATATTGCCGTAGGACGTTATCTCTTGCATGATATAGCCTTCTCTGTGCATGGTCTTCTTTTTATGATGGAAGATAAGGGCCTTCCTTTCCCCGGGCCAAACTTCTTCGAATCGTTACCGACCTACCAAACTCTATTGCCCGACACTTGATGTTTCAGCTTTCCACCTTGACATAGATGCTTTTGCTGTGGCTCGTTTCCCTCGGCTCCACATTAGGGACACGTCCCCGTCGTTGTACGCCGATTAGTTAGATTTCCAGACGCGAGCCGATATTCGCATTCGAGTTCGAAGCATCGTTATTCGCATTCGC
>OIWV01003070.1_pt1 | contig 11294 bp, 7 predicted proteins | sample 1587751 | NCBI WGS metagenome assembly OIWV01 (sample SAMEA3888913, study PRJEB22519) | human gut metagenome | biome: human gut; feature: human-associated habitat; material: faeces | place: Denmark | collected 2010 | reverse complement strand
GGCCCAGTGCCTCGAAATCAGCGCCGGCGATCTTCAGGATGCCGTCTACATAGATCTCCTTGATGTCATAGTTGCCGGCCAGCATACCTGCAACAAAGCCATAGAACGCATCAAAGCTGTCGATAGCGAACTGCTCGGTATCGCACCATCTTACCTTATAGCTGATCGAACGGCGCAGTGTCTCGCCCTTTTCGATGCATACCAGACAGCCGTTGGTGTTCTTTACTGCTGCATTGATCTTGTCGATGATGACCTTAGTTTTTCCGCTTCCTTTTTTTCCTGTAATCAGTTGAATCATAGTGAAACTCCTTTCGTACCGCAAAAGCGGCACATGTTTTGAAAGAGACCGCCGGAAATCCGACACGCTCTCGCATTCAATTTTGGAGCTGTGCAGAAATTATTCTGCCAGCTTTGCCTCCAGAGCAGCCTTCTGGTCTTCGTAACCAGGCTTGCCCAGCAGTGCAAACATATTCTTCTTGTAGCTCTCAACGCCCGGCTGGTTGAACGGGTTGACGCTGAGCAGGTAGCCGCTGCAGGCACATGCACGCCAGAAGAAGTAGATCAGGTAGCCCACATTATAAGCAGACAGGTCGTCCACCTCGATCAGCACCTCGGGCACACCGCCGTCGGTGTGTGCCAGAATGGTGCCCTCCATTGCCTTGCGGTTGACCACGCTCATGTTCTGGTTTGCAAGGAAGTTCAGGCCGTCAAAGTTGCCCTCCAGCGGGTCGATGAACAGATCCTGTGCGGGCTTCTTCACGTCCACGATAGTCTCGAACATGATGCGGGCACCTTCCTGAATGAACTGACCCATGGAGTGCAGGTCGGTAGAGAAGATGCAGCTTGCGGGGAACAGGCCCTTGTTGTCCTTGCCCTCGCTCTCGCCGAACAGCTGCTTGTACCACTCGTTCATCAGGGCGAAGTCCGGCTCGTAGCACTCCAGAATTTCAACGCTCTTGCCCTTGCGGTACAGGATGTTGCGGGTCATGGCGTAGCGGTAGGCGTCATTGTCCGGGGACAGCTTGCCGAACTTCTCGCGGCCATCGGCAGCGCCCTGCATGAGCTCGTCGATGTCGATACCGGCGCAGGCAATGGGCAGCAGGCCGACAGCAGTCAGGACGGAGTAGCGTCCGCCGACGTCGTCGGGAACGACGAAGGTCGGCCAGCCCTGCTCGGTTGCCAGCTGCTTCAGCGTGCCTTTGGCGCGGTCCGTCGTGGCGTAGATGCGCTTGTTGGCCTCCTCGGCGCCGACAGAATCCTCCAGCAGCTTGCGCAGCACGCGGAACGCGAGCGCGGTCTCGGTGGTGGTGCCGGACTTGGAGATGACGTTGATCGAGAAGCGCTTGCCCTTCGTCAGCTTGATGATGTCGTTCAGGGCCGTGGGGCTGATGGTGTTGCCGCAGAAATAAATCTTCAGGCCGTCGTCAGCCTCATTGTGGTACAGGCCCTTGACGGCCTCGACCACAGCGCGTGCGCCCAGATAAGAACCGCCGATACCGGCGACGAGCAGCACATCGGAATCCGAGCGGATCTTCTGCGCAGCCTCCTTGATGCGGGCAAACTCTTCCTTGTCATAAGTAACAGGCAGGTCCAGCCAGCCCAGAAAATCATTGCCGGCACCCGTTTTGGATTCCAGCTGATTGTGGGCCAACTCGACCTGCGGATAGATTGCCTCATATTCTTCAGGACGGATGAATTTTGCAAGATGCTTGCCGTTAAAAGAAACAGCCATCTTTAGCTCCTCCTTTATGATTTTTATATCCCCATGATACCGTTTTACGTCGGTATTGTCAAGCAAAAGTAGGGGTCTTTTTTCGACTTTTTCATGAAATTTGCACAAATTCAATTCCGGAGCAGCAGGCTTTGGGCAAGAAGACGGAGGCAGTAGCGGAAACTTAACGCATCAACGTTCTGTGCTGCTGTGATGGGATAGCTGCACATTTCCGTGCCCTGATGCAGTATCTTAATGCGGCCCACCTGTTCCCCTGCCGTGACGGGCGCAGACAGCGGCGCGGGCAGCTCGACGACGGCTTCCAGGGTGCCGCCCTCGCCCTTGGGCATCAGGCAGTGTCCGGGGCTTTCGTAGTTCAGCGGGACTGTCGCCGCCGTGCCGTGCTCCACGGGCAGCGTCTGCGGCGCGTCGCCGGGCAGCGCGGCGGCTGCGCTCTCATAGTGGGCAAAGCCGTAATCCAGCAGCGTACTGGCTGCCTGGAAGCGTTCCTTGCCCGACGCAGAGCCCAGCACAACAGCAATCAGCCGCAGGCCGTCGCGCTCGGCGCTGGCGGAGATACAAACGCCCGCCTTGCCGGTTGTGCCGGTTTTCAGCCCCGTGATGCCGCGGTAGCTTTTGAGCAGCTTGTTGGTGTTGACAAGCTGGGTCGCGCCGTCGCGCAGCGTGTCCATCCAGATCGAGCAGTAGTCCCGCACCTCGGTGTGGTGCAGAAGCATTTCGCGGCTCATCAGGGCGACATCCCGTGCGGTGGAAAGGTGCCCTGCCTCGTCCAGCCCGCAGGCGTTGACAAAGTGGGTATTCGTCATGCCGAGCTCATACGCGCGGACGTTCATCATCTCCGCAAAAGCGGTTTCGCTGCCGCCGACATACTCAGCCACGGCCACCGCGGCGTCGTTGGCGCTGGAAATGCAGATGGCCTTGAGCATGTCGTCCAGCGTCATCTGCTCGCCGGGCTCGAGCCAGATCTGACTGCCGCCCATGTGGTAGGCGTGCTCACTGACGGGGACAAAATCGTCAAGGTGTATTTTGCCCGCCTCGAGGGCCTCAAACGCCAGCAGCAGTGTCATGACCTTGGTGATGGAGGCGATCGGGCGCCGGGCATCGGCGTTTTTCTCATAGAGCACTGTGCCGGAGTCCTCGTCGATCAGGATGGCCGCCGCGCAGGGCACGTCAAAGTCGGCCTTGGTCGCCGGGATGATGCCCGCAGCGGACGCGGCAAACCCGCGCAGCAGCGAAAGCACCACCAGCACCAGGCAGAGCAGCAGGGTCACGGCACGTTTTTTCATGGCAGCACACCTCCGGCGGAAATCGCTTTGGTACTACGATATGCTGCTCTGTGCGGAATTAGTATTGCGCTTTTGGTCGGATTCTATTATAATAAATCATGTATGTCTACTATTTATAAAAGCAAAGGAATCGTACACCATGCGGGTAACTTTTTACACCTTGGGCTGCAAGGTAAACCAGAATGAAACGGGCGCGCTGGCCCAGCTGTTTGAGGAAAACGGCTACACTGTTGTCTCCAATGAAGAAGGTGCGGATGTCTACATCGTCAACAGCTGCACCGTGACGAACTTCGGCGACCAGAAGAGTCGCAAATGGCTGCGCCGTGCCAAGCGCGAGAACCCCGGCGCGGTGACCGTGCTGACAGGGTGCTACCCGCAGGCCTTCCCGGACGAGGCCGCCGAGATTGCCGAGGCGGACGTTGTGACCGGCTCCGGCAACCGTCACGCGATTCTGACCGACGTGCAGAAGGTGCTGAACGGTGAGGAGGAGCGCGTCGTCGACATCCGCCCCCACGAGAAGGGCGAGCGCTTTGAAGAACTGCCCATGGATAAGTTTGCCGAGCACACCCGCGCCTTTGTCAAGGTCGAGGACGGCTGCAACCGTCGCTGCGCCTACTGCGTTATTCCGCGCGCCCGCGGTCCGGTGCGCAGCCGCGATGAGGCGAGCGTGCTGGAGGAACTGCGCCGCCTGGCCGACGCCGGGTATAAGGAGGTCGTGCTGACGGCCATCAGCCTGCCGAGCTACGGCACCGACAGCGGTACGAGCCTGGTGGAGCTGATCGAAAAAGCCGCCGAGGTGCCCGGCATTGAGCGCATCCGGCTGGGCAGCCTTGACCCCGACATGCTGCACGATGACGACATCCGCCGCATGGCCGCCGTAAAGAAGCTCTGCCCGCAGTTCCATTTAAGCCTGCAGAGCGGCTGTGACAAGACGCTGCGCGCCATGCGCCGCCCCTACACGACGGCCCAGTACGCCGATATTGCAGCCAAGCTGCGCGCGGCATTCGGTGCGGACAACGTCAGCTTTACCACCGATGTCATCGTAGGCTTCCCCGGCGAGACGGAGGATGACTTTGAAGCCAGCATGGCCTTTGTGACGGGAATGAGGTTTTTGAAGGTGCATGTGTTCCCCTACTCCCGCCGCGAAGGCACGGCAGCCTACGACTTTGCCGACCAGTTGCCCGAGCACGAAAAGGAGGCCCGCAGCCGCCGCATGACCGCCGCTGTGGAGGAGGTACGCGCTGCCGAAGCAGCCGCTATGCAGGGCCGCAAAGCCAGCGTGCTGCTGGAAACGCCGCTGTCCGCCACAATGTTCACCGGCTACACGAAGCAGTACCTGCCTGTGCTGGTCAGCGCACCCGGGCACAAGACCGGCGACGTTGTGGAGGTCACGCTGGGGGCCTGGGACGGGAAACGGTGCAGGGCAGAGATCGTTTGATTTGTATTGATTGTTGCAACGCCGTTATTCATGCTCGATGTAGGGGCAATGCTTGCATCGAACCGCGGGCTGATGCCTGCATCCGCTCCTGCAGGCCGGGGATGCCGCGGCACCGCAAGAGATATTGCATCCATTCTGCAGGGAAATCTCTGGATTTTACAGAGATTTTCCTGTTTTTTGTTGCCTGCCCTCTTGCAAAAAGTATGGATTTTTGGTAAAATTTTAACAGGAGCGGGTGTACCCGCTGATACGTCACTTTTGGAGCAAACAGAGCAAAACAAAGGAGCAATTACAATGAGAGGCATTTACACCCCCGTAACGGATATCCGTCGCAAGGTGTTCACTGAGGTTGCCCGCATGGCCTATGAGGTCAACGAGCTTTCCGACTACGAAAAGCTGATGCGTGAGCTGCCCTTCAAGATCATTCCCGGTGAGGAAAAATCTCTGCGCAGCAGCATCTTCCTGGAGAGAGCCATCATCTCCGAGCGCGTCCGTCTGGCCATGGGCATGTCCCTGCGTCCGCTGGATGAGAGCGTGCCCGCCAGCGAGGGTCTGGAGCACAGCGTTATTGCGGACAAGTACTACGAGCCGCCGCTGATCAATGTCATCAAGTTTGCCTGCAACGCCTGCCCGGAGAAGGTCATCAAGGTCACGGCCATGTGCCAGGGCTGCCTGGCGCACCCCTGCCAGGAGGTCTGCCCGAAGCACGCCATCAGCTTCCGCAACGGCAAGAGCCACATTGACCAGAGCCTCTGCGTCAAGTGCGGCCGCTGCGTCAACAGCTGCCCTTACAGCGCCATCGTCAAGACCGAGCGCCCCTGCGCCGCGGCCTGCGGCATGGGTGCCATCCACTCCGACGAGCATGGCCGTGCCGAGATCGATTACGATAAGTGCGTTTCCTGCGGCATGTGCCTGGTCAACTGCCCGTTCGGCGCTATCGTTGACAAGGGCCAGATCTTCCAGCTGATCCAGTCCATCAAGCGCGGTGATGAGGTCGTTGCCATCGTGGCCCCCGCCTTCATCAACCAGTTCCCCGGCATGACCCCCTCCAAGCTGAAGGAGGCCATGCGTCAGCTGGGCTTTGCCGATGTGGCCGAGGTCGCCATCGGTGCCGACCTGTGCACCATCGACGAGGCGAAGGACTTCATGGAAGAGGTTCCCGCCAAGATTCCGTTCATGGGTACGTCCTGCTGCCCCGCGTGGAGCGTGATGGCTAAGAAGCTGTTCCCCCAGCAGGCCGAGTGCATCAGCATGGCCATGACCCCCATGGTCCTGACCGCCCGCCTCATCAAGAAGGAAAAGCCCAACGCCCGTATCTGCTTTATCGGCCCCTGCGCCGCCAAGAAGCTGGAGGCCAGCCGCCGTTCCGTCCGCAGTGAGGTCGACTTCGTCCTGACCTTCGAGGAGCTGATGGGTCTGTTTGAGGCCAAGGCTGTCAACTTTGCCGACCTGCCGGACAACCCGGAGGATGCCTTCAACAGCGCCAGTGCCGACGCCCGCGGCTTTGCTGCCTCCGGCGGTGTCGCACAGGCGGTTGTCAACGCTATCAAGAAGATGGACCCGGACCGCGAGGTCAAGGTCATGAGCGCCCAGGGTCTGGCCGACTGCAAGAAGATGATGATGATGGCCAAGGCCGGCAAGTACAACGGCTACCTGCTGGAAGGCATGGCCTGCCCGGGCGGCTGCATTGCCGGTGCCGGTACGCTGGCTGACCCCGCCAAGAGCGTTGCTATGCTGAACAAGTACAAGAATGAGGCCACCATGAAGGTCGCCACCGAGACCCCGTATCAGGATTCTCTGGATTTGCTGCACTATTGATATGTAACTGAACAGCCCCGCATGGAGATGAAAACTCCATGCGGGGCTGTTTTTTGCGGTGATTTGCGGGCCGATGCGAGCATCGGCCCCTACAGGGAGCAAACTTTCCGCTTGCAGCGGCGAAAACATCCGCGGGCGGATATGGGATCCGCCCCTACCGATTCGGCAAAGCGTTTCTTACTTGTGGTACTTCATTCCTGCGTTGATCGTGCAGGCGCGGTAGAGCTGTTCGGTCAAAACAAGACGCGCCAGCTGGTGCGGCAGCGTGATGCGTCCCAGGCTGATGCGGGCCTGTGCGGCGCGCTTGACGCTGTCGTCCAGCCCGTGGGAGGAGCCGATGACAAACGCCATATCCCCTGCGCCGCTCATGGCGCGGTCTGCAATCATAGCCGCCAGATCCTCACTGGATACCTGCTTGCCCTCGACACAGAGCGCAACGAGATACGCACCCCTGCGCACGCTGGCCAGGATAGCCTCCCCCTCCTTTTGCAGCGCTTTGGCAATCTGCCTGTCGCTGGCGTTCTTGTCGGCAATCTGCACCTCGGGCAATTCGATAATACGGAAATTGCAGAAGCCGCCGAGGCGCTTCTGGTATTCGGCCACGCCCTGCGCAAAGTAGGCGGCGTTCATCTTGCCAATGGCAATCAAATCAATATTCTGCATAGGCTCCCCCGCTCAAAATTCAATATACGGGCTGACCTCACTGCGGGACTGGGTCTGAATCAGCACGTCCCGTCCGGGCTGGATGCCCGCGGCCAGCAGCACATTATAGACGGTGGTCATGACCAGCTCCGGCGAGTTGTTTGTCTGGCTCAAATGGCAGAGCGCAAACTTTTTGCAGCCGTCCTGGATCAAGTCCAGAATCTCCGCCGCGCAGGCCTTGTTGTCCAGATGGCCGCGGTCACTGGCAATGCGCACCTTCAAATAATACGGGTACGGCCCGCCGTGCAGGCTGAATGCGTCATAGTTGGCCTCCAGCGCGACGAGATCGCAGCCCATCAGGTTGTCCTGTACGACGGGCGTCAGGTAGCCGAGGTCGGTGGCGAACGCCATGACGCGGCCTTCCGGTGTGCGGATGCGGTAGCCGCAGCAGGGCACATCATGGCTGGTGGGAAAGCTCGTCACCGTGAAGCTGCCGATTTCCAGCGTCTGACCGTCCACAGGGATTGCCTCCACCGCGGGCGGAATCGTGCCGCGGGAGGCCAGCGTATCCAGCGTATCGGCACATCCGTACAGCGGGACGGGGTGCTTTTTCAAAAAGGTATCCAGTCCCGAGACATGGTCGGAGTGCTCGTGCGTGACGAGGATGCCGACGCAGTCGCTGACCGCCAGACCCAGGGATTTCAGCGCGGTCAGAGTCGTGCGGCAGCTCTTGCCCATGTCGATCAGCAGATACTTGTCCTCACTGCGGATCAGCGCGCAGTTGCCGGAGGAGCCGGAATACAGGGTGGTAAAATATGCCATTCGTTTTTCCTAACGCTTTCCATAAAAATTGGGCCGCCCGGTCAGCGGCCCAAGGGTCCTTTTAGATTGCCCGGCTCACTGCATTGGCCGGAATCTCGACGCGGCGGATGTCCGCGCCCAGAGCCTGCAGCTTTTCTACGATGTTCTCGTAGCCGCGCTCAATGTGGATGGTCTCGTCGACCTCGCTCACGCCGTTGGCGGCCAGAGCAGCCATGACCATGGCGGCTCCGGCGCGCAGGTCGGTAGCGCGCAGCGGCGCGGGATGCAGCTCCTTCACGCCTTCAATGACAGCGACCTGGCCGTCGACCTGAATGTTTGCGCCCATGTGGATCAGCTCATCCACATAGCGGAAGCGGTTCTCCCAGATGCCCTCCGTCACGATGGAGGTTCCCTTCGCCAGCGTCAGCAGTGCAGTCATCAGCGGCTGCATATCCGTGGGGAAGCCGGGGTGCGGCATAGTCTTGAGCTTGAGCGGCTTCAGCTCGCCGGTGCGCGTGATACGCAGCGCGTCATCGAATTCCTCCACCTCGCAGCCGGCCGCGCGCAGCTTGGCGGTGATAGGCTCCATGTGCTTCGGGATAACGTTGTGCAGCGTGATGTCCCCCTTCGTGATAGCGGCGGCCACCATATAGCTGCCGGCCTCGATCTGGTCGGGAATGATGGAGTAGTTGCAGCCGTGCATCTCCTTGACGCCGTGGATCTTGATGACGTCGGTACCGGCGCCGTGTACGTCTGCACCCATCATATTCAGGAAATTGGCTAAATCGACAATGTGCGGCTCACGGGCCACGTTTTCAAGAATCGTCGTGCCTTCGGCCAGGACAGCGGCCAGCATGGCGTTCATCGTGGCACCGACGGAGACCGTGTCAAAAAAGACGTGCCCGCCGACCAGATGTTCCGACCTGACGTGGATCTGGCCGTACTCCACGGAATCCTCTGCACCAAAGGCGGTGAAGGCTTTCAGGTGTTGGTCAATCGGGCGCGGGCCCAGATTGCAGCCGCCCGGCATGGCGACCTGACCGGAGCCAAAGCGGCCCAGCAATGCGCCGAGAAAGTAGTAGCTTGCGCGCATCTGGCGTGACAGTTCATTGGATACCTCGGTACTGTCCAAATGCGACGTGTCAATTTCATAGGTGCTGCGGCTGACCATGCGGATGCTCGCACCCAGCTCGCTCAAAATCTGCAGCGACGCCATGACATCACTGATACAGGGCAGGTTTTCAATCAGGCACTTCCCGCCGGCCAGAATCGTGGCCGGGAGTATGGCAACCGCGGCGTTCTTTGCGCCGCCAATGTTGACATCGCCAACAAGCGGCTTACCTCCGCGAATAACGTATTTTTCCAAGTGTAGCTCTCCTTTGTGCGGTAATCGGCTCGTATACCCTCTGTACAGGGCCGACCTATAGTACACACTTTCTAAGATTATACAACATTTTGCGCTAATTGAAAAGGCCTGTCCCCTGCAATTGCAAAATTTTTGTGAAACAGCACAAGATATGTTGACCATGCACCGTAATTTCGCCGGAAATCACATACCCGAGAACAGCGTATAGGCGCTGAACAGCGCACCGTTATAGGACATCTCAAAATGGCAGTGGTTGCCGGTGGAATTGCCCGTGGAGCCAACATAGCCGATGACCTGCCCCTGCGTGACGGCCTGCCCCTGAGAAACAGCGATGCTGGACATGTGACCGTACAGCGTCTTGTAGCCGTTGCCGTGGTCGATGATGATCAGATAGCCGTATCCGCTCATCCAGCCGGCATACGTCACCGTGCCGCCGTCGGCGGCGAGGATGGGCGTGCCGTAGGAGTTGCCGATGTCGATGCCCTTGTGATACGTCGAGGCTCCGGCGATGCCGGTGTTGCGGTAGCCGAAGCGGGAGCTGATGCGCCCGCTGCACGGCCAGCGGAACGAGCCGGTCGGCAACCACGTCGGGCGCTCCATCGTGCCGCGCGCCTGCAGCTCGGCCACGGGCTCGGACAGCGTGACGGAGGCGACGACCTCACGGTTCGTCTCCTCGCCGTTGATATAGGTCACGTTCGCCGTGACATCGGCCTTGCCGTATACACCCGCGGAGAGCACACGTGTATCGCCGACATAGAGCGAGGAGTCGTCCTGATACTCGACCTCATACGGAATATCCTGCACACCGCTCTGCCGCTCCACATCCACCACCGTGAGGTAGGGGACGGCGTTGCTGATGGTCAGCTGATCGCCGACGTGAATTTTGTCCACATCATAGCCCGGGTTGAGCGCAAGCAACTCGTTAATCAGCATGCCGTGGTCATTTGCAATCTGGCCCCAAACGTCGCCCGCCTGCACCGTATAGATCTCCTCGCCCTGCTTCGTGTCGTTGAGGAGCTCGGCGATGTAGCCGAGGTTCATCATATACTCTTTTTTGACATATTCGTGCCGGATCTCGATCTGCTCCTTGAAATAGCAGTCGACGGTGTTCGCGGTGACGTAGCCGTTCTTGAGCTGCTGCAGCAGCTCCTCGAGCGCACCGGAGAAGGTCGTCGCAGCGGTCAGCTCGCCGTCGACATAGAGGGCGTACCCCTCGTCGACAAGGCCGACCTGATCGGTCAGGTGGTCGAGGAAGTCCGCGCGGCTCGTGAGCTGCTTGCGCGGGACGACCCGCGTCTTCGTCTGGAGCCGCGAGGTATCGAGCGTATACGCCGCGTCGCCCACCGTCTGGCGCGTGACGCTCTCGAGCTGGGAGACGGAGCGGCGGACGACGCTGCGCCCCGAAACCGTCCCGAGGTCAACGCCGTCATAGCTGACGGATGTGCCGACCGTGTACAGCGAGAGCACGATCGCGACGGCCGCGACGGCCACGGCGCTCCCGAGAAAGACCGCCGGGTGCAGCCGGAGCTTGTCGACGCGCGCCTGCAGGCGGGCGCTGAGGTGGATCCGGAACTTCCGCCGGTGCATCCACTTCTCACGCAGCGCCGAGCCGAGCCGCGGCAGGCTGCCGATGCCCAGCAGGAACAGCTGCGCCGCCGGGTGATCCGACTCCGGGAACTGGTGCGCCTTCTTCGCGTAGCTCAGCTGCTTCGCCTTTGCGCGCAGCGTGCGCAGCCGGGCCGCAAGGCGCGCGACCGCGCCCTGAATATCGAGACTGAACCGGCCGGGGTGCTCCTCGAGCTCCCAGCGCCAGTCCTTGATTTTCTGTTGACACCGCCGCCAGAGGGAGGGCTTTTGCGTCTGCTGCTCCGGCGTGGGGTTCTTGTTTTCTTGCATGGTGTATATACCGCCTGAAAGGTTACAAATTCGTTACAGAGTAATGATACCCGCTTTTCGGAAGTCCGTCAAGCGCTATTTGTCGTTTTCGGTCAATTTTTACTGCACATATAGAAAAGACGTCCCCGTCCGCCCATTCTCGCAGAATTCCGGCCGGATGGGGCAAAAAGTGATTTACTTTTCGTATAAAGTGCGATATAATTTACTTCCTGTATATAGAAAACAAGAGTTGGGTGAACACTATGGCTACTGATTTTTCCCGCACACTGAGCCTGCTGCGGCAGGAAAAGGGCATCTCCCAGCGCAAGGCCGCCG
>OIWV01003064.1_pt1 | contig 11316 bp, 12 predicted proteins | sample 1587751 | NCBI WGS metagenome assembly OIWV01 (sample SAMEA3888913, study PRJEB22519) | human gut metagenome | biome: human gut; feature: human-associated habitat; material: faeces | place: Denmark | collected 2010 | reverse complement strand
TACCATATTCATCCTTGACAATAGTATCATTAGTAATAATACTTGTGCCCGATTTGTAATCTTCATTTTTATATAATTTATATGTTATAGGCAAATTTGTTGTTGTAACTACAGTTAGTTCATATTCCAATGTTGTTTCCGTTCTTTTATTGTTTTTATTATTTGTTTCATAAATCCAAAAAGGAAAGGGAAAAATTTATGACTTATTCACAGAAAACAACGGAAAATCTGCGGCGGCTTGCTGCACTGTCTGATGAGAGAAACGGCATTACGCCGGATATGTATACCGAACACTCCGTATTCCGCGGGCTGAGAGATATGAACGGCAACGGTGTTGTGACGGGTCTTACGGAAATATCCAACATCAAGGCAAAGGAGAAAGCGCCGGACGGAACCGTTCATTCATGTCCCGGCGAGCTTTATTACCGCGGATATAATGTTCGCGATCTTGTAAACGGCTTTATTTCCGAAAATCGTTTTGGATTCGAACAGCCTATTTACTTCTGTTTTCCGCACTGCCGGACAAAAAGGAACTGAACCGATTTGAAAAGATGTTGGCCGAGTTTCGAAGCCTGCCTAAATCCTTTGTAAGGGATATGATTATGAAAGCGCCGGGGCGGGATGTGATGAATATTCTTTCCCGCTGTGTATTGGCACTCTACACCTATGACGATGATCCTGACAATATTTCCACCGAAAACGTCCTGCGGCAGTGTCTGCATCTGACAGCGGCGTTCCCGATGCTGGCGGTATACAGCTATCAGTCCTATCAGCATTTTCACTGCGGACAGAGTCTGGTAATTCACCGACCGGAAAAAGGACTGTCTACGGCGGAAAACGCGCTGCGGATGCTGCGCATCACCGGCGAATATTCACCGCTTGAAGCAAAGCTGCTCGACCTTGCTTTGGTGCTGCACGCCGAGCACGGCGGCGGTAACAATTCTACCTTCACCACGCATGTCGTGACCTCCTCCGGCACCGATACTTATTCCGCCATTGCAGCGGCGCTCGGTTCGCTTAAGGGACCGCGTCACGGCGGCGCCAACATCAAGGTGGTGCGGATGTTTGAGGATATGAAAAAAAGCGTAAACACTAAGGACAAGGATGCCGTTGCGGGCTATCTGACGGCACTTCTGAACAGGGAGGCCTTCGACCGTGCGGGGCTTATTTACGGTATCGGACATGCTGTTTACTCCGAGTCCGACCCCAGAGCCGAGCTTCTGATGGACTGTGCAGTGTCCCTTGCCGCGGAAAAGGGATATGAGGAGGAGTATGCCCTCTATTCGCTGGTGGCAAGGCTTGCGCCGGAGATTATCGCAAAAAAGCGAAAAATGTACAAGGGGGTCAGCGCCAATGTGGATTTCTATTCGGGACTTATATATCGTATGCTGGATTTGCCATGCGAACTGTATACACCGATCTTTGCAATGGCGCGCATTGCCGGATGGAGCGCCCACCGTCTGGAGGAGCTGCAGAATGCCGGAAAGATCATTCGCCCGGCATATATCGGCGTGAAGTCTGTCCAGGAATATGTGCCGATTGGGAACAGGTAAACAATCAAAAAAATACGCCCTCGGAAACCGGATATTACGGAATCCGAAGGCGTTTTTTCTGTCTTTGCTTAATCGCTTTTTTGCCGCTTTTATTTTGCGGTGGGATTTATTCGGTTATTTTTGCTTTCAAGATACTCGCAGGCATAAACGGCGGCAACGGTGCCGTCGGCAACAGCGGTCGTGAGTTGGCGAACGCTTTTTTCACGGCAGTCGCCTGCGGCAAATAATCCCGGAGTTTCAGGGATGACCGTTTTTTCGTCGGTAAAGACATAACCGTTTTCGTCAAGCGGGGCAAGACCGATAAGCAATTGCGTATCCGGCAATCTGCCAAGGGCAACGAACAGCCCGGATGCCGACAGAGTTTCATTTTTTTCGGTTTTGCTTTTCAGCATCAGAGCTGTTAACTGTCCGTTTTCCTGTATCAGCTCAGAAACGGTCGTGTCGGTCAAAAAAGATATGTTATTGCGCTGTTTCACTCTCTCAACAAGAATCTGCTCGGCTCGGAAGCTGCTTCTCCGATGAATCAGTGTTACATGACGGCATCGTTCGCTCAAAAGCAATACATCATCAAAAGCAGAGTTTCCTCCTCCGACTACCGCAACATCTTTTCCTTTGAAAAAACTGCCGTCGCACAGTGCGCAATAGCTGACACCATGACCCACAAGCTCTGCTTCTCCGGGCAATCCGAGCGTTTTCGGCCGCGCACCGCAGGCATAGATAACAGCTTTGGCATAGTATTCGCCATCGTCTGTATCCAGCCGAAAAAATCCCGAAGTTTCTTTTACTATCTTTTGTACATCCGTAAGGCTTATCACGGCACCTGCCGCCTCTGCCTGTGCCGCCATACGGTCGCCGAGCTGCAGACCGGATACCCTTCCGGAACCAGGGTAGTTTTCCACCTGTGGCGCGCGTGTGATCTGCCCTCCGATGCATTCCCGTTCATACACCGTAACGGACTTTCCGGCCCTTGCGGCATACAGGGCGGCGGTAAGACCCGCAGGCCCTCCGCCGTCTGCTCTACCGCGAAGCACTGCTCCCGGTCCGCCAGCAGCCAGTGCAGCCGGGCCGGGGGCAGCCCCGGCAGAAAGGCGTCGTCGGTGATGCGGCTCTCCGCCAGCAGGTCCCGGGCCTCCGCCGCCGTGGCGCAGCGGCCCAGCAGCCAGGGGATCAGCTCGAACTGGGCCACGTTGGCCTTTCCCGGTGCGCAGGGGCCGTATACGGCGCTGCGGACGAAGTTCAGCCCCGCCATGCACAGGCCCTTCTCGTTCGCCGCGTCATAGTACAGGGGGTAGCCGTCCTGTACGGAGGCCATGCCGATCATGGCGTAGTGCCGCGTCAGGTCCGGCAGGTGCCGCATGGGCAGGGGAAAGAGCCGGGGTGTGATGACCACCTGCTCGCCGAAGCCGCGCTCATAGTCCAGATTGCGCCCGAAATAGAAGCATTTTGTCTTGTATGTGGCCGCAGTGCACATGGGCCGGGACCTCCTTTTATTCGTTATCCGCCGGCTCGGCGGGGTACTGCCGCTTCAGGAAGGAGAGAAAATACCGGACGGCGCTGTTGGCCGGAGGCGGTGTTTTCACCGCCGCGCCCAGCCGGCGTGACAGCGGCTCCGCCAGCGGGAGCACCCGCACCTGGCCCTCATAGCCCGCCAGAGAGAAGGCGGACAGCACCGACACGCCCAGCCCCGCCGCCACCATAGACAGTATGGCCGCGTCGTCCGACGCCGTGACCTCCAGCCGTGGTGCCTCCGGCGGCAGCAGCCGCGCCACATACTGCTCCGGGCAGGAGAGAAACGTCTCCTGCAGCAGGCGCTCCAGGGGGATAACGTCCTCCGTCCAGGGGAAGTCCGGCGGCACCACCGCCACCAGCGGCGCGTCCGTCAGCGGCGTCCAATAGAAGCCCTTGCCGCAAGTCTCCTCCACCAGGGCCAGCTGCACCCGTTCCTCCTCCAGCGCCGCGGCCAGCTCATAGCCGCCCACCAGCACGTCGATCTTGATCTCCGGGTGCAGTTTGCGGAACTTCTGCAGCAGCGCCGGCAGCCGTGCCCGGGCAATGCTGGCAAAGCAGCCGATCCGCAGCACGCGGTTGTGGGCCTCGCCCTGGGCCGCCGCCTCCCGCCGCAGGGTCTCACTGGCGCGCAGATAGTCCTGTATATAGGGCAGCAGGTGCTCACCCTCCTCCGAGAGCCGGACGCCGTGGCTGCTGCGGGTGAGCAGGGTACAGCCCAGCTCGGCCTCCAGTTTGTTCACCATGTGCGTCATGGCGGACTGGGTGTAGCCCAGCTGCGCCGTCGCCTTTCCAAAGCTGCCGCACTGCACTGCCGTCAGCAGCGCCCGCAACCGTTTGTCATCCATAGGGGCCTCGCTTTCTGTACAAATTGGACAAAATTGCAACGATTATTTTTAACTATATCACAAGAGCTATCGCCGTTCAATGCCATAAACGTAAACTTTCCACCAACGATTTGGAAAATGCGGTAAACGTTTTTATACGCCATCAAAATTTTTCATGCGCCGTTCGATAAGCGTCATTTCCGTAATGATGAAAAGCATGATACGCTATATGCACAGGATGCAACGCGCTTTAAAGCGCGAGACCGCACCGGCGCGCCGCAGTCGGCGGCGTGGGAACAAGAGAAGAGAAATGGAGAAATCAGAATGATCGGACAGAAGAAAAACACCGCGGCAGATATCGTTGTCGTGGGCTTTGCGCTGTTTTCCATGTTTTTCGGCGCGGGCAACGTGATCTTCCCTCCCTTTTTGGGCATGGAGGCCGGCAGCCAGTGGCTGACGGGCTTTTCCGCCTATTTCATTGCGGATATCGGTCTGGCGATGATGGGAATGTTCGCCCTGCTCCGCGTGGGCAGCAGCGAGAAGGTACTGGAACGGGCGGGCAGAGTCCCCGCCGAGATCCTCATGTGCGCCATCATTCTGTGTATCGGCCCCATGGTGGCCATTCCCCGTACCAGCGCCAGCACCTATGAGATGGCCATCGCGCCCAACCTGTCCGGCGTATCGCCGGTGGTGTTCTCCGTGGTGTTCTTCGCGGTGATCCTGGCTCTGTGCATCAAGGAGTCCGCCGTGGTGGACATCGTGGGCAAGGTGCTCACGCCGCTGCTGCTGGTGGGCCTGTTCGCCATTATTATCAAGGGTGTGATCACGCCGCTGGGCGACATCGCGCCCCTGGCGCAGATCGACAACGTGGCCGTCACCGGCATCAAGGCCGGCTACCAGACCATGGACGCGCTGGCGGCCCTGCCCTTCGGCATCATCGTGCTGCAAAGCGTCACCGCCAAGGGCTATCAGCGGGGCCGGAGCCAGCTTCGCGTGGTGGGCGGCGCCGCGCTGCTGGCGGGCGTGCTGCTGCTGGCGGTGTATATGGGTCTGGCCTATCTGGGCGCCACCGTGTCCGCACAGTACACGTCCTCCATCGGCCGCGCGGCCCTCATCATGGCCATCGTAGAGGCGTTGATGGGCAAGACCGGCATGGTGATCTTCGGCGTGGTGGTGGGCCTGGCCTGCGTCACCACGGCCATCGCCCTGACCAGCTCCGCCGCGGCGTATTTCACGGAGCTGTGTCGCGGGAAGATCAGCTACAAGGTGTTCGTTGTTGCGATCTGCGTGTTCAGCGCCGTGGTGTCCAACCTGGGCCTGGACCGTATCGTGGCCGTGGCCGCGCCGGTGCTGGATATAGTATATCCCCCCACGCTGGTGCTTATTTGCGTCTCCCTCATCATACCCAAGGTCCACGACTTTGTCAGCCGGGGCGCCGCGCTGGGCGCACTGCTGACCAGCGTGCTGTGCACCCTGCACACCTGCGGTGTGAAGCTGCCGCTGGTGGAGGCCCTGCCGCTGTATGATCTTGGCCTGAGCTGGCTGCTGCCCGCCGCCGTGTTCGGCCTTGCCGCCCAGCTGCTGACGCTGCTGCCCGGCGTCCGCTGTGCGGAGAAGCCCGCCCGCCGCGCCAGCGAAAAGCATTAAACCGCTTCCCCCGGGCGGGGCCGTTCTTACCCCACGGTCCCGCCCTTCTCTCCCATATTTATTATATACCGGCGGCTGTCTGAAACAGTCCGCCGGCGGGATCAGCTTGACAAGAGCAGGCGTTTGCCGTACAATAAACACGCTGCTGACGTCGAAAGTACGCTTGAGACGGAAGATGCGCCATAGGTTCTGCGCCCGCGAAGCGGGCGCTGTGGTCGTGTCGCGGTGGCGGCGCGGCTTTTTTATTTGGCCGCGGATCTTACGACGGGAGGTTTTGCTATGGAAACACGGGTGGCGGTCATTGCGGTCATCGTAGAAAATGAGGACGCGGTGACGGAGCTGAACGCGCTGCTGCACCAGTACGGTATGTATATCATCGGGCGGATGGGCGTGCCCTACCGCGCCCGGGGCGTGAACATCATCTCCGTGGTGCTGGATGCGCCGCAGGACGCGATCTCCGCCCTCAGCGGAAAGATCGGGCGGCTGGAGGGTGTCAGCGCCAAGACGCTGTACTCCAACGTGATCACACCGATAGAAGACAGATAGGCATGCTGCACGACAGCTTTGTATAAGAGACCGTATCACGGAAAGGAGAAAACAACATGAAAAAAATGATATCCCTGCTGCTGGCGCTGGCGCTGGCACTGACGCTGTGCGCCTGCGTAACGCCGAAAACGCCTATGCCCATTGAGGATGGCGACAAATCCGCCGCCCAGCCGGTCACTGTGCGGTTGGGCGGGCTGAAGGGCCCTACCTCCATGGGCATGGTAAAGCTGTTTGACGATGCGGACAACGGCCTGGGCCAGAACGCGTATACGTACACCATCGCGGCCAGCGCCAATGAGCTGACGCCCCAGCTGGTGCAGGGCGAGCTGGATGTGCTGGCGGTGCCGGCCAACGTGGCGGCCATCCTGTACAACCAGACGGAGGGCGGCGTGGTGCTGCTGGCCGCCGGCACGCTGGGTGTGCTGTTCCTGCACCGGGCGTAACCGCCAGAAAAACGGACAGAAAGGAAGATGGAAGGCATGAAGTTTCTCTGGGCCGTCAGCTATATCGCCGTGCTGGGGATCCTCGCGCACATCGTGGGGCAGGCGCTCCCGCGCCGGTGGTTCGACCCCGACCGCTTCCCCTATCGCTGCGCCCCGTGGGAGCAGAACGGGCGCGTCTGGCGGAAGCTCGGCGTACACCGCTGGAAGGATCACGTCCCGGACATGAGCCGCATCATGGGCGACATGGTGAAAAAGAAGCTCCCGGACGGCAATACGCCCGAGGGGCTGCGGGTGCTCGTGCTTGAGACGTGCGTGGCTGAGTGCGTCCACTGGTGGCTGGCGGTCGCGTCGCTGGGGATCTTTTTCTTCTGGCGCGGCGGCTGGGCGGTGGTGTTCTGTCTCGTGTATAACCTTCTCGGAAACCTCCCCTTCCAGATCATTCAGCGCTATAACCGCCCGCGTCTTCGCAGGCTGGCGGAGAAACGGAGCCGCACATGAACATCGCCATTCTCTCCTGCAATACCGGCGGCGGGCACAACTCCGCCGCGGCGGCGATTGCCCGCGAGCTGGACGCGCAGGGGCATACTTATAAAATCTACAACACACTCGACTTTCTCCCCCCGTCCTCGGCCAGGCTCATCAGCCGCGGGCACGACTTCGCCTATCGCCACGCGCCGAAGCTCTACGGTGCGGGCTACCGCTACGAGGAGAAGCACCCGCCGGTGCTGCTGTATGAGCAGTGCGGCAAGGGGTGCCTTCCGCTGTGGGAGGCGCTCACGGAGCAGGGTGCGCAGGCGGTCATCTGCGTGCATGTGTTCCCGGCGATGATGATGACGGAGCTCTCCGGGCGGGGACTGTATCTGCCGTCTTATTTCGTGGCGACGGATTACACCTGCTCGCCCGGCGTCTCGGAGCTGGTGGTGGACGGGATCTGCATCCCGCACCCGCTGCTTGCGGAGGAGTTTGCCGCGGCGGGTCTGCCCGCGGACAGGCTCTATCCCACGGGGATCCCCGTCTCGCCGGAGTTCGCCCCGGCCGCGGATCGGGAAGCCGTCCGCGTGAAGCTCCACATGGTCGGGCGCAGCCATGTCCTCGTGCTCGCCTGCGGCAGCATGGGCGCGGGTCCTCTGCGCGGCGCGGCGGAGGTCATCCGCCAGCAGCTCGGCGAGGATGACCTGCTCGTCGTGGTCTGCGGCAGCAACCGGCGGCTCTACCGCCAGTGCCGCACGGCGTTCATGGACGATCCGCGCGTGCGGGTGCTGGGCTACACGAAGCGCATGGCGCAGTTTCTGCAGGCGGCGGATCTGCTCATCACGAAGGCGGGCGGGCTGACGACGACGGAGGCCGTCGCCGCCGGGGTGCCGATCTTCTATCTCGACGCCATCCCCGGCTGCGAGAGCCGCAACATCGACTTCATGACGCGCCACGGCTACGCGCTGGCCATCCGCGCCGAGGAGGAACTGCCCGCGCTGCTGCAGGGCTGCCTGAGCGGGGCGCTCGACCCGACGGCGATGGTACGCCGCCGCAGTGAGACGTTCCCCCGGCACGCCGCGGCCAACATCGTAAAGTTGCTCTCCGAATAAAAATTCCCCGTTTTCGCCGCTTGGCGGAAGCGGGGAATTTTTTGCCAAATCGGGCGGGTTGTTCATGACATGGACATACTCTTGTGGTATGATGGCAGAGACTTCACAAGGAGGGAACGCCATGATGATCGAAACCACCCGCGATATCCGTCTCAAGGACATCCGCCCGACGGCCGGGGTTTCGGAGCAGCAGCTTGAGCTGGCTCAGGGAATGGTGCGGGTGAACCATCTGTACCGCAGTGCGCTGAAGGTGGCCGTGACCCAGATGGAAATTCTGGATGAGGAATTCTGCTCGCTCAACGACCACTCCCCCATCCACCACATCGAATACCGAATCAAGTCGCTCGACAGCATCGAGAAAAAGCTCAAGCGCCGCGGCTATGAGCTGACCATCGACAATATCTACGCGCACATTCAGGATGTGGCCGGAATCCGCGTCATCTGCAACTATCTGGACGATATCTACTATCTGCGCAGCCTGCTGACCCGCTCGGAGTCGTACCACGTCATCCGCGAGTCGGACTACATCAAAGAGCCGAAGCCCTCGGGCTACCGGAGCCTGCATCTGATTGTCGAGGTGCCGATCGTCATCTCGGAGGGGACGCTCCACCTGCCGGTGGAGATCCAGCTGCGCACCATCGCCATGGATAGTACGGACGGCCTGCAACGCGGCATGAAAGTGGTCTCTACCGGAAAACCCATCACCATGCCGGTGGGCGCACAGATTCGCGGACGGGTCATGAACGTCGTAGGCGAAGCCATCGACGGCATGCAGGCATTAGACGAAACCGGAGCATTTCCCATCCACCGGGATCCTCCTAAGTTTGAAGACCTTTCCACCACTCAGGAAGTGCTTTTCACGGGCATCAAAGTGATAGACCTGTTGGAACCCTATCTGAAAGGAGGAAAAATCGGATTGTTCGGTGGGGCGGGCGTAGGAAAAACGGTATTAATCAAGGAGCTCATCAACAACATTGCCAAAAAGCATAACGGCTTTTCCGTGTTCGCCGGTGTGGGAGAACGTACGCGTGAGGGTAACGACCTGCTACGCGAAATGATTGAGTCCGGTGTCATCAAATACGGCGACGAATTTCTGAAAAGCATGGAAGCCGGGCATTGGGACCTGTCGAAAGTAGACATGGATGAGGTGGAAAAATCCCAAGTGGCCATGGTATTCGGACAGATGAACGAACCGCCGGGCGCACGTTCTTCCGTAGCGCTTTCCGGTCTGACCTTAGCCGAGTCTTTCCGTGACAACAATAAGGGAGACGGACCGCGTGACATTCTGTTCTTCATCGACAACATCTTCCGTTTCACCCAGGCCGGTTCCGAAGTGTCCGCCCTGTTGGGACGTATGCCCTCGGCCGTGGGTTATCAGCCGACACTGGCTTCCGAAATGGGACAGATGCAAGAACGAATCACGTCCACGAAGAACGGATCTATCACGTCTGTACAGGCCGTGTACGTGCCTGCCGACGACTTGACCGACCCTGCCCCGGCCACGACATTCACGCATCTGGATGCCACGACCGTACTGAGCCGTAAAATCACGGAGTTGGGCATTTATCCTGCGGTGGATCCCTTGGAATCCACATCGCGTATTCTTGATCCGCTCATCGTGGGACAGGAACATTACGAAACGGCCCAGCGCGTCAAACAAATCCTGCAACGGAACAAGGAGCTGCAAGACATCATTTCCATCCTCGGCATGGACGAGCTTTCGGACGAAGACCGTCTGACGGTGAACCGCGCACGACGGGTACAACGTTTCCTGTCGCAACCCTTTGCCGTGGCCGAACAGTTCACAGGCGTGCCGGGCGTCATGGTATCCATCGAAGACACCATCAAAGGATTCAAAATGATATTGGACGGAGAGGTGGACGACCTTCCCGAACAGGCTTTCCTCAACGTGGGCACCATTGAAGACGCCATTGCCAAAGGAAAAGAATTGTTGAGCGCAGCCCAAAACTAAATCGTATGGAAGAGGATAAAATTCATTTGCTCATCGTGTCGCCGGAAAAGACTTTGTTCGAAGGCCCGGTGAAGTACGTAAGACTTCCCGGCAGTGCCGGACAGTTCGCCGTATTCCACAACCACGCGCCCCTGATTTCGTCCCTCGACGCAGGAGAAGTCGTTTACCGGAGTGGAAAAGACAAGATCTGCTTGAACATTTCAGGTGGTTTTGTAGAAGTGAATGACAACACAGTCTCCGTCTGCGTAACGGAAGTGACGGCCTGACCCCTTTCAGGTCAGGCTGCATAAAAAGATAAGTTTAAGGAATGAAGCTACTAAAATATTTATGCTGTATAGGTTTATGCCTGTTGATGTTCATGCCACGGCAGGCACAGGCTGAAGAAACCCAAGAAATAGATGTGTACGAAATCGTTTTCGGCCACATCGAAGACGCATACGAATGGCATATCACAGACATCGGAGATGCCTCCATACGCATCCCCTTGCCCGTGATTGTGAAAAGCTCTTCCGGTTGGCATATATTTTCTTCTGCCCGTCTGAGAAATCAAGCCCGATACGAAGGATTATACATCGCACCGGATGGCGAATATAAAAATAAAATCGTAGAAAAAGACGCCACGGGAGAAGAAATCCGTCCGTTCGACATCTCCATCACCAAAAACGTGCTGGCACTGTTCATCAACAGCGCCATATTGGTGGCCATCATGCTGGGATGTGCGCGTTGGTACAAGCGTCACGAAGTGAGCGAAGGAGCACCTAAAGGCGGTGTGGGCATGATAGAGGCTCTGGTGGTCATGATAAACGATGAAGTCATCAAAGGATGTATCGGGGAAGACTACCGGAGATACGCTCCCTACTTGCTGACCGCGTTCTTTTTCGTTCTGGTTAACAACCTGATGGGTATTCTTCCAATCTTTCCGGGAGGAGCTAACGTCACGGGAAACATTGCCATTACATTGGTATTGGCATTGTGCACCTTTCTCTTCACCAACATCTGCGGAACAAAAGCCTATTGGAAGGATATCTTTTGGCCGAAAGTCCCCTTATGGTTGAAAGTTCCCGTGCCTCTCATGCCTATGATTGAGCTATTCGGGATTTTCACCAAACCATTTGCTTTGATGATCCGTCTGTTTGCCAACATCATGGCCGGGCACGCAGCCATCCTAAGTTTGGTAGCCATTATCTTCATTACGGTGAAGGCAGGTCCGGTCATCAACGGTTCCATGACGGTCATATC